>Ga0308163_10000634_pt1 | contig 54939 bp, 49 predicted proteins | sample PhyTR1_FD_201037 | JGI IMG/M metagenome (GOLD analysis project Ga0308163, IMG submission 201037) | Phyllosphere microbial communities from UC Gill Tract Community Farm, Albany, California, United States - DLSLT.R1 | ecosystem: Host-associated > Plants > Phyllosphere > Unclassified | place: USA...
ATCGACGCCACGACGCCGATCAAACTCCAGGAAAGCACGCCCTGGGTATGCACGGCGTCCATGCCCATGTAGTTGACGCCTGCCATCACGGCGCCGGTTGCACAGCCACTGATGACACAAGCCGTCGGGCTGAAGGTGGACTTGCCCACGTACCACAGGGCGATGCCGGCCACGAACACTGACATGACAAAGGTCAGGAAGGTCAGCCAGAACTCATAAGCGACGGCAAAGGGATAGCGCTGGGCGGCCATTCCCAGGAACTGCATTCCCCAGATAGTGACGCCACCCAGCGCCAAGGCACCCACCAGCACGTACCCCACCCGCAGTCCGCCGTCTTCATTTCGTATTTTCGATGTCGCTTCGAGTGCAACGTACGCACCCAGCGCCGAGAGAATGAAGGACAGGACAAACATCCCCGGCCTGAAAGACACGGAGATAATATCGCCAGACTGCATGGTTGCCCCGGGGAGTCGACTCGGACGGTTGCCGTCGCGAAATGTTAAAAAAATGTCAGAACGTAGCTTCGGCCACCGTCATTCAACGGCTGAGCCACGTAAAGCTCCATAGAAAGTCAGAATTAGTCAGAACAAGCTTGGGCACGCGTCTAAATAGTCGCAATGTCAGAACTAGTCAGAATGATCTCAAGCAAAGACTGTGACTATATGTACTGATATTGCGACACTCGGATCGCCGCGCCTTTCTATGATTATCAATACACCCAGACTCCCGACGCCTGCGGGTGGCCGGTGGAAAAACACGTCAGTACCCGCCTTGCTTGCGGTAGTGACCGTATTCACCGCGCATGCCGCAGATGCGCCAATGCGGGGAAATCCGGTCGATTCCCTGCCCCAGATCGAACCGGCCGCCCCGCCGGCGAGTGCGCCCGTGGCCTTGCCAGCGGCGCCGGTTGCACCGGAAATCCAGGCGCGGCTGGCCCGTCGCATCGTGCCCCGCCACTTCGCGGTCAGCGGCGTCAGTGCAATCCCCTTCGACGATGTCGTGGCCTTGCTCACACCGCTGGCCGGCAAAGAAATTTCGATCGGCGAGTTGGCCGAGCAAGCGCAAGCGATCACCAAGCTTTATCAGCAGCGCGGTTATGCATTGTCTTTCGGCTTGATCCAGGAACAGTCCTTTGCCAACGGCGAGGTGAAGGTCACGGTGATCGAGGGCTACGTCGGCAAGACGCGAATCGAGGGCGACGCCGGTGGCGCGCGCGACGCGATGGCCCGCTACGCAGCACGCATCGAGGCAGACCGCCCCTTGCGCCTGGAGACCCTGGAGCGTTATCTGAACCTGATGGCGCAACTGCCGGGCGTGAAAATCAAACCCGAATTGCCTGCGCCGCAACGTGCCGACGGCGTAACGGAAATGGTCTTGAACGTCACGCACAAACCCATCACCGGCAATGTGTTCCTGGGCCAGGTGGGCAACAGTCCCAGCGCGATCGTCGGCGTGAACATCAACAGCGTGACGCCCCTGGCCGAACAACTTCAACTCAATGCCGCCGTACCCGGCGGGCGTGACAAGCTGCAGTATTACGCGCTGTCCTATCGTCAGCCGCTTGGCGATGACGGCCTGACATTGCGCGGCAATGCCTCTCTATATAAGGCGGACCCCCGCGACAAGGCACTGCGCTCACTGGGGCTGGCACGCAATATCGAGAACCAGCGCGTGGGCTTCTCACTGGGCTATCCGGTCTGGCTCAGTAACACCCGCAGCCTGAACGTCAGTACGGGCATGTATGCCGCCAACAATCTGGATCGCTACACACGCGTGCTGGACGGCGCGAACGTGGCACTGGTGTCGCATACACGTGTGCTGCAGGCTGACGTCACCTATGCCGACGCCAGCGCCCTGCAGTCCCGCAGCCTGACGGCGGGCCTGAGCAAGGGGCTGGAAGGCCTGGGTGCGAGCCAGGCAAGCACCACCAACTATGAGCTTGGTTTCACCCGTCTGAACCTTGGCGCCACGCAGAATCTGGTGCTTCCCGCCGGGTTCGGTCTGAGCGGATCACTGGCCGCGCAGTTCAGCGGAGACACGCTGCCGCCGTCGGAACAGATCACGTTTGGCGGGCCGCGCTTCGGCGCCGGCTACCCCTCGGGTGCGGTCGGCGGCGATTCAGGTTGGGGACTGGCGTTCGAACTGAATCGCAAGTTCGCAATACCGACGACGTATCTGAAGACCGTGACGCCCTATGCGCTGGTCGACACCGCACGCGTTCGCGTGGCCGAACCCTTGCCTGGCCAGGGGAGCGAGCAACTCGCGTCGGCCGCACTGGGCCTGCGTTTCAGCGACGATCGGTATTACAGCCTGGACCTGAATATCGCCAAGCCGATCGGCGATCGATCGGTCAATGAGTCCAAGCGACCGTTGCGATTCAATCTGACGTATTCCCTGCAACTGGATTAAGTCGTTTGCCGGGTCGTAATGACCCGGCGCATTACCCCCACGTAACGTTACGTGACCCGCACGTGTCCGTAACGTCGTTACGCAAAAGTCGAAATTCGTCAGATTTGCGATTTCCCGTTTTTTCGAAAATCGCAATTGCCATAAAGCTGAAACCCCGCGCATTCATTGGGTTTTCATGGATATCTCAGTTGCTTGATTATCCCGGCTTGAACGTCTGACGAACGGTAATTCGTTTTGGCATAGCTATTGCATTAATAGCTTCACCAAACATTTTCTCGACCCCCAGGTCGTACTACCGGGAGCTTTCCATGCCTGCACGCACCTTCTTCTCGCCCCGCACTGCAACCTTGACCGCCGCGGTCCTGCTTGCACTTTCCACGCTTGCGGGCTGCGGCTCGTCGGGCGGTCACATGGCTGCTGGTGGTTCGTCGGGCGGATCTGGCGGCAGCACCGCCGGCGGCACCGGTGATGCCGGCACTACCGTCGGAACCACCACGGGCACCACCGGTGGCGACACCGGCACCGACGGCGGCACGATCATCGGCACCAGCCCCGGCACCAGTGGTGGTGGCATCGGTGGTACGGGTGGAAACGGTGGCACCGGCGGCGGTACGGGTGGTGGCGGAGGAGGCACGGGTGGTGGCGGAGGCGGCACGCCCCCGGTCGTCGTCAATCCCGGCAATCCTGGCACCCCCGGTACGGGCGGAGGCGGACCGGGCACCCCGCCGGTGGTCGTCAATCCGGGCACCAGCGGTGGCAACACCACCGGCACCCTGGCGCCGACCCTGACCACAGCGGGCAATGCCGTCGATACGCTTACCGGCAACACCCTGAGTGCAGGCACCCAGCTTGGCGCGACCGGCACGGCTCTGGATACCGCAGTCACGCCCGTCGTGAACGGCGTGACGGGCCTGACGCAGACGGTCGGTGCAACGACCGGTCTGGGCGCACCGACCGGTGGCTTGCTGGAGACGGTAGGCGGCACGGTTGCGGGCGTCGGTACGCAACTGAGCAATACGTCTGGCACGCCCAGCACGCTCACGCCGCTGCAGACCGGCACCAGCGCGCTGGTGACGTCCTTGGGCAATGCCGTGTCCACCACGGGTGGCCTGGTCAACGCAGATGCCAGCAATGCAACCCCGGTGCCGACGGCGCTGAAGCAAGTCGCGGGTGGCGTGGACGGCTTGGTTATCGGGCTTGCCAGTGGCGATCAAAGCCGGGGCGTGCTTGCTCCCACGCTGGGCAACACTGGCGCTGCCGTCGACAACGTCGTGCCACTTAACCTGCAGACCACGCTTGGCGCAACGGGACAGGTCGTGGATGGCGTTGCCGTCCCGGTGACCACCGGCCTGACAAGCACCACCCAAGCGGTAGGCGCGGCCACCCAACTCGGCGCACCGACCAGCGGACTGCTGCAGCAAGTAGGCGGTGCGGTCAGCAACGTGGGCACGAAGACCGCCAGCAGCGGTCTGCCGGTCGCTAGCGGCGTCGGCGGACTGCTCGACGAAGCCGGCCAAGGCGTCGCGTCGGCAGGCGGCCTGGTTCAGGCAGATGCCAACAATCCGACGCCCCTGCGCAGCACGCTTACCAGCGTGACCAGTGGTGTGGGCGACCTGACCGCCGGCTTGACCAGCAACGGTTCCCTGTTGGCACCCGTCAACGGCGCGCTGACAAGTGTTGTCACGCAAGTGCCGGTGAGCGGCGCTGGCATCTCGCCGGTCGGTGGCGTCTTGCAGGGCGTGGTGGGCGGCGTCAACAACAACGTGCTGACCCCGGTCGCAGGTGTCGTTGGCGGCATCGGCGGCGCAACCCCGGGCGCGGACGGCGCACTCGCACCGGTGGCGAGCGCCTTGTCTTCGATCACGGGCGGCCTGGGTAATGTGGCTACGCCGGGCGCACCGGCTGGCGTGCTGGCCCCGGTGACGACCGCACTCAACGGCGTGACGGGCGGAGCAAGCGGTGCGGGCGGCGCACCTGCGGCTGGCTTGCTTGCCCCGGTTGGTGGCGTCCTGAGCAGTGTCACGGGCAGCCTGGCGGGTGCAACGACCGCCCCGAGCACGGGCGGCGCGCCGACAGCGGGTGTCTTGGCACCGGTGACCAATCTCTTGACCGCAGTCACGGGTTCGCTCGCCCCGGCAGCTACGGCGCCGGCAACTGCGCCTGTCACCACCGTCGCTTCAGGTTCGGGTGTGGCCGTGGGCGGCGCGGTCACCACCACGCCGGTCACTGGCGGCTCCACCACCACGGGCGGTGCACTTGCCCCGGTTACCGGTCTGGTCACGGGACTGGTCGGCACGGTCACAGGCGCGACCAGTGGCGGTACCACGACCACCGGCGGAACGACGACCAACAACGGCGGGCTGGTGGGCGGATTGGTCGGCGGCTTGCTCGGCGCCCGCCGCTAAAAATCGGCAGATAGGTCCAGGAGCGCGTTCGGCACCTAACGCGCGCCACACGCACTACATGCACTACATGCACTACACGTCTCAACGTTTCATCGACCAAGGAATGCTCATGTCGGCCCAGATCAAGCACCTAGAGCTCGCTCCAAACTTTCGTTTTCATGGCGCCCCCAGCTTGCCAGGTGGCACCAGCACCGCCGAAGGTACCCAGCAGGAAGCGCCCGAAATGCAGATGATGGAAGAAGTGGTGAACATGCTCGAACGCCGGGCTGCGGTCTATGCAGGGCTCAAGCGCATTGCCACCGCCTCGCAATACGGACTGAGCGTGGGTGACCTGCGCGCGCTTGATCTGATCGTGGAACTGGGCCCGCTGACCACCGGCCAGCTGACCCAGTTGTCCGGCCTGAGCTCCGGGAACATCACTGCCATCGTCGACCGCCTGGAAGCCAACCAGATGGTGCAGCGGACCAAGCACCCTCTGGATCGGCGCGTGATCGTGCTGGAAGCCGATCAGAAGCAGTGCAGCGTGCTGGACGTGCCTGACCCGAACCGACTGGCCGCCGGCGACATGCCCGGCATGGATCCCGGCACGCTGGCTCAGGTACATGCCTTCCTGGCGCAGTATCTGGATCACTTGCGCGATGACGCCTTGCATGGCCATGCGCGCAGCACGCGCATCAACTGAGACCCACCGGCGCAAGCACATTGAGACGCAGGCCAAGCACATCAGGCAAGTCGAAGAAAAGTGGCCCCGGCAACTGAGCTCTGCCGGGGCCGCGTCCGTCCACCCGCGAAATCGGAACGTTCCATGTCAGCGCAGTTCAACTTCATTCACGGCCCTTCCGAGGCTGATTCGCGCAGCCTTGCGCGCCCGGACACCGCGTCCAACCAAGACAATGCGGCCGTCGCAAACGTATCCCAAGCGGATCTGCTGGACGGCATCATGGCGATGCTCGGCCATCGCATTGCAGTCTATGCAGGACTGCGACGCACAGCGGTTGCCGCCGAGCGCGGACTGGGCGTGAGCGACCTGCGGGTGCTGGATATGATCATTGAACTGGCTCCGCTGCACACCGGGCAACTGACGCGCTTGTCGGGCCTGAGCTCGGGCAACATCACCAGCACCATAGACCGGCTTGAAGATCTTGGCATGATCCACCGCAGCAGGCATCCCAGAGATCGGCGCATCACCTTGCTGACCCCGGATGCGGTGCAGTGCGCGCAGCTGGACGTCAAGCCTGCGGCCCGCAAGCCGATGCCGGTTCCCGACGCACGCCAGCTCAAGCAAGTGCATGCCTTCCTGACGCACTATCTGGGCGACAGTCGTGACGAGGCGCTGCGAAATGTCGGGCAGGAATGAGCTGGAGAACCAACTGCAAAACCAGACCGCCTGAAGAGACGGCAGGCCTGAGAAGCAGATGAACCAAGAGACAGAAGCAGAGAACAAAAAAAACAAAAACAAAAAACCCGCACAGTAAGCACTGGTGCGGGTTTCTGGTCCGTGCTGGGCACGGTGTCTTGCTTGGTACTAACTTGTATTGCCGGTCTTGCAAAGCACTGGCGGAGACGGAGAGATTCGAACTCTCGATGCAGTTTTAGCCACATACTCCCTTAGCAGGGGAGCCCCTTCGGCCACTCGGGCACGTCTCCGTAAGGCGAATAGAAATATAGCATAGCTACGGCGTAGCTACAAATCGATCCGCCCAGAAATTTATCCTTCCTGTACCTGGTCCAGGCCAAACGCTTTATGCAGCGCGCGCACAGCCAATTCCATGTACTTGTCTTCGATGATCACCGAGGTCTTGATCTCGCTGGTGCTGATCATCTGGATGTTGATGCCCTCTTCCGACAAGGTCTTGAACATCAGGCTGGCCACGCCCACGTGCGAGCGCATGCCGATACCGACGATGGACACCTTGGCGACCTTGGCATCCGACACCACTTCCTTGCCGCCAACGACCGGCAGCACTTGCTGGGTCAGCACGTCGATCGTCTTCTGGAATTCGTTGCGATGCACGGTGAACGAGAAGTCGGTGGTACCGGCAACGGACTGGTTCTGCACGATCACGTCGACATCGATGTTGGCGGCAGCAATCGGGCCGAGGATCGAATAGGCGATACCCGGCTTGTCAGGTACGGCCAATACGGTGACCTTGGCCTCGTCGCGGCTGAACGCGATGCCCGAAACGACGGCGGCTTCCATTTTTTCGTCTTCCTCAAAAGTGATCAGGGTCCCAGACGTCATTTCTTCGTCGAGCGGGATCATGGGGTCGGTGAGCGACGACAGCACACGCGTCGGCACTCGGTATTTGCCGGCGAATTCCACCGAACGGATCTGCAGAACCTTGGAGCCCAGCGAGGCCATTTCCATCATTTCTTCGAAAGAAACGACGCGCAGGCGACGCGCTTCGGGGACCACACGCGGATCGGTCGTGTAGACACCATCCACGTCGGTGTAGATCAGGCATTCATCGGCCTTCAAGGCCGCTGCCACCGCCACCGCCGAGGTGTCGGAACCACCGCGACCCAGGGTCGTGATGTGGCCGTCATCGTCGATACCCTGGAAACCGGTCACGATCACCACCCGGCCGGCATCCAGATCCGCACGAATGCGCTGGTCGTCGATCGAGGTGATGCGCGCCTTGGTATAGGACGAATCGGTGCGCACTGCGACCTGCCAGCCGGTGTAGCTGCGGGCGGGCTGGCCGATGTCCTGCAGCGCGATCGCCAGCAGCGCAACACTTGCCTGCTCGCCGGTAGACGCCAGCATGTCGAGCTCGCGCGGATCGGGCTGGCTCGAAATGTCTTTCGCCAGGCCGATCAGGCGGTTGGTTTCGCCAGACATGGCGGAAGGCACCACGACAACCTGGTGACCGGCCGCGTGCCACTTGGCGACGCGACGGGCGACATTCTTGATGCGCTCGACCGAGCCCATCGATGTGCCGCCGTATTTATGAACGATTAGGGCCATGTGACGAGGGAAAGAGTGACGAGGAAAGTGTGCTGACGTGTTACCGACGGCAAGCCGTAGATGGTAGCCCACCGATCACACACACGCAAAATGCCTTACGCGCGCAACACAACAGTGCTTGATTCCGGCACCCACGCCAGGCGGATTCCGGGCTGCGCCAGCGGCAGGCCTGCGGCGATGCCCAGGCCTGCGGCGTAGATCAGTTGACCGTCTCGATACAGCAGCGGCAGTGCATTGCGTGCCCAGCCCGGTACCCCTGCTTCCTGGTACAGGTTCTTCAGGCTGCGACGGGGACCATTGACACGGACCTGCAGACGCTCGCCCCCGCTTCGAAGACACAAGGCAAGCGCAGCGCTGCGCAGCCACGCGGGATCGATGCCCGCATCGACGGTATGAAAGTGCAGCACACCGCCGAAGGCGTCGACACCCAGCGCCTCCTCCCCTTGCCATGGCAGGTCGATCGACTTCACTCCACTTGGGACAGGGAGGTCCTTTACGCGTGCACAGGGAAGCGGCTGTGACGCCGGCTTGGCAGTCTTGTCCAACCCCGATGCCAGGTCCGATTCCGAGCCATCTTCCAACACCGATTCAAGCCCTGCGGACGCAAGCCCTTGCACCACCACCCAATCGCGATACCGCCGCACCGTGCATCCTTGATGCGACCAAGCCATCTGACGATCCACACCCGACGCGCGCAGCTGCGCACGCAAGGTCTGCAGCCGTGCCTCGCCAGGCATCGGCAAACCCAGACTTGCCAGCCAGGCCCGCAACACCAGCGCTTGACGCGCCTCGCTCAGCGCCAGCAGCCCCGACATGCGAAGGCAATTGCCCAGCTCGTCGTGCTTTTCGGCGATCTGCGCCAGGTCGCTTGCCGCCACTTCCTGCAAGACCGCAGCCGCAGTCTGGGCATGCTGTGCAAACCGGCTCAGCGTGGCCCGATAGCCAGGCCAATGGGCAGCCATGGCGGGCAGCACATCGCGGCGCAGCGCCCCGCGTGCGTACTTTGTGTCCAGGTTGCTGGGATCGTCGGCCAAGGCAATGCCATGATGCGCAGCCCACGCTTGCGCAGAGCCGATCAGCGTGGCACGCGGCAGGCCCAGCCACGGTCGCAAGAAGCGTGTCCCGTCATGCTCGACACTGGCCTGCATGCCGCCCATGCCTTCGACGCCGCTGCCACGCAGCAGTCGATGCAAGAGCGTTTCGACCTGATCGTCCTGGTGATGGGCCAGCAAGACGGGCGATGCCGCATGCTGTCGTGACAAGGCCGCCAAGGCCCGGTAACGGGCGTGGCGCGCCGCGGCTTCGATCCCCTCCCCGCCAGCCAGGTCGACATGCACGCGCGCCACGTGGACCGGGACGTCAAGCAGGCGCCCGACCTGTTCGGCCGTGCGCGTCCAAGCCGCGGCCTGCGGGTGCAGGCCGTGATCGACATGGAAGAAGAGCAGGGAAAGGTGGTGCGTGCGCGCGTGCTGCGCGGCACAGCAGGCAAGTGCGACGGAATCGGGGCCGCCGCTCAGGCCCACCGCAAAGCGGGACACGGGCCGATCCAGACAAGCCAGGGCCGCGGCAAGCGCGGCCAGCCCGGCCGGGACGGCGCCATCCGGGTCGGCCTCAGGCCTTCCCGGTCTCCTTGAAGCGTCCATACGCCATTATCCGCTGCAAGCGCTGATCGACCAGGGCGGTCGGCGTCATGCCCTGGAACTGGCGCAGGCTGTCGACCAGGGTGCGCTTGAGCATCTGGGTCATCAGCTTGGGGTCGCGGTGTGCGCCGCCAACCGGCTCGGGCACGATCTTGTCGATCAGGCCAAGTGCCTTCAGGCGATGGGCGGTAATGCTCAGCGCATCGGCCGCATCGGGCGCCTTCTGCGGGCTGCGCCACAGAATGGACGCGCACCCTTCGGGCGAGATCACCGAATAGGTCGAGTACTGCAGCATGATCACGTTGTCGGCCACCGCGATGGCCAGTGCGCCGCCCGAGCCGCCTTCACCGATGATGGTGGCGATGATCGGCACCTTCAGTTCGGCCATGGCGAACAGGTTGTGGCCGATGGCTTCCGACTGGCCGCGCGCTTCGGCGTCGATGCCGGGATAGGCACCCGGCGTGTCGACGAAGGTGAACACCGGCAGGCCAAACTTTTCGGCCAGACGCATCAGGCGCAAGGCCTTGCGGTAGCCCTCGGGCTTGGGCATGCCGAAGTTGCGCGCCGCGCGTTCCTTGGTGTCACGGCCCTTCTGGTGGCCGATGACCATGCAGGCCACGCCATTGAAACGGGCCAGGCCGCCCACGATCGACTGGTCGTCCGCAAACATGCGGTCACCATGCAGCTCGTGGAAGTCCGTGAACATCTCGGCCACGTAGTCGAGCGTGTACGGACGTTGCGGGTGGCGTGCCACCAGCGCGGTCTGCCACGAGGTCAACTTGGCGTAGATGTCCTTGGTCAGCGACTGGCTTTTCTGCTGCAGTCGGCTGATTTCATCAGAGATATCCACCGCCGAGTCTGCCTGCACAAAGCGCAGTTCCTCGATCTTGCCTTCGAGTTCGGCGATGGGTTGTTCAAATTCAAGAAATGCGTTGCGCATCAATTCTCCACAGGTACGGGATCGAGACTGCGCCATAGATACCAGGTGGCTACCGTACACCATGGCTTCCAGGCTTGCGCCACTTCCCGTGCCTCGAAACGAGAGACGGGTTCCCCGCTGAAATAATGCAGCGAGATCGCCTTCAACAGCCCAGGATCATCCAGAGGGAGGATATCGGGCCGCCGCAGATTAAAAATCAGGAACATCTCGGCTGTCCAGCGGCCAATGCCGCGGATAGCCGTCAACTCGGCAATCACCGCCTCGTCGTCCATCTCGGCCCACTGGCGCGGATGAACGCGCTTTTCCTGGAAGTGCGTGGCCAGGTCGAGCAGGTAGTCGGCCTTGCGTTGCGACAGACCGGCGGTCCGCAGCGTGTCCAGCCCGGCGGCCGTCACGCTGGCGGCGGTCGCCCGCCTGCCGCAGATTTCCTGGAAACGCGCCCAGGCCGCATCTCCCGCCTTGGCGGAGATCTGCTGACCGATGATGGCGCGCGCCAGGGTCTGGAACGGGTCGCTGCGCGTCGACAAATGGATTTCCGGATACTGCGGAATGATCTTGCGCAGGATACGGTCGCGTTTGGTCAACTGGGCAACGGCACTGTCCCAATAGTCGGGCTTGGGCCCTTCCGACGGCTTCACGCGCGTCGCCAGACGGTCACGCCGCCTGGCTTGTCTTCGAGCACGATGCCATCGGCAAGCAATTCGGCGCGGATGCGGTCAGCCAGCGCAAAATCGCGCGCTGCCTTGGCCGCACGACGCGCCTCGATGCGAACTTCCACGTCGTCTTGCAGTTCCACCACCACGCCGCCTTCGTCACCGGCAGCCAGCGCCTGCGCGGCAACCGCTGCGTCGACCCCTGCCACCCCGCGGCGACCCTGCAGGAAACTGCGCGCATCCTGCTGCAGCAGCCCCAGCACGGCGCCCAGACCACGCAACTGGCCGGCGGCACGCGCCGAGCCGGTCTTGTTGGCCTCGACCGCCAGTTCGAACAGCACGGCAATGGCCTCGGGCGTGTTGAAGTCGTCGTCCATCGCAGCGCGGAAGGCCAGGCCGCTGGGCGCATCCCAGTCGACGCCGGTGTCATCCGCATCGACGTTTGCCAGCGCCGTGTACAGGCGCGTGAGCGCCGCCTTGGCGTCGGTCAGATTGTCGCGGGCGTAGTTCTGTTCGCTGCGATAGTGGCTGCGCACGATGAAGAAGCGGATGACTTCCGGGTCGTAGTGTTCCAGCGTGTCGCGGATGGTGAAGAAATTGCCCAGCGACTTGGACATCTTTTCCGCGTCGACCATCAGCGGACCGCAGTGCATCCAGGTGTTGGCGAGCTGGCCGCCGTAGGCACCTTCGGTCTGCGCAATTTCGTTCTCGTGATGCGGGAATTTCAGGTCGGGGCCGCCGCCATGGATGTCCAGCGGCAAACCCAGCAGCGCCAGGCTCATCGCCGAGCACTCGATGTGCCAGCCCGGGCGGCCGACGCCATAAGGCGATTCCCAGCGGGTGTCTTCGGGCTCGGTCGGCTTGGCCGACTTCCACAGCACGAAGTCCAGCGGATCGCGTTTGCTAGCGTCGATGCGCACGCGTTCGCCGGCACGCAGGTCGTCCAGCGACTTGCCGGACAGCTTGCCGTAGCCCTCGAACTTGCGCACTGCGAAGTTCACGTCGCCATCGTCGGCCTGGTAGGCCAGCCCGCGTTCTTCAAGCAGCTTGATGATGTCGAGCATCTTGCCCACATACTGCGTGGCGCGCGGCTCGTGATCGGGCGGCTGCACGCCGAGCGCCTGCTCGTCTTCGTGCATGGCCTTGATGAAGAACTCGGTGACCTCGCCGATGCGCCGGTTCGACTCGACGGCGCGACGGATGATCTTGTCGTCGATGTCGGTGATGTTGCGCACGTAGGTGACCTTCAGGCCACTGGCGCGCAACCAGCGCTGGACGATGTCGAAACTCACCAGCATCCGCGCATGCCCGAGGTGACAGTAGTCGTACACCGTCATGCCGCAGACGTACATGCGTACGTGTCCGGGCTCTGTCAGTTGCAAGGGCTGTTTGGCACGCGCGAGCGTGTTGTAGATCTGGAGCATGAGCGCCGCGGGAAGAGAAAAACGGGAAGCCCCGGAGGGTGAAGGCACCGCCGGGGCTAAAATCGGCTGCAAAGTATATCAACCCGGGGAATCCGGTCCCGATTTCGGGACGAAGGTTCCCGTTTCAGGTGAGACACGCGTTGACCCTCGCATCCTCGTTTCCCTCTGTGCGCCCGCCCAGCGGCCAGCCCGAACAGCCCCGCCGCCCGTCGCGCCGCACCCGCGCCCTGACGGCCTGCGCCGGCCTGCTGGTCTGCGCAAGCGTCTTCGCCCAGGCCCCCGCGGCCCCTGCCGCCGAGGCGCCGAACCCCAATCTGTTCCCGGGGCTGGCGCGCGCGCTCGACCATCTGAAGCCGTCGGTGGACACCACCCTGCCCGAAAGCCCGGGTCAGACGGCCACGCGCATCCAGGGCATGCTGGATCGCGGCCAGAACGCCGAGGCCCTGGCTGACATCGACAAATTCACCCACGAAGACGAAGCCAAGCGCGGTCGTCCGGGCACCAATGTGCAGATGCTGTTCCTGCGCGGCCGTGCCCTGGCGCAGCTGGGCCGTCGTGCCGAGGCCACCGCGGTCTATCAGGACATCACCGAGCGTTTCCCCGAGTTGCCGGAAAGCTGGAACAACCTGGCGACGCTGCAGGTTGCCGACAAGCAACTGGAACTGGCCCGTGACTCGCTGCTGCAGGCGGTGCGCAACAGCCCGAACTACGCATTGGCCCGGGAAAACCTGGGCCTGGTCTATCTGGCGCTCGCCTCGCGTGAGCTCGGCGTAGCAGGCCCGTCGGCTGCACAGCTGAAGTTGCAGGTAGACACCTTGCTGCGCCAGCAGGGTCGGTAGACTTCCAGCCCTTGAGGCAGGCAATGCGTGCCCGCATTGCCTGCCCTTATTCCCTGCCCCTAATTCCTTTAGCCGAGAATCGCATGAAACGACTCCTTTGCGCCGCCGCGCTCAGCCTGAGCGCAAGCCTCGCCTGGGCAGGTCCCCAGGTCGCCCTGCACACCAACCAGGGCGACATTGTTCTGGAACTCGACGACGCGCGCGCGCCCTCGACGGTCGCCAACTTCCTGCAATACGTGCGTGACGGTCATTACAACGGCACGGTATTTCACCGCGTGATCGGCGATTTCATGATCCAGGGCGGTGGCTTCACCGCGGACATGAGTGAAAAACCCGCACGTGCACCGATCGGCAACGAAGCCGACAACGGCTTGAAGAACGATGCGTACACCATCGCCATGGCGCGCACCTCCGACCCGCACTCGGCTGCCGCCCAGTTCTTCATCAACGTCAAAGACAACGCTTCGCTGAATCACCGTGACTCCACGCCGCGTGGCTGGGGTTACGCCGTGTTCGGCAAGGTCATCAAGGGGCGCGACGTGGTCGACAAGATCAAACTCGTGCCCACCACCACCCGCGGACCGTATCAGAACGTCCCGGTGCAACCCGTCGTGATCGACAAAGCAGAGGTCCTGAAATAATGAGCACTCGCGTCAACCTGCACACCAGCTTCGGCCTGATCGTCCTTGAACTGGACGCCGAAAAGGCCCCGAAGACGGTCGAGAACTTCCTCAACTACGTCAACAGCGGTCACTACGACGGCACGGTGTTCCACCGCATCATCAGCAACTTCATGATCCAGGGCGGCGGCTTCGCCCCGGGCCTGAAGCAAAAGAGCACCAACGCCTCGGTCGAAAACGAGGCCAACAACGGCCTGAAGAACGACAAGTACACCGTTGCCATGGCGCGTACCAGCGACCCGCACTCGGCCTCGGCCCAGTTCTTCATCAACGTCGCCAACAATGACTTCCTGAACCACACCTCGCCGACCGCGCAGGGCTGGGGTTATGCCGTGTTCGGCAAAGTCGTCGAAGGCACCGACGTCGTCGAGAAGATGAAGGCCGTGAAGACCGGCCGCGCCGCCGGTGGCCACCAGGACGTGCCGGTGGAAGACGTGCTGATCACCAAGGCCGAAGTCGCTGCCTGATGACGACATCCGTCGTTGGCTCCCCGCAGGGAGCCGCCGCAAGCGCGGCCAGTGCTGTGCCGGGGGTCAGTGACCTGGCAGCTTCCGGCTTGGCCGGGTCTTCGCAGGATCTGCCGACGATTCGCATCAACGGTGCGATCTGGGTGGCGTCGGACCAGCACTTGAGCGCCGACATGCCAGCCACCCGAGAGGCCTTCCTGGCCTTTCTGGAACTGGCGGCGGACAACGCCACGGCCCTGCTGCTGCCGGGCGACATCTTCGATGCCTGGGTGGGCGACGATGTCATCGACGCCCCGCCGCCTTGGCTTGCCGAGGTGCTTGATGGGCTAAGGCAGTGCAGCAAGCGCATCGCCTTGTGGATGGGACACGGCAACCGCGACTTCCTGATGGGCGACAAGCTTGCCCGCAGCGTGGGGGCGAAATTGCTGCCCGAACTGGTGCGCATCCAGGCGCCGGGCGGCGCGTTTCTGCTGTGCCATGGCGACGAACTCTGTACGGACGACCTGGCCTACCAGGACTTCCGCCGACAGGTTCGCGGCCAGGCCTGGCAGGAGGCTTTCCTGGCGCGCCCGCTGGCGGAACGGGAAGCGATCGCAGACGGTTTGCGACGCGACAGCCAGCAGGAACAACAGGGCAAGACCGACGCCGTGATGGACGTGAACCAGCACACCGTCGAGACCCTGCTGCGCACGCACCGCGCCATGCGCCTGATCCACGGTCACACCCATCGCCCGGAGCGCCACGTCTTCATGCTGGACGATCGGCGTTGCGAACGGTGGGTATTGCCGGACTGGGACCTGGACAGCAGCAAGGCCACGCGCGGCGGCTGGTTGATCGCGGACGAAGACGGGCTGTCGATCAACGACATCGAACTTGCGGACTGAGCAATCTCGGTTTGTCGGAACCGGATCAAGGCTTAACAGGCTTGATCCGGTTCCCGCACTTAGAACGTGTAATTCACTGAGATGTAGCCCACCAGCGGATCAAGCCGCAGCTTTGTGCTGCTTGTCACCGTGCGTGTGCCGCCTGCGGCAGCCGGCAAGGGCACCGTGGTACTCAGGTCGGCCTTGGTCCTCAGATGGACATACGACAGCGAGGCGGTCAGCGACCATTGCTTGTCGAGCTTGTAGTTCGCCCCCATCGACAGAATCGGCGCCACGGACCGGCTGAGACTTGCGCTGGTGCGCGATGACTGAGCCACCTGGCCGATTGCCGACGGCGGCAATGCACCGGCCGGCAGATCACGCTGCAATACGCCGCCAACCAGCGTATTGGTCAGGCCCTGATTCAAACGAATGTCCGAATACCAGACGTAGGCTGCACCGGCACCCACAAAGGGTCGGAACGCCGCCTCGCTGTCGTTGAAGTAATAACGCAGCAACAGCGCCGGACTCCACTGCTTGGCAGTAGCCACCGGATTGATGGACGGGCTGGACAACACCCCGCCACCAGACAGCGAAAAGCGTGGCGGAATGCCGCCGACGCCAGTCACGGCCACATTGTCCGTCAGGAAATAGCTGTAGGTGAGTTCAAGCGTGCTTTCGTTGCTGACCGACGCCCCGGTATTGGGGACCGGCCCAAGATTGCGTGACCCGCCTGTCAGGGTCAAAGGCTTGCTTTTGTCTTGCGTCTGAATCTGCGCGAAACCAGCGCCGACGACGCTGTCACCGGCATGCTGTGCGTGCGCGCCGACCGATACGGCAAACAGCGGCAGCATCCATGCGAGTCCGATCCGGGCCATGAACAATCTCCATCAACCTGGGGCATTCCCCTTGGAATATTGAACAGGACTTCGGCGCGAGCGCCCACAGTAGAAGCCCGAGCTTTGTATGCGCGCCACGGCGCGCATACGGCATGGAATCACCTGGGTCGGGTGCGGGCAATCATGGCTGTGCAGACACCGCGCAACAGATCGGTTTCCTCGCGCGACAGGCCGGCGCGTGAAAACAGGTGCCGCATGCGTGGCATCAGCTTCTTGGGGTGCTTGGGGTCCAGGAAACCCACGGTGACCAGCGCCTCTTCCCAGTGCACCAGCAGGGCTTGCACGGCTTCCGAGGTGGCGGGTTCGGCTTCTTCGCGTTGCGGCAGGCGCGCAGCCGGATCGAGCAAGGCATAACGCACTTCGTAGGCAGCCAACTGCAGCGCCTGCGCAACATTGAGCGAGGTGTACTCCGGATTGGCCGGGATATGGCAAGTGCGATGACACAAGGCCACCTGCTCATTGGTCAGGCCGGCGCGCTCGGTGCCCAGCACCACCGCCACTTGCGCAGTGTCGTTCAAGGCCAGATGTTCACGCGCCAGTTCGGCAGCCTGACGCACATCGCTGGCTGGCGGACCCAGATCGCGCAGCCGCGCGGTCAGGGCCAGGGCCAGCGTGACCGGCGCCAGCGCTTCTTCGAGCGTGGCGCAGACTTTTGCCGCCGCCAGCACGTCGGATGCGCCGCTGGCCAAGGCAATTGCCTCGGGCTGGCTGGCTGCATCGGGCACTTTGGGATTGACCAATACCAGTTGCGAAAAGCCCATGGTCTTGATGGCGCGTGCGGCCGAACCGATGTTGCCGGGGTGGCTGGGTTCGACCATGATGAAACAGACGCGGGAAAACACAGGGGTCCTTGGAAGTCGCTAATTCAGAGGGAAGGCCGGGCTCGAACGAGCAGATCGACACTTTGGCTTTAGAATACGAGGATTGAACGCGTTCCTTAAAATCTGGCTTCTCATGCATCCAATGCTCAACACCGCCGTCAAGGCGGCCCGGCGCGCAGGCGCAATCATCAATCGCGCCAGTCTCGACATCGACCTGGTCAAAGTGGCTCAGAAGGGTCCGGGCGACTTCGTCACCGAGGTCGACCGCGCCGCCGAAGCAGCGATCATCGAGATCCTGAAGACGGCCTATCCCGACCACGGCATTCTAGCCGAAGAGTCCGGCGAGACCGCCGGTGTCACCGACGACGAAGGCAAGCACGAAAACCTGTGGATCATCGATCCGCTCGACGGCACGACCAACTTCATCCACGGCTTCCCGAACTACGCGATCTCGATCGCCTTGCAGCATCGTGGCCAGATCACCCAGGCGGTGATCTATGACCCGTCGCGCAATGAGCTGTTCACCGCCTCGCGCGGCGGCGGTGCGTTCCTGAACGATCGCCGCATCCGCGTCTCGCGTCGCATCCGCATGCACGACACCTTGATCGGCACCAGCTTCCCGTCCGCAAGCGGCAAGCGCCTGGCGCAGATCTCGCAGCTCTTCGGCGTGGTGTCGGCCAATACCTCTGGCGTGCGTCGCACAGGTTCGTCGGTGTTGGACCTGGCCTACGTGGCCGCGGGTCGTATCGATGGCTATTACGGTCTGGGCCTGAAGGCCTGGGACGTCGCGGCAGGCTCGCTGCTGGTGCTGGAAGCCGGTGGCCTGATCGGCGACCTGCAAGGCGAACAAAGCTGGATGGACGCCGGCGAAATCGTCGCCGCCACGCCCAAGGTGTTCCCGCAGCTGCTGAGCTTGCTGGAACCGCTGCGTGTCAAGCCGGACTGATCTGTCGCATTGAAAACAAGTCGAAATGCCCTGTCCGCTTTGTCGGGTAAGGGTATGTTCGCAGCAGGTTGACGCGGGATTCTTGTGATATCGCTACAAGATCCCGCAACTTCGATATGATTGCGGCTCCTAGTTATTTGGAGCTCACTCATGGAGTGGCTTTCAGACCCGCAAATCTGGGTCGGCCTGCTTACCCTTGTCGTGCTGGAAATCGTCCTCGGCATCGACAACCTCATTTTCATCGCCATCCTTGCAGACAAGCTGCCTCCCGCGCAACGCGACAAGGCACGTGTAATCGGGCTCTCCCTCGCACTCGTGATGCGCCTGGGCCTGCTGTCAGTGATTTCCTGGCTGGTGACACTCACTACCCCCCTGTTTTCCGTCGGTTCGTTCGCTTTCTCGGGACGTGACCTGATCCTGCTCGTCGGTGGCCTGTTCCTGTTGTTCAAGGCAACGGTGGAGCTGCACGAGCGTCTGGAAGGTGCGCACCTGACCGCCTCAGGCCCGCGTGTGTATGCAGGCTTCTGGCCAGTGGTGGCGCAGATCGTGGTGCTCGACGCCGTGTTCTCGCTCGACGCCGTGATCACCGCCGTGGGCATGGTCGATCATCTGGCCGTCATGATGGCCGCCGTGGTCATCGCCATCGGCGTGATGCTGATCGCGTCCAAGCCGCTGACGCGCTTCGTGAACAACCACCCCACCGTGGTCGTGCTGTGCCTGAGCTTCCTGTTGATGATCGGCTTCAGCCTGGTGGCCGAAGGCCTGGGCTTCAAGGTACCCAAGGGTTATCTGTACGCTGCCATCGGCTTCTCGATCGTGATCGAGTTCTTCAACCAGCTTGCACGCCGCAATCTGCAGCGTCACGACTCCCGGCTGCCGCTGCGTGACCGTACCGCCGAAGCCGTGCTGAGCCTGCTCGGCCACAAGCGTCGCGAACCCGACGCCGAGGAACAGGAAGAAGAAAAGCCCGAGGTGCCCGAGACACCCACATTCGGTGTGGAAGAACGCAACATGGTCAGCGGCGTGCTGTCGCTGGCCGAGCGGTCGATCCGCTCGGTGATGACCCCGCGCACCGACCTGTCCTGGGTAGACCTGAACGACGACGCAGCCACCATTCGTCAACTGGTCACGGAAGTGCCGCACAGCTTCTTCCCGGTCTGCCGCGGCAACATCGACGAGATCGTCGGCGTGGCGCGTGCCAAGGACCTGATCGAAGACCTGCTCACCATTGGCCATATCGACCTGGAGCGTAGCCTGCGCCAACCCATCATCGTGCACGAATCAGTGGGCGTACTGGCTGTGATGGAAACGCTGCGCCGTGCAAGCGGCCAACTGGTGCTGGTGACCGATGAGTTCGGCGCCGTGCAAGGCCTGGTCACACCGATCGACATCTTCGAAGCCATCGCCGGCGAGTTCCCGGACGAAGACGAAACCCCGGACATCGTGGCCGAGGGCGAAGACCGCTGGCGTGTGGACGGCGCCGCCGACCTGCATTATCTCGAGCAAGTCCTGCAGACGGATTGGCTGGTCGACGACGCCGACGGCTACGCCACGTTGGCGGGCTATCTGCTGAACCAGTTCGGAGAACTGCCCGTGGCGGGCGCTGCGCTGGTGCGCAACGGCGTGCGTTTCGAAGTGCTGACGGTGGTCGAACGTCGCATTGCCGAAGTGGCCGTGAACAAGGTATCGCCCGAGGCCGCACAGGATGGGATCGCACCGTTGCTGGAGGCTCGTGAACGATGAGTGCCGAGTCGCTGTTTCTGGTGAAGGCGTTTTTTCTGGGCATCATCGAAGGCCTGACGGAATTTCTGCCGATCTCAAGCACCGGTCATCTGATCCTCATCGGTGACTGGATCAATTTCGACTCGGGCACCAGCAAAGTCTTTGAAGTGGTGATCCAGCTGGGCGCGATCCTGGCCGTGGTGTGGATCTATCGCGGGAAGATCGGCAAGCTGGTCACCGGTGTACTCGCCCGCGATCCAGCCTCCATGCGCTTTGCCGGGCACGTGCTGCTGGCATTCATGCCGGCGGCCGTCATCGGCGCCCTGCTCATCGGCCACATCAAGGCCCTGCTGTTCCGCCCCGGTGTGGTGGCGGCGACCTTGGTGATCGGCGGGCTGATCATCTTGTGGGTGGAACGTCGCCCCAAGGCGGCAGGTGTGGAAAACGATGGCCCGCACGTCGAACGCATGAGCTGGAAGCAGGCCTTTGCCGTGGGGGTGGCGCAATGTATCGCCATGATCCCGGGCACCTCCAGGTCGGGCGCCACCATCGTGGGTGGCATGCTGGCAGGCTTGAATCGGCAGACAGCGACCGAGTTTTCGTTCTTCCTGGCCATGCCGACCATGCTGGGCGCAGCCGTCTACGACGGATGGCGCCATCGCGACGTGCTTGGCAGCCATGACATGCTGGCCATTGGCGTGGGCTTCATTGCTGCATTCATCAGTGCAATGCTGGTCGTGCGCGCGCTGGTGCGCTTCGTGGCATCGCACTCGCTGAATGTGTTTGCCTGGTACCGAATCGCGCTTGGTTTGGTCATTGCAGTCTGGTTGATCGCTCGCTGAGCACGGCGGACTGCAATGTGAAATGGCCCCGACGCGGCAACGCATCGGGGCCATTTTTTATGACGTTTCTGCAGTCGATTGGTCATATTTACCAATCAGTAGCTACCGCAGAGTCAGTTGCCGACCAGCTCACCATCGTCGGCCTGGGCGGTGGCGCGGTAATTCGGCTGTGCGTCCTGGCGAGCGGCCATGCGATTCATCATGCCGGCCGATGCGGGCACCCAGGGGTAGGCAGCCAACTGGCTGTTCTTTGCCATGTCCGGGCCAACCGGCATCAGTGCCATACGCTGCGCAGGTTCATAGCCTTGGACCGGCGTCGGATACGTGCCCAGCTGGCCGTTATTGAAGTCGACAGGTTTCGGTTGGAAGTCGGCAGCGAATGCGCTGAAGCCGACGAGTGAAGCAACGAGAGTGAAGGCGATGCGTTTCATGGTGAAGCTCCTGGGATTTTTTGAAATCCGCGACAACTAGGTTTGCGTCGCAGTCTTTGGTACTTACGCCCAGAGGTCCACAACGGATGCAGGCATCGCGTTGCCAGATATGTCGGCTTCGAGCCTGCGCGGTGATCGCCCAATAAAAAAGACCGAGCCCGCACGGAGCGGGTCTCGGTCCTGGACACGTCGCGGCTTGATGAAAAGCAGCGAATGCGCGTCAGGTGATCAGGGAATGGCGGCGGTACTTCGGTACGACGACGCACCGCACTTGCATCATCCCCTCATCACTGGCTTACCAGCGCTGAACGCTGCCGTCGTTGCGATAGCTCAGACGGGTATCACCCTTGTTGATGCCGTGGTCGCTCAGCATCACAGTGCCATTGGCGCTCGGGATCAGCGGGTAAGCGGCCAGTTCGGTATCCGGTTCGGTAACCGGGCCGACCGATGCGACCGGCACAGGGCGCGGTGCGTCGTAGCCTTGAACCGGCACAGGGTACGTGGCCATTTCGCCATTGTTGAAGTCAACCGGCTTCGGCTGCATTGCGCCATAGGGGGCAGCGAAAGCGCTGAAGCCGATAACCGAACCTGCGATTGCGAGAGCGATGCGTTTCATGGTGGTACTCCTGATCATATGTTTAGCTGAACCGCGACAGCGTCATTGCGTCGCGTGTTCTTGGCATAAGGGTCATAGCAACGCGTGTGCCTGACAGCCTGGTTGCTGCAATTACTTGCATTTCAGCTGTTCGGACCCGCCAGTTCGCCATCGTCGGCCTGCGCATTCGAACGCAGGCTGAGCTGGGCGTTGCTGCGCACCTCGGTGCGGCTCAGCTGAGTGACGTTGACGGGCACCAGGGGGTAGGCCGCCAATTCGCCGACATTCTCTTCAGCGGCGCCGATGATGATCTGGGTGTTGGCGGCAGCCTGCTGCTGCGGCTCGAAGGCCTGGACCTGAGCGGGATAGGTGGCGAGCTCGCCGTTGTTGAAGTCGGCAGGCTTGGGCTGCGCTGCATCGTAGTTGGCAGCGAAGGCACTGGCGCCGATCAGCGAACCTGCAATGGCGAAAGCGATGCGTTTCATGAAGGTACTCCTGAAGTGGGTAGGCTAGGCCGCGACAAACCTGGTTTGCGGTCGCAGTCACTTGTACATACGGCCCACCCACGCGATCAGAAGCGCCTTGCCACGCAAGCCAGCTTTTCAGTTTCCGCAAAAAAGCCGAAAACCTTGAAAATTCAACGACTTAAAAAACAGGCTTTAAGTATTGACACAAGGTTTTCGGCTTGCAATGCCCATGCCATACACCGACATGCTGTGATCGGCATACCCCCATCGCTCAATGCATCTTGGTCAGCCAGGTCTCCACCAGGTCGGTCTCGCGCATCATGTCGCGCATGGTTTCGTCGTTGATGACGTCGCGCTCGCGCATGCGATGCAATTCGGCGCGTTCCGCTCGCACGCCCACCAGGCGCAGGTTGCGCTCGAAGCCGCGAGCGCGCTTGGCGCGCTCCAGCACTTCCTCGTCTTCCCCCAGGGATTCCGCGCGCCGTCGATACGCGCCGGTGATGATCGCGCTCAGTTCCTTGTAGACGGCGGCATCTTCGGGTTCAAGCGTGACGCAGACGTCGCCCTGACGTCGCTCGATGGCCCGGATGGCCGCATTGGCCACACGCATGCCCGCACTACGAAGCTCTTGCTGATGGGCATTGCCCTGCTCGGGCGGGAGCAGGCGCAACAGCAGCGGCAAGGTCAAGACAGCACCCAGCAGCGAACACAGGATCACGCCCATCGCCAGGAAGATCAGCAGATCGCGTCCGGGAAACGGTGTGCCGTCTGCCAGCAGCAGCGGTACCGACATCACACCCGCCATGGTGATCGAGCCGCGCACCCCTGACAAAGACGTGACCAGCACCAGTCGCCAGTCCGGCTTGACGATGTGTACATGGCCGCGCATGGCGCGACGAAAGCTGCGGAAGTGTTGTGTGACCCAGACCCACACGAAGCGCAAGGCCACCAGCACCAGCGTGATGGCACCGATGTACGCAAACAGGTGCCAGACCGGCACATTGCCCGCCGCGACCGCATCGGCATGCGCCATGTCGACGACGCCCGGCAACTGCATGCCGAGCAGCAGAAAGGTCATGCCGTTGAAGACGAATTCCAGCATCGCCCACAGGCTCTGGCTTTGCATGCGCGTGGCGCTGGATGCCGAGCCCAGGCCCTGGTTGTAGGTCATGGTCATGCCGGCGGCGACGGCCGACAGAATGCCCGACATCTCGAAATGCTCGGCGAAGATATAGGCGGCGAACGGCAACAGGATCAGCAGTACAACCTGGATGCCGGGCTCGTCGCCGCTGACGCGTTCGATCTGCCGCTGGGCCCACCCGGCCGACCAGCCCAGCGCCGTGCCGACCGCCAAGCCGCCCGCAGCGATAAGCAGGAAGCGAGTACTCGCATCCAATAACGAGAAGGCGCCGGTCAAGGCGGCTGCGATCGCAAACTTGAACGCCACCAGGCCCGAGGCGTCGTTCATCAAGGCCTCGCCTTCCAGCAGATGCTGCAGGCGCGAGGGCAGCCGGCCCTTGCCGACGATGGCAGACACCGCCACCGCGTCGGTAGGCGACAGCACGGCAGCCAGCGCGAAGGCCACCGGCAGCGAGATCGCAGGCACCAGCCAATGAATGAAATAGCCCACGCCGACCACGGTGAACAAGACCAGGCCAAGGGCCAGCGCCAGGATGGCTGGCGCCAGGCGGAAGAACTCGCGCTTGGGAATTCGCCACCCGTCGGCGAACAGTAGCGGCGGGATGAACAGCAGCAGGAACAGTTCCGGGTCGAAACTGAGCTTGAGCCCGAATACCGGCAAGGCCAGCACGGCCCCCAGCGCGATCTGGAACAGTGGCGCCGGCAGGCGGATGGGCGAAATGCGGGCAACGATGCCCGACAAGGCCACGCCCAGCAGCAGGATCAATACAGTGAAGACGATGGTCATCGGTCAGCTCGGCGACGCGCCCTGCCGGTTGCGGCACCGCCTGAACAGCGGCACCAGGAATCAAACCTGCGCGGCAAGGACAGCATGATGAATACTCGCCAGGCTCGCAGGCAAGTACCCACTATCGCCCTCGCCCCCCCTTCAAACCTGGGCCTGAGCTCAGGCACCGATTTTTTGCGTACGGAACCAGTCGATCACGGCCAGCGCCAGCGCATCGATGGAATCGGTGAGCGGAATGCCCAGCGCCGCCCGACGTTCGTGCGGCACCGCCAGGGGCAGCTCGGTGCAGCCCAGGGCCACTGCACGCGCGCCACGCGCCTGCAGGCGGGCAATGCAGGCAGCAGCCGGCGCAAAAGCCTCTGCCACCCGGTTTGCCTTCACGAGCTCGATGGCAGGCACGCAGAACTCGGCGATTTCGGCTTCCGTGGGGACCAAGGTCTGGTAACCGCGCGCCTCCAGGTGCTGCTGGTACAGGCCCAGCTTCAGCGTGGCGGGGGTACCCATCAGACCGATCGGGCCCGGCGCGAGGCCACGGCGATCCAGGTCATCGGCGACCGATTCGATGATGTGCAGCACTGGTACGTGGGCACTCGCTACCAGCTCTTGGTACCAGAGATGGGCGGTATTGCACGGAATGGCGATGATCTTCGCACCCGCCTGCTCCAGCCTGGCAATGCCGTTCTGCATCCAAGGCAAGGGATCAGGTCCGCCATGCAGTCGGGCCTGGGTACGGTCGGGCACGCGCGGATCGCTCCACAGCACAGCCGGAATATGGTCCTGGTCGACGGCAGCGTCGGTCAGCATGGTCAACCGCGTCATGAATGCGGCGCCTGCCAGCGGGCCCATGCCACCCAGCACGCCCGCGATCGGGCCATCAAAGCTTGTACTCACTTACTGCATTCCTCTTTGGGTTCCGCGACCAGGCCATGACCTGGTCGACCGGAACGAAATGACAACTCGGGAAAAACCGCCAGGAACAATACCGCATTCGTTTCAGATCGCGCCCTTCCCCGCCCATTATTCCTTGTAGTAGACGATTTGATGACTGCTGGCGAGCAACGTGCCGCCCTGCCCCCAGACTTGGGCCGTCTGGTCGAAGAAACCTTGCGCAAACACCTGGCCGCGCGCCACGCCAAGCACCGGTGCATCGTGCTGGGCCGCCAGCGTCTGCGCATCGGCGTGGAAATAGACCGTCATCGACACGGTACCGGCCGGCACGAAGCCAGGACGGCGCAGGAAAATGCGCGGGAAAAACCCATCGCACATCGAACACAGCGACGCCAGATCGAGCGGGCGCGGCGGTTCGTCGCGCATCCATACCTCCGTGCAGCTGTTGTCGCTGGCAGCGCTTTCCGGGTCCAGGCTGAGCGCGCCCCGCACAAATCGCATGTCGTAGCGCGCGGTCCAGGGCACGCCGGCCAGGTCGATTTGCGCGCGCGGCAAGCTGCTGGCGGGCGGCACGTCCGGCATACCCAGTTCGGGGCCGGACCAGGCCTGACGGCGCAAGGCGGTGACGGCGGTTGCGCTAAGCACCGGCGTGCGCTCGGCCCCCTGTACCAGGCGCAGTGTCCAGTGCTGCGTCGCCCGGTTGGTGCGGAACACCTCGACCTCGATCACGAACTCGCCATCTTGCACCGGGCCTGCGTAGTTGACGGTCAGCGCTACCGGTTCGCCCAACCGTGCCGGGTGCAGCAGGATTGCGTTGAGCACGGTGGCCGCCGTGATGCCGCCATACGGTCCCACCATGTTGCGATAGTCGGCGCTGGTGTGGCCCAGCCAGTTGCCGTCGGGCAGCGCCTTCAGCGCAATCGCCCGATCGAAGGGGTGCAGGCAGGGATCTGGGGACAAGCTCGCGCTGGTAGATGCAGGTGGCGAGGTTGGCGCGTCGGACATGGGTGGGTCTCCGGCTTCGGAAATGCTGAACTGGACGAGCCAGTCAGCGAGTGGGGTCGGCAGGCAGGATCAACGGACAAGTTCAGCGGGCGAGGTCAGCAAATGCCGTCAGCTATGATAAGGCGTCCTCTTTGCACGCGCCGATGTCCGATTCTCCTTCCTCAGCAAACCGCAAGATCATCCACTGCGATTGCGATTGTTTTTACGCCTCGATCGAGATGCGCGACGACCCCAGCCTGCGCGGTCGGCCGCTGGCGGTAGGTGGCCGCCCTGAAGGGCGCGGCGTGGTCGCGACCTGCAATTACGAGGCGCGGCACTTCGGCATTCATTCGGCCATGCCGATGGCCCACGCACTGCGGCTTTGCCCCGAACTGCTGATCCTGCCGCCGGCCATGGAGAAGTATCGGATCGCGTCCAATCAGATCCAGGCCATCATGCTGGAATACAGCGAACTGATGGAGCCGCTGTCGCTCGACGAGGCCTATCTGGACGTGACCGGCAGTGACCGCTGCCAAGGCAGCGCCACGCTGATTGCGCGCGAGATCCGCGCCCGCGTGTTCGAGCAGGTCGGCATCACGGTGTCTGCCGGCGTGGCCCCGAACAAATTCCTGGCCAAGATTGCCAGCGACTGGAACAAGCCCGATGGCATGTTCGTGGTGCGGCCTGTCGACGTGGCGGATTTCGTGTCGCAGTTGCCGGTCAAGAAGCTGCACGGCGTGGGCAAGGTCACAGCCGCCCGCATGCACAGCCTGGGCATCGAGACCTGTGCAGACCTGCAGACCTGGACGTCCGAGGCGCTGACACGTGTCTTCGGCAGCTTCGGCGACAGGCTGCACCAGCTCAGTCATGGCATCGACGACCGCGAGGTCAATCCCACGCGCGAGCGCAAGTCAATCAGCGTGGAAACGACTTATGTGCGCGACCTGCGCAGTCTGGAAGCCTGTCGGATCGAGATGGGGGAACTGCTGGCGCAGCTGCGCAAACGCATTGCGCGTGCGCAAGCCGGCGACACCATGCACAAGCTGTTCGTGAAGCTGCGCTTCGCCGACTTCAGCCGCACCACCGCCGAATGCGTGGCGCATACGCTGGCCCCCGCGCGTGTCGAACGCCTGCTGCGAGAAGCGCACGGGCGCAGCAGCAAATCGGTCAGGCTGATGGGCGTCGGCATCCGGCTTGGGCCGCCAGTAACGCAGTTCGAGCTGTTCCAGGAACCGGGCAATGAGCCGGTGTCGGACGTAGTCGACGAGATGGATGAGGCGGGCGATGCAGAGGTGCACCGCGCAGTGCCGGCAGAAGGCGCTGGCGATGCACTGCCGGACGACGCGGCGACGCCAGGGGCCGCGGCATCGTCCGATCGATCAGGTGCTGATCCGGCCTAACAAGCCCGCGTGATACGTGGCCACGAAGGCGCCGAAGTCACCCGACTCTGAGGCTTCCAATTCCGCTTGGTCAACCAGCGATTCCGCAGCCTGCGCGGCAAATGCTGCCTGTTCGGCGGCGGGCAGCGGGTGGGCGCGGAAATGCTCGGCGTGGCGACGGCTTTGCTCCAGCGAAAACTCGATGAACGAAGCGCCCGATTCCCGCATTGCCGCCAACAGGCGCGCCGATGGCGTTTCGTCCGCATCATTCAACTTGGCACGCTGCGCACGCACGTCGTCGCGGTAACCGGTTTCGCCACGCGCGCGCTCGATCAGGTCGGCACAGGCGTCAATGCGATCCAGCAGGTCATGGCCCCACTCGCGCAAGCCGATGGACTCACCGTCACGCGTCAGCTGCAGGCCGGGCTGACGACCTTGCTTGACCACACGACCGAAGTTGCCCGCGCTGCGTGCGCATCGGCCATCGTCCGGGAAGGCCGGGCTGTGTTCCAGCGCGCAGAACAGCATGAAGGCTTCCAGGAAACGGCTGGTGCGTGCGTCGATGCCGGTGGGCACGAAAGGATCGATGTCCATGCAGCGCACTTCCACATACTGCACGCCGCGGCTGGCCAAGGCGCGCAAGGGCCGCTCGCCACGGCGCGCCACGCGCTTGGGGCGGATCGTCGAGTAGTACTCGTTTTCGATCTGCAGCACATTGGTGCTCAGCTGCACCCATTCGCCATTCTGGATGGTGCCGATCTTCTCGTAAGCCGGCCAGGGGCGGCTGACGGCGCCGAACAAGCTGTCCAGATAGGTGGGCAGATCGTTGTAGCAGGGCGTGAGTTCGGCTTGCGCAGTGCTGGTGTAGCCCAGGTCGCTCATGCGCAGGCTGGTGGCATGCGGCAGGTACAAGGTGTCGGCATCGAAACGTTCCAGCGTGTGCGGACGCCCTTGCAGGAAGCCCGCAGAAATCGCCGGTGAGGCACCGAACAAATACATCAGCAGCCAGCTGTAGCGCGTGAAGTTGCGGATCATCGCCACGTAACGCGTGGACTGATGCTCGGCCGCGTTCTGCCCGGCATTGACGGCGTTCTCGTCGACCAGCAAGGGCCACATGGCTTCATCGAACGAGAAGTTGTAGTGGATGCCGGCAATGCACTGCATAGCCTTGCCATAGCGCCGTGCCAGACCACGCCGGTACACGTGCTTGAGCATGCCGGTGTTGGACTTGCCATACCAGGCGATGGGAATCGTCGCCTCGTCAGGCAGCAGGGCCGGCATGGACTGGTTCCACACCACCTCGTCGCCCAGGTTGGCATAGGCGAAGCGGTGGATATCGTCCATCTCGGCCAGCATCGCGGCGTGGCTGCGATGGGGGGCGGTGATGAACTCCAGCAAAGCTTCGGAGTAGTCGGTGGTGATCCGCGGATTCGCCAATGCCGACCCGAGCGCAGTCGGATGCGGCGTCAGCGCAAGATGGCCCCGGGGATCGACCCGCAGGCCTTCTTTTTCGAGACCGATCTGGCTGCCGGCTATCAGGCGACGGTGGGCGGGCTGGTCGAGCAGGGTCAGGCGGGTGGTAAGCAGGTCGCTCAACGTAAATCCTTGGAATCTTTTGCGGCGTGCATCATCGGACCACGCACAAGTTGCGCAGTTATATCGCATTCGGCACCTGGTGCGCCTGCGCGCAGCAAACATGCGAAAGTCGCATAATCCGATTGCGCTCTGCCAATCCTATTTTTCTTGTCTGCCATGCCCCCCCTGCCCTGTAGTCCCGAGTCGGAAGACACCATCGTTGCGCGTACCCGACGCTGGCTGGAAACCGCCGTCATCGGCTTGAACCTGTGCCCGTTCGCCAAGGCCGTCCATGTGCGCGAACAGATTGGCTACCGGGTCAGTGCCGCATGCAGCACGGCCGAGCTGGCCGATGAACTGCGCGACGCCCTGAACACGCTGGCCGCTGCCGACCCCGCCAAGCTCGATACGATCCTGCTGATCCACCCCGGCGTGCTGGGCGATTTTCACGATTACAACGCCTTCCTGGCGCAGGCCGATCGCATCGTCCGCAAACTTCGGCTGGAAGGCGAACTGCAGGTGGCAAGCTTTCACCCGGACTACCAGTTCGCCGACACCGAGGCCGACGATGTGGATAACGCCACCAACCGGTCGCCCTACCCCATGTTGCACCTGCTGCGCGAAAGCAGCATCGAACGCGCGGTCGCCAGCTACCCGGACCCCGAGCGCATCTACGCCCGCAACATCGACAGCCTGCGCAAGCTGGGGTGGACCGGCTGGCAGACGCTGGCGCAATCCTGGGGGCCGACGTCTGCGGATTGAGCACTGACCGCCGACATCCTGCACCGATTCCCCAAGCCGATTTTCTGAGCGACACCCTGGATAACTTATCCCCATCCGCTGTGGACAAGTTTGGGATACACCGGGGACGATTGAAAAAAGGCCTTTGCGCGCAAATACTTAGCGTCGGGGACCAAAAAACGGGCACCGCACGCCGGCTGCCTGATTTCTGACCACTTGCTGACCACCCGCCGACTGCGTTTGTCTGCGCTTTTGTCCACTCACCCGACCCACTGCCTGTGCGTACCCACGCTACCCTGGGCCTTATTTTCATTGGAACCGCTCATGCAGCCTTCTAACCGCGCCACCGAAGACGCTGTCATCGCCCTGGCCGCCAAGTTGTTCAACTTCGCACGCCAAGGCGAAACCGAGTCCCTGAGCGCATACATCGCGTCCGGCGCCCCGGCCAACCTGACCAACGACAAAGGCGACAGCCTGCTGATGCTGGCGGCCTATCACGGCCACGCAGAAACCGTGCGCACGCTGCTCATCCAGGGCGCTGACCCCAACCGCGTGAATGACCGCGGCCAAAGCCCCCTGGCGGGCGCCGTATTCAAAGGCTATCGCGAGGTGATCGAGGCGCTGATGGAAGGCGGCGCGGACGCTGGCTACGGCAAACCGTCGGCGCGCGACACCGCCACCATGCTTGGTCGTGCAGAACTGCTGCCGCTGCTGGAACGCAAGACGGACGGCCCGGCCTGATCAGCCCAGGGCATGTCGACCAGTCCTTGGCCACATGCCCTGAATCCGCTCATCAGGTGCCGCCGTGGCTCACGGCGCGCATCAACTCTTCCAGGCTGTAGGGCTTGACCAAGGTGATGGCGTCCATCTTGCCGCCGATCAGGCCTCCTGTTTCACCGTCGTAGCCCGACGCAAAGATCACCCGCATGCTGGGGAAGCGGCTGACCGCTTCCAGCGCCAGGTCGGCACCCGACATATTCGGCAAGCTGATGTCGGTGAACAGCAGATCGAACACCTGCTTGTCCAGCACATCCAGCGCAGCCTCGGCGTCGTCGACCGCCACCACCGCATGGCCGAGCATGCCAAGCAATTCGGCCGTCGACACCCGCGTATCGATGTTGTCTTCGACCAGCAGGATGCGCATGCCTGCAGGGCGTGCCGCTGCCACGGCGGCCACCGGCGCCGCAGGTACATCGGCGGCCTGCGGCGGTCGTTTGCGCTGCGCCCGGTTGCGGAACAGATGGCGCACCTTGCGCGCCAGATCGTCCATCCGGTAGGGCTTGCTCAACAAGGTCACACCGGGATCGAGACGGCCGCCATGGACGATCGCGTTCTCGGTGTAGCCCGAGGTAAACAGCACTTCAAGATCGGGAATCAGCGTCAGTGCCTGGCGTGCCAGTTCAGGACTGCGGATGGGGCCTGGCATCACGACGTCGGTGAACATCAGGTCGATGTGGACGCCGCTTTGCAGGACCACCAGCGCGCTCTGCGCATCCGACGCCTTCAAGACCTGATAGCCGAACTGCGTCAGCATGTCGACGGCCGTGGCGCGCACATGCTCGTCGTCTTCCACCACCAGGATGGTTTCGCGACCACCGGCCACCGGTGCTTCGCTGGCGGCAGGCGCCTGCAGCGCGGCTTCGTTCTGGTGCGAGCGCGGCAAATAGATCTTGATCGAGGTACCCAGCTGCGGTTCGGTGTAGATCTTGATGTGGCCGCCGCTTTGCTTCACGAAGCCGTAGGCCATGCTGAGGCCCAGGCCGGTGCCCAGCCCTTCTGGCTTGGTCGTGAAGAAGGGCTCGAACGCGCGCGACATCACCTGTTCGGACATGCCGATACCAGTATCGGTCACGGCCAGCATGACGTACTGGCCGGCCGTGACTTCGGGATGCAGCTGTGCGTAGCGGTCATCGAGCATTGCGTTGCCGGCCTCGATGGTCAGCTTGCCCTCGCCGCCCATGGCGTCGCGCGCGTTGATCGCCAGGTTGAGGATGACGTTTTCCAGGTGGTGCGGATCGACAAAGGTGTTCCACAGGCCACCGGCAATGATGGTCTCGATGCCGATGTGCTCGCCCAGCGCATGGCGCAGCAACTCATCCATGTTGCGCACCAGACGGCCCGGATTGACCACACGCGGGTCCAGCGGTTGGCGTCGGGCGAAGGACAGCAATTGCGAGGACAGCTTGGCGCCACGCTCGACGGCGGCCGTGGCCGAGGCCAGGCGGCGCGTGGTCATGGGTTCGGGAGGCAATGCGGCCTGCAGCAGATGCAGGTTGCCCGAGATGATCTGCAGCACGTTGTTGAAGTCGTGCGCCACACCGCCGGTCAGCTTGCCAACGGCCTCCATCTTCTGCGCCTGCAGCAAGGCGGCCTGGCTTTCACGCAACTCATCGGTGCGCTGGGCAACCAGCTCTTCCAGATGATTGCGGTAGCTCGACAGCTCGTCCTGGGCTTTGCGCTCGGCAGTCACGTCGCTGCCCTGGACGAAGATGCCGATTACTTCCTGGTTCACGCCGAATACAGGCTGGAACACGAAATCGATATACAGCTCGTCCATCGCCTCATTGGGCGTGCGATCAAGCAGCGCGCGCATGCCCCGGCCGACATAGGCCTCACCGGTGCGGTATACGCGGTCGAGCAGTTCAACATAGCCCTGTACCGCGATCTCGGGCAAGGCGTCACGCACGGTGCGACCAATGATGTCGCTGCGCCCGACGATCTCGAAATAAGCCCGATTGGCCAACTCGAACACATGGGTCGGGCCGGACAGGAATGCCATGAAACCAGGGGTCTGGTCAAACAAAGTGCGAAGGCGCGCGCGCTCCATCTCCAACACCAGATTGGCGTTTTGCACAGCATGTGCGCGCCCCAGGACACCTGCCCGGACCTGATCGAGCCGGGCGTCGTCGTCAAGTGCCTTGCCCTCTTCCTCGTTTGCCCGACGAACTGCAACCTTCAGACGTTCCACCTCGGATACGTCGACCGTGCACTGCAGCAGGTATTCCACCTTCCCATCGGGACCGAGCACAGGCGTATGCGTGGCACTCCAATCGGTGGTGAACTCGGCGTCGGCAGGGACGCGGTAGGAGATGACGGCGATCGTGTCCGGCAGCCCCGTCTGCAGCACGCGGTCGAAGGACGCACGAAGCTGCAGCACGCCAGCATTTATCGATTCGTTGGAGGCATTTGGAAAGGCATCGAAGACGTCGCGGCCAATGAAGGCCTCGCGCGGCGTCCCCGTCGCTTTCACATAGGCGTCATTCGCCCAGACCATGGTCAGGTCCGAAGACATGACCATGTAGGCATTGGGAGACGCGTTGAGCAGCGTTTCGAAATCAGGGAGCGTATTCATAGGCGACACCAGTCAACACCACGGCCGATAGAGTATCGATCATGAGACACAGCGCCGATATGACGCTCTACCCGAACTCGGGCGACAAAGTTTACACGTGCTGCCGCTTGTCCGACCTTGGACGGTAGAGCTTATTACTGATTGGTAGTTCAGTTGGTCGAAGGCGGATTGCGCCGCTTCAATCCCAGTGCATCAGCATGCCGGTTGACGATGCTGTAGATGCGTGCCGGTTCGACCGGCTTGGCGCAGTACTCGTCGAAGCCGGCGTCGAAGGCGTGCTGGATGTCGGCGGGTGCAGTCAATGCGGTCAGGGCGACCAGGCGGGGACGGCTGGCAAAGGCCATGTCGCGCAACATGCGGGCGACGTCGAATCCATCCATCAGCGGCATGGAGATGTCCAGCAAGACCAGGTGCGGCTGAAATCCGCCAGCCAGTCGCAAACCTTCAGCTCCGTCGGCGGCTACCGCCACGTCGAAGCCTTGCAGGGCCAGCAGCATGTGCAGCGCCTCGCGCGCCTCGCCATCGTCTTCGACAATCAACACCCGAGCATGCTCGTTTTGCAGTGTCGGCCAATTCGTCCGCTGGCTTCGCACAATCTCGCCCTTGTAAAACTGTTGCATCAACATCCCTCCGCGTCTCACGCCTGAGACTGAATCCATCGCGTAGCAAACGCGTCTGGAAAAAACCGCTACGCCTGCCTAAGTGACGCACAGCAAATAGCGTGCCCAGACAATTTTTCGTGCGGCTGGCTAGAATGTCGCACGGGTGCGCATAACAACTCGCCTTGTGATCTCGCACGGACCCATCCGTCGAGCGTAGTTTCTTCTGACGAGCCGATATTCATGCACACATTGCCCCCTGTCGATCCTGACTTTCCGCAGGACGCCACGCGCCTGGACCGGATACGTCGACAACAGGCACTGACGGTTCGCTTCGCGCTGTTTGCGCTCAGAAGCCACCGCATTCCCGACCTGTTGCGCGAAAGCTGCGTGGTGGTGGCAGAGGGGCTCGAAGTCAGCTTTGCCAAAGTGCTGCGGCATCTTCCTGAAGAAAACTGTTTCCTGCTGGAAGCCGGCATTGGCTGGCTGCCGGAAGACATCGGCACGGCCCGTCTGGGCGCGGACATCCAGAGCCCGGCAGGTTTTGCGTTCCAGACCGGCCAGCCCGTGGTCTCGGTGGATCTGCCTGGCGAAAAGCGTTTCCGCACCCCGGAGCTGCTTCGCAAATACGGGATCGAACGCGCCCTGAACGTGATCATTCGCGGCGATACGCAGCGATATGGCGTACTTGAAGCAGACGCGCCGGCCAGCCAGAGTCTGTCGGCACGCGACGTTGCCTTCCTGGAGACCATCGCCAATACGATCGCGCTGGCGCTGGAGCGCGACTCTGCCGAGATCACGCACACCGAATCCCAAGGCGCATCCACCGACATGCTGGATGCGAGCCCGGACAGCATTCAACTGATCGACCTCGACGGCAGGCTTGAGTTCATCAACGCACGTGGTGCGGAACTGCTGAGATCACGCGCATCGCCGCTGGCGCCTTCCGACGGACAGCCCGGCAGTGAGTGGCTTGCGCTCTGGCAGGCCGAAGAGCGCCAGACCGCCGAGCAGGCGCTGCGCCAGGCCGCCGAGGGTGCGACATCGCGTTTCGAAGCACATTGGCGCTCGATTCACGGTCAGACCGTGACCGATGGCACCATCAACGGCGAACCGGTCAATGGCGAGCCCGTGGACGGAAACAAGCTGGACTTGTGGTTCGACGTGACGATTTCGCCGGTTCGAGACGACGCCGGCGACGTTACGCGGCTGATGGCAACTTGGCGCGACATCACCGAGCGCGTGACCAACGAACGCTCGTTGACCGAACTGCTGAACCATCACGAGTCTCGGCTTGACCACCAGAAGCTGTTGCTGCTCGAGGTCCACCACCGTGTGCGCAATAGCCTGCAACTGATCCGCACCTTGCTGTCCATGCAGGCAGCCAGCAGCATGGATGTGACCGTGCGCGAACACCTGAATGCCGCATCCAACCGCGTGATGACCGTAGGGGCCGTGCACGAGCGGCTTTACCGCGAAGGTGCCCCCACGGATTCGGACGCGGTCCAGTATCTGCAGGCCTTGCTCGATGACCTGCAACGTTCGCTGGCCGACTGGCGCGCCGGTCGCAGCATTGTGTTGAACGCCGATCCGCTGCAGATGCCGGCCGATCGCTTGACCTCGCTGGGTCTGATTGCCGCTGAACTTGTGACCAATGCCCTGAAATATGGACGCGGCACCGTCAAGGTCAGACTGGAAAACAAGCCCGATGTGCTGGAACTGACGGTTGAGGACGATGGACCAGGCTTCCCCGAATCTTTCCCACAGCCTCAGTCGCAGAGCGGCGGATTGGGCATTCGATTGGTGCGCACCTTCTCGCGCCGGGGCGATCAGGCGATTCACATCGACCGCACGGTGCCCCACAGCCGGATCATGGTGCGCATGGATCCCGTGACGCCATTGACCCAATAAAAGGGCCTGGACTTGCAACCGCAATCGAGCCTGAATGGCTTGGTAGAGCGGAAATGCAGCAGCGCGTGTCATACCCGGAAATGAAGGCACACGGCATGTAACGCGGGAGGTGGGCGGACACGTTTAGTCTGAAGGCAATGACAAGCGGAGAAACGTCATGCTCGCATCCCAGATCAGCCAAGATCGCCTGCTCGCTACGCAAGGCCAGTTGCAATGCGTGCTGCGCGCGATTCGTCCCGACATACCGGCTTCAGCAATAAGCGTACTTGCTGATGAAGAAGACATGCTCAGCGCGCAGGTCTATGGCGTTGAGCAGAGCCTGCAGCGCTGCAGCCAAGCCTTGATCGAAGAAGTCAGCCGTGACTTTGCGCACGAACATTTCAGCTACGACGCGGATGAAATTGCCGTGCTGATCCAGGCCTTCAAGATCATCGCGCCCAAGGCTGGCGTGGCGATCGAGCCTGGCGCCTTGTCCCTGGTGGAACTGCCCAATCGGGTGCTGGTCCTGCTGGTCGGTGGCCAGACGGTTGCCGCCTCGGACGACCCTTTGCATCTTTTTGCCGATGCATTGAGCCAGCTGAAAACAGAACAGCCGGCACGGGTCTGACCCATACCGGCTGTCGGTAGCATGCACCGGGGAGTGCAGATCATGCAGCGCAAAGCTGTTGCCGATGGCGCGGCGGATACCCGATCACGGGCACCGTGCGCTACACGGACTACAGAATGATGGAACCTGCCATGAACGCCAGCGCGATGAAGATCACGAACAGCGCGATGGCGATGAAGAACAAAGTCTTGGCGATGCCGGCCGCGCCTGCGGAGATACCGGTGAAACCGAAGATGCCGGCGATCACGGAGATGATCGCGAAGACGATGGCTAATTTGAGCATTGCGTTTCCTTGTGGACTTGGGTGCAAGTGGATGGCTGCACATTCCAGGCCAGCTTAGCCACGAAGCGCCATGACATCTTGTCGAGTTATTTCCGGGCAAAAGCATGGCCATACACATGGCCAGACTTCCCTGGAAACCCGAGACTGACGCCCTACTGAAAGCAGTGACGGCAAGTCGAGAAGTCCACACTGCTCATTTAGTAATCACCCCTATCCAAGCAGTTGATTATTAAGGGTTTTTACTGCTTCCCCACGACATGCCCCCAAGCTTGTCCACAGAAACGCTGTATAAATCCGCGCCTATTTTGGCGGGGCGTGAAAGCATGAAAAAAGGCGGGGGCCATCACAGCCCTCGCCTCTCGGTAACACTCCTCACAGCAGCGCAGCAAATGACTGCGCCCGTGCGTTGTTCCTGCGTCAGTTGAGCTTCATGCCTTTGACCAGCTGTTCGGTGTTGTAGCGCATCATGCTCAGGTAATCGCCCGCAGGGCCCGTCTTAGCTGACAACGCGTCGGAGAACAAGGGTGCGCCCACGGTGGCCTTGGCCTCACGTGCGACCTGTTGGATCATGCGGTCGTTCGAGATGTTCTCAACGAAGATCGCCTTGATCTGTTCCTTGCGAGCCAGCCGGATGATGCTGGCAACATCACCTGCAGCCGCTTCAGCCTGGGTGCTGACGCCCGCCACCGACACGAACTCGACGCCGTAGCGATTTTCGTAATAGCCGAATGCATCGTGCGAAGTGATCACCTTGCGCTTGGCTGCGGGCACCGACGCGATCTGCGCCACGATCCACTGGTCGAGCTCGGTGAGCTTGGCATCATAGGCCGCAGCACGCGCCTTGAAATAATCGGCGCCTGCGGGGTCCATCTTGATCAGGCCGGCCAGGATGTTCGCCACATAGGTTTTCACGCGGCCAGCGTCTTGCCAGGCATGCGGGTCCTGCGAGCCATGATGGTGGTGGGCGGCAGCGGGCTGGGCCGCAGGTGCCGACGCTGCGCCTGCGGCAGGCTTGTGCGCATGGCCACTGTGATCGCTGTGACCCTTGTGATCCTCATGCCCGTCTTCTTCCATGTCCAGGGCCTGTACGCCCTCGCTCGCCACCGTCGTCACGCCGGCAAAACGCGTGGTGCTCGTCAGGCGGGAGATCCAGCCTTCGAAGCCCAAGCCGTTGACCACCAGCAGACGCGCGGACGCGACCACGGCTGCGTCTTGCGGACTTGGCTGGAAAACGTGGGCATCACCGTCCGGGCCGACCAGCGTGCGTACCGCAACACGGTCCCCGCCGATCTCGCTGACCAGGTCGCCCAGAATGCTGAAACTTGCCACCACGGGCAACTTTTCCTGCGCGTGTGCGCCCAGCGAGGTGATGGCCAATACGCAGGCCGCCAGAATCTTTTTCATGGGTGATGCTTCCTTCGACAATGAACGCGGCGGCTGCGCCACGCGCAAACCAGTCCGTCAACGGCCGCCATGATGCCACGTTACGCAACATAGTTGCAATAACAGCAACTGCCCTGATCAAACGCAACCACGGCTGCAGACCAGCGCGTCGCCGGCGTCGTGCAGTTGCTCACACATGGCCCCGCGCGCATCGCGTACCGTGACGTCCGGTCACCTTGCCGCCCGAACCATGTACCTCGCGGCAGGTCGGACCCATACCCCTTATTTCGCACCGAGCCCCATGCGCCAGTCCCGCCGTCATCTGCTTCAACTTGTTGCCTTGAGTCCCCTGCTTGCGATGCAATCCGCGCGGGCCGGCTACAACATCTGGAACAACGAATTCACGTTCACGCGTGACGAGATTCAGGCTGCCGTGCTGACCCGCTTCCCGGTCACCGCCCGCTATGCCCAGGTGATGTCGATACGGCTGGCGAATCCCGTCGTCAACATGGATGCCGCGAACAATCTCTTGCGCACCCGGCTGGATGCACGCATCGAAAATCCCATGCTTGGCGCCCCCATCGAAGGTCGCCTGTTGGTGACCAACGGATTGCGTTACGACGCTGCGCGCCGCGCGGTGCTGCTGGATCGCCCCGGCGTGGAGTCCGTCGACGTGCCGGGATTGCCTGCAATGTATGCACAACAGCTCAACAGTGCGGCCAGTGTGCTGGCCAGCGAAGTCTTGCGTGACTATGCGGTGCACACCTTCAAACCGGAAGAGCTGGCGGTGGGCGGACGCCGGGTCGAACCCAGCGACATCACCGTGGAAGCCGAGGGCTTGAAGGTAGCCTTGGTGTTTCGTTGAATGCGGCGGGGAATCTTCCCGGCGAACACAGCATGAGACAAGTCCGCCACAGGGGTTGACGGACGAGCGGCTCGCGCGCGGTAGAATCGACCCTTTGCCGGCGCCGTCTCCATGTGGTTCAAGAACCTACAGATCTACCGTCTGCCCGCTCCTTGGCCGCAGACGGCCGAACAAATCCACGACCAGCTGGTGCCCCACGCGTTCGAGCCCGGCGGCACGCTGGAAGGCCAGACCAAGGGCTGGGTCTCGCCGCGTGAAAATGACCTGCTGGTCCACGGGATCAATGGTCAGCTGCTGTTGAGCATGCGTACCGAGAAGAAGCTGCTTCCCGCCAGCGTGATCAACCAGTTCACCAAAGCCAAGGCTGCCGACATCGAAGCCCAGCAAGGCTTCAAGCCTGGCCGCAAGCAGATGCGCGAAATCAAGGAAGCCATCACGGACGAGCTGCGTCCGAAGGCGTTCAGCCTGTTCCGCGACACGCGCGTATGGATCGACACCAACAACGGCTGGCTGGTCATCGACGCCGCGTCGTCATCGGTGTGCGACGAGGTCATCGAACTGCTGCACAAGGCCATCGACCCGCTGCCGCTCAGCCTGTTCCATGTGAACCAGTCGCCCTCTGCCGCCATGACCAGTTGGCTGCTTGCCGACGAGGCCCCGGCAGGTTTCTCCATCGACCAGGACACCGAGCTGCGCTCGACGGGCGACAGCAAGGCCACCGTGCGCTACGTGAAGCATTCGATCGAAGTCGAGGAAGTGCGTCGGCATATCGAGGCGGGCAAACAATGCACGCGTCTGGCCATGACCTGGGCTGACCGGGTGTCCTTCGTCCTGACGGAATCGCTTGCGCTCAAGCGCATCACGGCGCTGGACGTGCTGAAGGAACAAACCGATACGGGTGGAACGGGAGACGACGAGCGTTTCGACGCCGACTTCGTACTGATGTCGGGTGAACTCGCGAAGCTGATTGCGAATGTGACGGAAGCGCTGGGCGGGGAACAGGAATCCCAAGCACCGCAAGCTTCGTCCACACCATCGGCGTCTGCTGCAACCAAAACCGCTGCTGCAACGGCAGACAAGTCGAGCAATCCGCCTTGGTAATTCGTCGGGTGCATCTGCGCTGCGTGGGCAGATATCCCTGAGTGTGGTTTTTTGCACTACAAACGGGTAAGGATTACCCGCAACAACGGCCGGCAGGTAAAGACTACCTGCCGGCCGTTTTGCTTAGATCCTGCCCATCAGCACAAGCACCAGCACGATCACCACGACCAAGCCGAGGCCACCGGTGGGGCCGTAACCCCAGCTGCGGCTGTGGCCCCAGGTCGGCAGCGCGCCGATAAGCAACAGAACAAGAACGATAAGCAGAATGGTCCCAAGCATGTGGTTCTCCTGTGAACGAGCTGCGCGCATGCGAAGTGGGTGGCCGGGCGGCGGTGCATGCGCGCTCAACGCAGGCCATATGGCAACGGGCGTTTGCTTTACCTATCGCAGGACTCATGCCTGAGCGGCAATGCCGCGTCAAAACGTGATGATCAGGCGCCCGTCACCACGATGCGTTCTTCGCCGAACACCACCACATCACCCGCTCGCACCTTGTAGGTCTTGCGGGTCTCGACCTGGTCGTTGACCAATACATAGTGGTCGGCGATCAACATCTTTGCCTCGCCGCCCGAGGCGCAGACGCCGGTCAGTTTGAGCAAATCGTTGAGGGCGATGTAGTCGCCAGTGAGCGTGAAGTCGTGCTGCATGAATCGTCCGTGATGCGTGGGCAAGTGCATTCAGGCCAGGCGCAACATGCGTGAGGCCAGATGCGTGATGTTGAATGGGTGAGCTGAGTGCGTGGAGGCTGGATGCAAAGCCAGGGTATGCACGATACCGCAGGCGGGACCCGCACTTCAGCTTGTAGTGGTCGTGATGAGCGTGACGTCAGTGACGTCAGTGACGTCAGTGACGTGCAAGCTTGGGCTTGGTCGCCTCAGGCTTCGGCCCAGGTGTGCATGACTTCGCACACGGCGGGCATCAGGCCCACGAACAAGTCGACCAGTTCGGGATCGAAATGGCGACCGCGCTGTTCCAGCAGGTAGTTGACCGCGCGCTCCACCGGCCAGGCTTCCTTGTAGGGGCGCTTCGACGTCAAGGCGTCGAACACATCGGCGATCGCCACGATCCGGCCGACCAGCGGAATTGCCGTTCCCGACAATCCGTTGGGGTAGCCCTCGCCGTTCCACTTCTCGTGATGCGTCAGCGCAATGTTGCGCGCCATGGCCAACATGCCCGAGGGCTGCTCGCCGATGATGTCCGCCCCGATGTTGACGTGGCGCTGCATCTCCCGCCATTCCTCGGGGCTGAGCGGACCGGGTTTCTGCAGAATGCGGTCCGGAATGCCGATCTTGCCGACGTCGTGCATGGGTGCGGCATGCAGCAAGTCCTCGGCTTCGTCGTCGCTCAAGCCTGCGGCAATGCCAAGCAGGTGGGCGTAATGACTCATGCGGATCACGTGCAGACCGGTTTCGTTGTCCTTGTACTCGGCGGCCAGGCCCAGGCGCTGGACGACCTGCAACTGGGTGCGCCGCACTTCGTCGAAGCGCACCAGCGACAGATGCGTGCGGATGCGCGCCCGCACGATCGGCGGGCTGAAGGGCTTGGCAATGTAGTCCACCGCACCCGCCTCGAAGCCGGCCAGTTCATCCTGCGGATCGACCAGGGCCGTCACGAAGATCACCGGGGTTCCGGCGAGTGCCGGGTCGGCCTTGAGTCGTCGGCATACTTCGTGGCCGGTCATGCCGGGCATCATCACGTCCAGCAAAATCAGTTGCGGACGTTCCAGCTTGGCGAGCGCAATCGCCCGTTCGCCATCCTTGGCGAAGGACATGCGATACGAGTCCTGCAGGATCTGTCGCAGCAGCGACAGATTGCTGGGCTCGTCATCGACCGCGAGAATCAGCGGCGCTTTGCTCGACACCTTCATCAGCATGCGACGTCCCGATGGTGAGCCACGATGCCACGCGCAAAGACGGGGTGCGCCGGGGCGCACGGGTGCCCGCAGCCTGCGCTCATCGTTGGACTCGATATGAGGATGTACCGGAGATCAATGTGCAGCGTGCTTCCAACGGCGGATAAGAGATGAATCGGGACACGCTTTGGGCCATCTACCTGATTACGGCTGTTTTCCCAGCTTCTTTAGGCAGCAATGTGCGGTTTATGTCGAATCCGCTGTGATTCCCTGGTCAATCAAGTGCACACCACAATGTGGCGAACGCAAGATTCGCTCTACACTGACGCTATTGAGAAAGTTGACGTGTAGTTTCACGTGCGTGGCCGCCCAGGTGGCCGCCTCGTCGCCTGCTGCCAGGGCGTGATCGACTTCGTGGCCAAGACAAATCCGAGTTGAGCGATCGTTTCTGGGACGCATGCTTATGTCCATCCAATCACTGCGCGCGCTGACCAATCAGTTGGCGAGCCACCAGGTCGGGCTCCCGTTGCCTGCGGCGGCGCCGCAGGCCGACCCCGAAGACGCTACGGGCTCTCTAGAGCAAACCGTAGACTTTTTTGCGCGTGTCACCCCCGACGGACGTTTCACTTATCTGTCGGATCGCGGGCTGGAGTTCATCGGCTATCACCGCGGCTACCTCCAGATCCTGACGCTGCCCGACTTGGTGCCCGACGCCGAATTCGCCACGCTGATGGAGTGCTTCGACCGTGTGCGCGATCGCCGCACGATGCAGAAGTGCACCCTGCATCTGGTGAAGACGCTCACCTACCCGCGCCTGGTCGAACTGCGCATCAACATCAACGAACGTCACCCGGGTGAGTTCACGGTGCTGGCCTTCGACGTGTCGAGCTGGCTGGAACGGGAACAAAGCCTGATCCACGATGCGCACCATGACGCGCTGACGGGGCTGCCCAACCTGACCGCAGCACGCCACGAGATCGACCGCGTGGCCGGCGACATGGCCGACCCCAGCGCGAAGGCCGCCGTGTTGCTGGTGGACCTGGACGAATACCACCGCGTCAATCATGCATTCGGCTACGAAGCCGGCGACCGCATCATTCAGGAAACCGGCCAGCGCCTGCAGAAGATTGCAGACCGTCGCGAATTCGTGGCCCGCGCCGAAGGCGATTCTTTCCTGATTGTGGTTGAACACACGCCCGGCCGAGAAGAGGTTGCCGATCTGGCCCGACGCGTCAGCGACGCCATTCAGCAGCCCTACACGCTGGACAACCAGACACTGCAGCTGTCGGTCAGCATCGGCGCAGTCATGTTCCCCGATGCCCGGCATCAGAGCGGCAAGGTGTTGCGTCAGGCCGACGATGCGCTGATTCGCGCCAAGCGCGTACAGGGCACCACCCGGCTGTGCTTCTTTGAGGCCAACCTGCGCACCAAGGGCGCCGATGCGCTCAAGCTCGAATCGGACATGTACAACGGCATTCGCAATGGCGAGTTCTCGTTGCACTACCAGCCGATCTCGGATGCGCGCACACAGCAGGTGGTGGGCGTGGAAGCGCTGATGCGCTGGCAGCATCCGGTGCATGGCGCCGTCCCGCCCAGCGTGTTCATTCCGCTGGCGGAATCGGGCGGCCTGATCAACTTCCTGGGCGAGTGGGCACTGCGCAATACCTGCATGCAGCTTGCGCAGTGGGACAACGCCGGCATTCGCCTGCCCTACGCCACCGTCAACGTGTCGGCGCACCAGTTCCGCGACCGCCGTTTCCCCGAGGTCGTGCGTGAAGCGATTGCGCTGACCGGGATCACCGCCGAACGCATCGTGCTGGAGATCACGGAAAGCGTGCTGATGCACGATCCGGCACGCGCCAAGATGCTGCTGGAAGAACTGACGGCGATCGGCATCCGCTTTGCGGTGGACGACTTCGGCACCGGCTATTCCAGTCTGGCCTATCTTCAACGCTTTCCGCTGTCGACCCTCAAGATCGATCGCAGCTTCATCGTCAATCTGCCGCATTCGGTCAATGATCAGGCGATCGTCGCCGCCGTGGTGGCGCTGGCGCGTTCGCTCAATCTCGAGCTGGTTGCCGAAGGGGTCGAGACCCCGGAACAAAGGCAAATGCTGGCAAGCAGCGGTTGTCACCTGATTCAGGGTTGGGTAGTCTGCAAAGCGCTGCCCGTCGATCAGCTGGCGCGCAAATTTGCGCTGGGCGAACTTCGCACAGTATCGGCATAATCCTTTACCGGCGCGCACAGGCACTGCAAGCAGTCCCTGTGCGCGGCCGGTTTTTGCAACATTCGCTCTGACGATACACATGCCGCCCACCCAGCCTCCCGGCCCGATCATCGAAAAGCTGTGGCAACGCATCAACGAGCGTGGCGATTTCCCGATGTTGTCGAACTCGCTTCGCGCCACCATTTCGGCGATGAAGAGCGACAGCTACGACTTCACGGCGCTGGTCCAGCTTGTCCTGTCCGACTTCACGCTGACGCAGCGCGTGATCCGGCTGGCCAACTCCGCGATGTACATGGCCTTCGGTGGCAACATCACCACGGTGTCGCGCGCACTCATGGTCTTGGGCATGGAAGCCGTTGCGCACCTGGTGCTGGGGCTGAAACTGGTCGACCACTTCCATCAGACCGGCACCCAGCGCATCGATGCAAAGCTTGAACTGAATCGCGCAATGCTTGCCGGCTGCATTGCCCGCAAGATCACCGAAACCCTGGATGCGCGCGCCAGCGAAGAAGCCGTGGTCTGCACGCTGATGCGCCAGTTGGGCAAGCTGCTGTGCCTGTTCTATCTCGAAACCGAGTGGAAGCAGATTCACCAGCGCGCAGATGCCGAAGGCCGCAGCGAAGACGACGTCGGCCTGGACGTGCTCGGCATCTCCTTCGACACGCTGGGGCAGTTGGCGGCCGAACGCTGGGGACTGCCGGAAAGCGTCACGCTTGGCATGCTTCCCTACGACCCGAAGGCCGAAGACGTGCCGGCGCGCACGCACTGGATGCAGGCAGTCACCAGCTTTGCGACCTCGATGTCCGAGCACTTGTCGACCGGCGAAGATCCGAAGGTCACCGAACAGGCCATTCGCAGCACGGTCACGGAATACAGCGGTGCGCTGCTGCTCGATGCAGGCAAGCTGCTGCATCTGACACGCAGCCTGACCCAGGAAAACGCCAGCAAGCGATTCATCGAAGAAATCTACGAACTGCGTGCGCAGTCGAGCTCGGCGGCCAATGATGCCATCGCTGCCGAACGCCACATCCGTGACGGCTTGGCCGACCTGCGTTCCTTGCCCTCGGAAAACCGGCTGGCGCCGGTGCTGGCCATGGCGTCGGAAACCCTGCTAGCAAGTCTGAAGCTGTCGCGTGCGATTGTGTTCGTGCGCGATGCGGCGGCCGGCATCTACGCCGCGCGCCTGGGCTTCGGGGCCGACCTGGAACGCCTGCTGCCCAAGCTGCGCTTCCACGAGGCCTTCGAGGTCGATGTCTTCCATCTGGCGATCGCCAATTCGGTGGGCATCTTCTTCGAAAACGCGCGCGACCCGAAATTCAGCGCCCACATCCCGGCCTGGTTCCGCCGCGCCCTGCCCGATGCCCACGCTTTTGTGCTGCTTCCGGTGCGAACCCAGGCAGGCGCTGTGGCCTTGATCTACGGCGACTGGAACCGGCTGGAAGCCGTTCGCAAGGTCTTGCCAGAAGAAATGGCAGCCTTGAACGAACTGTCTGCCGAGCTCGGCCGCTTCTTCGGGCAAGCGCAGCCCAATCAACCTGCCGCCGTCCGCTGACGACCAAGCCAGCCTCGCACTGACGTCAAGCGCTGGCAAACACAAGTTTGCCAGCCCGTCTCTTGCTGTGTTTGTCATTGGCAGGCAAGCGCAACATCCACATCGAAAGACCACAATAGAACGAGGATCGCGGCTTGTTGGCACCGATCCCGCAATGCGTGCGCGTCCCCTGGTAAAAACCCTTTCAAATCCCTAATCGGCAACGGTCGCAAAGCAGACCATAATTCGCGGGCCCCTGGATAAGCGCTGCACGGTGACGTATGCAGCTTCCCCCAAACACCTATTGCCCGGCGCCTGCACATGCCCGACCCTTCATTCCAACTCCTGCTCGAAGAATCGACACGGGTGTTGTACGCGGAATACCTGGCCACGCCCGACGCCGTGCTGCCCAATCGAGATGCTCTGGTGCACGCGGCGGCAGCGCGAGGCTGGTCTGAATCTGCGTTTTCAGATCCCGCCGTCACTCAGTTTCTCAATCGCTGCCACACCGCAACCGAGCCGTTCAGATTGCCGGTCGGGGAAGTTCGCGATGGCAGCTTCAGCCTGGAACTGGACACCGACCACGTTTTTGTCCTGCTTGAGCTGCAAGCACCGCAAGGTGGCAAGCCGGTTCGCCTGTCCGAGGTGCGCGAAGCCATTGCCAAGCGCCAGATCACCTACGGCCTGAAACAGGCGACCTTGCTGGACGCGCTGCGTGCCGGGCATTGCAAAGGCTTGGTGATTGCCGAGGGAACGCCGCCGGTGCCGGGCATGTCGGCGCGCTTTGTCAGCCTGCTGGACGAACTCAAGCCGCGCACGCCCGAAGAAGACGATAACGCGTTGATCGACTATCGCAATCTCAGCCATTTGCTGCTGGTCCCGCCCGGCGCGCCGCTGATGCGTCGGATTCCCGCTGTGCCCGGCATGCCCGGCACGGATGTGTTCGGCCGCCCGATCCCGCCGCCGCCGGTGTCCGACCAGCCGTTTTCCAACGACCTGGCGGGCGCGAAACCCGATGAAGAAGATCCCGACCTGCTGCGCGCCAGCATTGCCGGCGTGCCCAAGCTGGCGGGCGACCGGATGACCGTGGACCCTGCCGTCTCGGTCGAGGCGGTCGACCTCACCACCGGCAACATCTACTTTGACGGCAACCTGCAGGTGCGCGGCGACATCACGGCAGGCATGGAAGTCCGGGTGACGGGCGACATTGCCGTGCGGGGCTCGATCGAGGCAGCGCACGTGGAAGCCGGTGGGGATGTGAAAGTCAACGGCGGCATCATCGGCGTGCAGAGCTCGGCGATGGCAGACGACCAGGAAAATGGCGGCATGCGCGTTGCCCACATCGTGGCGGGCGGCTCGATCAAGGCACGCTTCATTGTCAGCGCCTTTGTAAGCGCGGAAAAAAGCGTCAGCGCCGAACGGGAAATCCGGCAATGCGAGGTCATGGCAGGTGAATCGGTGGTGGTGGGCCGGCCCGGCTCGCGCGATGGCAGCATCATCGGCGGCAAGGTTCGCGCCCTGAAAGCGGTGCGGGCCGGCCGCCTTGGGGCACCCTCCGGCATCCCTACCCTTATCCAGGCGGGGGTGAATCCGCACGGGCCTGCCAAGCTGGCCGAAATCGAGAAGGTGCGAGCAAAACTGCTGGAAGAAAAGCTGAAGTTCAGCAAGCTCCTGCAGGCGCTGGAAAAGCGTCCGGAAGTCGGTGAACACCATGTCGAGCAGATCCGCAACAAGTTCTCCAACGTCATGGGCGACCTGTTTGCACTCGATGCCAAGGTCAAGGCAATCAATGAAGAAATGATTCCCACCGCGGAGGCGCGCATCGAGGTGTTGCGAGGGGTCGAGGCAGGCGTCACCTTGCAATACGCAGGCCAGCAACGCACCTTCAGGGAAGAACGCGAGGGTGGCAAAGCCATGATCGAGAAGGGTCACATCGTCTTGCGTTGACCCGCAGCACCATCTGGGCGCTGCCTGCCTCACCATCGAATCGGCTTGATTTCGATCCTATTTAGATATATCTTTTTATATCTGAACAGGATCGAGATCAATCATGTGTGCATGGGAAGCTGCTGAGAAGGCGGCAACGGGCGGCGGCCGGGGTGGCCGCATGTTCGGCCACGGCGGCTTGCGCCTGGTGTTGCTGCAGCTGATCTGCACCAAGCCCAGCCATGGCTACGAACTCATCAAGGCCATTGAAGAACGCGTCCACGGCGCGTATAGCCCGAGTCCGGGCGTGGTCTACCCCACGCTTACTTTGCTGGAAGAGCTTGGTCACGTCAGCGTGACCACCGAAGGTGCACGCAAGCGTTATGGCATTACCGATGAAGGCCAGGCGTTCCTGGCGGCCAATCGGGCTGCGGTGGATGCCTTGCTGGCCCGCATGGACGAATCCGGCCCGGCGGGTGGACGCCCGCCGCAAGTAATCCGGGCGATCGAAAACCTGCGGCTGGCCGTGCGCATGCGCCTGGGCCGCGGCCCGCTCACCGACGCGCAGATCGACGCCATCGCCGACACGCTCGATGCCGCCGCCCGGCAGATCGACCGGGTATGAGCATGGCTGATTACGTGTGCGAGTCGTTGGCAGAGTTGTTGGCGGAGTCGCGGGCTGTTTCCTTGACTGATTCTCTGTCGGGCTTGATGCCCGGATTCGCGGCGGACCTCACGCCGAGCTTCGTGCCGGCGTTCACCCACACGCCGCACCCTTCCTGTCTTTCGGCGTAGCTCCCCAGCGGACGCTACCCCATCAACCGAACCTGCGATCCCCCATCATGAGCAACCCAGTTCCCGATCGAAATGCACGCCGCGTGCGTCATGTCCTGCGCTTCCGCAATCTGGAAGTGGCGACCGTCACTCGCATCACGCCGCACCTGGTGCGCGTCACGCTGCGTGGCGAAGACCTGGTCGACTTCACCAGTCCTGGCTTTGATGACCACGTGAAGGTGTTCTTCCCCGACCCGGTGACCGGCGCCTTGAGCCTGCCCACCGTCGGTCCCGACGGCCCGGTGTTTGCCGAAGGCCAGGTGCGACCTGCCGCGCGCGATTACACGCCGCGCGACTACGATCCGGTGACCGGTACCTTGACGCTTGATTTTGCGATGCACGACGCCGGTCCCGCGACCACGTGGGCAGCCCAGGCTACCCCTGGCCAGCGCCTGGGCGTGGGCGGGCCGCGCGGCTCGTTCATCATCCCGACCGACTTCGACGCGCACCTGCTGATCGGCGACGATACGGCCCTGCCGGCCATTGCCCGCCGTCTGGCAGAGCTGCCCAAGGGCGCGCACGCCGTGGTGCTGGCCGAGGTGGACTCGCCAGCAGACCAGTTGAGCTTCGAAAGCCAGGCCCAGGTGTCCGTGCACTGGGTGCACCGTCTGGGCAAGGAACCCGGCAGCACCACGCTGCTGCAAGATGCATTGCCTACCCTGCCCTTGCCGCGTGGCGATTTTCACGCCTGGGTGGCGTGCGAGTCGACGACTGCCAAGCTGCTGCGCAGCGAACTGCTGACCCGCTACGGCGCACATCCGACCTGGACCAAGGCAGCCGGCTACTGGCGGCGTGGCAGTGCGGCCACGCACGACAAGCACGAAGACTGAGCGCGTGCGCCACGGCAGGCTTCAGAAGCGCTGGGCCGACGGTCTTCTGAGCTTGAGCGTACGAGCATTGGGCTTATGAGCATTGGGCGCATGAGCTTTGGACTTCAAGCTTCGGACTTTCAAGCCTTGGAGTTTCAAGCGGTAGAAGCCGAGTCTTCAGGCTTTCACTGCTTGCAGCGCCACGCAAAACGCCTGTGCCCGCTGCGCCACTTCCGCCGCCGTCATGCCGGGGCGGTACAGCGCAGAACCCAGGCCGAAACCGGCGGCGCCTGCCGCCAGGTAAGCCGCCATGCTGTCCGGGTTGATGCCGCCTACCGGCAGCAGCCGCACCTGATGCGGCACCACCGCGCGCCAGGCTTTCACGATTGCCGGCGGCATCTGTTCTGCCGGGAACAACTTCAGCGCCGATGCGCCGTTGGCCAGCGCCGCAAACGCCTCGGTCGGCGTCGCCACGCCGGGCACACACAGCAGCCCGGCATCACGGGCAGCACACACCACGGCGGGATCGCTGTGCGGCATCAGGATCAGGCGGCCGCCGGCCTGCGCCACGTCGTGCACGGCTTGCGGCGTCATCACCGTGCCGGCACCGATCAATGCATCGGGAAACCGGCGGGCCAGACGCGCGATGCTGTCCAGCGGATCGGGCGAATTCAGCGGCACTTCCAGGATGCGGAAACCGGCATGGATCAGTACGTCGCCGATTGCCTCGACCTCATCGGGACGCACGCCGCGCAGGATCGCGATCAAGGGAAAACGGTCGAGGAAGCTGTCGAGGGTGATGGCGGAAGTCATGCGGCGAGTCCTGTGTACGTGCAACAATTCGGGCAAAAGAGTTCGAGCAAAGATGTCGGCAGAAATGCAGACAAACATGCAGGCAGAAATCCGAGCAAAAAACGCGCACGGACAATCAAGGCGTCGTGCAAATCACCGCGCGGCGTCACGCCCGATGCAGCATGGGCCGCCGCGTATTCCTGACGTCAGACCAGCAAGTCGCGCGCATGTGCAATGGCCAGCAATCCACGGAAGCTGGCATTGTCGGCAGCGGCACGTCCATGCACACCGAAGACCTCCAGCGCCCCTTGATAACGCTCGCACAGGTCGGCATTGCACACCAGATGGACAGGCCCCGGATCACGCGTGCCAAGCAGACTCAGCGCCTCGCGAATCTCTTCGCCCACCAGCATGCCTGACAGATAGTCGGGTTGTGCTTCAGCAGGCAATTGGCCGAACAAGCCACGCGCGCGTACCGAGAACAGCTTGTGCAACAGCACGCCGTCGCGCGCCGCCTGCACACCTGCCATGAAGGCTTCGCGTTGCGCAGGCCACGCGAGACCCGGCGCGGCGTCGTCATCGGGCATAGCACGCGCAAGGATGGACTGCCGGCGAAGCAAGGCATACAACTCGCCGGTCATGAAGGTATGGAAGCTGCGGACCTGACGCTGTTGGACAAGGGCCCATTTGCTGTGGGTGCCCGGCAGCACGAAGATGCCTTCGTCGGCAGCCAGGGCGTCCAGGGCACCGAAGATCTGGACCTCTTCTCCCCGCATCACATCCGGGGAACCGTCTCCGTGCATGGTGCTCAGGCCGGGCACGAATGCAAGGCGGCGATCCGGCATCGGCCAGACCAAGCCTGCGGCCATCTCGGCAAAGCCGGCAGGACAGGCGAGATAAGGCGCCTCGACCCAGCCCTGGCGGCTGCCCACCATGCCGGCGGCCAGCACCACGGTGTCGGGGAATTCACGCAGCCAGTCACCGAAACGCTGCTCGAACACTGCCTCGAAGCCCTGCGCAGGCACGGAAAGAATGCCGTCCGCACTGCTGGATTCACGCAGCACCATGCCGTTGGCAGTCATCAGGCGGGCACGCAGGGAACTGGTGCCCCAATCGAGCGCGAGCAAGTGGCGGGCGGCAGCGGTGGTCGGGGACGTCGTGGTCATCTCGGCAATGCCTTTGTCAGTCGAAGCGGGGGATGTGAATTCGGGACGTCATTCGCGACGCGGTTCGAGGCGCTGGCTGGGAGGCCGTTGAGGACGTGCACGCCACATAGGTGTCGAACCAGGCAGGACCACCGACGACATCGTCGTGTGAACTCACAAGCTCGCCCCGGCACTACCCGGCAACCCGCCCGCAGGCGGCCACGTTGTCGGCGCACGCCACCCCAATTCGCTGGATATGCCGTGTACGCAAGCCAGCACGAACGCCGACAGCTCGGCGATGCGTTCCATCGACATATACGGCACCGTACTGGCGACGCTGACGGCGGCCACGATATGCCCGGCCGCATCGCGAATGGGCGCAGCCACACAGCGAATGCCCAGTTCGTTTTCTTCCAGGTCGATGGCGTATCCGTCGAGCTGCGCGCGGCGCATGCCATCCCGATAGGCAAGCCAATCCAGCATGCCCGGTGGTACGGCTGCCTGCGCTTTCGCAATGCGCGTGGCATGCGCGTAATGCCGTTGCCAGTCGCTCTCGGCCATGTCGAGCATCAAGGCCTTGCCCACCCCGGTGCTGGCCAGCGGCATGCGATGGCCGATGCGCGAGCGCATCTCCTGGCCGACCGTGCCCGGAATCTTGTCCAGATAAAGCACCTCGCCCAGGTCGATCATGCCCAGGTGGATGGTGTTGCCGCTGCGTTGCGCAAGTTGCCGCAGGTGCGGCCGGGCGAGCGTAGGCAGGGGCACCTGGTCCAACGCGATGGCGCCCAGCTCGATCATGCGCGGGCCAAGCGCATAGGCCTTGTTCTCCGACTGGCGCAACCAGCCTTCCTGGCGCAGAAAGCTCACCAGCCGATGTGTGGTGGCGCGGCTGGTGCCAACCGCTTCACCGATGCTGCGCAAGTCCTGTGCGCCTGCACCGACGGCTGCCAGCACGCGCAGTCCGCGTGCCAGTGCCTGGGTGCCGGTGCCCGACGTCGTGGCCTCGTCGGGCTTGGAAGGGACGGAAGAAATCATGCGGGCGATAGTAGCCAGATCTCAACATATGGACAAATGCCCAACATATGAGATTTACCACTGAGCAACGCACTAACCACCCATGACCGTCCCACTAACAATCCGTATGAAATCCCAGGGTCTGATAACGCGGTGATTCGGCCACGCAGGTAGGCGCACCCTGGCTCAGCCGATACAATCGAGGCATCCCTGTCCGCACCTGCTTCCTTGCCGTCTTCGCAAATCCGACGGAAGCGAACGCCCCTGCTCCGACCCCGCCTTGAACGATCACCAGAAGCTGTCACCGTTAATGGAAAAACACGACGTCTCCGGCCACACGCCGATGATGCAGCAATATCTCCGATTGAAAGCCGAAGCCGGCGCCCATCTGCTGTTCTATCGCATGGGCGACTTCTATGAAATGTTCTACGACGATGCGGTCAAGGCAGCACGTCTGCTCAATCTCACGCTGACCACCCGCGGTGCGTCGAACGGCGTGCCGATCAAGATGGCCGGCATTCCGCATCATTCGGCAGAAGGCTATCTGGGCCGGCTGGTGAAGCTGGGCGAATCGGTGGCGGTGTGCGAGCAGACCGGTGATCCGGCCACCGCCAAAGGACCGGTCGAACGCAAGATCGTGCGCATTGTCACGCCGGGTACGCTGACCGACGAAGCGCTGCTGCCAGCCAAGGCCGATCGCGCGATTGCGGCCGTCTACCTGGGCAGCGGCAAGGGCGACGCACGCCGCATCGGCATGGCCTGGCTGAACCTGGCCAATGGGCAGTTCCACGTCACCGAGTGTTCGCCGGCCCTGCTGGGCAGCGAGCTGCATCGCATCGCGCCGGCCGAAGTGGTGTTGCCCGAAGGCGTGCCGCTGCCCGTGGCGTTCACGGCATCGATCAACACGGCACCGGCCTGGCACTTCGAAACCGCCAACGCACGGCAGCACCTTCTCGCCCACTTCCGCACCGACAGCCTGGCGGGCTTTGATGTGGAAGACATGCCGGAAGCCGTCTGCGCAGCGGGCGCACTGCTGCGTTACGTGAGCGGCACGCAGTCGCAGGCCTTGGCGCACGTGCAACAGCTGAGTGCCGACCGGGCAAGCCAGTATGTGTTGCTGGACCCGGTGACGCGCCGCAACCTGGAACTGACCGAGACGCTGCGCGGCGAAGAATCGCCCACCCTGTTCTCGACGCTGGATCATTGCCGCACGCCGATGGGCAGCCGCCTGCTGCGCCGTTGGCTGCATCATCCGCTGCGTGACAATGCGCCGGCCGCGCGTCGCCAGCAGGCGATTGCCACCTTGTTGGCGGCACGTGATCCGCTTGCCTTGCAGACCAGCCTGCGTCCCTTCCCCGACGTCGAACGTATCGCCGCACGATTGGCGCTGCGCTCGGTGCGACCGCGCGAATTGGCCAGCCTGCGCGACGCCCTGGCCTTGATGCCGGCACTGCGCGAACAAGTCACCGCGCTGTCGCGTGACCTGGACGCCGACCCGCACCTGGGCAGCCTGGCCGAGCAATGCGAGCTCGACCCGGCACTGGCCGAGCTGCTGCAGCGCGCGGTGGCACAAGAACCCGCCGTCAATGTGCGCGACGGGGGTGTGCTGGCACTGGGCTTCGACGAGGAACTGGACGAACTGCGTGCGCTTGAATCGCACAGCGGTGATTTCCTGGTCCAGCTGGAAACGCGCGAACGCGAGCGCACCGGCATTGCCAATCTGCGTGTCGAATTCAACCGCGTGCATGGCTTTTTCATCGAGGTCACGCGCGGCCAGACCGACAAGGTGCCGGACGATTACCGCAGGCGTCAGACGCTGAAGAACGCCGAGCGCTACATCACGCCGGAATTGAAGACCTGGGAAGACAAGATTCTGTCGGCCCAGGATCGTGCCCTGGCGCGCGAGAAGTGGCTGTGGGAACAATTGCTGGACTTGCTGGCATCCCACGTTCAGGCACTGTCGCGGGCGGCTGCCGCGCTTGCCGAACTCGATGTGCTGGCGGCCCTGGCCAGCCATGCGCTGAACAACGACTGGGTGGCGCCGCAGCTTGAAGAAGGCGCAGAGATCGCGATCGAGCAAGGCCGTCACCCGGTGGTCGAACGTGTGATCGAACGCTTCACGCCAAACGACTGCGCGCTGAGCAGCGTGCGGCGCATGCTGCTGGTCACCGGCCCGAACATGGGCGGCAAGTCGACCTACATGCGCCAAGTGGCCTTGATCGCGCTGCTGGCCCGCGTGGGCAGCTTCGTGCCTGCAACATCGGCACGCATCGGCCGCATCGACCGCATCTTCACGCGCATCGGCGCGGCCGACGACCTGGCCGGCGGACGCTCGACCTTCATGATGGAGATGACCGAAGCGGCCGCCATCCTGGCCAGCAGCACACCCGACAGCCTGGTGCTGATGGACGAGATCGGCCGGGGCACGTCCACCTACGACGGCCTGGCGCTGGCCTGGGCCATCGCCCATCAGTTGCTGATGCAGAACCGCGCACTGACCTTGTTCGCCACCCACTACTTCGAACTGACGCGCTTGCCTGCCTTGCAACCCGAGGCCGCCAATGTGCACCTGGCCGCAGCCGAAGGGCCGATCACCGGTCCCCAGCGCGGCATCGTGTTCCTGCACGAAGTGCGCGAAGGGCCGGCCAGCCGCAGCTACGGGATTCAGGTTGCGCAACGTGCAGGCGTACCGCCGGCGGTCATCCGGATGGCGCGTCGCGAACTCGACCGGCTGGAAGCCCAGGGCGGCAATACCCCGCAGCTGTCCTTGTTCGGCGGCCCCACCGACGATGGCGCACCGGGCTTGGCCGAGCCCGCGTGGGAAACCGAACCGGAGCTCGTGACCGATCCGCTGCATGACGCCTTGCAGCTGATCGACCCCGACGTGCTCAGCCCGCGCGAGGCGCTCGACGCGCTGTACCGCTTGAAGGCCCTGGCGCCGGCGGCTTCATGAACCTCACCTCATGAACCTCACCTCATGAACCACACCTCATGAACCACACCTCATCATGATGCGGGCTTGCAGTCGAACGACGACTGGCAACAGCTGGCAGCGCACGCTGGCTGGCGCACTGCTGGGCGTCTGCTTGCTGGCCCTGCAGCCGCTTGCGCATGCAGCCGGCCGTTTGCCGCCTGGCGTGGGCCTGCGCGACGGCCTGCCGCCGCGCATTGGCCCCGCCATCGCCGTGATTGCCGACGTGCCA
>Ga0308163_10000635_pt1 | contig 54818 bp, 48 predicted proteins | sample PhyTR1_FD_201037 | JGI IMG/M metagenome (GOLD analysis project Ga0308163, IMG submission 201037) | Phyllosphere microbial communities from UC Gill Tract Community Farm, Albany, California, United States - DLSLT.R1 | ecosystem: Host-associated > Plants > Phyllosphere > Unclassified | place: USA...
CGACGTAGGTGGTGGCGCTACCAAAGAGCGCGTGACCGAAGCCTTCAAGATCATCCTGTCCGACAGCAACGTCGCAGCAGTACTGGTCAACATCTTCGGCGGCATCGTTCGTTGCGACATGATTGCCGAAGGCATCATCGGCGCTGTGAAAGAAGTCGGCGTGAAAATCCCGGTCGTTGTCCGCCTTGAAGGCAACAACGCTGACCTGGGCGCTAAAGTACTGGCAGAAAGCGGCTTGAACATCATCGCTGCTACCAGCTTGACCGACGCTGCTCAACAAGTCGTCAAAGCTGCGGAGGGCAAATAATGAGCGTCCTGATCAATAAAGACACCAAAGTTATCTGCCAGGGCTTCACCGGCTCTCAAGGTACTTTCCACTCCGAACAAGCCATTGCCTACGGCACCAAAATGGTTGGCGGCGTGACCCCAGGCAAAGGTGGCACCACTCACCTGAACCTGCCGGTGTTCAACACCGTTCGTGAAGCAGTGGAACAAACTGGCGCTACCGCCAGCGTGATCTACGTTCCGGCTCCTTTCTGCAAAGATTCGATCCTGGAAGCTGCTTTCGGCGGCATCAAGCTGATCATCTGCATCACCGAAGGTATTCCTACCCTCGACATGCTGGACGCCAAGGTCAAGTGCGACGAACTGGGTGTTACCCTGATCGGCCCTAACTGCCCAGGCGTGATCACTCCGGGCGAGTGCAAGATCGGCATCATGCCAGGTCACATTCACTTGCCAGGCAAAGTCGGTATCGTGTCGCGTTCCGGCACCCTGACTTACGAAGCTGTGAAGCAGACCACTGACGCCGGTTTCGGTCAGTCCACCTGCGTCGGTATCGGTGGTGACCCGATCCCTGGTTCCAACTTCATCGACATCCTGAAGTTGTTCCAGAACGACCCACAGACCGAAGCGATCGTCATGATCGGTGAGATCGGTGGTTCGGCGGAAGAAGAAGCCGCTGCCTACATCAAGGCAAACGTGACCAAGCCGGTCGTTTCCTACATCGCTGGTGTGACTGCCCCTCCGGGCAAGCGCATGGGCCATGCTGGCGCGATCATCTCCGGCGGTAAAGGCACTGCAGACGAGAAGTTCGCTGCACTGCAAGACGCGGGTGTCAAAACCGTGCGTTCGCTGGCAGACATCGGCAAAGCCCTGGCTGAGCTGACCGGTTGGGAAATGAAGAAGTAAGCATTGCTTGCTGATCATAGTCTGATCGACAAAGGCCACCTTCGGGTGGTCTTTGTGTTTTTAGCGTTCTACCTGTCTGCCTGTTGTTTCCAATCGCGAGCATGCTCACTCCTCAGGATCGCAGATACCTCCTGTAGGAGCGCGCTTGCCCGCGATTCGGCGTATCAGGCGACGCAAGATCACCTAGCGCACAGCAATCACCCGTTAGCCAGCGCGCTCCTACAAAGCCGATCGAGTTGATGGGTGAGTTGTATGGGGTTTTTCCGATATGCGACAGCAACGTGCATACATCGGTCACCTCGCCCTGTATCGGTGCGGGAAATAGGGTAGGCTACCCGCCATTTTGCATGGCCGGCCCCCATAAGGCGCCGCTGCGCGCACACGGGTCTGTTCTAAAAGAACGGGCAGCATTTCCCTCACCCTCAGGGAAATCCTCTTCTTAATTCCGATTCAGCAGTGTGGTTTCTTTGATGAAAGTGTTGAAAGGTCAGGACATCCTGGCGCTTGGTTTCATGACGTTCGCGTTGTTCGTAGGTGCTGGCAATATCATCTTCCCCCCAATCGTTGGCCTACAGGCCGGTCCGCACGTGTGGATGGCGGCGCTGGGCTTTCTGGTGACGGCGGTAGGCCTCCCGGTCGTGACGGTTATCGCACTGGCGAAGGTAGGCGGGGCCATGGACGCGCTGAGCAGCCCAATCGGCAAAGTCGCCGGTACCGTCCTCGCCGCAGTCTGCTATTTGTCCGTGGGGCCTTTGTTTGCGACGCCGCGCACGGCCACGGTGTCCTTTGAGGTCGGTCTGGCGCCGATCACCGGTGAAAGCCCACTGGCGCTGTTTCTGTACAGCCTCGTGTATTTCCTGTTGGTCTTCTGGATTTCGCTTTATCCCGGCCGTTTGCTCGATACCGTCGGGCGCTTCCTGGCGCCCCTGAAAATCATCGCATTGGCGGTCCTGGGCATTGCAGCCTTTGCGTTGCCTGCCGGTGATGTCGGGGTTGCGCAGCCTACGTATGTCGCCGCGCCGTTTTCCCAAGGCTTCATCAATGGTTACCTGACCATGGACACGCTGGGTGCTCTGGTGTTTGGCATCGTCATCGTCAATGCCATCCGTTCTCGCGGCGTGGAGTCTCCAAAACTGATCACGCGCTACGCGATCATTGCCGGTCTGATTGCCGGGCTGGGCCTGGCGCTCGTCTATATCAGCCTGTTCCGTCTCGGCGCGGGAAGCCATGCCGTCGCTGCAAGTGCCACCAACGGTGCGGCGGTTCTGCATGCCTATGTGCAACACACCTTCGGCACGCTGGGCAGCGGTTTCCTCGCGGTGCTGATTTCCCTTGCGTGCCTGGTCACTGCAGTGGGGCTCACGTGCGCTTGCGCCGAATATTTCAGCAGCTTGCTGCCCCTGTCCTACAAGACCCTGGTGATTCTTCTGGCGGCGTTCTCCCTGTTGGTGTCCAACCTGGGCCTGACCAAGCTGATCCAGTTCTCCATTCCGGTGCTGACCGCGATTTATCCACCGTGCATCGCACTCGTTGCATTGAGCTTTTGCAAGGACTTCTGGCAGTCGCAAGGACGCGTTTTTGCGCCTGTGATGCTGGTGTCGTTCGTGTTCGGCATGATCGACGCGGTCAAGGGGGCTGGATTTACGGATGTTCTGCCTGATGCACTGGCGCATTTGCCATTGAGCGAGCAAGGGTTGGCCTGGTTGATCCCGTCGCTGATCACGCTGTTCGTGGCTTTCGTGGTGGATCGCATGCTGGGTCGACGCCGCGAAGCGCTGGCCTGAGGGGAGGGCGGGAGCGTCCTTTCATGGCGGTGCCGCTTAACTTGACGGTATAAAAATAAAGCCCGCGCAATGCGGGCTTTATTTTTGGGAAACTTTGGAACTTACTGCTTAGTTGGGGCCGGTGCCTGATCGTTCGCCTCTTTTGCGCGCTCTTGAGCGGCTTCGGCATTCTTCTGGGCGGCTTCCTGACTTTCTTTGGCGGCGTCGTTCACTTTGTCTTGAGCCTTTTGCATCGACTCCTGGGACTGCTGGGCGGCCTTGTTGGCATCTTGCTGTTTATCCTCGGATTTCTTGTCGCACGCGGCGAGGCCCAAGGTGGCAGAAAGCATGAGGGCAATGGCTAAAGTCTTACGCATGGGGTGTTTCTCCTTATTGAACATCTACGAGCCTTCGAGCGCGCGCTTATTCCGTTAGTTCCATCCTGCACATCGATAAATAAATAACTGTTTCATTGGCGTTACGCGGGAAACCGGGAATCAGGCGGGTTAAACGATTTTGCTCTCGCCTTCGCACCCGATCTGAGCGGGGGCCGTTGAAGAGCGTCTGAAGAATGTGCGGTCACCATGTCGGCGCTCTTGAAATCTCCGACCCAGCCCCCACCTTGATGACAACCCGTCGTCCAGCGTCAGAAGGGCATCGGACGGCTACCCCTATTTGTATGGACTGATTGGAGTTTGATGACCATGAGTGTGGAAACTCAAAAGGAAACCCTGGGCTTCCAGACCGAGGTGAAGCAACTGCTGCACCTCATGATCCATTCGCTGTATTCGAACAAGGAGATTTTTCTCCGCGAGCTGATTTCCAACGCTTCCGACGCGGTGGACAAGCTGCGTTTCGAAGCGTTGTCCAAGCCCGAGCTGTTGGAAGGCGGTGCCGAACTCAAGATCCGTGTGAGCTTCGACAAGGACGCTCAGACTGTCACGCTCGAAGACAACGGCATCGGCATGAGCCGTGAAGATGTGATCACCCACCTGGGCACCATCGCCAAGTCCGGCACTGCCGATTTCATGAAGAATCTGACCGGCGATCAGAAGAAAGACTCGCACCTGATCGGCCAGTTCGGTGTGGGTTTCTACTCCGCGTTCATCGTCGCCGATCAGGTCGAGGTGTTCAGTCGTCGTGCCGGTCTGCCGGCCAGCGAAGGCGTCCACTGGTCCTCCAAAGGCGAGGGCGAGTTTGAAGTCGCGACCGTGGAGAAGGCCGATCGCGGGACGCGCATCGTGCTGCACCTGAAGAAAGCGGAAGACGAATTTGCCGACGGCTATCGTCTGCGCAACATCATCAAGAAGTATTCCGACCACATCGCCTTGCCGATCGAACTGCCAAAAGAGCAGGTCGCTGTCGAGGGCGAGCCAGCGCCTGTGCAGGAATGGGAAACCGTTAACCGTGCCAGCGCCCTGTGGACCCGTCCTCGTACCGAAGTGAAGGATGAGGAATACCAAGAGTTCTACAAGCACATTGCCCACGATTTTGAAAACCCGCTGGCCTGGAGTCACAACAAGGTCGAAGGCAAGCTGGAATACAACTCGCTGCTGTATGTGCCGGCCCGGGCCCCGTTCGATCTGTACCAGCGTGAAGCGCCGCGCGGGCTGAAACTGTACGTGCAACGCGTGTTCGTCATGGATCAGGCCGAGTCGTTCCTGCCGCTGTACCTGCGTTTCATCAAGGGTGTGGTCGACTCCAACGACCTTTCGTTGAACGTCTCGCGTGAAATCCTGCAGAAAGACCCGATCATCGACTCGATGAAGTCCGCGCTGACCAAGCGCGTGCTGGACATGCTGGAAAAACTGGCGAAGAACCAGCCGGAAGAATACAAAGGCTTCTGGAAAAACTTCGGTCAGGTCATGAAAGAAGGTCCCGCCGAGGACTTCGCCAACAAGGAAAAGATCGCCAGTCTGCTGCGTTTCGCATCCACCTCCGACGAGAGCGGCGAGCAAAGCGTGTCGTTGGCCGACTATCTGGCCCGTGGCAAGGAAGGGCAGGACAAGATCTATTACCTCACCGGCGAAAGCTACGCGCAGGTCAAGAACAGCCCGCACCTGGAAGTCTTCCGCAAGAAGGGCATCGAAGTGCTGCTGCTGACCGACCGCATCGACGAGTGGCTGATGAGCTACCTGAGCGATTTCGACGGCAAGGGCTTCGTTGACGTGGCACGCGGCGATCTGGACCTGGGCAAGCTTGATTCCGAAGAGGACAAGAAAGCCCAGGAAGAAGTGGCCAAGGATAAGGAAGGTTTGATCGAGCGTCTGAAGGCCGCGCTGGGCGACGCTGTGAGCGAAGTGCGTGTCTCGCACCGTCTGACCGACTCGCCTGCGATCCTGGCGATCGGTGAGCAGGATCTGGGTCTGCAGATGCGTCAGATCCTGGAAGCCAGCGGCCAGAAGGTCCCGGATTCCAAGCCGATCTTCGAATTCAACCCGACTCACCCGCTGATCGGCAAGCTCGACAACGAGCAGAGCGAAGAGCGCTTCGGCGAGCTTTCGCACATCCTGTTCGATCAGGCAGCGCTGGCTGCCGGTGACAGCTTGAAAGATCCGGCCGCTTACGTGCGCCGTTTGAACAAGTTGTTGGTAGAGCTCTCGGTATAACATTGCAGTGCAGTCAAAACCCGCTTCGGCGGGTTTTGTCATTTGGTATTCCTTCACTCTCAACAGCAGGAGTCAGCAATGAGCAACGTAACTGTGCAGTCCGTGGTGTACCAGATTGACGGGCAGAGCTACGAAAGTCGTCTGGTCTTCAGCGAAGGCGCCGAGGCGGCGCCAGGGCTGGTCATGGCACCTAACTGGATGGGCATCAGCGCAGACGCCGAGCAGATCGCCAAAGAAGTAGCGGATAAGGGGTACGTGGTGCTGCTGGCTGACCTCTACGGCCAGAACGTGCGACCGAAAAACGGCGATGAAGCCGCGGCGGCCATGATGCCGATGAAAAATGACCGTGCCTTGTTGAACAAACGTATGACGGCAGCGCTGGATCAACTGACCGTGCAGACCGTCGCGAAGGTGGACAAGACACGCCTGGCAGCATTCGGTTTCTGCTTCGGCGGCTGCTGCGCGCTTGAACTGGCTCGCACAGGCGCGCCATTGAAGGCTGCCGTGTCATTCCACGGCACGCTGGATACCACCAACCCGGCCGATGCGAAAAACATCAAGGGCAAGGTCCTTGTATTGCACGGCGCATCCGACCCCTTGGTGCCGAAAGAGCAATTGCCAGCGTTCGAAGCCGAAATGAATGCCGCCAACGTCGACTGGCAGCTGCTGAGCTACGGTGGCGCGTTCCATTCGTTCACCGATCCGCATGCCAACAACCCTGGCGTACAGATGTACAACCCGACGGTTTCAAAGCGTGCGTTCACTGCGATGCACAATCTGCTGGATGAAGTGTTCTAAAAGCATTTACAAGCGGCAAGCCATAAGCTGCAAGCCAAGACGCGTCCACTCTGTTCTGGCTCCCAGCTTTTAGCTTGCCGCTGTTTTTATCGCCCTTTAGGCAACTCAATCCGCTCAACTTCCCCCGGCACCGTTGGCCACTCCCCGGCTGCCCACCTGGCGCGTGCCTGATCGATCAAGGCTGGATCGCTGGCAACGAAATTCCAGTTCATTCTGCGTGGCCCATCCAGTGGCGCGCCGCCAATCAGTACCGCGTGGGATTCGCTTTCAGCGCTCAGTGTTGGTTCGTCACCTGCGTCCAGCACCACCAGGCTACGAGGCTCGACCGGTTCGCCATCCAGCAACATGTCGCCCGCTATCACGTACAACGCTCGTTGCTCATGTTCAGCGGGAATCAGCAGCGTTGTCGCGGTCTGCATCTTCACCTCCGCGTACAGCGTCGGCGACAAGACCGGAACCGGTGACTCAAGGCAGAAACCGTTGCCAGCGATCATGCGGATGCTGATGCCCATGGTGTCGCTGAATGGCAAAGTCGCAGCCGGATGATGGCTGTAATGCCCAACGCCTTGCTCATGGGCTTTGGGCGATGCCAGCCAGACTTGCAGGCCGTGCAGCCGGGACCCGTTGTCGTGAAGCGTCTGCGGCGTACGTTCGATGTGCGCGATCGCGCTCCCAGCGGTCATCCAGCTGACCTCACCCGGCATCACGTGTTGATCGCTGCCGAGGCTGTCCTTGTGCTGGATCTGTCCTTCGAACAGGTAGGTGAGGGTCGACAAGCCGATGTGCGGGTGTTGGCGGATGTCCATGCCCCGGCCCGGCTCGTAGGTGGTTTCGAGCATGTGATCGAAGAACACGAAGGGGCCGACACTGCGGCATTGAGCCGAGGGCAAAGGGCGCAGAATTGGCTGGCCTTCGACGTCTTCCGCACGGGGTTTGATGGTCAGCATGGCAGGGCTCTCTGTAAATAGGACAACAGAATACAAAGCATAAACGCAGGTGTCTGGATCGTCTGTGCTTACACCGCATGGTTATAAATAATTACGAAGTAGTGAGTGAATTGTCCTACAGCTTTCGGAAACGCTAGCCGATACAAACAGCGATAACCGGCTGCTCTTTCAGCGCAGGGTTTAGGGAAGGGACCCACTATGACTGTCAGAAATATGAATATTGCACCCCGAGCCGCACTCGGCTTTGGTGTGCTTGCACTGTTGGTCTTCGGTCTGGGAGCGTTTGCGCTGATGCAGATGTCCAGTATGCGCAAGCAGTCGGACCGGGTGGAAAGTAAATGGCTGCCCAGCGTCATGGAGCTGGGGACGATGGGCCAGGACCTCATGCGCATCAGGACGTTGACGCTGCGACTGATGCTCAACCGCAGCGCTGATGCGTTGCAGGAAAACTATGCCAAGCTTGATCAGCTCAAGGCCGGGTTGCAGGCCACTGATCAGCACTATGTCGCTCTCATCGAGTCGCCCCCTGAGCGAGCGTTGTACGAAGGCTTCGCCGCCGCAAAACAGGCCTACTTTCAGCGGCAAAATCGCGTCATGGAACTGTCTCGGCAAAATCAGACGGACGATGCTTTGCAGGTCATCAATGGTGAAATGAATCAATACGCCGACAAGATGACTCAAGCACTCAACGAGCTGACAGCGATTAACAAGAAAGGCGCGGGTGAAGCGACCGATCTGGCGCAGCAGGTCTTTGGCAATGCCCAGAGCTGGGTCATGGGGATGATCGTCCTGACCGCGCTGATTACACTGGTGCTTGCGTGGGGATTGACCCGCAGCATCGTGCAGCCACTGGCCCAGGCACTGGGCATCGCCCAGGTCATCGCGGCCGGTGACCTCACCGCTGACATTGTCGTTCAAGGGCGCGATGAGCCTGCGCGATTGCTGGAAGCGCTGAAGGCCATGCAGCTTAGTTTGCGTCGGACCATTTTGCGGATTTCCGATTCGTCCAGCCAACTCGCTTCGGCGTCGGAAGAATTGAGCACGGTGACCGAGGACTCTACCCGTGGCTTGCACCAACAGAGCCTGGAAATCGATCAGGCAGCCACGGCGGTCAACCAGATGACTGCTGCGGTCGAAGAAGTGGCGCGCAACGCGGTCGCGACGTCGCAGGCCTCCGACGAGTCGGAGCGTATCGCTCAGCGTGGCCGTCAGCAGGTCAAGGAGACGGTTGCCTCGATCAACCACTTGGCCGAGGACGTCACGCAGACCGGTGATCAGGTCGGCATCCTGGCGCAGAAAGTCTACGGTATCACCAAGGTGCTGGACGTGATCCGGTCGGTGGCTGAGCAGACCAACCTGCTGGCGCTCAACGCGGCTATCGAAGCGGCGCGCGCAGGTGAAGCTGGCCGAGGTTTCGCCGTGGTGGCGGACGAAGTTCGTGCACTTGCGCACCGCACACAGTCCTCGACTCAGGAAATCGAGCTGTTGGTCAGTGATATTCGTCAGGGTACGGATCAAGCGGTTGAGGCCATGCAGGGTAGCAACAGCCGCGCACGTTCGACCCTGGAGCTGGCGCAGTCGGCAGGCGTGGCGCTGGACGAGATCGCAGCAGCGATCACCCTGATCACCGAGCGCAATACGGTCATCGCGAGCGCGTCCGAAGAGCAGGCGCAGGTCGCACGTGAAGTGGACCGTAACCTCACCAACATCCGTGATCTGGCGCTGCAAAGTTCTGCCGGTGCCAATCAGACCAGCGCGGCGAGTCATGACCTGTCGCGGCTGGCGACGGACCTGAACGGCATGGTCGCGGCGTTTTCGGTGTAGGCCCAAGGCAGCATTCGTTCCGCAGCGCGCTTGCCCGCGAAAACAGTGTGGCAGTCAACATCGTATCGTTCAGTGTGATGCATCGCGCGCCAGGCGCGCTCCTGCAAAAGGGACAGTGAGTCAGCCAATACAGGTATTCACGCCCACAAAAAAGGCGCCTCGAGAGGCGCCTTTTTCATGTTGCGGCAGACTGTATTACTTGCCGGTCCAGCGCTTCATCACCAGCGTGGCGTTGGTGCCACCGAAACCGAAGCTGTTGCTCATGACCAGGTTGATCTCGGCGTTTTCGCGAGTTTTGGTCAGGATGGGCAGGTCCGCGACTTCAGGGTCCAGCTCGTCGATGTTGGCCGAGCCGGCCATGAAGTTGCCTTCCATCATCAGCATGCAGTAGATCGCTTCGTGAACGCCTGCGGCGCCCAGCGAGTGACCCGACAGGCTCTTGGTGGAGCTGATGGCCGGGGCATTGTCGCCGAACACTTCACGCACGCCTTTCATTTCCGCAACGTCGCCGACCGGGGTCGAGGTGCCGTGGGTGTTCAGATAGTCGATCTTGCCCTCGACGGTGGACATCGCCTGCTGCATGCAGCGGATGGCGCCTTCGCCGCTTGGAGCGACCATGTCGTAGCCGTCGGACGTCGCGCCGTAGCCGACCAGTTCGGCGTAGATCTTCGCGCCGCGGGCCAGAGCGTGTTCCAGTTCTTCAACCACGACCATGCCACCACCGCCTGCGATGACGAAGCCGTCGCGGTCGGCGTCGTAAGCACGCGAAGCCTGTTCAGGGGTTTCGTTGCGCTTGCTCGACAGTGCGCCCATGGCGTCGAACAGGAACGACTGGCTCCAGTGTTCTTCTTCACCGCCGCCGGCGAACACGATGTCCTGTTTGCCCATCTGGATCTGTTCCATGGCGGTACCGATGCAGTGAGCACTGGTGGCGCAGGCAGAAGCGATGGAGTAGTTCAGGCCCTTGATCTTGAATGGCGTCGCCAGGCAAGCCGATACGGTGCTGCTCATGGTGCGGGTCACGCGGTACGGACCGACGCGCTTGACGCCTTTCTCACGCAGGATGTCCAGCGCTTCCATCTGGTTGAGGGTCGACGCGCCACCGGAACCGGCGATCAGGCCGGTCCGCGGGTTGGAGACCTGCTCTTCGGTCAGGCCGGAATCGGCAACCGCATCTTTCATGGCCAGATAGGCATAGGCCGCAGCGTGACCAACGAAGCGGTAGATCTTGCGATCGATCAGCTCTTCGAGGTTGAGGTCGATGGAGCCGGATACCTGGCTGCGCAGACCCATTTCGGCATATTCCGGATTGAAACGGATGCCAGGGCGGCTTGCACGCAGGTTGGCGGAAACGGTGTCTTTGTCATTGCCCAAGCAGGAAACAATGCCCAGACCAGTGATAACGACGCGGCGCATGCGAATACCCTTAGAAGTTTTCAGTGGAGGTGAACACGCCGACCCGGAGGCCTTCGGCGGTGTAGATTTCGCGACCGTCCACGGTGACCGAACCGTCGGCGATGGCCAGGTTCAGTTTGCCTTTGAGGACGCGCTTGATTTGAATGTTGTAGGTGACCTTCTTGGCAGTCGGCAAAACCTGGCCAAAGAATTTCACTTCGCCCGAACCCAGCGCACGGCCGCGGCCCGGCAGGCCTTGCCAGCCCAGGAAGAAGCCGACCAGTTGCCACATGGCGTCCAGGCCCAGGCACCCCGGCATGACCGGATCACCTTCGAAGTGACAGGCGAAGAACCACAGGTCCGGAGTGATGTCCAGTTCGGCGACCAATTCACCTTTGCCGTACTTGCCGCCTTCTTCGCTGATATGAGTGATGCGATCAATCATCAGCATGTTGGGGGCGGGCAGTTGCGCATTACCCGAGCCGAACAGCTCGCCGCGACTGCAGCGCAGCAGATCTTCCCGGGTAAAGGCGTTTTGTTTGGTCATGCGAGCTCCTCGATAATCCTGTGCGGCAGGGTGTGGCAATGCTTACCCAATCTGACCAGCGAATCATCCCTCTGCTGGCAGCCTACTCATAGACTATTGCGTTGTAATGAAAGTCACAGCACAGGTGAAATCAATGTACACCTGTGCACTGAAATTTTCCGTCCGCGCGTCGGCGCAGTTCGATCACGGCACACAAGACTGCCGCAATTTATCATTTATCGCCAGTCGCAGATGCCTTAAAGGTCAGCCAACGCTGTAAAACCTGCTGTAAATCAGTACGTTTGAACGGCTTCGCCAGGTAATCGTTCATTCCTGCCTGCAGACAAATGTCGCGATCTCCGTGCCGCGCGTTGGCGGTCAGGGCAATGATCGGCAGCGTTTCAAGGCCCGGTAGTTGGCGAATTCTACGGGTGGCTTCGTAGCCGTCCATGACCGGCAGGCGGCAATCCATCAGGATCAACGCGTATTTTTCCTGGCTGGCCATGCTCACCGCTTGCGCGCCATCCCCCGCGACACTCACCTGAAGCCCGAGGCTGCGCAGCATGGCCTCGACCACCGTGCGGTTGACCGGGTTGTCCTCGACCAGCAGGACACAGCCATCGCGCTCTTGCGGTATTTCGCCGGCAGCGCCCGATTGCGGCACAGGCTCTTCCTGCTGAATTCGTTGCAGCGGAATCTCCAGATGGAACACCGAGCCCAGTCCCTCGCTGCTTTCTGCATACAGCGATCCGCCCATTCGCTCCGCCAGATTGCGTGCGATGGGCAGGCCCAGCCCCGTGCCGCCATAGCGCCTTGAAATGGAGTTGTCGGCCTGCTGGAACGCGTCGAACATGGATTCCAGCAGTTCGGGAGAAATACCGATCCCGCTGTCGCGCACCGCACAGGTAAAGAGAATGTGTTGCGCGTCGCTCGGACGCCAGGCGGTTTCGACCCGCACGCTGCCGAACTCGGTAAATTTCAGTGCATTGCCGATCAGGTTGACGAGGATCTGGCGGATACGGGTCGGGTCGCCTTTGACGCGCAGCAGATCCAGCCCGGGCTGCAAATCCAGCTCGAGCGCCAGGCCGCGCTGCTGCGCATTGTGGGCGAACGCCTGAACCGAGGTTGCAATCAGGTCGGCCAGGTTGAACGAGATGTTTTCCAGTTCCAGTGCGTCGCGTTCGAAACGCGAGAAATCGAGGATATCGTTTATCACCCGCAGCAGGTGCTCGGTGGACTCGGTTGCCAAGGCGGAATATTCAGCCTGCTCCTCGGTCATCTTCGTTGTTTCCATCAGTTGCAGCATGCCGAGCACACCATTCATCGGCGTGCGCAGTTCATGGCTCATCATCGCCAGAAATTCGGACTTCGCGCTGTTGGCACGTTCCGCTTCCTCGCGGGTTCTGATCAGCTCATCCATGGCTTGTTTCTGTTCGCGACTGGCTTTTTCCAGCCCAAGCGCCAGATTGTTGATATGGCGGGCGAGGTCGCCCAGTTCGGCGTCGTCTGCCACTGGCAAGGGGGTGGTGTAGTCACCGTGCTGTATGGCTTTGACCGCATCGCTCATGGCACTGATGGGTTGCGACAGGCTGAGTGACAGACGTCTGGCCAGGATGTAGGTAAAAAGCAGGGCGAACAGCGCAAGGATGCCGGCCTTCAACAGGATTTCCTGTTCGCGCAGGTTGAACGCTTCGCTGGACATGCCCACCAGAACGCGCCCCAGATAATCTTCAACGGGCACGCCGGTCATGTCGTCACTGTCGTCAAGGCGATTGCCGTCTTGCTTGACCTGTTGCAGACGGATCGGCGCCTGAAAGATTTCCATCTGCCGTGAGGGGGTCCCGTCCGGGGCCTGCTCGACATGCACCAGCACTTTGCCGGTGTTGTCCTGAACCTCGAGAAAGCGCACGTGGGGCGTGCTCATGGTGGCTTTCATCAGGCTTTCGAGGACGTCGTTGTTGCCCACGATCACGCCATATTCCGACGCTGGCGCCAGTTGATTCGCGATTAACTGGCCCGTGTGGTTGAGCTCCTGACGCAAGTCCTGGATGCGCACCACGGTAAAGAAACTGATCAATAACAGCGTCAGCAGCAGGGCCGGGCCCAGACTGAGAATTTGCGTGCGGGTGCTGATGTTCCAGCCACGTTGCGTCGTCATGGCCTGATACCGGCTGTCATGGGCTGCTTCATGTGCCACGGCTCACGCGACGGAGGGGAAGCAGTTGCACGGGTGTGCCATGGAATCGAATCTCATCGGTAACGCGACCTAACAATAGCTCATCGGATGGGTTGCGGAATTTTCATCCGAGGCGCGCATCTTAACCGAGCCGCAGGTAATTTCCTTGTGAAGAGTAGGGCCACGGTGAGATGCGTGCTGCTGTCGTGTTTTGCCGCTGGTGGCGAGCCCGGCGCTCCGTATAATACAGCCATCGCCAGTTCTGATGGCTCTAGATGGATTGTTTTATGACCCAACAGCAACCGATCGCAGTTCTGGGTGGTGGCAGCTTCGGGACAGCCGTTGCCAACCTGCTGGCCGAGAATGGCCACCGGGTCCTGCAGTGGATGCGTGATTCCGGACAGGCGGAGGCGATCCGCGTCAACCGCGAGAACCCGCGCTATCTCAAGGGCATCAAGGTGCTCGAAGGGGTTGAACCGGTCACCGACCTGCAGCGCGCGTTGAGCGACAGCCAACTGGTATTCGTTGCATTGCCCTCCAGCGCGCTGCGCAGCGTGCTGACGCCGCATGTCGATTTGCTGACGGACAAGATGCTGATCAGCCTGACCAAAGGCATCGAAGCCCAGACCTTCAAACTGATGAGCGAGATCCTCGAAGACATCGCGCCGCAAGCACGCATCGGCGTGCTGTCAGGGCCGAATCTGGCGCGTGAAATCGCCGAGCACGCGTTGACGGCCACGGTGGTGGCCAGCGAGGACGAGGACCTTTGTCGACAGGTTCAGGCGGCACTCCATGGCCGCACCTTCCGCGTGTACGCCAGCGCCGACCGGTTTGGTGTGGAGTTGGGCGGGGCGCTGAAGAACGTCTACGCCATTATTGCCGGCATGGCCGTGGCGCTGGGCATGGGCGAGAACACCAAAAGCATGCTGATCACCCGTGCGCTGGCGGAAATGACCCGTTTCGCGGTCAGCCAGGGCGCCAACCCGATGACTTTCCTGGGCCTTGCCGGTGTGGGTGATCTGATCGTGACCTGCTCGTCGCCGAAAAGCCGCAATTACCAGGTGGGCTTCGCGCTGGGGCAGGGGCTGAGCCTGGATGAAGCCGTGACCCGCCTGGGCGAAGTGGCAGAGGGCGTCAATACGCTTAAAGTGCTCAAGGTCAAAGCGCAGGAATTGCAGGTGTACATGCCGCTGGTGGCCGGGCTGCATGCCATTCTCTTTGAAGGCCGCACGCTGGAGCAGGTCATCGAACTGTTGATGCGGGCGGAACCCAAGACTGACGTCGATTTCATCTCTACCACTGGGTTCAACTGAGCCCGTTGCCCTTCCGTTTTTGCCCTCCATGGAGAAGCCCTTGAACGAATCAAAACTCAAGCAGCACGAATCGATTCTGCTGCGCGTCCTGTGGATGCTGGTATTTGTGGTGGTCTGGCAGGTGGCCGAGATCGTCCTGGCGGTCGTGGTGCTGGTGCAACTGGCGTATCGGTTCTTCTATGGCGCGCCAAGCCTGAGCCTGATGTCGTTCGGCGACAGCCTGAGTCAGTTTCTGGCGCAGATTGGTCGCTTCGGCACCTTCCATACCGATCAGAAACCCTGGCCGTTTGCCGACTGGCCAGCGCCGCGTCCACCGGAAGGCGAAGCGCCGCACATCGTTCCTGCCGCCGCGTACCCGGTCCGCGATGAGGAACCGAAGCTATGAAACTGTGGATTCTGCGTCACGGCGAGGCTCAAAACCGGGCGCGCACGGACGCTGAACGGGAACTGACGGACAATGGCCGTGAAGAGGTACTGAACAGTGCGGCGCATCTGCTGGGCCAGCCGGTGCGCTGGATCATCGCAAGCCCCTATGTGCGGGCGCAGCAGACGGCGGAACTGGTGCGCCAGTCGCTGGGGTTTGCCGATGCGGTGGTCACCGTACCGTGGCTGACCCCGGACAGCGACCCTCGCAAAGCGCTTGCCAACCTGGACCTGTACGCCTCGGACAATGTGCTGATCGTTAGCCATCAGCCGCTGGTGGGGTCGTTGATTGGTCTTGCAGTGCATGGCCATCTGCAGACCGCTGAACCGATGCACACTGCCAGCCTGGCCGAGCTTGACGCGGATTTCCCGCTGGCCGGTGCGATGGAACTGGTCAGGATTCGGCATCCAGGATAAAACCCTGGCCTCTCTTTGTCGGAGCGCGCGTGCCCGCGAATGCGGTCAATCAGACACAGCCATGCTAGCTGATACGACGCTGCCGAGGGCAAGGACGCTACACAGGCTTCATCAACGTTCGACATTCTCCGCCAGCTTACGAATCCACGGCACCGGTAGAGGTGCCTCCAACAATAAGGAAAAACCATGGCCCTATGGCGTGAAGCACCCAACCTCGACGCGCTCAACGCGATGCAAAAAAACACCATTGGCGAGATGCTCGACATTCGTTTCGAGGCGTTCGACGAGCAGTCTCTGACCGCCAGCATGGTCGTCGATCATCGCACGCATCAGCCTTACGGCCTGCTGCACGGCGGCGCATCGGTGGTACTGGCGGAAACCGTAGGTTCATCGGCCAGTTACCTGGTCATCGACACCAGCAAGTACTTCTGCGTTGGGCTTGAAATCAACGCCAACCACCTGCGTGGCCTGCGCAGCGGTCGGGTGACGGCAGTGGCGCACCCCGTACACATTGGCCGTACCACCCACGTCTGGGACATCCGCCTGACCAGCGACGAAGGCAAGGCCAGCTGCATCTCCCGGCTGACGGTCGCGGTCGTTCCCCATGGCGAGCAGCCGCCCGCGCGCTGATCGGGCGTGCCCATGACCGGAGTGTCATTGCCGATGGCAGTTCCGGTCATTGCCGCCTCAGCCAGCGGGTGCGCACAATTGCCGCCTGTTCAAGGTTCTCTGGATGCGCCGGCATGACCCAACCCGTATTTTTCGCTCACGCCAATGGCTTCCCCTCGGCGACTTACGGCAAGTTGTTCGCCGCGCTGGGTGATGAGTTCCAGGTGACGCACCTGGATCAGCATGCCCATGACCCGCGTTTTCCAGTGACCGATAACTGGCCCAACCTGGTTGACGAGCTGGTTCACCATCTGCGCGAACAGTCGAAACCGGTGTGGGGCGTGGGGCATTCGCTGGGCGGTGTGTTGCATTACCACGCTGCCTTGCGCCATCCCGAGTTGTACCGTGGGGTGGTCATGCTCGATTCACCGGTGCTGACCCGTTTCGATCAATGGATGATTCGTGCCGCCAAACGCTTCGGCTTCATCGATCGCATCACGCCGGCAGGCCGCACCCTTGGACGACGTGAAGTGTTCAGTGACCTGGACGCTGCGCGCCGCTACTTCTCTGGGAAAAATCTGTTCCGTCGGTTCGACCCCGAGTGTTTTGAAGCGTATTTGTTGCACGGTTTGCAGCCGGATGGCGAGCAGTTAAGGCTTCGTTTCGATCCTGCTACCGAGATCAGCATCTACCGTAGCGTGCCGCATACCAGCCCAGGAATGGCGCGCCACTTGCGCGTGCCGCTGGCGATGGTGCGCGGCGAGCACAGCGACGTAGTGCGCCGACATCACGCGATGTCCGTGAAAAGCATGCGTGAAGGCGAGTATCTTTCGGTACCGGGCGGGCACATGTTCCCGCTCGAACACCCAGAGGATACCGCGCAGATGCTCAAGAACCTGTTCTTACGCTGGTCTGCTCGCACTCGCGCTGCCAACGACCTGCTGGCACGCCAGCGAGCCCGCGCATGAGCTGTTCTGTTGAAGAAGTGCGTCTGAGTCTGCCGCACATCGAGCTGGCAGCGCATTTGTTCGGCCCACAGAACGGCCTTCCGGTGATTGCCTTGCACGGCTGGCTCGATAACGCCAACAGCTTTGCCCGTCTGGCACCGAAGCTGAAGGGCCTGCGGATTCTGGCGCTGGACATGGCCGGCCACGGTCATTCTGATCACCGACCTCCAGGCGCCGGCTACGGTCTGCCGGACTACGCTCACGATGTGTTGCAGGTGGCTCAGCAGATGGGCTGGGAGACGTTTTCGTTGCTCGGGCATTCATTGGGCGCCATCGTTTCGGTGATCATCGCGGGGGCATTGCCAGAGCGTATCAACCGTCTGGCGTTGATCGACGGCCTCATTCCGCCGTTGGGCGAGCCCGAGGGCGCAGCCGAGCGCATGGGGGCGGCGCTGCAGGCGCAACTCACGCAGTCGAGCAAGCGCAAACCGGTCTATGCGGACATGGACCGGGCGGTCGAGGCGCGGATGAAAGGTGTGGTCGCGGTGAGCCGCGAGGCCGCTGAATGGCTGGCTCAGCGTGGCTTGATGCCGGTGCCCGGCGGTTACACCTGGCGCAGCGACAGCCGCCTGACCCTGGCATCGGCGACGCGTCTGACCCGAGCCCAGGCGCTGTCTTTCGTCAATGCGATCCGCTGTCCTGCGCAGTTGGTGGTGGCAGAGGAGGGCATGCTGGCGCAGAACAGAGCGCTGTTGGAGAGTGTGCCGTTCGAGGTCACTGCACTGCCGGGCGGGCATCATCTGCACCTCAACGACGAGGCGGGTGCCTGCGCTGTTGCAGACTGTTTCAATCGGTTCTTCGCCGTTCCTTGACTTGCGCAGTGCAACTGTCGACGCTGGGCGGGTTGAAACAGGAGACTGCATGATGGACCACCGCCCACGCCCGACGATTTCACCTGCCTGCAAGCCGCACATTCGTGCGGCCTTTGTTGGCCTTCCGATGTTCACCCCATGAGCGCCCCTATGCATTTAACACGTGCTTTAGGGATGCTGCTGTGCCTGTCCGTTTACGCCAGTGTCAGTCAGGCGGCGGATGTCACTGGCAGCCAGGACTTTGCCAATCTGCCACGACCGACGGATGCCGAGATCGTTGATTACCGCCCTGCCGCGGAACTTGAACGCATCTACCCGATGGGCTCCATTCGCAAGATCAGCGGTCAGTTGCGTTTCGACGGGCAGGTTTCGTCACGGGGCAATGCGACTTCCGTGACCTATGAATTACCGCCTGAGCGCTCTGCTGACGAGGCCTTCACCGCCGCCCGCGAAGCGCTGCAGAAGCAGAACGCCCAGCTGTTGTTCTGGTGCCAGGCGCGCGATTGTGGCGAAAGCAGCCTGTGGGCCAACGAGGTATTCGGTAACTCCAGGCTCTACGGTGCGGACAGCGGGCAGGCGTATTTACTGCTGCGCCTTGCCGCACCGGACAACGACACCCTGGTTGCGCTGTACAGCATCACGCGGGGAAATCGCCGGGCGTACCTGCACGTCGAGCAGTTTCAGGCCAGCGCACCGCTCGGAGAGTTGTTGCCTACCTCGGCGACCCTGCTGCGTGAGCTGAAAAGCTCAGGCGATTTGAACCTGCCCATGCTCACTGGCGCACCTGTCGAACCGTGGATCACCTTGTTGTCACGTGGTCTGAATCTGGACAGCACGATTCGCGTGACGTTGTCCGGGGCGCAGAACGAGGCCTGGCGCGATGCGCTGATCAGCAAAGGAGTCCGTGCGGCGCGGCTGGAAGCGGGCAGTGTAGAGACCTCGGGACTGACCCTTGAACTGATTCGCTGACACGCGCTCTATCCCAAGCGTTGCAGACGGCAATCGGGCGAGCCGCACGGTTCGCCGTTATGCTCATCATCTTGACCCCCTTTATCTGCGGAATAACCCCATGCTCAATAACGATCGCCTGTTAGTGCAGATTCTTCTGCTGGCGTTGCTCGGTGCGTGTTTATGGGTAATGGCGCCATTCTGGTCGGCGCTGTTCTGGGGCGCGGTGCTGGCGTTTGCCAGTTGGCCACTGATGCGCCTGCTGACGCGTGCGCTCAAAGGGCGGGAGTCGCTGGCGGCAGGCATTCTGACCCTGGGATGGATGCTGCTGGTGGCAGCACCCCTGGTGTGGCTGGGCTTCAACCTGGCGGATCATGTGCGCGACGCCACGGCGTTCGTGAAAGACGTGCAGGTCGACGGCCTGCCGGATCCACCGACCTGGCTGGTCAGCATTCCCTTTGTCGGTGAACGGCTGGTGGGGTACTGGACCACGATCGACCAGCAGGGCGCGGCCATGATGGCCAGCGTCAAACCGTATCTGGGGCAGGTCGGCAACTGGCTGCTGGCGCGCAGCGCGCAGATCGGCGGCGGTATGCTCGAATTGACCCTGAGCCTGGTGTTCGTGTTCTTTTTCTACCGCGACGGGCCGCGCTTGGCGGCGTTTGTGCTCAGCCTGTTGGAGCGGCTGATCGGTGACCGCGCGCAGTATTATGTCGATCTGGTGGCCGGGACCGTACAACGGGTGGTAAACGGGGTCATCGGCACGGCGGCGGCTCAGGCGCTACTGGCCTTGATCGGCTTTCTGATAGCGGGTGTACCCGGTGCGCTGGTGCTGGGCATCGGAACCTTTCTGCTGAGTCTGGTGCCGATGGGCCCGCCGTTGATCTGGATTCCGGCCACGGCCTGGCTCGCCTGGAAGGGCGAGTACGGCATGGCAATCTTTCTTGGCTTGTGGGGGACGTTCATCGTCAGCGGCGTCGATAACGTGCTCAAGCCTTACCTGATCAGCCGCGGCGGCAACCTGCCGTTGGTGATCGTGCTGTTAGGCGTGTTCGGTGGTCTGCTGGCGTTCGGCTTCATCGGTCTGTTCATTGGTCCGACCTTGCTGGCAGTGGCGTACAGCCTGTTGCTTGATTGGGTGGGCGACAGTCGGGCGCGGCAATTGCCGAAATAGAAGAGACGACCTTGGAAAACCGCCGTCGGGCCATGTCCGGCGGCGGTTTTGTTTTTTCAGGCAGACGTACTGACGTATTTACCCGTCGTCGCGCTGCTGTTGAGGTTATAGCGATCGCTCAATGCTGCGACCATGCGGTTCAAGGCTTCGGTCGCCTGCGTCGTGGTCTGTTGCTGACGGCTGCTGTCGGGTGTCAGCGCGGCGGTTAATTCATCGGCGCTGACGCTGCCGCTGCTGTCGGCATCCAGTGTATTGAACAGCGAAGTGACGTCATCGGTGCTGCTGGTAGCGCTTGTGCTGCCGGTGGAACTGCCGCTTTGCAGCGCGCTGGTCAGTTCGGCGGCGGTGATGCTGCCGTCACTGTCAGTGTCCAGGCTGCTGAACAGCTCGCTGGAATCCTGCGCGGGCGGGGGAGGCGGCGGGGGTGGGGTCATTGAGGCCAGTTCGTCGGCATCCAGACTGTCATCGTCGTTACTGTCGAGGTCACTGAACGCTTTGCTCAGGCTGACGGTGATGCCGTCTTTGGAGTCCGACGTCAGGGCCGAACTCAATTCGTCCTTGTCGATACTGCCGTCGCCGTTGGTGTCGAGTTTTTTCAGCAATTCATCGGCGAACTTCTTGCTGTTGCCAGTGGCGCTGGCGGTACTGCTTGAGCTGACGTAACTGGAATAACTGCTGCTGCCGCTGACGCCTGTGATCATCGGACTGACTCCCATCAGATGGATAAAACCGGCTCAGTGCACCGGGTTATGCAGCGTCTACGGGTCGCGTGTCGTGGGTATGTGGGGTTTGTACCGAGAGGGTTACGCAGGCAGGGCTCGCATCCAGTTCACCCTGTGGGAGCGAATTCATTCGCGATGCGGTGGCGAATCTGACGTGGATGTACTGGATGTGCCGGCCTCTCGCGAATGCATTCGCTCCCACCTGAAAACGTATTCGGCTCAGGCCGTCAGGGTTTCAGACTCTTGGCAAGTCCAGCACGGCTGTCAGACCGCCACCGGGTGTTTCTTCAAGGCGAAGGTCGCCGCCCATGCGTCGTGCCGCTTCACGGGCGATGGTCATGCCAATGCCCACGCCCCCGGAATTACGGTTGCGCGAGCCTTCGACCCTGTAGAAGGGCTCAAACACCGCTTCGCGCAGGTTGGCAGGAATGCCGGGGCCGCTGTCGGCCACACGCACCACCAGGCGATCGCTGGCGTCTTCGATCATCACCCTGGCGTGCCCGGCATAGCGCAGTGCGTTGTCGATCAGGTTGTGCAGGCAGGACCGCAGGGCCATGGGCTGGGATTTGAGCGGGCGACAGGTGCCGCTGGCCTGCACATCGTCGCCATTGTCCTGAGCGTTTTCGGTGAGCGATTCGATGAGGGCCTGAACGTCGAAATACTGCAGGGCTTCGCTGGTGCGTTGCTCGCTCAGGTAGGTAAGGGTCGCGTCGAGCATGGCGATCATGTCGTTCAGATCCTGGGTCATCTGCCCGTGCAGTTTGGGCTCTTCTATCTGCTCGACGCGCAATTTCAGTCGCGCCAATGGCGTGCGCAAATCATGGGACACGGCAGCGAGCATGCGCCCGCGCTGCTGCACCTGTTCGCGGATGCGCTCCTGCATGAGGTTGAAGGTCAGGGCCGCTTGACGGGCTTCGCGCGGGCCATTGAGCGACAGCGGCATGCTGTCGAGGTTTTCACTGAGGCGCTCGGCTGCCTCGCTCATGCGCCGGATCGGCCGGCTGAGCGCCTTGGCGCCGAACCAGGCAGCGATTACCAGGCTGATCAGTTGAAAGAGCAGGGGAATAAACGGAACCCCCAGAATAGGCGGGCGTCCGGGAGGGGGTGGCGGCGGGCGCAAGGCGTCCATCGCGCTGTCTGCAAGCGTTCCGTCCTGCCGGGCAGGAGGCGGTTGGTGCGGGGGATGCCCGGATTGCCCGGACTCCCAGCGCGCGTCCGGCAGGGGCATCTTCGGCCCGTAGTAGTGAAACCAGGCGAAGGCGAGCAGGTGTGCCAGGATGATCGCCAGCAGCGCACCCCCGAACAGTCGGGCAAACAGTGTGTCGGCGGAGCGGATCAACCAATGTCCCTGGCGTCGAACATATAGCCTTCGCCACGTACGGTCTTGATCAGTTGCGGGGACTTGGGATCGTCACCCAGTTTTTGCCGAAGGCGCGACACCAGCAGGTCGATGCTGCGATCGAACGCTTCGATCGAGCGGCCACGTGCAGCATCCAGCAATTGCTCACGGTTGAGGACGCGGCGCGGGCGTTCGAGGAAGACCCGCAGCAAGCGGAACTCGGCGTTGGAGAGCGGCACGACCAGCCCGTCCGGTGCGGTCAACTGGCGCAATACGCTGTTCAGGCGCCAGTTGTCAAAACGCAAGGTGGTGCGTTCTTCGGTGCGGTCGTCACGTACGCGGCGCAGGATGGTCTGGATTCGGGCCACCAGCTCGCGGGGCTCGAACGGTTTGGCCATGTAGTCGTCGGCCCCCAGTTCCAGACCGATGATGCGGTCGGTGGGCTCGCAACGGGCGGTCAGCATCAGGATGGGGATATCCGACGAACCGCGCAGCCAGCGGCACAGCGACAGGCCATCTTCCCCCGGCAGCATCAGGTCCAGCACGACGACGTCGTAGGTTTCCTCTGCCAGTGCTTCACGCATGGCGTTGCCGTCAGTGACGCCGGTGCTCTGGATATTGAAGCGTGCGAGGTAGTCGCACAGCAGTTCGCGGATAGGTACATCGTCATCGACGATCAGCGCGCGGGTAGTCCAGCGGCGCTCGTCAGTCTGGGCGTTGGCGGTGTTGCTGTCTGGGGTTGTCTGCATGTTGCTGCCGCCATGTGGTGCCGCCGGGGTGGGCCGCGGGTAAGGAACGACGCTGCCATGCTACTTCGCTGGCGAGCGGGGCGGAAGGGTAAGGGGGGCAGGTGTCGGTGGATTGTCGTGAATGTATCAAGAAATGTACAAGGATCGGCTTTCAGCCCTGCGCTGGGCTTGTCTGGCGCCGCGGATCGTGTGTTTATCTGATATTCAGGGTGGCGCTGATTTGTTTGGTTCTGCCTAACGGCAGAAGCGTTCCGCCTTCGGCGGGTTACTTGAAAGGACCCCAAGTAACCAAGCGTCTGCTCCCGGTTTGGCCCGCCTTCGTCGGGTCCCTTCACTCCGGCTACGCTCCGTGGGCCCGCCGCCATCGGCCATCCATGGCCGGGGGCGGCTCTCGCGGCATCCATGCCGCTCGGCCCACTCCGCGCCGCCTGCGTTCAGCCTGCACCCAAGTCGCGTTTGGTGGTGTCTGCGCTATCGCGTACTAGGAGCGACGCGGGCTGGAGCTAACGCTCTTCGCTTTTTTGGTTCGTGAATCCATCCCCCTCACTCCACTTTTAGCTGTAGGAGCGCGCTTGCTCTGGGCCGCACTCGGACGATCTGTCGGGAACGGACAGCAAATCCTGTGCATGCGGAAGTTCCAGACACAATGGAGTCGTCTGATTTTGCTACCGCTGCGCGCTAGATCGCGGGCAAGCGCGCTCCTACGGCCTCCGGCCAGAATCAAAAGCCGCAAACCCTCCCCAGTAGTCCGCCGTCCACTCTTTACTGTAGGAGCGTCATTCGATGCTTATGATTTTGCTTTTCTAGCGCGATAGCCCAAACGCCACAAATCGCGACTTGGGTGAAGGGACCCGACGAAGTCGGGCCAAACCAGGAGCTAACCCTTGGTTACCTGGGGTCATCAAGTAACCCGCCGAAGGCGGAACGCTTCTGCCGTTAGGCAGAACAAATATCCGCACCACCGCAAAAACGGATATACACCCAAATCCCAAATCCCAAATCCCAAATCCCAAATCCCAAATCCCAAATCCCAAATCCCAAATCCCAAATCCCAAACCCCAAATCCCAAACCCCAAACCCCAAATCCCATACCCCGACCCCCGCTAACCAGGTCATCAATCCTTTACACCCTCCCGCCCAACAAAATCAGCAGTCTTTACGCTTTCTTTATGCCCTGAACCCCCTCTCGATCTCGTTCCTTTACACCCTACGTGACGACAATTCCTGCACACGGCAATCGCCGTATGACGGAGAGTTTTTCATGAGCGTTCTGGATGGGGTGTCACTGCTGTTGGCGGCAGGGTTGTTCGTGTACTTGCTGGTCGCGCTGCTGCGTGCCGGCCGGGTCGAGGAGTGACGGCCATGCACGGTTATGACTATCTGCTGATTCTGGCCTTCTTCGCCCTGGTGCTGCTGCCCGCGCCACTGCTGGGCCGTTTTTACTACAACGTCATGGAAGGTAACCGTACGTTTCTGACCCCGCTCATGGGCCCGGTTGAACGCATGTGTTATCGCCTGTCGGGCGTTGACCCGAAGGTCGAACACAACTGGAAAACCTACACACTGGCCCTGCTGGCATTCAACCTGGCGGGGTTTGTCGTGCTGTTCTCGGTCCTGCTGCTCCAGGGCGCGTTGCCGCTCAATCCGCAGGGCCTGCCGGGCATGGAGTGGTCGCTGGCGTTCAACACGGCGATGAGTTTCGTGACCAACACCAACTGGCAGAATTACAGCGGCGAAGCGTCGCTCAGTTACCTGAGCCAGATGGCTGGCCTGACGGTGCAGAACTTTGTCAGCGCGGCCACCGGCATCGCGGTGCTGGTCGCCTTCTGCCGAGGAATCGGTCGTCGTTCGACCCAGCACCTTGGCAACTTCTGGACCGACATGACCCGCGCCACCCTCTACGGTTTGCTGCCGCTGTGCGTCATTCTGGCGCTGTTTCTGGTTTGGCAGGGCGTGCCGCAGACGTTCGCTCACTATATCGACGCTGTCACGCTGCAAGGCGCCGACCAGACCATTCCGCTCGGACCGGCGGCCAGCCAGATCGCGATCAAGCAACTGGGGACCAACGGTGGCGGTTTCTTCGGCGTCAACTCGGCGCACCCTTTCGAAAACCCGACTGCCTGGACCAACCTGTTCGAACTGGTTTCGATCATCCTGATCCCGGTGGCGCTGGTCTTCACCTTCGGCCACTACGTCAAGGACATGCGCCAGAGCCGTGCCATCGTCGCCTGCATGTTCGTATTGTTCCTGATCGGTGGCGCGACCGCGCTGTGGGCTGAATACCAACCTAACCCCGCGCTGAACATCGCGTCGGTCGAGCAGACCGCGCCGATGGAGGGCAAGGAAACCCGGTTCGGCACCACCGCGACCGTGCTCTGGGCGACCGCGACTACGGCGGCCTCCAACGGTTCGGTCAACGGCATGCACGACAGCCTCAACCCGCTGACCGGCATGGTCGTATTGGTCAACATGATGGTCGGTGAAGTGATCTTCGGCGGTGTGGGCGCCGGTCTCTACGGCATGTTGTTGAACGTGTTGATCGCGGTGTTTCTTGCCGGGCTGATGATCGGGCGCACTCCGGAGTACCTCGGCAAGAAACTGCAGGCGCGGGAAGTGAAATTGCTGGTCGCGACGCTGATCGTGATGCCGGTGGGCGTGCTGGTGTTCGGTGCGCTGGCGGCGTCCCTGCCTGGCCCCGCCGGTGCCGTCAGCAACCCGGGTCCCCATGGTTTCAGCCAGTTGCTGTACGCCTACACCTCGGCCACCGCGAATAACGGCTCGGCGTTCGGCGGTTTCAGTGCCAACACCGTGTTCCATAACCTGATGCTTGGTCTGTCGATGTTCATCGGACGCTTCGGTTACATCCTGCCGGTGCTGGCATTGGCGGGCAGTCTGGCGGCCAAGAAAACCTCGCCGCTGGGCCTGAACAGCTTCCCGACCCACGGCCCGCTGTTTGTCACCCTGTTGACCGTGACCATCCTGCTGGTGGGCGGCCTGACCTTCCTGCCGACCCTGGCGTTGGGCCCGATCGCCGAACATTTGAGCCTGGGCTTCTGAGGACCGAACCATGAACATGCAAGCAACTGTGTCCAAGAACCCTGCGACCGATAACGTCGCGCACGCCACCCCGGCCAAGACCGGTTTTGCAGACCTGTGGCGTCCGGCGCTGATTCAGGCGTTCGTCAAACTCGACCCGCGCCAGTTGCAACGCGCGCCGGTGATGTTGGTCGTCGAACTGACCGCCATTCTCACCACGATTCTGTGTGTGATTCCCGATCCGACAGTACCAACCTTTGTCGCCGTGCAGATCGCGATCTGGCTGTGGTTCACCGTATTGTTCGCCAACTTCGCCGAAGCCCTGGCCGAAGGTCGCGGCAAGGCCCGTGCCGACAGCCTCAAGGCGGGCACTGAAGGCCTGAAAGCGCGCTTGAAAGGTGCGACCGGTGACTTTCTGACGGTCAACGCGAGCGCACTGCGCAAGGGCGACGTAGTGCGTGTTGAAGCTGGGGAGTTGATTCCGGGCGACGGCGAGGTCATCGAAGGCATCGCGGCGGTCAACGAAGCGGCCATTACGGGCGAGTCTGCGCCGGTGATTCGTGAGTCAGGCGGTGATCGCTCGGCGGTGACGGGCAACACGCGTCTGGTGTCCGACTGGCTGCTGGTGCGGATCAGCGCCAACCCTGGCGAGTCGACCCTGGACCGCATGATCGCGTTGGTAGAAGGCGCCAAACGCCAGAAAACTCCCAACGAAGTGGCCCTGGACATCCTGCTGATCGGCCTGACCCTGATCTTCCTGCTGGTGGTGGTGACCCTGCAGCCATTTGCCCATTTCGCGGGCGGCAACCTACCGCTGGTGTTCCTGGTCGCGCTGCTGGTGACGTTGATTCCGACCACCATCGGCGGCTTGCTTTCGGCCATTGGTATCGCCGGGATGGACCGTCTGGTGCGCTTGAACGTCATCGCCAAATCCGGCCGTGCCGTGGAAGCCGCAGGCGATGTGCATGTGTTGCTGCTTGACAAGACCGGCACCATCACCTTCGGTAACCGTCGTTGCTCGGCGGTGTATGCCGCGCCAGGCGTCAGCGCCAAAGAGCTGGGTGAGGGCGCATTGCTGGCGTCGCTGGCTGATGACACGGCAGAAGGCAAGTCCATCGTCGAATACCTGCGTGCGCTGCACCCGATGATCGAGCCGGCACCGAGCCAGTTGACTGCCGTGCCCTTCAGCGCGGAAACCCGTTTGTCCGGCGTTGACTACGACGGGCGCGTGTATCGCAAAGGTGCTGTGGATTCGCTGCTCAAATTCCTGGGTCGTGATCGCAGCGATCTGCCGCTGACCCTGTCGCGGGAAATCGACAAGATCGCCAAGACCGGCGGCACGCCATTGTTGGTATGTGGTGACAACAAACTGCTGGGTGCCATTCACCTCAAGGACGTGGTCAAGCCGGGTATTCGCGAGCGTTTCGAAGAGTTGCGCAAGTTGGGGATTCGCACGGTCATGGTGACCGGTGACAACCCGCTCACCGCCGCTGCGATCGCCGCCGAGGCCGGTGTTGACGACGTGCTCGCCGAAGCCACCCCGGAGAAGAAACTGGAGCGCATTCGTCAGGAGCAGAACGACGGTCGTCTGGTTGCGATGTGCGGCGACGGCGCCAACGATGCCCCGGCGCTGGCTCAGGCGGATGTCGGCATGGCGATGAACGACGGGACTCAGGCCGCGCGTGAAGCCGCCAACATGGTCGATCTCGACAGCGATCCGACCAAGCTGCTGGACGTGGTGCAGATCGGCAAGGAGTTGCTGGTCACCCGGGGGGCGCTGACGACTTTCTCGATTGCCAACGACGTGGCCAAGTATTTCGCAATCCTGCCTGCGCTGTTCGCGGCGATCTACCCGCAACTGGGTGTGCTGAACATCATGCACCTGGCCAGCCCGCAAAGCGCGATTCTGTCCGCCATCGTCTTCAACGCGCTGATCATCGTCGTGCTGATTCCGCTGGCGCTGCGTGGCGTGCGGGTTCAGGCGGCCAGCGCCGCGCACCTGCTGCGTCGCAACCTGCTCATCTATGGGCTGGGCGGCATCGCGGTGCCGTTTGTGGGCATCAAGCTGATCGACTTGCTGCTCACCGGGCTGCACCTGGTTTAAGCGTCACGGTTTGCTTGCATGGCGGGCGAACGGTCGCCCGCCACGCTTAACTTGATTGAGGATTGAATGATGTCCAGTGTTTTGCGTCCGGCTGTGAGCCTGATCGTTCTAATGACCCTGATTACCGGTGTGGCTTATCCGCTGGTGGTCACCGGTATTGCGCAGGTCGCGTTTCCGGAACAGGCCAACGGCAGTCTGGTGTACGACGATCATGAGAAGGTCCGGGGATCGGAGTTGATCGCCCAGAATTTCACCGGCGAAGGATGGTTCCACTCGCGTCCGTCAGCCGGTGCCTATGCCACGGTCTCCAGTGGCGCGAGCAACCTGTCGCCGAGCAACCCGGCATTGGCGACGCGGATAAGCGATGATGCGGCCAAAGAGAAGGTCGATAATCAGGGGCCGGTGCCGTTGAACCTGCTGACCACGTCGGGCAGCGGTCTTGATCCGCATCTTTCGCCGGCTGCAGCGGAATATCAGGTAGCGCGGATCGCGGCAGCGCGTAATCTGCCACGCGATTCGGTGCAGAAGCTGATCGCGGCCAACACTTACAGCCCGCTGATCGGCCCGCCGGTGGTGAACGTCTTGGCTTTGAATCAGAGCCTGGAAGCGCTACCGTCTGGCAAAAGTGCGTATTGATCGGCATAACCGGAGTTTGCACGGACTTTGTGGGAGAGAGCTTGCTCGCGAATGCGTTATTACTGTCACCACTGGGTTGGCTGACACTCCGCTTTTGCGAGCAAGCTCACCCCCACAGATCTCCGTTGTCAGGCACCCAAGAAGCGAACCTTGACTAGCGTCAACGCAACAGGATAACCATCTTGAACTCAAACAGCCGTGCTGACGCCTTGCTGGCCAATCTGCCCAGGGATGACCGTGGGCGGCTGAAGGTGTTTCTCGGGGCCGCGCCTGGCGTGGGCAAGACTTTCGCCATGCTTCAGGCCGCGCACACCCAAATGCGTCAGGGCGTTTCGCTGCTGGTTGGCGTTGTCGAGACCCATGGCCGCGCCGAAACCGAAGCCTTGCTGGGTGGCCTTCCGCAAGTGCCGATGCTGCGTTCCGAGTACCGGGGCGTGATGCTTGAAGAGATGGATCTGGACGGCTTGCTGCGCGCCAAACCGAAGCTGGTGCTGGTTGACGAACTCGCCCACAGCAATGCACCGGGCAGCCGTCATGCCAAACGCTGGCAAGATATTCAGGAACTGCTCTCAGCCGGCATCGACGTCTACACCACCGTTAATGTTCAGCACCTGGAAAGCCTTAACGATCAGGTGCGCGGCATCACCGGTGTGCAGGTGCGTGAAACCTTGCCGGACTGGGTGCTCCAGGAAGCCTACGAACTGGTGCTGATCGACCTGCCGCCCCGCGAGCTGCTGGAGCGGCTGCGCGACGGCAAGGTCTACGTGCCGGAACAGGCGAGGGCGGCCATCGATGCATTTTTTACCCAGACCAACCTGACCGCGCTGCGCGAACTGGCGATGCAGACCGCGGCCGCGCAGGTGGATAACGATCTGGCGTTGGGGTATAGGCAATTGGGTCAGGCCGCGCCTGCGGTGCGCGGCCGATTGCTGGTGGGCGTGGACGGCGACGCGCAGGCTGAGCGGCTGGTGCGCCATGCCAGTCGCGTAGCCCAGCGCCGGCACCTGCCGTGGAGTCTGGTGCATGTCGACAATGGCCGGTTTTTCGATGAGCTGGCGCGCACGCGTTTGCAGAACGCTCAGCAGCTGGCGGAGCGGCTGGGCGGGGAAGTGGTGGTGCTGCGCGCCCCGGAAGTTGCTAAAACCCTGATTCAACATGCCGCCGAGCGTCGCGCCAGCCTGGTGCTGGTGGGGCAGTCACGGCCTTTGTTGCGTCGTCGCCTGTTCGGTGGCGGGCTGGCGGCACGTTTGCTGCGAAATGCCCATGGGCTGGAGATCAACGTGCTGGACAGCGAGGCGCGTGCCGACCAGCCACGTTCGTCTACGCCCCGCACGCTGCGCTGGTTCGATTACCTGCTGGCGGTGGTGGCGACGGTCTGTGCCAGTGCCCTGGCCTGGGCGGTTTCCAGCGTGCTGGCGTTGCCCAACATCTCTCTGGTGTTTCTGGCGGCGGTGTTGCTGGTTGCAGTGCGCAGCAGCGTCGGGCCCGCGATGGTCTGTTCGGTGCTGTCGTTTCTGGCGTATGACTTTCTGTTCATTCCGCCGAATTTTTCCCTGACCATCCAGCGCGAGGAGGACGTGCTGACCTTGCTGTTTTTCCTGTTGATGGCCGCGTTGACGGGTAATCTGGCGGCGCGTCAGCGTCGACAATTGCAGGCGTTGCGCGATACCCAGCAGGAAACCAGCGAACTGCTCGACCTGTCCAGACGCCTGACGGCGGCGACGGATCGTCAGGCGGTGCTCAGTGCCGCCGAACAGCATCTGGCGGGTTGGCGCGAGCTTCAAGTGTGCGTGCTGGACAACGACGGTCAGCAAGGCTGGAAGCTTGAAACAGGCGGCTCGGTCGAGTTCTCCGAGTTTGAGCGCGCGGCGGCCGATTGGGCCTGGCAGCATGGGCAACCTGCAGGAAAGGGCACCGGCACATTGCCGTCGGGCGATTGGTGGTGGCTGCCGCTGTGGGTTGACGACGCGCCGCTGGCGCTATTGGGCGTCAAACCAAACGAAGGCGAGGCGTTCAGTCCCCAGCGTCGGCGACTGTTGACGGCGTTGAGCCAACCGTTGGGACAGGCGTTGGCCCGCGCGCGACTGGCAGAGGACCTGGAAGCGGCACGTCTGCACGGGGAAACCGAGCAACTGCGCAGTGCCTTGCTGGCCTCCGTGTCTCACGACCTGCGCACGCCGTTGACGGCCATGCGCGGCAGCATCGACAGTCTGTTGGCCTTGGGCGAGGCTATTCCGCTGGAAGATCGCAGAGAGCTGCTGGAAGGAACGCGCGATGAGGCCGAGCGCCTGGACCGCTACATCCAGAACCTGCTGGACATGACCCGGCTGGGCCACGGCGCGTTGAAGCTGGCGCGCGACTGGGTGTCGCCGGGCGACATCGTCGGCAGCACCCTGAACCGGCTGCGTGCGGTGCTGGCGCCATTGCAGGTCAGCACCGATCTGCCCGCAGACCTGCCGTTGTTGTATGTTCATGCCGCTTTGATCGAGCAGGCACTGATCAATGTGGTGGAAAACGCGGCGCGTTTTTCGCCGACTCATGGCCGTATGCAAATACAGGTGAATGCCACGGACGATGAACTGGTCTTTGCCGTCAGCGACGAAGGCCTGGGCATACCGGAGGCCGAGCGGGCGATGATCTTCGACATGTTTTACACCGCCGCGCGCGGTGACCGGGGCGGGCAGGGCACAGGGCTCGGGCTGGCGATCTGTCAGGGGATGGTCGGGGCGCACGGTGGACGTATCAGCGTAGGTGACGGGATCGAAGGAAGGGGCACCTGCATCAGCCTGCATCTGCCGTTGCAGGCACAGCCGCAGGCTGAAATGGAGCAAGCGGTGTGAGCAGAGGCCGGGTTACGCTGGCGATGTTCTGCAATCGAAAATCATGGGTAACGGGAAAAGCATGAACCAGGCGGCAACCATTCTGGTGATCGATGACGAGCCGCAGATTCGCAAGTTTCTGCGCATCAGCCTGTCGTCACAAGGCTACAAGGTGCTGGAGGCCGGCACCGGGACCGAAGGCCTTAGCCAGGCGGCGCTGAACAAGCCTGACTTGCTGGTGCTCGACCTGGGTTTACCGGACATGGACGGTCAGGACGTTCTGGCGCAGTTCCGCGAGTGGTCGGCGGTGCCTGTGCTGGTGCTGTCGGTGCGTGCCAGCGAAGGGGAAAAGGTGCGCGCACTGGATTCCGGGGCGAACGACTACGTGACCAAGCCGTTCGGTATTCAGGAGTTTCTCGCGCGGATTCGCGCCTTGCTTCGGCAGGCACCGGAGACGGGGCAGGTCGACTCGGCGCTGGTGATCGGCCCGCTGACGATCGACCTGGCCTACCGGCGCGTGTTGCTCGACAGCGTCGAGGTGGCGCTGACACGCAAGGAGTACGCGGTGCTGGCGCAGTTGGCGCGGCATCCGGGGCGTGTCATCACCCAGCAGCAATTGCTCAAGGACATCTGGGGCCCGACCCATGTCGACGACACCCACTACCTGCGCATTGTGGTCGGGCATTTGCGTCAGAAACTCGCTGATGACCCCGCTGCTCCTCGGTTTATCGTGACTGAGGCGGGCGTGGGGTATCGGTTGGTGGAGAGCTGAGGCAGGTCCGGAGCAATCGGTTTAATGGGGCGGCTCTCGCGGCATCCATGCCGCTCGGCCCACTGCGCGACGCCTGCGCTCAGCCTGCACCCAAGTCGCAATTTGTGGTGTCTGGGCTGCTGCGGTATCAAGATCAAGATCAAGATCAAGATCAAAAGCGAGAGCGAGAGCGAAGCGCGCCCTGCGCTTTGTCGGTTCGCCGCATCACCTGCCGGCTGAACACAAAACCTGTAGGCGTTAGCTTGCTGACGAATGCGGTGTGTCATTCACCTCAGGGGAAACTGGCTCAATCCCATCGTGAGCAAGCTGATGGTTCCCACGCTCCGCGTGGTAACCCATTCAATGACGCTCTGCGTCATCCGGGAGGTGGCGCAGGCTGTCAGGCTTTGCGACCCTCAAGAACGGACTGACATCACGGGTTTGAGAGCCATGGAAGCTCCCGCAGCCGGCTGTACCCGTCAATGTTCCCGCTCATAGCGGTCCAGCGTATCTCTGGCGATCTCGCGGCCGAGGGCGATGAGCTCCGGCGCTTTGTAGAACTCGAAGAACCGGCACACGCGCTTGGGGACGTTGATCAGGATGTCGGGCGGGTACCCCGCTATCTTGTATTGTGCCAATGACGTCTGCATCACCTCGAAACTCTGGTTGATCAGGTCCAGCAAAGACGCCGGCCCCACGTTGTCGACGATGATCGATCCACTGGCCGACTTCGGCGCACCGGCCGCTTGAGGCGCCGCGGCGGGTTGCTGGCCTTGCGGGTCGGCGGACTCGGTGTCGTTGCCGGTCAGCCAGGGGTTGGTCGGCAAGGTGGCGGCGGTCGCCTTGAGGCTGTCCTGTTCGAGTCGCAAGACATCATCGCCCGCCACGTCCATTTTGCGACGGAACGGCAAGTGCGAACCGATGGAGCTGATCAGGCTGTCGAAGCGCTTTTTCACGGCCGGCGGGCGCTCGATCACGGGCAACTGGTACTGCGTCTGGTTGGTCGAGTTGAGGTTGACGGCGACGATCAGGTCGCAGTGGCTGGACACCACCGGCACGATCGGCAACGGGTTGAGCAGACCGCCGTCCACCAAGGTGCGGTTGCCCTGGACCACCGGCGTGAACAAGCTGGGAATCGCCGCCGAGGCGCGCATGGCCGAATGCAGATTACCTTCCTGGAACCAGATTTCCTGCTGGTTGGTCAGGTCGGTGGCCACGGCGGTGTAGGGAATGCGCAGGTCCTCGATATTGATCTCACCGACGATTTCGCGAATCTGCCCGAAGACCTTTTCCCCACGAATGGCGCCAAGCCGGAAGCTCACGTCCACCAGGCGCAACACGTCGAGGTAATCCAGGCTCTCGATCCAGGCTTTGTATTCTGGCAGTTTTCCCGCCGCGTAGATCCCGCCGACCACCGCGCCCATTGAACACCCGGCGATGCAGGCAATGTCATAACCCCGACGTTCAAGCTCCTCGATAACCCCAATGTGCGCATATCCCCTGGCACCCCCGGAACCCAGGACCAGCGCAATTCTTTTCTTCATGTGCAGGCTCCCCGTTGCAAGGCTTCTACCCTACGCCCAAGGCCGCAGCGATTCATCTGGTCTTTAGCAAGAATCTCCCACGCCGTCGCGCGCGAAGGTGTGGATGTCGTCGATGCATTCGCAAAGGACGATATCTTTTTTGGATGGCGGGTGTAATCTTAATGCGCGGGCAGGTGGCTTTGCTGTCCGGACCTACTCATTCCCAAGCAGAAGGAGTTACCCGATGCCCTTGGTCAGAATCGACGTTGCTGCTCAAACCTCCTCCGACACCGTTGCGACGATTAGCGATGTCATTTACGAAGCGATGCTCAGCACGGCCAATGTGCCTGAGCACGACAAATTCCAGATCGTCCATCGCCACGCTGCGGAAGAACTGGTTTACCCGGCGGCGGGCTATCTGGGTGTGACGTACACCCCCAACATTGTGTTCATCCAGATCACCTGGAATGAGGGGCGAAGCATCGACGTCAAGAAAGCGTTCTACAAGGCTGTGGCGCAGGGGATTCACGACCGTACCGGGCTACGACAGGAAGACATCTGGATCAATCTGGTCGAGGTCAAACGCGAAAACTGGTCGTTCGGCAACGGTGACATGCAGTACGCGCCGAAGGACTGATCGATAGCCCGCGCCAGCGCGCAGACGCTGGATGGCAAATCATAAGGCCTTCATGATCAACCTCCACGATAGAAATCGATAGGCTCGCACGGCCGACTGTGGCACTTTTGCATCGCCGGGCCGTCAAAGCCGCATCATCGATTTCCATTGTTGAGGTAACACCGCATGAAAGCCTGGATCTGCCTGCCTTTGCTTGCCCTTGTTCTCACAGGCTGCGCGGGTAAAACCGCCTATCGCGACAGCTGCGCCACAAATCTGGATGCCGCCTGGCATGAGCTGGATCTGGCGAAAGCGGAAGGTTTTGCCGGTACGGTCAGCTACTCCAAAGCGTTGTCGTTGCTGACAGGCGCCAAGACCCAGCAGCAGTTCGAAGCGTTCGAGGGCTGTTCCGAGAAAGCCGAGAAAGCCCGTTTCTATATCCGTGAGTCCCGCGCCGGTCGGTAACGTGGGTCTGGTGCCACGTCATTCTCTGTGGGAGCGAATTTATTCGCGAGAGGCCGGTCCAGGCGAAGTAGCTTGATTGCCTGATCCATCTCATCGCGAATGAATTCGCTCCCACAGTGTTTTTCATCCGCTGGAATTCTCTGATCAATCAGCAAGCCTTCACCTCCCGTAACAAATCCTCTCCAATCGCTCCATCCGCTCTGGCGAAAAGGCCTACGCTGACTTTAAAGTGGCTGCACGTCTGGCATCTTCTGCAGTCTTACTAGCCATGAGCAGTCGCCTGGGGAGGCTTTCCAATGGGCAGAAAACTGGATGCTTGTCTAAACGCGGTCAATGAAGTGGTGCTGGGCAAGGAGCCCCAGGTTCGCCTGGCCATGACGTGCCTGCTGGGCGGCGGTCATCTGTTGATCGAAGATTTGCCCGGCATGGGCAAAACCACGCTCAGTCATACGCTGGCGCGAGTGTTGGGGCTGAGTTTTCAGCGGATTCAGTTCACCTCCGACCTGCTGCCAGGGGATATTCTCGGTACGTCGATCTTCGACCGGGAAACCGGTCAGTTCACTTTTCATCCCGGACCGATCTTCGCCGAACTGGTGCTGGCTGACGAGATCAACCGGGCGACACCGAAAAGCCAGAGCGCGCTGCTTGAAGCGATGGAAGAGGGTCAGGTGACCATTGAGGGTGCAACCCGTTTGTTGCCGGATCCCTTTTTTGTCATCGCCACGCAAAACCCCTTCAGCCAGGGCGGTACGTTTGCCTTGCCCGAGTCGCAACTAGATCGGTTCTTGATGCGCTTGTCGCTCGGCTACCCGGCGCGCTCGGCGGAAAAGGCCTTGCTGCTGGGCGCATCGCGGCGCGAGTTATTGCCCCGCATCGAGCCGATTCTCGACCACACTGAACTGGCGACCCTGCAGGAAGAGGTGCGCCGGATCCGGGCAAGCGATGCACTGGTGGATTACGTGCTGCGGTTGGTGGACGCCACGCGCAGCCAGCCGCAATTTGCCTATGGGTTGTCGCCCAGGGCGAGCCTGGCGATTCTCTCGGCCGCGCGGGCCTGGGCGTTGCTGGCCGGGCGTGATTACGTGATACCTGAAGACGTTCAGGCGATTTTGCCGGCTGTGATCGGCCATCGCCTGCGCGAGCGTTCCGATCCGACCGGGCACGGCGGCGGGGCGTTGGTTCAATGGCTGCTGCGTGAGGTGCCGGTGCTTTGATGCCACAGTTCAAACCGGTCTGGCAGCGCTGGGTAGGACGTCGCATTCCCCCGGCGTCGCGGATCGAGCTGGATCACCGTCGAATCTTCATACTGCCGACCCGGGTCGGCGGCACGTACGCGCTGGTGCTGTTTTTACTGTTGCTGGTGTCGATCAATTACCAGAACAGCCTGGCCTATGGTCTGACCTTCCTCATGGTGTCGGTGGGAATCCTCGCGATTCTGCACACGTATCGCAACTTCAGCGGCCTGATCCTCAGCGCCAGCAATGCCCGTTCTGTGTTCGTCGGGGAGCCAGTGCAATTGCGCCTGCGCCTGGAAAGCAGCTCGAGCGGTCACCAGGCTATCGCGCTGGGCTGGGACCGCGAGCAACTGGAACAGACCGACGTCGACCCCGAGCGCCAGGTCGATGTCGCGCTGACCTTGCCTGCAGTCAATCGGGGTTGGTTGCGGGCGCCGCGTCTGCGGGTGGAAAGCGTGTTCCCGTTAGGCATCTTTCGCGCGTGGAGCTGGCTGGACCTTGAACAGACGGTGCTGATCTATCCGCGTCCGGTGCCGGGGAGCATGCCGTTGCTGCAAGGTGTACAGCCCCATGCCGAAGACGACGGTCAGGCCACCCGGGGGCAGGGCGTCGATGACTATCAAGGGCTGCGCTCATGGCAACCCGGTGATTCGATGCGCCGCATGCACTGGAAAGCCTGGTCGCGCGGGCAAGGGCTGATGGTCAAGGAATTCACTGACCTCAGTGGCCACGACTTGTGCCTGGATTTCATGGCGCTGGGCGGTGACATCGAAGAACGCCTGTCGCGCCTGTGTTACTGGGTGCTGGAACTGTCGCAGCGCCAGCAACCGTTTGCCTTGCGCCTCCCGGGCTTTTTATCGCCGGTGGACAGCGGTGACGCGCACCGGGAAGCGTGTTTGCGGCAGTTGGCGCTGTACGGCGTGCGGGCATGAAGGTGTGGCGACCATGACATCGGCCCAACTTGCCCAACCGATTCCGCGCGTCAGCCTCAATTGGCTGTTGATTGCCCAGGCACTGGTCATCGTACCGTTTGCGCTGCACATCCCTGTTTCCCTGATTGTGTTGTGGCTGGCCTGCACGTTTTGGCGAATCCAGATCTTCCGTATGCGCGTGCGGATGCCGGGCACTTGGGTCAAGTCGGGTTTGCTGGTGGGAACGGCGGGCGGGATTTTTCTCGCGCGGGGCAGTCTGGTCGGGCTGGATGCCGGGGCGGCGCTGCTGATCGCTGCGTTCATCCTGAAGATGCTGGAGATGCAGACCCGGCGCGACGCGCTGGTGCTGATTTTTCTTGGGTTCTTTTGCGTTGCCGTAGGCTATTTGTTTGAGGACGCGCTGCTCTGGGGGCTGTTTACGCTACTGCCAATCGCGACCTTGCTCGCAGCGTTGATCGGGTTGCAGCAATCGGCGGTGTCCAGCAAACCTGCGAGCACGTTGATGCTGGCGGTCAAGCTGTTGATGCAGGCGGTCCCACTCATGCTGCTGTTGTTTCTGTTCTTTCCGCGCCTGGATCCCTTGTGGTCGCTGCCGCAACCCAGTAACAAGGCGTTGACGGGTCTCTCCGACAGCATGGCGCCGGGCGACATTGCCGAATTGAGCAAATCCGCGTCCCTGGTGTTCAGGGCCAGTTTCGAGGGCGCCACGCCGCCGCGCAATCAACAGTACTGGCGTGGCCTGACCCTGGAGCAATTTGACGGCCGGCGGTGGTCGCAATCCTCACGCGCTCAAGTGCCGGATGCGCCGGACTGGCACCAGGAAGGCGAAAAGCTCAGTTACAGCATTGTCATGGAGCCGACCGGTAAGCCGTGGCTGATGACGCTGGATGTTGGTGATGTCGAACTGTCCGGGGTCCGTCAGATGAGCGATTTTCGCTGGCAGCGCCGTCGCCCAATCGAGCAGTCGATGCTCTACAACGTCAATTCTTGGCCGGATGCCGTGCGGGAAACCGCCCTGAACGAAGGCGGGCGGATGCAGAACTTGCAACTGCCCGCCAAGGGCAACCCTGAAACGCGCGAGTTCGCCGCCGATCTGCATCGGCGCTACGGTAAACCCGACGCACTGGTGGACGCGCTGTTGTCTTATTTCACCGAGCAGCCTTTCCATTACACCCTCAAGCCGCCCGCGCTGGGGCCCAACAGCATCGATGACTTTCTGTTCGGCAGCCGCGCCGGGTTCTGCGCCCATTACGCAGGCGCGATGACCTACGTGCTGCGGGCCGCAGGCATTCCCGCACGCGTGGTCGCCGGTTATCAGGGCGGCGAGTTGAACCCGGATGGCAACTACATCAGCGTGCGCCAGTTCGACGCTCACGCCTGGGTGGAATACTGGCAAGCGGGCGTTGGCTGGCGCAGCGTCGATCCAACGGCCGCTGTGGCACCCGCGCGGATCGAGCAGGGGCTGGAGCAGGCGCTGGCCGCCGATGAAGACTTTCTGGCGGACTCACCAATGTCGGCGCTGCGTTATCGGCATCTGGCGTGGCTCAATTCGATTCGCTTGAGTTGGGATAACCTCAACTACGGCTGGCAGCGCTGGGTTCTCGGTTATCAGGGGCAGCAGCAACTGCAGGTGCTGGGCCGCTGGTTCTCCGGGTTCCAGGCGCCGGCTTTCGTCGGTGGCGCAGTGGTCATTCTCGGTTTGATTGCATTATGGCTGTTCAAGCCGTGGCGACGGGAAAGCGATTCACAGCTCCGTTTGTTCAACGCGTTCGAACGACTGCTGGCGCGGCACGGTCTCAGGCGTCAACAAGGTGAAGGCGCGCAAGCGTTCGCAGCGCGTGCGGCCCGGCGCTTCCCGATGCACGCGGACGCCATTGAAGGTTTCGCCCGTGAGTTTGAAGCGCAACGTTATGCCGGCGTATCCGGTTCGGTTGCCCAGTTGCGTCGAAGGTTGAAACACTTGCGTCGTCGCTTGCCCTGGCGCCTGTCCGCCGTGAAGGACAGGCAGCCCTAACAAACTGGATAGGAGTGGCTCATGTCTGTCATGGTCGATCATTTGATCGCCGAAATTCTCAGCCTCAACGTTAAGTTGCTGGCGTGTCATGCGCGTCTGGTCGCCTCCACGGACAGTGAGGCGCTGCATGATCTGCGCACTACTGTCCGGCGCCTGCGCAGCGTGCTTCGGCCCCTGCGCGGGTTGCCAGGCATGGAGCAGGTCGAGGAAGCCGCCAAAGGGGTGGGTAACCTCACAACGGCCTTGCGCGACATGCAAGTGCTGGCCGCGCATCTGCGCGAGCAAGGGATGGATCAGGCCGCCATCAAACGCGAGAAACACCTCGCGTCAGCCTGCCCTCGGGTCGCCAGCTCGGCTGAGCTCAATCGCTTGTTTGGAGTGCTGGACCAGCTCCCGTCGTTTCTGCGTGCGCAACAGCGCCATGGTCTGCTCAAAAAGCTGCGCCAACGCATCGAAAAACGCATGGACAAGCAGTGGAAGAGCCTGCGTGCGGCCATGGCCGACCCCGCCCATGATCGGCACCGTTTGCGGTTGCTGATCAAACGTGTCCGGTACGCCGCCGAAGCGTATCCCGAACTGAGCCACCAGCCGCAAGGCATGCAGAAGCGGCTCAAGTCGGCGCAAGGCGCGCTGGGTGACTGGCATGACCACCTGCAATGGCTGGCGCAGGCTGGTCAGCAAGCCGATCTGGCGCCCTGCGTCGCCGGTTGGGAGCTGGGGATTTTGCGCGCCGAAGAGAAGTCTGACAAAGCGCTGGAGCGGCTGTTTCACGCCTGCTTTGGTGACGCCCCCGCCCATTGATCCCGATCAGGCCGCAGGATTGGCGCATATGAGCGCTGTCCTGTGGCCGAGGGCTCGATAAGATCCTGCACTTCACCCACTGATTCGTTGGCTGCCTCATGGAGTGCGCATGACATTCTCCCAATTGCTCGACGCCGTTCGCGACAACCCCCAGTCAGTGACCATTCCCGCATCGTGGTCCCAGGGCCGTTCGTGTTTCGGTGGCCTGATTGCGGCGCTGCAGTTCGAGGCCATGCGCGCCAAGGTGCCGGCCGATCGACCGGTTCGTTCGCTGGCGATCTGTTTTGTCGGTCCTCCGGCGATCGACACGCCGATTTCATTCGAGGTCGAAATCCTGCGCGAGGGCAAAGCGGTCAGTCAGGTGCTGGGGCGCGCCGTGCAGAACGGCGAAACCGTGACATTGATTCAGGGCAGTTTCGGCGCCCCTCGTGAATCGATGATTGCGGTTGAAGCCGAACCTGCGCCGGCGCTCAAACCCGTGGAGGAGGTCCAGGCATTCCCGTTTATCCCTGGGGCGATGCCTGAGTACCTGCGTTTCATCGACATGCGTTGGGCATTGGGCGGTCTGCCGTATACCTACACCAAGTCGCCGGCCATTGGTGGTTATGCGCGTTTGAAGGATGTCGAGAAGGAAAAACTGACCGAGGCGCACCTGCTCGCGCTCGTCGACAGCTGGCCGCCTGCGGTATTGCCACACCTGAATAAACCGGCGCCGGGCAGTTCGCTGACCTGGACCATTGAGTTTGTGCAGCCGTTACCGGAGCTGACTACCCATGACTGGACGCAATACAAGGCGGTGATCGAGCACGCGCGCGACGGTTACGGCCACGTGGCAGCCGGACTCTGGACGCCGAAAGGGGAGTTGGTTGCTATCAGCCGTCAGACGGTGACGGTGTTTGGTTGAACGCAGCGGCATTGCACCGGCAGCGCTGGATCAGAGATACGCAACGCCCGAGACCTTACTGGCCTCGGGTTTTGATGGCCTGCGCGGCGACCAGACCCAGCACACCGATCGCGGCGGACGTCACACTGGCACTGAGAGCGCCGTCGAGCAAGAGCAAGCCTGAGACGATCGACAGTGGGAATGCCAGGGACGACAACACCAGATTGGACGGCAGGCCGGATTTATTGGCGGCCGTGAAGAAGTCTTCAAGGTGCAGGTTGGTGATGAACTTAGGCATGATGGTGACCTCGCAAAGCCTGAATAAGAACCGTTTTCGATGACTTCAGGATAGGCCCGCTGCCGTCGGACGGCGAATCGAGGTTTGCTATCGGTGTGATAGCCAGCATGTGGGAAAGATAATAGGTCGACGACGTAGCGCTCCGGGCATCTATCCTGTCACCTTCAGCTGCCCAATCGCCGTATTCAAATCGCCGGCAAGTGTTGCCAGTTCATCGCTGGTGCTGGCGGAGTTGATCGTTTGGCGCACGGTGCGCTCCGTCACGTCGCGAATGCTGACCACCGCGCGGTTCATTTCTTCAGCCACCTGGCTTTGCTGCTGCGCGGCCACCGCGATCTGGGTGTTGCTCTCACGCATTTGCGCCACGGCTTCGGTGATCGCCGTCAGCGCTTCCCCGGCCTCCCGCGCTTGCTGCACGCAATCGTCGGCCTTGTACGAACTCTCCTGCATGAAATCCACGGCATCGCGCGTCCCGGCCTGCAGGTCCGAAACCATGGTTGTGATTTCGTCGGTCGAGGTTTGCACGCGTCTGGCCAGGTTTCGCACCTCATCGGCGACCACCGCGAATCCACGGCCCATTTCGCCGGCCCGTGCGGCTTCGATGGCGGCGTTGAGCGCCAGCAGGTTGGTTTGTTCGGCGATGCTGTGAATCACGTTGACCACGCTGTTGATCTTCTGGCTGTCCTCGGCAAGGCGCTGGATCATGCCAGCCGTCTGCTGCACGCCAGTGGACAGACCCGAGATCGACGCCTGGACCCGGTCCACGACCTCTTTGCCGCTGCCTGCAAGCGTGTCGGCGTTTTGTGACAGGTCACGGGTGGCGCTGGCGTGCTGAGCGATGTGATAGACGGTGGCGGTCATCTCGTTGATTGCCGTTGCGACCTGATCTGTTTCGCTCTGCTGACCCAGCATGCCTTGGCGCACATCACTCATGCCTGACGCAAGATGCACCGCGCCTTTATCCAGCCGCGCCGCCGATTGCGCCACGGTGCCGACGATGCATTGATAACCCGCCTGCATGGCGTTGAACGCCTTGGCCATCTGCCCGACTTCGTCTTCGCCGGTCAGCGGCACCCGCACGGACAGGTCGCCGCTGCGCTCGACGTGCAGCATCACGTGCTTGAGGGTATTGAGGTGGGTCAGCAGGAAGCGGATCAGCAGCTGTGAGGCGCCGAGCATCACGAGCATCAGCACACACACGGCGATGGCGTAATGGCCTGCGTGCTCGACCAGCAGCTGGTCGAATGGAGGCGGGGCGGCAAGAGGCGTGAGGCTCGGAACCGCTTGACCGGCTGGCCACGCAGCCAGCAGGTGTTGTTGGGCCTGATTAAACGCTTCAGCGTCGGCAGCTCGGGCGTGTTGTTCGACCTGAAGGGCGTAGAGCACCAGCAGCAGGGTGGTGATGAACGCGACTGCGTTCACCGCCCAGAACTTGTATTTCAGCGAGATGTTGCTCAACCAGCGGCCCATGAGAAAGCTCTTCTGTGAGTTGCACGCGTCCGTGACGACGGGTGGCAAGGCAAGGTGCCGGCATTTTCTCAGTGCAGCAGGTCAACGGTGTTGATCTGGATCAACGCCTGCGCTCAGCTCGAGCGCCGGCAGAGAGAAGAACGCGCGCGCACATGCCGTGGTATGAGCGGCAACGTCGGCTTCGGTTTCCCCGCGATGCAGTGCGACTTCGCGCAGTACTTCGGGAAGGTAAGCAGGCTCATTGCGGCCGTTTTTCGGTTTGGGTCGCAGGCTGCGGGGCAGGAGGTAAGGCGCGTCGCTTTCCAACATTAAGCGGCCACGAGGGATTTCGCGCACCAGCGGGTGCAAGTGAGTGCCTCGGCGCTCGTCGCAGATCCAGCCGGTGATACCAATGTGCAGGTCCATGTCGAGGTAACTGAACAGCGCGCGCTTTTCTCCGGTGAAGCAGTGCACCACCGCGGATGGCAATTGGTCCCTATAGTCTCGCAAGATCGCCAGCAGCCGTTGATCTGCATCGCGTTCGTGCAGGAACACGGGCAACTGCAAGGCGACCGCAAGGGCCAACTGCGCTTCCAGAACCTTTTCCTGTTGCGGGCGGGGCGAGAAATCGCGGTTGAAATCCAGCCCGCACTCGCCAACGGCACACACCGAACTTTCTTTCAAAAGGGCATGCAACTGTTTTTCGGTCTCAAGGGTCCAATCGCTCGCCGAATGGGGATGTACCCCGGCGGTGCTGAATAACCGCTGGCCGCTTTCGTCCAGTTGACGGCACATCTGCAACGCCTGTTCGCTGCTGTCGACACTGGTCCCTGTAAGGATCAATTGAGCCACGCCCGCGGCGTAGGCACGGTCGAGAACTTCCCGCTCCTTGGCGGCGAAGCTTGGGTTGGTCAGGTTGACGCCGATGTCGATTAGTTGCATGGTTCACCTCAGGCCGGAGGCCGAGAAGAATACCAGAGCGATTGAAGCGATAAAAAAACAAGCAGTCTCAACTGCTTATAATTATTAGATCCCTGTGATGTTGCTGGCTGCAGAACCCGTCTGCGGCACGTGCGACTGCCCAACACAGACTTCAAGCCCGTTTTTTCGGCATTTTCCCGGAGCGTCAATGATCCGAGCCTCGCTGATCTCGTTGTTGTGCCTGTTGCTGGTCCCCACCCACGCCAGCGCACGTCCCGTCGGACCTCCGGTCATCATCAAGAAAACCCAGATTCGTGATCTTGCTGCCATTCGCAGCAGCAAAGTGCTTCGCGTGTTGGTCAACCAGAGCCGCAACAGTTCCGGGGAAGTGCAGGGCGAGCCCATCGGCGTGGAGTATCGCCGTCTGCAAGCCTTCGAGAAATACCTCAACGGTCATGCGAGAGACGGCCAGAAAGTCTCGATCAAACTGATTCCCAAAGCCAAGGACCAGCTGCTCGCCGCGCTGCAACGCGGGGAAGGCGACATGGTCGCGCCCGGCGAACTGCTCGATGCCAGTGCCGCGCACTATGTCGATGCGACCGAGCCGGTGGTCAGTCATGTGCCGCTGGTGGTGGTCGGGGTGCGTGGCGAGCGCAGTCTCAGACACCCGGAACAACTCTCGGGCCGCACCCTGATGCTGGCCAATGGCAGCGCCGCAGACGAGGCCATCGCGCAACTCAACCAGAAACTGGCGCTGCGCAAGTTGCCGCCGGTGAAGATCGAATGGGTTGACCCCAGCCTGGCCGTAGAAGACGTGCTGGAGATGGTGCAGGCCGGCATCTATCACCTGACCGTGGTCGAGCAGCCAATTGCGGAGCGGTGGGCGCGGGTCATGCCCAAACTGCGGGTTGACCGTTCGGTGGCCTTGAGCGATCCAGGGGACATGAGCTGGTACGTGCGCAAGGACGCCGTGATGCTGCATGCCACGGTCGACCGGTTCCTGGCGACCTACGAGCCGCCGGCAAACCAGGATGTGGCGTTCCAGAAAGCCTACAAGGACCTTTACCGCGTTCATTACCCGTTGGCCCGCGAAGACCGCCAGCGACTGGAAAAACTGCGCCCGACCCTGCAACGTCACGCCGATGCACAAAAGATGGACTGGCTTGACCTCGCCGCGCTGGCCTTCAAGGAGTCAGCGCTCAACCCGGTGGCGAAGGGCGGCAGCGGCGCAACGGGGCTGCTGCAGATCACCCCGTCGGCGGCGCAGCGGGTGGGCGTCGACAATATCCATGATGTCGATGGCAACGTGCAGGCCGCGAGCAAATACCTGGCGATGATCCGCCGCAAGTTTTTTGCCAGTCCGAAGATCAACGAGCGGGAGCGAATGGCGTTTACGCTCGCCGCCTACAACCTGGGGCCTGAGCGGGTGCAAGCCATGCGGACCGAGGCCAAGCGTCAGGGTTTGAACCCCAATCAATGGTTCTTTCAGGTCGAGCGCGTGGCGATGGAACAGGTGGGGATGAACGTCGTGAGCTACGTTAACAGTGTGAACAAGTACTACCTGGCCTATGACCGGGAGCGCAGTTCACTCGAGAGTCCATCCTCACGGAAGGTGGCGATCAGAGACTAATCGATTAAGTCGATGTTTATGACGCGTTTTTTGCGATTTTCATATTCATTGATTCGATTATCATGGCGCCAATCCTTCATACCAAATGGAATTAAACGTCATGAACGCTTCTCTCAAATCACTGTTCTCCACTCGCGCCGGTTATGGCATCGCTGTTCTGCGCATTATCGTTGGCATCATTTTCATGGCTCACGGTAGCCAGAAGCTGTTCGGTATGTTTGGCGGCTACGGTCTCGAAGGGACGGGCCAGTACATGGCCAGTCTGGGGCTGAATCCGGGTTACCTGATGGCGTTGTTGTCAGGCAGTGCGGAGTTTTTCGGCGGCCTGGCGTTGTTCCTCGGTTTGCTTGCACGCCCTGCGGCGGTGGTGCTGATCGTGATGCTGGTGGTGGCGATTCTTTCGGTCCACATTCACAACGGTTTGTTCATGGCCAATAATGGTTTTGAGTTTGGTCTGGCCTTGTTGGGTGCTGCGATTGCGGTGTTGATCGAGGGTGCCGGTCGGGTGTCGCTGGATCGGTTGATTGCCAGCAAGTAACGGTTAGCGGTTTTTCTGAAGAATCCTGGTCTTTTTAGATCGGGATTTTTTATGGGTGCTTTTTTGTAGCATCCATGCCGCTCAACCCACTCCGCGCCACCTGCGTTCAGTCTGCACCGAAGTCGCGTTGGTGGTGTCTGACCTGCTGCGGTATGAAGATCAAAAGCCAGAGCGCGCTTTGCGCTGTTTAGACTGGATCGTTCCCACGCTCCGCGTGGGAACGCAGCGACTGACGCTCTGCGTCAACGGGGACGCGGAGCGTCCTGGCAGGCATTCCTACGCAGAGCGAGGGAACGATCAGACATTGCTGCTTCTGCCCGGAGGGCGTAGGAGTCCGGCTTGTCCGACGATCTGCTGCGCAGCAGTAGTAAAGCCCAACTCCTCGGCAGTGTCAGGCCGTCCGCATTCACAGGTTTTACTGCCGCTGCGCGTCAGATCGTCCGGATGCAACCCAGAGACGAGCCACGATAAGGCCTGCGGCCAGACACAGAGGTGCACTCGGCCAGATGAAACGCGCAGCGCGCTTTTTATCCCTGATTGTGAGCAAAGCCACCCGCCGCCAATTGACAATCCCCAATCCGCTTCTCTAGGATGCCGCTCATGCGCCGATTTAAACAGCTACTTGCGGGGCGCCTGATGTCGTGAAAACGCCGTCGAAATACCGCTAAAGCGCTGGTTCGGTGTTGCCTCTCACCGCTGCCCAGCGGAACACTGAGGCTGAGAAATCACACGATGAGCACCCAATCCAATCTGCGCCCCCTCGTTCGTCTGGCGCCAGTTGCCAGTCAATTCAATCGCCGTAATCCCAAAATCCTGCTGGGCGGTTCCCATCAGCCCACGCTGTTGCGATACCTCGATGGCTGGCCACGTCGCCAGAACGGTCCCCACGCGTTTCTTATCCAGTTCATCGACGTCAATGAGTCCCTTGAACGCTTTACCAATGACCAGTTTGACCTCGCCGTCGTGCAGGCGCCTTGCGCCGAGCATGCTGATGCGGTGATTCGTCACCTCACGCGCATTGCTCGCCAAGGGTTGATCACACGTTGCTGATGAGGAGCGTCTGAGCGAGTTCACTTCAGGACGGCGCACGGCGCAGCCGGGTCAAGCGATGACCGTTGTTCAGGTCAATAGCGAATCGAAGTAAAGGGCGTCGGCGGAAGGGGAAGTGACTTGCTTCTGGCGTTTACTTTCGACTTCAGTAAACGCCCATACGGGAAACAGAGCGCTCAGCAGCAAGGTGCGGCCGCGCGTTGGTGGGGGGCCTACGGCCGTTTCAGCGGACCATCAGCACCACGCGACCGCGGACCGGATCATCGTCCAGATGGTTATGCGCCTTGCCGAACTGCTCGAATGGCCAAGTGCGATGGATGTCCGGCTTGAGCAGGCCCTGAACGGTCAACGCATTGATGGTGTCCAGCGCGCGCTTCAGTGCAGGCCCGTCCTGTTCGATACCCAGTTCAGGTTTGCCAGTGAAGTTCTCCAGGCAATGCACAAAGAAACGCATGTTCTTCCGGAAGGCCTGCAATGCCGGAAACGGCGTCTTGTTTCCACCGCGCAAGCCATACAGCACCAGGCTGCCGCGTGGCGCGAGGACGTCGCCGAGCATCGACATCTGCATGCCGCCGAAGCCGTCGAACACCGCCTCGATACCTTGACCTTTGGTCAGTGCTTCGATGCGCAAGCAAATGTCGTCTTCTTCGGTCACGATCACCCGCTCGGCGCCATTGGCCAGCAGGTATTCGCGGTCCTCGGCATGTTGGGTCGCCGCGATGACACGCAGGCCCAGGGCCTTGCCCAACTGCACAAAGGCGATGCCGGGGCTGTAGGCTGCGTCGGTCACCAGCACGGTCTGGCCGGGTTGCACCTTGGCGAGGTCGACGAAGGCGAAGTACGCCAGCAGCATGGGCGTGTAGTGAACGCTGGCCTCGATCGGCGTCAGAGCGTCGGGATAGCGCGTCAATGCGTTGCGGGGGACCAATACATGGTCGCCGCACACTGGATAATCGTTGGCGCTCATGGCCTTGAAGCTGGCGACTTTATCGCCCACTTTCAGATCGGTCACGTCGCTGCCGACGGCTTCGACGATGCCGGCCATTTCGCTGCCGATACCCGCAGGCAACTGGACGTTGGTCAGGGCAAGGTTCTGCCGCCACAACACATCGTCCCAGCTGATGCCGATGGCTTCGGCACGAACCAGCACTTCCTGGGGACCCGGCAAGCGGTCAGGTTGCTCCTCGCAGCTGAGCACATCGGCTTTGCCGAAGCGGTGAAATTTGATGGCGCGGGACATTTCCAACCTCGACTCATTTAATGAAGGATGTAATGACTGTATCGACGCAGGGCTTTTCACACTATTTCTCTCTGTCGATACCCGACATGCCCGTTATCAATTGCGATCCCGGGAACTCCCGATGTGGCTTGGCCCGGCCGCGCGCACGCCGGGTCGTGCGGGTTTATGATTCGGGCGCGGGACACCCACTACTTTCGAGCAACAGGGGCTGACAATGTCGTGTGATGTGCGCTTCAAACAGGCGTGTGAGGAGTTAGGTCATGACTTCGATGGCGAGATCAAGATTGGCGGCAATTACGTGCCGCTGGTCCGTCATGAGGATCAGATCTACATCAGCGGGCAGGTTCCCCGTGTGGGCGACACGGTGGTCGTCACAGGCCGGGCCGGTGCCGATGTCACGCTGGAACAGGCGCAATTGGGTGCGAAAATCAGCGCTTTGCGCGCCATTGCGTTGCTGCAGCGCAGCCTGGGCAGTCTCGATAAGGTCAGGCGCGTGCTGCGCATGACTTTGTTCGTGCAATGCACCGACCGCTTCACTCAGCAAAGCGAAGTGGCCGACGCTGCGTCCGAGTTGTTGTTCTTTGTATTCGGTGAGGCGGGCGCGCATACCCGCAGCTCGGTCGGGGTGTATCAGTTGCCGAAGAACGCCACGGTGGAGATGGACCTGATCGCCGTTGCCGAGTAACCGGCCCGCGCAGCGCTGTGCGGTGGCGTTCACTCGGGTCGTCGGTTCATTTCCCCCATGCCGCCAACGCACATTCCACAAAATGCCTGACCTTGGGCAAGCGGTAGCGGTCCTGCGGGTACATCAGCCACAGCGGGCGACTCGGCGGTTGATAACCCTGGAGCAGCGGCACCAGCTTGCCGCTCTGCAGGTCTTCGCTGATCAGTACGTCCGGCAGCATCGTCACGCCCATGCCGGCCAGCGCGGCCTGGCGCAGCGCCGGCGTGCTGTTGACGATCATGGGTCCGGACACCGGGATTTCGATCACGCCTTCAGGACCGGTGAGTTTCCATAGCTTATCGGCTGCTCGCCAGTCGTCACCGGCCGGGTAAGCGAACGAGAGGCAGCTGTGGGCGCTCAGGTCTTCTGCGGTCAAGGGCGTTCCGCGCCGTTCGAGGTAAGCCTTGGAGGCGCAGATGGTCAGCGTGTAGTCATTCAGCGGGCGTGCGATCAGCGCAGACGATTCGGGAATGCCCAGGCGAATGGCGGCGTCGAACCCGTGCTCCACGAGGTCCATCGACTGATTACTCAGCACCACCTCGACCTTGATTTCCGGGTAGCGTAAGACGAAATCGCTGAGCATTGGCGACAAGCGTTCTGCACCGAACGCAGGCGGTGCGGTGATGCGCAAGGTGCCGCTGGGTTCGGTCTGCAGGTGTTCGGCCATGCGTTCGGAATCCGCCACCAAGCCCAGCACCTCGACGCACCGACGGTAATACTGAACACCGAATTCCGTGAGGTTCTGTCGCCGGGTCGTACGCTGCAACAGGCTGACCCCGAGTCGTTGCTCCAGCGCTTTCAGGTGATTGCCGACCATCGTGGTGGACATTTCGCACTGCCGCGCCGCCGCCGTCATGCTGCCGCTCTCGACCACATTGACGAAGACGTTCATTGCTTGAAGGACGTCCATTATCAAGCCCTGCTTTAAAGTGACTTAAGGAAGGCGGTCTTTATACAACATATCGGGTTAACGATACTGGCCTCACTAAACCGTGATGGAGCAATGGACATGACCGCCGCCTGCCTGATGAACACTTACAAACCCCTGCCGTTGAGCTTCGTCAAAGGTGAGGGCGCGCGACTCTGGGACGACAGCGGTCGCCAGTACCTGGACGCCGTGGCGGGCGTGGCGGTGACCAATGTCGGCCACAGTCACCCGTGGATCGTCTCGGCGATCAGCGAACAGGCCGGTTTGCTGCTGCACACCTCCAATCATTACCGCATCGACTGGCAACAACGGCTCGCGGCGAAGCTCACGCGGCTGTCCGGGCTGGAACAGGTGTTCTTCAACAACTCGGGCGCTGAAGCCAATGAGACGGCGCTCAAGCTGGCCCGCTTGTATGGCTGGGCCAAAGGGATTGAGCGGCCGTTGGTGCTGGTGATGGAAAACGCCTTCCATGGCCGCACGCTCGGCACTTTGTCGGCCAGCGACAATGGCGCGGTGCGCCTGGGGTATCAGCCGATGTCCGGGGAGTTTGTCAAAGTGCCGTTCGGCGACATGGACGCGATCAGACAGGCCGCACGGACCTACGGCGAGCGCATCGTCGCGGTGATGCTTGAGCCGGTTCAAGGCGAGGGCGGCGTCACGCTGCCGCCACCGGGTTATCTGAAAGCCGTGCGGGCGCACTGCAGCCAGAACGGCTGGTTGATGATGCTCGATGAAATCCAGACCGGCATTGGCCGTACCGGGCGCTGGTTTGCCTTTCAGCACGAAGGCATCGTGCCGGACGTCATGACCCTGGCCAAAGCGCTGGGCAACGGCATCCCGATTGGCGCGTGTCTGGCGTCCGCGTCGGTGGCGAGATTGTTCACGCCGGGCAGTCATGGCAGCACCTTCGGCGGCAATCCGCTGGCATGCCGGGTGGGCTGCACCGTGGTGGATATCGTCGAGCAGCAAGGTCTGTTGAACAACGCGGCCGGGCAGGGCGAGCGGCTGCTGGCAGGTCTGCGCGAGGCGCTGGCCGGGCATCCCGATGTATTGCAGATTCGCGGGCTGGGGTTGATGGTCGGCATCGAGCTGACCCGACCTATTCGTGACCTGTGCCTGACCGCCGCCCAGGACTACGGTGTGCTGATCAACGTCACCCGCGGGCACACTATCCGCCTGCTACCGCCGTTAATCATTGATGAAGCGGATGTGGAGCGCATCGTCAGTGCGGTGGTGGGGGCATTGGGTACGTTGACGGGGTGCGCAGGCCGCTGATGACCGCTGATGACTAAGGACCGTGGAAGCCTGTTTGTAAACCGGGCTTCCACGGCCGTTGGCCAGAATCAAACGCGATGCCTGGATCGACTCGGAAGAAACCCTACTTCGCGGACAAGTCCATGATCATTGCCACCGTCAGGTACAGCCTGGGTGCGATGCTCGACAGGTCGGCGTATTCGTCGTCGGCGTGCAAGCCGGCGCCGACCACGCCCATGGTTTCCAGCACCGCAGGCTTCTGGCTGTCAGGCACATACGCGTAGCCGGCGTCGGTGCCGAACCGCATGGCGATCGGTTCGATATTACGGCCGATTTTGCTGTACAGCGTCTGCGCGGTTTTCGCGAGGTCTTCCGATGCTGGGTTCTTCACCAGCGGTGGGCGGCCTTTGTCGAGGCGAAAACTCACTTCCGTTCCGTCGATCAGCTTGTTCTGCACAATGCGTTGACCGTCAGCCAGCACGCGGTCTGTCTCGCTCAGGTCCGAATACCGCATGTCGCCTTCGGCCGCCGCGCTGGAGGGGATGATGTTGCGCTTCTCGCCGCCCTTGATCAGCGTCCAGTTCACCGTCGTGCCTTTGGCCGGATCGCCAAGGTCTTTGAGCTGAACCAGTTGATGGGCCAGCTCCATCGCGGCGTTGCGTCCGGCTTCGGGCGCGGAGCCCGCATGCGACGACTTGCCCTTCACGTCCACGAATACCCCGTTGATGCCGTTGGTGGCGACGGTGACGGCGTCCTTGTCAGGCGGCTCGTACGAGAACACATAGTCATGTTTTTTCGCCAGGTCGGCGATGAGTTTCTTCGAGCCCGAGGAGCCTGTTTCTTCGTCCGGGTTGAACAGCACGGTGATCGTGCCGAAGCCCTTGAACTTCTGATCCTGCAGCAGCTTGAGCGAGTGCAGCACCATGGCAACGCCACCTTTCGCGTCGGCCACGCCCGGGCCGTAGGCGTGCTGCGCATCGACGCGGAACGGCCGTTTCGCCGCGGTGCCGGGTCCGAAGACGGTGTCGTAGTGAATCATCAGCAAGAAGGTTTTGGTGCCGTTGCCCTTGATCGTGCCGACGATGTTGTCGCCCGCTGAGGGCGTCGCCGGTGTGGTTTCGACCGTCGCACCCAGTCCCTTCAGCCGTTCGACCAGGACGGCGCTGACCGTCTTCAGCCCAGCGGCCTGTCCTGTGCCGGTGTCGATGTCCACCAGTTGTTTGACGGTCGCAAGATAAGGTTTTTGTTCGGCTTCGGCCTTTTTCAAAAGCTGATCAGGCGGCAGGTCGGCGGCAAAGGCCAGTGAGCAGAAAAGCGTGGCGGCGACGGCGGTCGCCAGAGAGGTACGTCGAACAAGCATGCTGGATCCCTCAGAGTGTGTGCGCGTGATCTTCTGATCCCTCATCCTTGTGCATCGTTCCCCGGCCGCCCGCGTCCGTAAAACCCGGCGTTGCAGCGAAGCGAGCTTCAGGTGCCCATGTCGCGGGCTTTCGTGCGGCGATCGCCGTAGAATCACCCCCTGAAAGACAGGCTTGAGGTTACGCAGGTGGAATTACAGCAGGGCTTCGTCCTGACTCGGCATTGGCGCGACACCGACGCGGGGACGGAGGTGGAATTCTGGCTGGCGACCGATCACGGGCCACGGCGCGTGCGGTTACAGCCGCAGGTCTCCACCGCCTTCATTCCTGAGCAGCACCGCGAGCGTGCCGAAGCGGTACTGCGCAACGAAAAGGACGTCGAACTGAAGGCGCTGGAGCTGTTTGATTTTCGTCATCGTCCAGTCCTCGGGTTGTACACCCGCCAGCATCGCCAGTTGATGAATCTGGAAAAAGACCTGCGCCGCGCCAGCGTCGATGTCTATGAGGCCGATGTGCGTCCGCCCGAGCGTTACTTGATGGAGCGCTTCATCACCGCGCCGGTGCAGTTCAGTGGCACGCCGGACGCTCAGGGCGTACTGCTCGACGCGCAGATGAGGCCGGCCCCGGACTATCGACCGACGTTAAAACTCGTGTCGCTGGACATCGAAACCACCGAGCGTGGCGAGCTGTATTCCATTGCACTGGAAGGCTGCGGTGAGCGTCAGGTGTACATGCTCGGCCCGCCCAACGGCGATGCTTCGCAGGTGGATTTCAAGCTCGATTACTGCGACAGCCGCCAAGGGTTGCTGGAAAAACTCAATGAGTGGCTGGCGCTGCATGACCCCGACGCCCTCATTGGCTGGAACGTGGTGCAGTTCGACCTGCGCGTGCTGCACGAGCATGCCCGGCGTCTGAACGTGCCACTGCGCCTGGGGCGCGACGGTGAGGCCATGGGCTGGCGCGAGCATGGGGCGCGTAATAATCACTACTTCGCCTCGGCGGCGGGACGTTTGATCATCGACGGTATCGAGGCGTTGCGTTCGGCGACCTGGAGCTTTCCCTCGTTCAGTCTGGAAAACGTGGCGCAGACCCTGCTGGGCGAAGGCAAGGCGATCGATAATCCCTACCAGCGCATGGACGAGATCAACCGCATGTTCGCCGAGGACAAGCCATCGCTGGCGCGCTACAACCTCAAGGACTGCGAGCTGGTCACGCGGATTTTCGAGAAGACCGAGCTGCTGACGTTTCTCCTGGAGCGGGCCACGGTGACCGGATTGCCCGCCGACCGCAGCGGTGGATCTGTGGCGGCATTCGAGCACTTGTACATGCCGTTGATGCATCGCCAGGGGTTCGTCGCGCCGAATCTGGGCGAGCGGATGCCGGAGGCCAGTCCCGGTGGCTTCGTCATGGATTCTCGGCCCGGCCTCTACGAGTCGGTGCTGGTGCTGGACTACAAGAGTCTGTATCCGTCGATCATTCGCAGCTTTCTCATCGACCCGGTCGGGCTGATCGAAGGCCTCAAGCATCCGGACGACAGTGAATCGGTAGAGGGCTTTCGCGGCGCACGTTTCTCACGCACCCGGCATTGTTTACCGTCCATCGTTTCAAGGGTCGCCGAAAGTCGCGAAGCCGCTAAGCGCGAGCGCAACGCGCCGCTTTCGCAAGCGTTGAAAATCATCATGAACGCCTTCTACGGGGTGCTCGGCTCCAGTGGCTGTCGCTTCTTCGACACCCGCCTGGCCTCGTCGATCACCCTGCGCGGGCACCAGATCATGCGTCAGACCCGCCAGCTCATCGAGGCGCAAGGTTACGAAGTGATTTATGGCGACACCGACTCCACGTTCGTCTGGCTCAAACGTCCCCACGGGCAGGAAGAGGCGGCGCAGATCGGCAAGGCGCTGGTCGCGGGCGTCAACGATTGGTGGCGCGAGCATCTGCGTGACGTCTACCAGCTGGAAAGCGCGCTGGAGCTGCAATTCGAAACCCACTTCAAACGCTTCCTCATGCCCACGATACGCGGGGCCGAGGAGGGCAGCAAAAAGCGCTACGCCGGCCTCGTCACGCGGGCCAACGGCGAAGACGAAATGGTCTATAAGGGCCTGGAAACCGTGCGCACCGACTGGTCGCCGCTGGCGCAGGCGTTCCAGCAGGAACTGTACCTGCGCATCTTCAACCGCAGGCCCTATCAGGATTACGTGCGTGACTACGTGCGCCGGACCCTGGCGGGGGAACTGGACGCGCAACTGATCTACCGCAAGCGCCTTCGCCGCCCGCTGGACGACTACGAACGCAACGTTCCGCCCCATGTACGCGCCGCGCGCATTGCTGACGCGTACAACCACGAGCAGGGCCGTCCGTTGCAATACCAGAATCGTGGATGGATCAGCTACGTGATCAGCGTCGCAGGCCCCGAACCCCTGGAAGTGCGTAGCGCACCGATCGACTACGACCACTACATCACCCGCCAACTGCAACCGATTGCCGAAGCCATCTTGCCGTTCGTGGACGACGACTTCGAAACGCTGATCGGCGGGCAGATGGGGTTGTTTTGACGCGGGTGACCTCCAGGGTATTCGCGAGCTCGCTTGCATAGCGTGCATTTTTCACTACTTGGGTGACGCTGACGGTTTGGTTTGTCCTAACGGCCAAATCGTTTCGCCTTCGGCGAGTTACTTGGGGTTATCAAGTAACCCGCCGAAGGCGGAACGCTTCTGCCGTTAGGCAGAACAAAAATACCAGCGCCCACCCAACACCAGAAAATACGCACAATCCAGACGCAGCCAACCACTTCTCGCCAACCCCCAACCCCCCCACCCCCCCGCCCCCCCCCCCCCCCCCCCCCCCCCCCCCCACAAAAAATTTTGTTGGGCC
>Ga0308163_10000636_pt1 | contig 54424 bp, 40 predicted proteins | sample PhyTR1_FD_201037 | JGI IMG/M metagenome (GOLD analysis project Ga0308163, IMG submission 201037) | Phyllosphere microbial communities from UC Gill Tract Community Farm, Albany, California, United States - DLSLT.R1 | ecosystem: Host-associated > Plants > Phyllosphere > Unclassified | place: USA...
GCATCCATTATATCGCGCCAGCTTCGGCCATCGCGAAGAAGGCTCGAGATCGCAGCGTTGCGGGTCTTGTTCTCGGGACGCCCCTTATAAAGGCCCGCTGCCTTGGCATTTGCAGTGCCTTCGGCTTGTCGACGACGGCGATCCTCGTAGTCCTTACGGGCAACCGCGGCGAGTACGTCCAACATCATGGCGTTGACCGCTGCGAACATTCTGCCGGTGAACTCATCCGTCGGTGCCGTCAGTATCCACGACGTTGGCAGGTCGAGTGCAACAACCCGGACCTGCTTGGCGTCGATTAGATTGCGCAGCTTGATCCAGTCTGGTGAGGTGAGGCGGGAAAGCCGATCAACCTGCTCGACCAGGAGGACGTCTCCCGGCTCGCAATCCGACAGCAGGCGAAACAGCTCTGGCCGGTGAAGCTTGGCTCCACTTTCGTTTTCGACATAGCGGGCCGCAATCCGAAGCCCGTGCGCGGCCGCAAACACGTCGAGGGCGCTCTTGGCGCGCGACGCATCTTGTTCGGAGGTAGAAGCGCGAAGATAGGCTCGGATGAACATCCCGTAGTCTGCTATATGTGGTACTTATTAGTCTAGTCCTTTTTACGTAGTCAGGACTGAATAAAAGTACCAGCTATCGAGAGGTCTGCGAAAGGCATACCTGAAAGGCACCGGCTCTAAATCGATCAATGTCTCAGTCTGTCGCGGTGCGGGCAGGGGGGGCTGCCAAGCGCGGGTGCCCCGACGGACCTATCGCAGCTACTTTGGCTTTCCCGAAACTCCATCTCCGCGAAACCATTTCAGGAAAATGATTTCGGGAACAGATTTAGAGAAATGCGCCGTAGATGAGGGCGGGGCCGACTGAACGACGCCCGCTATCCCACTGGCCCTTCGCTTGCAGGAAGGCTCCTAGCTAAAGATCGATCTCACCCGCGGTGAGTTTCCGGTCCCGCTCTGCAAAGTCGGCATCGTCGGCGGGAAACATCATCTCAAGACCGCGGGTAGCAGCCCGCTCCTGCACCTCCTCGACAAATGGTCGCAACCCATCTTCGTAATGCCGAAAGGCAGTGACGTGATCGTCGGGATATCGTTCGAGAGCTTCCGCCAGACGGCCCGCACCAATGATGGCCATCGACCCGCCAAAGCCGGCGAGCGGCGAGACGCAGTACCCCGCGTCGCCTACCAATGCGACGCGTCCGCGCGACCAGCAGGGCATCCTGATCTGGTTGATCTTGTCGAAATAGAACTCGTCGTCACCTTCCACGCTGGCGAGCATCGCCGGCACCTTCCATCCCAAGCCGTCGAACTGGGTCTGGATCAAGCGGCGTTGCTGTGCCCGATCGCGATAGTCATAGTCGATCTCCCGCTCAGTGCGAAAGCCGAAGCCGATGTCGGTGCGATCGTCATAGCCATTGAGCAGCGCGGTGCGGCCGGGCACGCTGAATACCTGCGACTGGTTTGCCGGCAATAGCCCGGTGTGCGGCACGACCTTCAGGAAAAAGTACCCGCCCATGAAATAGGCGAATTCGCCGTTCGCTCCGAACGCCAACCTGCGCGTGTTCGAGCGATTGCCGTCGCACCCGAGCACCAGCGCAACGTCACGGTGGCTTCCATCGCTCAATGTCACCGATATCCCATCCGGACGCTCGGCGAGGTGCTCGACGGATCGTCCGAACAGCAGTTCGACCTCGTTCGGTAACGCGCCTGCCAGGATATCCAGTAGATCGTCCCGGTGAATTTCGTAGCGGGTCTGCTCCTCTGGATCGCTCTCCGCTTCCATTGCGGCGAGCGTCACGTCATCTTCGTCCTTGAACTGGATGCCGCGAGGGGAGAGCGTCTTAATGAGAACCGCCTCCATTAGTTTCATCCGGGTCAGAACGTCGATCGTCTCCCCTTCGATGTCGACGGGCGTTCCGCCTCGACGCAGCGTCGTCGCCGCTTCGACGATCGTGACCCGATATCCCAGCCGGTTCAGCCACCAAGCTGTCGCAAGCCCGGCGAAGCTTGCCCCGCTGACCAGCGCAGATCGATCCGGTGTCGCAGATGGGGTCGGTTCGATTGACGTAACCATGAGAAGAACCTTTAACTGGACGCACCTTAAAAGTGTACCGAGTACATCTAATGTCGCAAGCAGTTTCGAAGCCCGTGGCCGACCGGCGAACGCGCAAGCGGCTCGCCACCCGTCAGGCAATCTCCGATGCCGCCACCCGCCTTTTTATGGAGCGCGGCTTTGATCGCGTCACGATCGACGAGATAGCAGAAGCTGCCGACGTGGGGCGGATGACGGTGTTCAACCACTTTCCCCGCAAGGAGGACATGTTCTTCGACCGCGAGCAAGAAGCGCGCGAGGTCGCGTTCGAGGCCATCCGGTCACGTCCTTCCGGGATGTCGCCTATCGCCGCGCTTGGAAGGCTCGCACATCAAATGGTTGAGCAGCGGCATCGGAGCTTCCCGCTGTTCGTCGAGACGCAAGCATTCGTCGAAACGTCGCTGGCAAGTGAGGTTCTAAAGGCGCGGGCACGGCAGATGCGTGACGATTTCGTCCACGCGCTGGCGTCAGTGCTGGCCGAGGAAGCGGAGCAACCGCAGGGCGACGCCGATGCCTATCTCGCCGCTACGCTTATTTCGTCGACGTGGAGCATCGCCTTCGCCCGCGCACACGCCCTGCTGAGTGCCGCCGGGAATAGTACGGAGGCAATTCACACGTTCCTGACTTTGATCGATCGTGGGACCGCCGGCACAAGAGCTGCGCTTTCGGGTACGCGTTATGCATAGAGAGCGTGGCCTGGGGCGATTGGAGCAACTTCAAACCACTCGCGTGACAGGCCTTCCCGATTCACCATCCTTTTCGGGAAGGAGCAACATGTTGCCGAGCGCACATCAGTCGCTAGGATGGCCGAATGCGTCTGCGTTTGCTGAGCCTCGCTCTGGTCTTTCTGGGTGCTGCCGCCCCACCCGATCCCGTCACCCAATCTGTGCAGTTTACTCTTGCGCCTGATCTGTCCGGCGGTGCGCTGACCGGTCTGAAGGTTCAGATCCGCTTCCATGCCGATCCTTCAGGCACGACGAACTTTGGATGGGGTAAGGGCTGGGCGGGAGAGCGAAAGCTCTGGCAATGGGCGCGCGACCTCAAGGTGGCGGGAGCAACGGCGGTTGAGAAGAACGGGGATGGTCATTGGCGCATCAAGTCTGCGCCGGGTGAGCCGCTAATCGTCTCCTACCACATCGCATCCGCCTACGATCACGATCCAACCGTTGACGACAGCGACCAGCCACGACCGGTCATCCGACCGACGTGGTTCTATGGGGTCGGCAATGCGCTGTTTGGCTACCCCGACGATCGCAAGAACGCGCCAGCTACGTTCGATTGGTCTAGCACACCGGGTATCGGCTTCGCTTCAGACCTCGAACACCTTGCCGGGCTTGGTCACCAGGCCGGCCGCGTCGGCACCGTGGCCGATGCACTGGAAAGCGTCGTGATCGGCGGGCGTAATCTTCGCACCTTTCCGGCGCGAGACGGATCAGGAGTAAGGGTTGCAGCCGTCGGCACTTACGCGTTCACTCCGGAGGAATTGAACAGTCTTGCGCGCCGCGTGATCGCCGTCGAGCGTGCCTTCTGGAACTCGGATCGCAGTGCTCCCTTCCTCGTAACCGCAGCTCCAATCGTCGGCAGCCCGACGGCGATGGGTTTCGGCGGTACCGGACGCGGGGATGCATTTGCGCTGTGGGTCGATCAGCGAACGCCCCTGGCGAGCATGAAATGGCTCCTTGCCCACGAATATTTTCATACGTGGAATCCGGGCCAGCTCGGGGCCGTGCCCGAGCGTCGGGAAGCACGGCCGGGGGCTTATTGGCTGAGCGAGGGCTTTACCGATTACTATGCTCGCGCCCTGATGGTGCGCGCCGGCCTGATATCGCCCGAGGAGTTTGCGACAATCTGGAATGAAATGCTGGCGGCCTATGCCGGTTCTCCCGTCCGCTCCATGCCAGGCGTGCAGGCGGCGGCAGCCTTCTGGGACAATGAGGCGGTGCAGAAGCTACCCTATCAGCGTGGCGCGATGCTGGCGGCGATATGGAACGCGCGGTTGCGGACGGCGAGCCAAGGTGCGGTGAACCTGGATACGGTGCTGCACGCTCAGATCGCTGCTGCGCGGTCTTCGAAGGAGCAGGCGACCTTCCTGTTCAAGTCGCTAGCCCGTCAGAAGGGAATGAACATCGCTGCCGATGCGAACCGATACCTCGCGAAAGGCGAGCCGATCCTGCTGCCGGCCGATACGTTCGGACCATGTGCCACAATCGTTACCGAACAACGCCCGTCCTTCTCGCGGGGCTTCGACGCGGACGCTACTGCCAACGCCGGCAACGTCGCGACCGGCGTGGATCCGCTGTTGCCGGCATATGCGGCAGGGTTGCGGGATGGCATGAAGATACTCGCCCGAACGGAAGGCCAGCCGGACAACGCGTTGGTGCCTTATGCATTGCTGGTAGAGGATAAGGGTAAACAGCGTACGATTCGGTATCTGCCGCATGGACGGGAGGGGATCAGGGTGCAGCAGGTCCACATCACGAACGCGCAAAGTCCAGAATGCTCACGGACCTTGAGCGGCTTGTAGAGCACGGTTGACGCTTTGAGATCGGCTTCAGTCGTTCCCCGCTTATCATATCATGAGAATGCCCCGGGCGTCTCGCTGGCCGTTCCTTGATGGCAACGCCGATCAGGCTCATGATACAAAGCGGCAGCCACCATTCTGCCTCAAAATGATGTCCATCTACAACCCTGCTTATTAGTGGTCGCATCAGGCGGCATCGGTGGGGTCGAGGGGCGTTCATGGGAAATAGCGGCAAAGCGGCAATAATCTCGATCCTTGCTCCCTTATTTGCCTTTTCGTCTTCCGGCTTGGCCCAGGATACGGTGCGAGCCACTGATAAAAACAGTGCGAAACTCGCGGTTGGCCGGTCTACCGATTGGCGAACTCCGCTTATCGGACGTCTTGCGAACGGCGTGCGGTTTGCGATCCTGCCTAGGCAAGGGCAGGAACCTGGCGTTGCGCTGCTTATGCGCAACGAGGGCGGCTTTATCGCCGAACGTCGGCCCGGTGAACGGGGACTGGCACATCTGATCGAGCATGTTGCGTTTCACAGCCCGACCGTCGCCGCGCCGGACGATTACGATCATCTGAAGCGTATCGGCCTTCCGCTGACGTTGCCGGCACCGAATGCAGGGTCCACGTCATGGCGAGAGACCAACTACTATCTCTCGACCAGGACAACAGCTCCGAGCGATATCGACGTGCTGCTAAGCCTGTTCCGGGATGCCGCCACGGGGATGACCCTTCGCCCGGATGCGATCGATACTTCGCGTGGCGAAGTCATGCGGGAAATGGCCGACAAGAGGCTCGGCAACGACATCTACGCCAGCTACATCGCCGCCATCGCGCCCGGCTCGCCGAATGATATCATCAACGCACAGAACTCGGACGATGTGCCGGCCGCGAGCACCGACACCATCCGCAGCCTGTATCAGCGGCTGTACAGCCCCGTGAACATGACGATCGTCATCGTCGGCAATGTGAAGCCGGACGAGATAAGGACTCTGATCGAAAAGCGTTTCGGGGACTGGAAACCCGAGCTACCAGATGCCCGCCGCGCACCCTTCCCGATGTTCGATCGCCGACGTATTCAGCCGATCAGCTTTTCCGCGCTTGCACAGGGGCGTCGGACGGCATTGATGACAGTCGTGCTGCCGACGCCTGCCCCGCCATCATCACGCGATCGCCAGATGCGGGACGAGCTCATGGACATGATTGTCGCGCGGGCGGTCAATCTGCGTCTCACAGCGCTTCAGCCGGACAGCCCGCCCGGGAAGGTCGGAATGTTCATAGAGAATGGCGAGCAAGGTCAGCGGCAGATCATGCTTTGGGACAATTTCGCGGATGATCGCTGGAAACCGGCTGTTGCGGGTTTGCGCCGGATCACATGCAACCTCACCACAGGGGGCTTCACGGCGGAGGAGTGGCAAGCAGCCAAGCGGGATATTGTGGACGATCTGAACCGCCGCGCGGCAGACATCGCGAAGGTCTCGAACGTCGATCTCGCGAAGGACTTGTCTCACGCACTTGCTGATGATCGGGACTTGATCCCACCCAACGAACTGCTTCGCTACGCCACAAACACGCTTCCCGGAGTAGATGTGCGGTCCGGCAGCACGTGGTGGCGTCAACAATGGGGTAGCGGTGTGGAACACCTTCGGGTGGAAGCACCTGAACTTGCAAAGGTGTCTGACCCGGTGGTCGCGATCCGGGCGGAAGCCAATGAAGCGACCGGCTCATCTGGCTGCAAGGTGCGCTGACCAGAGGCTCCTGCTTTCCCAAAACCCCGTCGAATCGGGGTTAAGAGAAGGCTGACCCATTCTCGTTTTCCGATCGTTTGTGGGACAATCGCCAGCAGTGAACTGCAATGCGCCGACACCGCCTTGCGGGCGCACAAAAAGCAGAGCTTCAACCCTCAATGGAGCTTTCGCGGTACCGTTTGGTAGGGTGCCTTTTGGTCTTCCTTGCTTGGGACTCCAGGCGGACCAAAGGGCCAATCTGAGCCAAATTTTTGAAGTCTTTTTTCGGCGGAAATCGGACCGGCCTGAGTCCGAACGCTGAGGGTATACCCAAAAGGCACCGATGGTAACTTGAGCGGTGTCGCAATCTGCAACGGAGCCGAGCGGGGCAGGGGGCTGGCAACCGGAAGTGCCTTAACGGTGCCCCCCCCCCGCAGCCATTTTGGCTTTCTCAAAACTCCATTTCTGTGAGGATATTCGGGAAACCGATTCTGAAAAGCACCGCAAATTTGGCCCGGTCTTCAAATAATCGACCGTTGCCGGCTTACGCCACTTTACGGCTACGTTCGTGTTGATTTCCAGTTCACGGCTCAGCGTCGCGAGCAACGCCACCGCTGGTCTCATTACATCAACCGTGCTGACGTTGCTGGTGTTACCGGCAATCACGTCGTGGCTCTTGTGATTAGCAAACCGAAGGAAAGTCGGCACACGATGACCGGTCCGGTACTGGACTAGGTCCTGCGGCGAAACCGCCCCCGTGCCGCCTAAGCGCTCCCCGGGCAGTTGCCTTCCTTGTCATAGATATGAGCCCCCTGATCGCCAAAACGACCAGCGTGTCGTGCATCAGGTCGCCCTCCAGCTCGATCACAGCCATGCCGACTTGGGTATGTGACCATCTATTGGTATGGTTATGGTTTGACTAGATATGCGTGCTCTAACAGACGGGCATAGCGTCTCTGGCCCGAGAGGAGGACGTCGGTATGGGCGGTGAGTTTGATCCAGATCTCCTTCAGGATTTCGACGACAGGACGTTACAGCGCTTCCTTCTTGAGGATCGCTATCACCTCGGTGAGCAAGAGGTTACTCTTATCGTGGAGGAGCTGACCAACCGAGGACTCCTGCAGCGTGCGTCGAAGCAGCAATATCTGTCGGCCGCGAGCGATGCTTCCGCAGATTGCAGCTGCGGCCAGACCATAGACAGCCAATGGTTAATCTGAATTAAATAGGAACGTTGCGACCGATTATGAGTTTGGTCATTAGTCGTATGAACGTCAGGTGCGACGTCACCTCACTAACGGGTCAAGGGCCCGGTTAGGGAGAGTATGCCGTTACCCTGGTGCTAGCGATCGTTGTAATGCCAGATCGGAGACAAAGCATGGACCTCGCGCCGCTCAATTATACCAAAGGTGCCGCGCTCGTGACCGGAGGGACATCCGGTATCGGCAAGGAAATCGCTCTTGAACTCGTCCGTCGGGGCGTGCGCCAGATCGTGATCGTCGCACGTAAGCAGGAAAAGCTGGATCGGACCGTCGAGGAGCTGCGTGGCATCAGTGCCGAGGTGGAGGTGCATACCATCGCGATCGACCTGTCCGATCACGAAGCGGCCGCCACCATCCGGCAGAATGTCGATGCCGTCGGCTGGCAGGTCGAAATCCTGGTCAACAACGCCGGCCTTGCCCGCAAATATGTCTTCGCCAAAGACGCCGAGCACGACCCGTCGCTTCGGATGGTGGACACGATGGTCCGCGCGGTCGTCGATCTTTCGCTCAAGTTCTTGCCCGATATGGTCGAGCGGCGTCGTGGCGGCATCCTCAATGTCGGTTCGACCGCGGCCTTCTCGTCGGTGCCGTGGACCGCGGCCTATGCAGCCAGCAAGGCGTTCGTCGTCTCCTTCTCGCAGGCGATCCGCGAGGAGAACCGTGACACGGGCGTGCGGGTAGCGTGCATCGTGCCCGGCATCACCGAAACCAATCTCGACGGACAGGGTCATGGCGAGCGTCGCGGTGTGATCGACATCATCGGCATCGACGAACCTGCCGACGTGGCCAAGGGTGCGGTAGACGCGTTCGAAGGCAATGAGCCGGCGATGGTGTTCGGCTGGAACAACAAGCTGTTCAGGCTCGCTCAGGAATATCTGCCGCGCGCATGGAACACGCATCGCACCGCCAAGGCCCGCGGTGAGCCCACCGAGTCCGATGAGGCTGCCGCTGCCGCCATCGCCTGAGTGGGTGGTAAAACATTGACGTGCGAGGTCCAAGTCACATGATCGAAGCGAAGGTGCTCGAAAACCATGCCGTGATCGTTACCGGAGCTTCGTCTGGTATCGGTGCGGCAGTGGCCTCCGCGATGGCTACTGCCGGCGCTTCGGTCGTGGTCAATTTCCATTCCGACGCCGATGGTGCGAACGGCCTTGTCCGGCGCATCATCGGCGATGGCGGGAGGGCGATCGCGGTTAAAGCCGATGTCTCGAAAGAAGATGACGTCGCTGCACTATTCACGGAGGCCGTCTCGACGTTCGGCCGGGTGGATGTTCTGGTCTCCAACTCGGGTGTCCAGCAGGATGCCGCGATCGGCGACATGACGCTCGATGACTGGCGCAAGGTCATCGACGTCAATCTGACCGGCCAGTTCCTGTGCATGCGCGAGGCCGTCAGGCAGTTCCGGTCGCAACCGACCGGTGTGCGCCCGGCACGGAGCAGGGGGGGCATCGTTGCGATGAGTTCCGTCCACGAGATCATCCCCTGGGCCGGCCACGTCAATTACGCCGCAGCCAAGGGCGGCGTGCGGATGCTCACCCGCTCTCTGGCGCAGGAGGTCGCGCCGGAGCGGATCCGCGTCAACGCGATCGCACCGGGCGCCATCCGCACGCCGATCAACAGGGACGCGTGGGGCGATGACGCGGAGCTCGAGAAACTGCTGCGCCTGATCCCCTATGGACGTATCGGTGAACCGGAGGACGTTGGTCGCGCGGCGGTGTGGCTCGCGTCCGATGCAGCGGACTATGTCACCGGCACCACGATCTTCGTCGACGGCGGCATGTCGCTTTATCCCGAATTTCGCGACAATGGGTGATTCGGTCCGCGCAATCGGCGATCACGGCGTCATCGGAAATCTGGAAACCGTCGCGCTGGTCGCGCGCGACGGCACGCTGGACTATCTGTGCTGGCCGCAACTCGACAGTCCCACGATCTTCGCCGATCTGCTCGATCCCGGCACGGGCGGTTGCTTCGAGATCAAGCCTGAAATGGACCAGGCATCGTGCATGCAACTGTACGTGCCCGACACGAACGTCCTTCTGACGCGCTGGATGAGCGAGGACGGCAGCGCCGAGATCGTCGACCTGATGCCGTTCCCCGCGCCCGGATCACCCGTGCACGAGGCTCGCGTCCTGCTCAGGCGTGTCACGGTCACGCAGGGGCAGGTGCGCTTCGCAGCCAGATGCATGCCGCGGTTCGACTATGCGCGCGTGGTGCCGACGCTCGCGCCGCTGGACGGTGGCATTCGGTTCGTGACGGACACGCTTTCGGTCCGCCTGCATGCGTCCGTGCCGCTGACCGCCGATGCCGGAACGGCGCATGCCGATTTCACCCTGTCGCGCGGTGAAAGCGCCTGGTTCGTCCTGTCCGATGACGGGGACCGGCGTTTCGACGACAGGACCGTGCAGGATCTGCTCCGCGATACGACGGCCGCGTGGCGCGACTGGCTGTCGCGTTCGACCTACCAGGGCCGGTGGCGCGAAGCCGTCCACCGGTCTGCGCTGGCGCTCAAGCTGCTGACGTCCCGCGCGCATGGATCGATCGCAGCCGCCGCCACCTTCGCCTTGCCCGAGGTGGTGGGCGGCGAGCGCAACTGGGATTATCGCGCGACCTGGATCCGCGATGCATCCTTTACCACCTATGCCTTCATGCGGCTGGGCTTCGTGCAGGAGGCGGAGGACTTCAACCATTGGGTCGCGCGCCGTGTCGACGATCCGGGGGCGGATCGTCCCTTCGACGTCATGTATGCACTGGACGGTTCTGCAATCGGCGACGAGCAGATGCTGACGGACATGGCGGGGTATGCCGACAGCCGGCCGGTGCGCATCGGCAATGGTGCGCGCTCGCAACTGCAGCTCGATATCTATGGCGAGATGATGGACAGCGTCTATCTGGCTAACAAATACGGCACCGCGATCAGCCACGAAAACTGGCGTCATGTCTGTCATACGGTCGAATATGTCCGCGCCAACTGGCAGCAGCCAGACGCCGGAATATGGGAGATGCGGTCCGAACCGCGGCATTTCCTGCATTCGCGCGTGATGTGCTGGGTGGCGCTGGATCGCGCGATCCGGCTGGCGACCAAGCGTTCGCTGCCGGCACCGCTCGTCGGATGGCTTGAGACGCGCGATGCGATCACACACGATATCTGGGCGAACTTCCGGCATCCCGAGCACGGCCATTTCGTGCAGGAACGCGGCGGGACCCGGCTCGACGGATCGCTCCTGCTCATGCCGCTGGTCAGGTTCGTATCCGCGACCGACCCGGTCTGGCTACGGACTCTAGATTCGATCGGCAAGGAACTGCGCGATGATGGCCTGGTCTATCGCTATCGCGATCAGGACGACGGCCTGACGGGGGCAGAGGGTGCGTTCACCACCTGCACTTTCTGGTTCGCCGAATGCCTTGCGCGCGCCGGTCGCATCGACGAGGCGCAACTGGTTCTGGCCAAGGGGCTTGCCTATGCGAACCCCCTCGGGCTGTTCGCCGAGGAAGCCGATCGCCGTGGTCGGCCGGTCGGGAACTTCCCGCAGGCGCTGACCCATTTGTCCTTCATCAGCGCGGCCTTTTTCCTGGATCGTCGCCTCGATCCCGCGTCGCGACCACACTGGCAGCCGTGATGTCCGCTATGTTGAAACCGCACGCCCCGGCCGCCACGGAGGCGGGATACCTCGAACCGGAACTGCTCGTCGAACGTGCGTCCGGCCAGCGCCGACGGACATCGCTGCTGTTCGTGCATGGCATCAATGTCGGCGCCTGGGTGTGGCAGGACCATTATCTGCCGTGTTTCGCCGCGGCCGGCTTCGATTGCTTCGCCGTCAGCCTGCGCGGCCACGGCGCCAGTGGCGGGCGTGACCGCATCGGGCAATGGCGCCTGAATGACTATGTCACGGACGTGGCCGGTGCCGTGAAGCGGATCGGTGGCCCGGTCGTGCTCGTGGGTCACTCGATGGGCGGCGCGGTCGTGCAGCGTTACGTTCGTGACGGCCGAAAGGCCGCCGGGATGGCTCTGCTGGCCTCCGTGCCGCCTTGGGGACTGGGCCCATCCGCGCTTCACATGAGCCTGACGGCACCGCACCTGCTGCCGAAGCTGTCGGGGTTGCTGTCCGGACATGTTCCGCAGGTCGACCCAGGCACGATGCGCGAGGTGCTGTTCTCGCCCGACGCGCCGGCTACGCTGCTTGAGACATTTGCAAAGCGTGCCGGCCCCGAATCGCCGTTGATCGCCACGGAAATCCAGGGATGGCCGCCGATCGGACCGCTGGCTTGGCAAGCGCCGCTGACCTTCGTTCTGGGCGCGGCGAATGACCGGCTGATCCCCGCCGGCGAGGTTTGGCGGACCGGCCTCTATTATGGCTCGCCCCCGCACATCGTCCCCGGCCTCGCCCACACCGTGATGGTCGAGCCGCGCTGGGAGGACGCGGCAGGGCGGCTCAAGACGTGGCTGCTGGCGAACTTCGCCTGATCGGTGGCGGCGTCAGTCGCGTCCTGCGGAAAGCGACGGACGCCGCTCGAAAACCAGCAACGTCGATGTGGCGGTGGCACAAAGCTTGCCGGCCGCGTCGTGGAGCGTCGCCTCGGTGAAGGCGGCGCGACGTCCGATCGACAGCAGGCGACCGACCGCGCGCACCGTGCCACTGCGATCGGACAGCGGCGCCAGGAATGACACCTTGAGCTCGAGCGTGGTGTACCCGTAGCCCGGCTTGAGCGCGGTATGCGCCGCGATCCCGCAGGCGCTGTCGAGGATCGTGGCCATATACCCGCCATGAACCGAACCCATCGGGTTGAAGGTGGTGGCGTCCGGCGTCGCTTCGAATACCGCATGTCCATAGTCGGCTTCGACCAGCGAGACGCCGAGCCGCTCGCCAAAGGGCGGCTGCCGACCGGCGGCCAGAAGCGCACGGACCTGTTCCAACCCCGTCATGTCGTCCAAGACGCCCTGCGTCATTTACTCATCCTTTCATTCATGCCGCGTCGCATGCAGTCCGTCAGGCTTCTTCGGCGCCACCCTCGGTAACGATGGTCATCTATCGTCAGGGGCCGGCGTCGTAGCATTCTCGAAAAAGGCGCCGGAGGTATTACCGGCTAGCGACTTCGGTGGGGTTCCACCCGCCGCCCAGTGCGCGGAACGACGCGACTGCGCCTCGACTGGCGGCCGTCCGGGCCTGGATTGCGCTGTCGCGTGTCTCAAGCAGACGGCGGTCGGCATCAAGCACTTCGATCAGACTGATTACACCACCGCGATAGGCCTGATTGGAGGTGTCGCGGGCGCGTGACAGCGCCGTTTCACCTTGGGTCAGCATAGCGGCGCGTGCCTCCTGCTGCACCAGTGTCGAAAACGCATTTTCTACGTCTTGCGACGCCTTGAGAACCGCGAGCCGGTATGCCGCGAGCGCTTCGGCGTTTCGGCCGCGCGCGGCCTTGATCTCGGCATCGACTCGACCGAAGTCGAACAGCCTCCAGCGCAGACCAAGAATGCCGTTCCCCTGCGTAGCATTGCCGGAGAACAGCCCGCCGGCCGCCGTGGTCGCGGTGCCGAGCAAGCCGCTCAGCGTGAACTTGGGATAATATTCCGAGATGGCGACGTCGACGCGTGCGTTGCTGGCAGCGAGCGTTCGCTCTGCGGCGATGATGTCGGGCCGACGGCGCAACAGCTCCGCCGGCCCGCCTGCCGTCGATATCCCGGGAGGGCAGGGAATCGCGGCAGGAACGCTCAAGGTGGCCCGACTGGAGCCGGGCTGGTCGCCGACCAGAACGTCGAGTGCGTTCATGGCGATCTCCAGCTCGTTCTGGATCGCGGGAAGCGTGCTGCGCACCTGCGCTGCTGCGCCTTCTGCCTGACGGACCTGCAACTCCGCCGCGATACCCTTGCGATACTGGAGCGTGATGAGATCGACGAGGCTCTGCTGCGTTCGCGTCTGCGCTTTTGCGACGTCCAGCCGCGCTTGGAGCGACCGGATCTGGATATAGGTGTCTGCCGTCTGCGCCGCGACCGCGAGGCGCGATGCCACGGCGCCCGCTGCCGATGCCTGCCATTCCGCACGCGCCGCATCCCGGGCGGCATCGCGTCCTCCGAACAGGTCGAGCTCCCAGCTCGCCGTGAGATTGAGTTCGTAGGTCTCGGTGGCTCGCTCGTACTGCGGAAACACGCTGCCGATCCGGCCGATCGGCGTTTCGAGCGACTGGTAATTTTCCCCGACCTGACCGGCAACCTGACCCGATGGCAACAATTCGGCATTGGCCGCCCTGAGCGCGGCACGTGCCTGGAGCACGCGTGCACGCGCCTGTTGGAGATCGAGGTTCTGCGCCAAAGCGCGCTCGACATAGCCTACTAGTAGCGGATCGTGAAACGACTGCCACCAGTTCACCATGTCGACGGTGTTCGTACCAACCGGCCGGGCGGCTACAGCTGCGGCGCCGTTGAAGTTAATCGGCGTCTGCGACACCGGCGCGACGTAGCGTGGCCCGACGGCACAGCCGCTGACCGTCACGAGCAGCCCCAGCAGCAGAAGGTTATGGCGTTTGCGTCGCATCGTCGGCGTTCCCTTAAGCTGTGACCGATGTACACTTTAGTCATTCATTGTCAATCAAGCGGGAGATGGTATTGTCTGCGAATGAACGACGACCTCGCCTCCGACATGCAAATCCGTGGCCCCGCAGAGCATGCTGTGCGTGATCAAATTATCGAGGCGGCCAGCACCTGCTTTTCGCATTATGGATACACCAAGACGACGGTGGCCGATCTTGCTCGCAATATTGGGTTCTCGAAAGCGTACATATATCGCTTCTTTGAGTCGAAGCAGGCTATCGGGGAGGCGATCTGCGCAGCAAAGCTAGCCGGAATCATTGCAGGGGTCCGCACGTCAATGGAGGTGGGTAAATCTCCCACCGACCAGTTCCGCCGCATGTTCCGATCCATCACTGCTCAAACCGTCGCCATGCTTTTTAATGAAACCAAGATGTATGAAATAGCTGAAATGGCGTCGCTTCAACATTGGGAGTCAGCCAAGGCATATGAGGCGGTGCTCAGGTCGATGGTCGAAATGATCGTACGTGAAGGACGGGATGTCGGTGAATTTGAACGCAAGACACCGCTCGATGAAACCTGTCGGGCGATCTACTATGCGATGACGCCGTTCATTGATCCCATCCATATCCAGCGTAACCTCGATCTGATGCCGGACGCGCAAAATGAGGTAACCGGCCTCATCTTGAGGAGCTTGGCGCCATAAGCGACATGTGACCTGTTGACACAACGGTCATAAGGATACATTCAGGCTTCCGAATATCGGAGGCCTGTGCGTGTCGAAGCGTCTTTCATTGAGCGTCCTGTCAGGTTCGGTAGTCGCGGTGACGTTGCTCGCCGGGTGCAGCGAGAAGAAAGTTGACCCTCGCACCGAACCGCCGTTGGTCCGCGTGACGACACCAGCCTTGGCGTCGGGTGCTACCCGTGAGTTCACCGGCGTCGTGGCTGCTCGTGTCCAGAGCGACCTTGGTTTTCGCGTCGGGGGCAAAATCATCGAACGCCTCGTCAACGCCGGCGAGACGGTACGACGCGGGCAGCCTCTAATGCGGATCGACAGCACTGACCTGGCCTTGGCGACCCGAGCCGCTGTCGGCACCGTTGCCGCGGCCGAGGCGCGCGCAATTCAGACCGCTGCGGATGAGCGGCGTTACCGTGATCTGGTCGGTGCGGGTGCGGTGTCGAGTTCCGCCTATGACCAAGCGCGCGCGGCTGCGGAAAGCGCGCGCGGGCAACTCGTCACCGCGCGCTCGCAGGCGCGGGTCGCGCGCAACGAAACCAACTACACGGTGTTGCTGGCCGACAGCGACGGCACCATCGTCGAAACGCTCGCCGAACCGGGACAGGTCGTCAGCGCCGGCCAGATCGTGGTGCGGATTGCCCGAGCGGGCGCACGCGAGGCGCTGGTGCAATTGCCGGAGACGCTGCGTCCGGCGATCGGCTCTTTAGCGCAGGCGCGGATCTATGACGGTGCAAGCGTGTCCGCTAAATTGCGGCAGATCTCCGATGCCGCTGATCCAGCCTCACGCACCTTTGAAGCTCGCTACGTCCTCGATCGGAACGGCTCCCCGGTGCCATTCGGATCGACGGTAACAATCGTGATCGCCGCCGAAGGCACCGCCACGAGTACCGAGGTGCCACTTGGCGCCTTGCACGACATCGGGCGTGGCCCGGGGGTTTGGGTCATTCGCGACCCCAAGCGGCCGACAGTCACGTGGCGGCCGGTCAAACTGGCCGCGGTGGGCGAGGAGACCGCAACGATCGTGGCTGGGCTGACATCCGGCCAGCGCTTCGTCGCGATGGGCGCGCACATGCTTCATGAAGGTCAATCCGTGCGGATTGCGGTTCCAGCGCCGGGAGCGACGCGATGAGCGATCGACCTGAGGACGAGGGCGACAAGCGTTCCGAACACGGCAGCAAGTCCGATGAGGACGCCCGTCGCGACCAAAAGTCCTCTAGCGCAAAAGCTGCCTCGCCTGACCGGGAGGACGGAGACGACGAAGATAAGGACGAAGGCACGAAAGGCGAGGGCGAGCAGCCGAGCCGCTTCAATCTGTCGGCAATCGCGGTGCGACAGCGATCGGTCACGCTGTTCTTTCTGATCGCGATCATTCTCGCCGGCACGTTCGCGTTCCTGAAGGTCGGTCGCGCGGAAGACCCGAGCTTCACGATCAAGGTACTGACCGTCGTCACCGCCTGGCCAGGCGCGACCGCGCAGGAGATGCAGGACCAGGTCGCCGAACCGCTGGAGAAGCGGATGCAGGAGTTGCGCTGGTATGATCGCAGCGAGACGTTCACGCGCCCCGGCCTCGCCTTCACCACGCTGACGCTGCGCGACACGACGCCCCCCAAGGAGGTGCCCGAACAATTCTACCAAGCGCGCAAGAAGATCATGGACGAGACGCCCATGCTGCCGCGTGGCGTCATCACGCCGATGGTGAACGATGAATATGCCGACGTCACCTTCGCGCTCTATGCGCTGAAGGCGAAGGGTGAGCCGCAGCGCCTGCTGGTGCGCGAGGCGGAATTGCTGCGACAGCGCATCCTACACGTGCCCGGCGTCAACAAGATCAACATCGTCGGGGAACGCGCGGAGCGGATTTATGTCGAGTTCGCCGAGGAGCGGCTCGCCACCCTCGGCGTCTCGCCAAAGGCCATCTTCGATGCATTGGCAAAACAGAACCTAATCACCCCGGCGGGTTCGATCGAGGCCAAGGGCCAGGCGATCGTCGTTCGCCTCGATGGCGGGTTCGACGAACTGGAGCAGATCCGCAATGTCCCGGTCGTCGCGAACGGCAAGACGCTGCGCCTGTCCGAGATCGCGAAGGTTGAACGCGGCTACGAAGACCCGGCGACCTTCCTCGTACGCAGCCAGGGCGAACCTGCGTTGTTGCTCGATATCGTCATGCGCGACGGCTGGAACGGCCTTGATCTCGGCAAGGCGCTGAAGGAGGAAGTGGCGAAGATCGGTGCGGGGCTGCCGCTCGGCATGTCGCTGACGCGGGTGACCGACCAGTCGGTCAACATCGAAGAAGCCGTCAGCCAGTTCATGCACACCTTCCTGGAGGCGCTGGCGATCGTGATGGCCGTCAGCCTCGTCAGCCTGGGCTGGCGGGTCGGGATCGTCGTCGCCGCAGCGGTGCCTCTAACCTTGGCGATCACGCTGGTCATCATGTGGGCGACGGGTCGAGTGCTCGACCGCATCACGCTCGGCGCATTGATCCTCGCGCTGGGGCTGCTGGTCGACGACGCGATCATCGCGATCGAAATGATGGTCGTGAAGATGGAAGAAGGATACGACCGCATCCGCGCATCGGCCTATGCGTGGAGCCATACCGCCGCGCCGATGCTTGCCGGCACGCTCGTCACCGTCATCGGCCTGATGCCCGTCGGGTTCGCGCAGTCGAGCGCGGGCGAATATGCGGGCAACATCTTCTGGGTGGTCGGTTTCGCGCTGATCGCATCGTGGTTCGTCGCGGTGATCTTCACGCCCTACATGGGCGTCAAGCTGCTGCCGGACATCAAACCCGTGGAGGGCGGCCACGACGCGATCTACCAGACCAAGCGCTATCAAAGGCTGCGCGAGGTCATCGCCTGGGCAGTGAAGCGCAGGCTGCTCGTGACGCTCGTCGTGCTCGGCGTGTTCCTGACGGCGGCGGCGGGCATGTCGCTGGTCAAGAAGCAGTTCTTCCCGGCGTCCGATCGTCCCGAAGCGCTGATCGAGGTGCAGATGCCCAAGGGCACCGCGATCGGACAGACCGCGATTGCCGCGCGACAGGTCGAGGACTGGCTGCGCAAGCAACCGGAATCCAAGATCGTTACCAGCTATGTCGGACGCGGCGCACCGCGCTTCTTCCTGTCGCTCTCACCCGAATTGCCCGACCCGTCCTTCGCCAAGATCATCGTCCTCACCCCCGACGAGGAAGCGCGTGACGCTCTCAACATCCGCCTGCGTGCGGTCGCCGCGCAGGGGCTTGCGCCGTCTGCCCGCGTCCGCGCGACCAAACTGACCTTCGGGCCGTACTCGCCCTTCCCCGTCGCCTTCCGGGTAAGTGGCCCCGATCTCGCGATCGTCCGCTCCGTCGCGCAGAAGGTGAAGGGGGTGCTGCTGGCCGAACCCTCGATGCGCACCGTGAACACCGATTGGGGTGAGCGGGCGCCCGCGCTGCGCTTCGTGCTAGATCAGGACCGGCTGCGCGCGTTCGGCCTGACCTCCGGCGATGTCGCAGACCAGCTCCAGTTCCTGCTGACCGGCGCGACCGTGACGCAGGCGCGCGAAGACATCCGCACGGTGGATATCGTCGCGCGCTCGGCGGGCACCGACCGGCTCGATCCCGCTCGGATCGGCGATTACACGCTGACCGGCAGCATGGGGCAGCGCGTTCCGGTCAGCCAGATCGGTCGTCTCGAGGTTCGCATGGAGGATCCGATCCTCCAGCGGCGCGACCGGCTGCCGACGATCACGGTACGCGGCGACATCGCCGATGGCCTGCAGCCGCCTGACGTCTCGACGGAGATGTTCGAAAAGCTCCAGCCGCTGATCGAGCGACTGCCGGCGGACTACAAGATCGAGATGGCGGGTGCCATCGAGGAGGCGGGCAAGGCCAACAAGGCCCTTGCGCCGATCTTTCCGATCATGATCGTCATGATGATGGTGGTCATCATCCTGCAGGTGCGGACGATGTCCGCAATGGCGATCGTGCTTCTCACCGCGCCGCTGGGCCTGGTGGGCGTGGTGCCCACGCTGCTGCTGACCGGGCAGCCGTTCGGGTTCAACGCCATCCTGGGTCTGATTGCACTGGCGGGCATCCTCATGCGCAACACGTTGATCCTGATCGGTCAGATCCACGACCACGAGCGTGACGGTATGGATCCCTATCGGTCCGTCGTCGAGGCAACGGTCCAGCGATCGCGACCGGTGATCCTGACCGCGTTGGCGGCCGTTCTCGCCTTCGTGCCGCTGATCAGTTCGGTGTTCTGGGGCTCGATGGCCGTGACACTGATCGGCGGAACGCTCGGCGGCAGCATCCTGACGCTCGTGTTCCTGCCGGCGCTCTATGCGCTCTGGTATGGGATCAAGCCGCCTGCGGACGATCGTGAAAAGGCGCCCGCGACAACGCGCGTGGCGGCGTGAGGAGAAGGGGGGGGCGTACGCCCGTCTACATGACGGTGATACGACTAATTCTAGCCCCTATAGCTCTGCGGTTTGGCACGTTGACCCCTCCCTTTTATTGAATGGGATAGAGCGAGGGAGGCACCACTATTTACGAGCAGCAAGAAGCTCGGTGATCGCCGCGGCAAATTCCTGCGGCGCTTCCTGAGGGAAGTTATGGCCAATTTTGGGTATCACTCGATGCTTGCGTGGTCCTGAGAAGAAGCGTGCCGTTTGCGTGCCATCCGTTGCCGGGATCACACCATCGCCACCGCCATCGATCGTGATTGTCGGGACCGAAATCGATGGCAGCTTAGCGAGACGCCGTTGCATGTCGGCATATGCGGGATCACCAGGCAGGTTGCCAAATCGATGGCGGTATGAGTGGATAACGACATCGACGAAGTCAGGGCTGTCGAATGCAGCTGCCGTGCGATCGAACGTTGCGTCGTCGAACGACCAGTTCGGCGACCACTGGGACCATAGCAGTCGTGTCAGTTCGCGGCGGTATTTCGTCAGGCCGGCGCGACCCCGCTCCTGTTGAAAATAGAACTGATACCAAAGACCTGCTTCCTGCAAAGGGTCTTTGGGGGACTGCGCATGGGCGATGTCCTGGATCAGATAGCTATTCACGGATACCAGGCCGAGGCAGCGTTCGGGATATAGCGCAGCCACGACACATGCCGCACGTCCGCCCCAGTCATAGCCCGCAAAGATCGCCCGCTTGATCTTCAAAGCATCCATCAACGCGACAAGATCTGCGCCAACCGCTGCCTGCTCTCCCGAACGCATGGTGGAAGCGCTTCGGAATGTAGTCGGTGCGAACCCTCGCAGGTACGGGACGATTACCCGCACCCCTTTTCCGGAGAGAATGGAAGCAACATCTACATAGCTGTGTATGTCGTAAGGAAATCCATGCATGAGCATGACGACAGGCCCATCTGCCGGCCCCTGTTCATGGTAGGCGACATTCAGAACGCCGGCATCGATATACCGTAGCGGCTCGAGACGCGCGTCCGGGGATTGCCTGCGATCTGGAGGGCTGTCCGTCTCCGCCGCCATGGCATTCCTGCTTCCAAAAAGGTTCGATGGTGCGACCGCAGCCGCGAGGAGCCCTAAGCCGGTGTGCTTGAGGAAGGAACGCTTTTGCATGCACTTCTCCGATATGAAGTTCTGAAGCACCCCATGGGTGCACCGTGACCATGATTGAGGTTGGTCCAGGGGTGATCCGTTGAAAAAGAAATCGGGATTCCAGCGGCCCGATCGAACGGCTGCCGTCCGCCCAATCGGGAAATAGCCGGCTCTCACAATCTAGAGGTTCACGATGACCCGTGTCTCCAGGATGCCGATATCGTGCCGGCTCGACAGCCCACCGGGATGGTGAATCAGTTGCCCTCCTGGTCTCACCGTCAGGTAATCCGTCAAATGGAGGCCATAGGAGACCTCGCCGGTGAACTCGTCGCCTTGGGCTTCGAACAGGCGACCGGCTCCAACCTGAAGGCGCTGCACCTCGGTCAAACGCTTGTTGATCTGCGTGCGGCCGACACCGAGTGATAGATCGTCCTTCGGCCGTCCTCTGAACGGGCCTCCATAGGTCAAACGGACCGATCCCTTGTCGTGCAACCGGTTTGTCTCATCGTCGATCCGTGCGTAGATTATGCCCAGCGAAAGCCCCCCGCCTCCGTCAGCGCGCTTCGGCGTCAGCTGCTGCTCCACATTGAAGTGCACGCCGGAGTGATGGCCGCGCTGGCGAAAGGGGAGGCCCGTGAGCGCTTGGGGACTACCATTCACGTCGGAGACGATGTCGGGGGAGTCGCTGCTGTCGCGCCACATTCCGATCTTGTAGACGCCCGCCAGACTCCCGCCCGCACCGAACTTCGGCGTCCACTGTAGTTCTCCAGCGAAGATGAGGCCGGTTCTGCCTCTGAATCCTAGATAGAAGCCGCGATCCTCACGCAGGTTGACGGGATTAGACTCGATCATGGCGGCGTTCACGTGGATGGTCGGCGTGAACTCATGCCGCACGCGGATACCCCACGCCGAAACCGGAATGTTATATAGATAGGTCCCCGTTAGCTGCCCCGAGGCGGGCCCCACGAGCGCAAGATTCTCGAAGAACAAGGGCGCGACCCCGAAGTCGTCGCCGTGATTGAATCGTCCCACCTTCAGCTGGGTCCGGCCGAAATCATGTTCATACCAAAGCTGGCTGAGCCGCATGATGGCACCTCGCCCGAACACGGCCTGGGGGCCCTGCAACAGCCCGAGCGCAGCATCGGTCTGGATGGCCCGGCCGTGTCGATCGACGATGGTGAGCTGCAGGGTGCCGTGCCGGATGCCGAACAGTTTTTCCGTGTCGATCGTCGTTCCGAACAGGAACTGGCCAGCACCACGCCATAACTGGCGGCTCCCCCCGTTGACGTTATAGGTCGTATCGAAGATTTCGTTGCCGACGAACTTGACGCCATGATCCGCAAGCCTGGTACGCAGCCCGCCCCAGTCCCCGGTGAGGTAGGGAGAAACCGCCGGTGGCGCCGGCCCGATCGGCTGGGCAGCGACGGGGGCTCCTGGAACGACTGGATTCCCCTGTTGCGTCGTGGACGGCCTGTCGGCTGTGGCCGGCGCTTGCGCCGAAGGCGGCGTTCGGGGAACGCCGGGTATCGTCACGGCGTCACGCTCGTTTTGGGCGTGGGCAGTGCCGACGGACCCCAGCAGGATCGTCAAGACTGCACCGCCCGCTGATCTTAGCCTGTTCATGCATCCTCTGACCGGCCGTTCTGGCCGCGTTTGCGGTCCCCATTCTGACCGGGGTTCCGCAGATGACTGGATAGGACTGCCCGTGTCGGGCGACTGATCGATCGGGAGCGCTTCTGACCAGTCAGCCCGTCTGGTGCTGCGTCGGCCTAGTCGTTGACCAGCGACTTCGGGATGAGGAGCGCACCTGCGGCGCCCAGAACCAGAATGCCTGCGACGACGGTCAGGCCGATGCTCGTCGAACCGGTTGCATCCTTGATCGCGCCGATCATGTAAGGACTGGCGAAGCCCGCGATACACCCGATCGAATTTGCGACCGCAAGGCCCATCGCGGCGGCATTGCCGCTGAGAATGGCGGCCGGCAGCACGTAGAATTGCGGGATGCAGGTGATGATTCCAGCCGCCGCTATCGCCATGCCGATGAGCGCGATGGTCGGATTGCCCGAGAAGGTGATGGCGATGACGAGGCCGATCGCACCCACGAAGGACGGCACGGCCAGATGCCAGCGCCGTTCGCGCAGGCGATCCGAGCTCCGCCCCACCAGCAACATCGTAACGAAGGCTGCGACATAAGGGATCGCGGTCATCATCCCGACGGAGGCCGGATTCGTCACGCCGCTCTGGGCAATGATGGTCGGCAGCCAGAAGCTGACCGCGTAAAGCCCCATGTTGAAGGAGATATACAGGACCGCGAGCGCCCATACCTTTCCGCTCAGGAGACCGTCACGGGTCGAATGAAGCGCCTTGCCCTGACTTTCACGCGCGAGTTCGTTTTTAAGCTCCAACCGCTGTGCGGGCGTGAGCCATTTCGCGTGATCGGGAGAATCGTCGAGCCACTTGAACGCCATGATCCCGGCGGCGACCGTTGGAATCGCCTCGAGCAAGAACATCCAGCGCCACCCGGCCAAGCCTGCGACTCCGTCCATACCGTGAAGAATCCAACCGGAAAGGGGGCCGCCAAGGATGCCGGCGATCGGGATGCCGAGCATGAACAGGGCGGTCGCCCGACCCTTGGCGGCGGACGGAACCCAGCATCCCAGATAATAGATCACGGCCGGAATGAAGCCTGCCTCGGCAACGCCCAAGGCGAAGCGTAAAATGTAGTAGGATGTCTCGCCCTGAATGAACATCGTCGCGCCGGATATGATTCCCCAGGTGATCATGATGCGACCGATCCAGAAGCGTGGACCCGTCCGAACCATCATCATGTTGCTGGGAACTTCGAACAGCACATAGCCGATGAAGAAAATGCCCGCGCCAAGCCCGTACGCGGTTTCGCTGAACCGCAGGTCGCTGGCCATCTGCAACTTCGCGAAGCCGACATTGATGCGGTCGAGATACGAACAGATATAGCAAAGCAGAAGGAAGGGGACGATCCGCCGAACGACAGCGGAATTCGTCTCGGATATCGGCGCGTGGGTTGGCGCCAGGGTTGTGGCCAATGTGGACATGGCATTCTCTCCAGAGACCCGCCGTTGCTTACGGCTGGGGCGGATGACGATCGCTACTGCGAGCTTCAGACGGCCTGCCCGAACCTGGACGGACAGGCCGCTGACGGGAGCAAGCCAGAGATTAGTCGAACATGTCCGGCTGGGTTTTGGCGATGCGATCATAGAGCGGCTGGAAGTGCAGCCAGCCGATGAAGGAGCTTCCCACGTGTTCGCGGCTGTAACGCGCGCGGTCCGGGGTCACCAGAGTCGGCGTGATGCCCGTCGCCTCCACTGCCAGCTGCGCCTTGCAGCATTGCTCGAGAGCGATGAACCACCATGCGGCGTCATCGATGCTGTGCGGGCTGGAGGTCAGCAGGCCATGGTTCTGATGGAGGGCGGCGCGGTAGTCGCCCATGATCTGAGCGACACCCATTCCCGACTTTTCCTCGACCGCGACGGCGCCGGCGCTTTTGCCAATCACGACCTGGTCTTCGAAGAATGCGCAGGCATCCTGGGAGATTGGGTCGATCGGGCGGCCGGTGGCGCAGAAGGCGGCTCCGTAGAGCGTGTGGGCATGGCACATCGCCATGACGTTCGGGTTATGCTCGTGCACGGCGGCATGGAGCACGAACCCTGCCCGGTTGATCGCGTATTTCCCTTCTTGAACCGTACCGGAGTGATCCGCCAGGATCAGGCTGGAGACCGTGACGTCCGCGAAATGCACGCACATCGGATTGGTCCAGTACAGGTGCGGATATTCCGGATCCCGAACCGTCAGATGCCCGGCGAACCCGTAGTCATAGCCGTACATGGCGAAGGCTCGGCAGGCAGCCACAAGATGCTGCTTGCGATACGTGCGCTCGTCGCCGAAGTTATCGAACTTGGGGACTTCCGGAAAGATGAGACCTTCCTGTTCGGGCTGATAAATCGAGATGCGGCCACCCGAGAGCTGGATCTTATCGCTGCGACCGTCATCACTGGCGACCGCTGGTGCTTCCTGAACGTCTGCGTCTAGCATAACTTCCTCCTAAGTGATGGAGAAAGCTACGATCATATCTTGGTCAGCGCAGCGTGGTTGGATTCATAACACTTATGCCAGCAACGTATCAATCCTGAGCCCAGGGGGGGCTGCGAAAGCACGACGTGAGGTAGTCGATCAGCGCACGTATGCGTAGCGTCGGATGCTGATTTGCAAGATAAACAGCGTGGATCGCCGTGTCATCGCTATCTTCAAATTCCGGGAGGAGACGCACCAAGCGGCCGTCTCGTATCGCCGGTAGCGCCAGATGTTCGGCCATCCGCATCACGCCGACACCGCGAAAGCACATTTCGGCGAGTGAGAGGCCGCTGCTGCCACGGAAGTTGCCGGAGATCGGCAAATCATATCGTTGCCCGGCATCGCAAAATGGCCATCGGTTCAGATGCTCCTGGGCACCCTGCCACTCAAGGCAATTATGTGCCTTGAGGTCATCGGGAACTGTCGGCGTTCCAAACCTCGCGACATAGGCGGGCGTCGCCACGACGATACGCTGGAGGGCACAAAGCTTTCTAGCTTTGAGCGACGAATCTTCAAGTCGCCCCATCCGGATGGCGACATCGACATTGTCGTCGATCAGGCTGACGAGCGCGTCGTTGAGGGAGAGGTGAACCTTCACGTTGGGATAGAGTTCGAGAAATTCCGGAATTCTGGGAAGAACCTGATCGGTGCCAAAGGCGAGCGGCGCGCTGAGCCGCAGGTCGCCCGACGGATCCGCCTGTCCGGACAGGAACGCGGATTCAGCCGTATCGAGCGCCGCGAGAATGTCGCGACTGCTGGCGAGGTACCGCTCGCCCTCGTCGGTCAGGCGGTGGCGTCGCGTAGTCCGGTGGATCAGCTTTGCACCTAGTCGGCGCTCGAGCTTCGCAATCGTTCTGCTGACGAACGGCTGCGATACCTCGAGAGCATGGGCGGCCGCAGTGAAGCCGTCATTCTCGACGATCGCGCGAAAGACCTGCATTTCCAACAGGCGATCATCTTTCAATGACGTTGCTCCAATACTCGATACGCTATCGCTATAAGCATATCGGCAATCTGTGCTTTTCCGGCCTGAAAGAGTCGTGCGGGTTATTCTCGCAATATGCCGACGATCAGCACGGTTTTGTGATGCCCACAACATCGTCGATGACGATGCCTTGCCCGATCAGGACAACGCGGTCAGGCAGGCTCGCGATGCAATGGCATCACAAGCCTGCCATCACGCTTCAGACTGTAAGATCCAGTATCGCGATATCCGATCGGAATTCGGCGATATATTCTGCGACTTCCAGATGGGCGGGGTCGGTCGAGAATGTGTCCAGTCCGCTACGATCGGCGAATTCGGCTACAAGGCCGAAGTCGAAGTTCCCCTCGACGCCGATATCGGTGCCGGCCTTAAGCGAAACCAGCCCGGGAACCTTGCCCACCAACGCTTCCAGACGGTCGCAGGCGTCCTGCATCTTTTCGCGCGGCGTCGACTCGACGGCGCGGAACAACACGAAATGCTTGATCATAAGGCCTCCTCGATTGCAATCGGTGGTTATTGTGCCGTGAAGCCGCCATCGATCAGGATGTCGGTGCCCGTCACGAACCGTGCCTCGTCGGATGCGAGGAAGAGCACGCCATAGGCGATGTCGATGGGCTCCGCGGCGAAACCGACCGGAACCTTGGCGAGGGTCGCTTCGGTGATTTCCTTCGAGAAGCTGTCCATGATCGGCGTGTGCACCAGGCCGGGATACAGCGTGTTCACGCGGATGCCTTCCTTGGCGACGCTGAGCGCGACTTCCTTCGTCGCGCCGGTGAGCGCGCTCTTGGCCGCGACATAGGCGAGCGAACCGCCGCTGATGCCGGCGACGAGACCGGCGACCGACGAGATGTTGACGATCGAACCGGCGCCGTTCTTCTTCATCTCCGGCATGACCGCCTTCATGCCCAGCAGCACGCCGATGATGTTGACGTCGAGGATGCGCCGCGTCTCCGCGACGTCGATGTCCCAGACGTCGTCATGGGTCTTGCCCGGCATCGCCGCGTTGTTGATAAGGATGTCGATCTTGCCGAACGTGTCGATCGTCTTCGCCACGATATCGGTCCAGCCACCTTCATCGGAGATGTCCTGCTTGAAACCGATGACGGCGTCGTGACCCAACTCGGCGTTGATCTCCTTGACCGTTTCCATCAGCAGCGTGTCGTTCACGTCAGTGGCGACGACCTTCGCCCCTTCCTGCGCGAACAATTTAGCTTCGACCTTGCCCTGGCCACCGGCCGCGCCGGTGATGATCGCCACCTTGGCATTCAGACGTCCCATTCCACTCTCCATCTTGCACGCGCCGGATTCTAACGCATCAGGCCTGATGCCATCATGCTCGATTACATCATGCACGATATAACGAGAGATTGGTGATCTGGTTCCGGGTCGGACTGTCGCGAAGCCCGATCATTAATCAATAAGGGACGGGGAATGTCGCGGTACTGTCCGTCCGACCAAATGATGCTCAGACATAGATCACGGAGATATCCGTTGAAGGTAAATCGAGTACGATCTAATAGCACGTGATGGGATCAGTATCTAAACATGTCGGGGATACCGCAGCCGACCAGATGCCGGCGACGCAGCTCTCGCTGGCGCTTTACACCGCAGGCAACCGAATGGTCCGCCTGCACCGGCCGATCCTTGATCCGCTGGGGCTCACGTTTCCACAATATCTCGTGCTCGTTGAACTGTTCGCCAGCGCACCGCGAACCGTCGGCGACCTAGGCGCGCGGGTCGGGATGGACGCGGGAACGATCACGCCGTTGCTGAAGCGGCTGGAAGCGGCCGGGAAGGTGACCCGGGTACGGGATGTTGCGGACGAAAGGCGGGTTCTCGTCGACCTTACCGCTGCGGGGGAGCGCCTGCGAACGGCCGTTTTGAACGTCACGGGCGAGGTGGAGAGCGCTTGCGAATTATCTGCGTTGGAACTCGAACAGCTTCGAAACACCCTTGATCGCCTCGCGCATCCCCGCGACTAGAACGCCGGCATCCGCTGGTGGTGGATCGCTGGAAGTCATGCGGCAGAGGTCACTCGGTGGCCGCCACAAGCGCTTCCCGGCGCATGAAGGTCCAGTCGATCAGGCTCTCGATGGACGGTCCTAACGCGAGTCCCATGTCGCTGAGGGCGTATTCCACCCTGGGCGGTACCTGCGCATAGATCGTGCGGGTGACGATGCCGTCTTTCTCCAGTTCCTTGAGTTGCTGGATCAGCATCTTTTGGTTCACGCCCTCTACCCGGCGTTCCAGTTCCGAGAAACGCAGCGGCTGTTTCGCTGCGAACAACTGAAAGACAATGACGATCTTCCATTTTCCCTCGAGGACACGCAGCGCCTCGCTGGTCGCAGCTGCCCAGACGAGTTGCTGCTTGGGATCCTCACACCGCCAATCACGAATTACCACTAGCTTACCTTTAGGTGTTATACCCACTTTTTGGTGGGTTCTTGTCGAAGAAGCAGTTTACCCATAATTCTGACGGCGAAGCAACAAGCACGTCGGGACAAGCGCATGAAGATCGGGATTCTGGGAACGGGCAACATCGGCAAGACGCTGGTGACGCGACTGAGCGAAGCCGGGCACGAGGTGAAGGTGGCCAATTCGCGTGGCCCCGAGACGATCGATGCCGAGCTCCTGTCAGCGGGCGCTCGTGCCGTGACGACCGAGGAGGCGTTCGTCGATGTGGATGCGGTCATCCTCTCGATCCCACTGAACAAGATCCCGGGCATCGCTCCGCTGGTCTCGCGCCTGCCGGAGAATACGGTCGTGATCGATACGTCCAACTATTACCCGTTCCGTGACGAGAAGATCGAAGCGATCGAAAACGGACAGGTGGAAAGCCAGTGGGTCGCCGAGCAGCTCGGCCGCCCGATCGTCAAGGCATGGAACGCCATCGGTTCTGCATCCCTGGCGAAGAAGGGAAAGCCAGCCGGGGCCTCCGACCGGATCGCAATCCCCGTGGCGGCAGATCACGGGGAGCATTTCAAAGTTGCGGAGACGCTGGTCAACGATACCGGACTGGATGCGTTCGACTCCGGCTCGCTAGCCGATTCCTGGCGGCAGCAGCCCGGCGCACCGGTCTATTGCACGGACCTTTCTCTCAGAGAGATTGGTGCGGCGCTGAGTGCGGCAGAGAGAGACAGGCTCCCGAAGCGGCGCGACCTCGGCGTGGCCGTAATGCAGGAACGTATGGGTGACGGCACGACCAATCCCGACGAGGAGTGGGGCGTTCGCTTGGTCCGCGCGATCAACATGTAACCTCCTGCGCCGGTTCAGTCGCGCGCACACAATCCAAACAGCATCAGAGGGCGCTCACCCAAGCGTCCTCCTTCAAGGGCCAATCCATGCTTCGTCGAGACTTCATTTCCTCGGGCAGCGCAGCCTTCGGCGCTGTGCTGCTTTCCTCGGCGGCACGGGCGTCCTCGTCCCTCCTGAACGACACGGCACAGCAGGACCCGGCGGTCTCCGTTAGTGGCGTGCGGCCGTTCAGGCTGGCGATCTCCCGCACGCAGTTGGTGGACCTGCAAGATCGCCTTGCCCGCACCCGCTGGCCTGACAAAGAAACCGTCGAGGATACCCGGCAAGGCCCACCGCTTGCAGACATCCGTCGTCTGGCCGAGCGCTGGCAGAACGGGTATGATTGGCGTACGTGCGAACGGCTGCTCAACGGCCTGGGCCAGCACGTCACCCGGATCGACGGGATCGACATCCATTTCCTGCATATCCGCTCGAAGGAGCGCGGCGCGCTGCCGCTTCTGCTGACGCATGGCTGGCCGGGGTCGGTGCTGGAATTCCGCCATGTCATCGCCCCGCTCACCGATCCGGTCGCGCACGGCGGCAAAGCGTCGGACGCCTTCGACGTCATCATACCGTCGCTGCCGGGTCATGGCTTCTCCGGCAAACCCACCACGACCGGGTGGAACAACGAGCGCATCGCCAGGGCCTGGATCGTCCTGATGGAGCGGCTGGGCTACACGCGCTGGGCGGCGCAGGGCGGCGATCGCGGGGCGCAGATCACGACCCGGCTGGGCTACATGCAGCCGCGCGGGCTCGTCGGCATCCATCTCAACCTCGTCGAGTATATGCCAAGCGAGGCCGAACGCGCGAGCGCCACGCCGGCGGAGAAGAAGATCCTCGCCGACATGCAATATTATGGCGACAACCTGTCGGGCTACAACGCCATCCACAGCAAGCATCCGCAGTCGATCGCCTATGGCGTGGCGGACTCCCCTGTCGGGCAGGCCGCGTGGATCTACCAGATGCTGCAGGACGTCTCGGACAGCGGCGGACACCCCGAGCGGGTGTTCAAGCTCGACGAGATGATCGATGACATCATGCTCTACTGGCTGCCCAACGCCGGTGGCAGTTCGGCGCGTCTCTATTGGGAAACCGCGCAGGAGAAGCCGCGTCCCGTCACCGTCGAGGAACCGATGCCGGTGCCCGCCGGGGTCAGCATGTTCCCCGGCGAAAAGGCGCGTATCTCGAAGCGCTGGGCCGAACCGCGCTTCGCGAAGCTCGTCCACTTCAACGAACTGCCCAAAGGTGGCCACTTCGCCGCGTGGGAACAGCCGGCCGCGTTCGTCGACGAATTGCGTGCCACCTTCCGGAGCGTCCGCTGATGGGCATGGACAAGGCATCCCCGCCGAAGCAGCTGCTGATCGGCATGCAGCTCGGCAACGGCTATGGCTCCCAGCCCGGCGCCTGGCGCGTGCCGGGCGTCGATCCGACCAGCTACACCAGCATGGAGGCCAAGATCCGGCACGCGCGGGCGGCGGAGCGCGGCAAGCTCCAGTTCCTGTTCCTGCCCGACGGCCCCAGCCATGTCGGCGACATCGAGCACGAGCCGCCCTATTACAGCCTGGACGTCATGCTGACGTTGGCGGTGCTGGCGCGCGAGACGAGCCGTATCGGCCTCGTCGCCACCGGCTCGACCACGTTCAACGAGCCGTACAACCTCGCCCGCCAGTTCAAGGCGCTCGACGTAATGAGCCATGGCCGCGCCGGCTGGAATGCGGTCACGTCGAGCGGTGACGATGTCGCCGCCAACTATGGCCGACAGATCCCGTCGAGCGCCGATCGCTATGGCCGCGCGCACGAGGCGATCCAGCTGGTTCAGGCGCTCTGGGGCAGCTGGGGCAGGGACGCCTGGGTCCACGATCAGGCGAGCGGCCAGTTCGCCAGGTCGGACGAGGTCCAGCCGATCAATCTGGGCGGGAAATACGTCGCCTCGCGCGGGCCGCTCTACATTCCCCCATCGGAACAAGGCCAGCCGGTGATCTTCCATGCCGGCGGCAGCCCCAATGGTCATGAGATCGCCGGGCGCTATGCCAGCGCGATGATCGGCGCCGTCTTCACCATCGACGATGCGCGTGCGCAGCGTGATGCCGTGCGGAGCGCGGCGCAGCGGGCGGGCCGCGATCCGGACGAGGTCAAGTTCTTCGCCGGGCTGATGACATCGATCACCGATACCAGGCGCGCCGCGCTGGATCGCCGGCTCGTCATGGCCGGGCCCTCCCTCCCGCAGCGGGTCGCGTATCTCCAGCAGATGCTGGGCGTGCGGCTCGATCCGGCGCGGCTCGATGCGCCCTTATCATCCGAGCAGCTCGCCGCGGCGCGTCCCTCGGCGAGGGATCCCCGGTCCGCCAATGCGCTGAAGATCGCGAGCGAGGGCTGGAGCCTGCGCGACGTGGTGGCGCACGGCGTCATCGACTACCACCCGGTCATCGCCGGCCCCGCCGTGGAGGCAGCCGATCACATGCAGGAATGGTTCGAGGCGGGCGCGGTCGACGGCTTCTGGGTATCGCCCGACATCGACGACGGCATCGATGCGTTCGTCGACGGCGTGATCCCCATCCTTCAGGAGCGCGGCATCTTCCACCGCGACTACGCGGGCGCGACGTTGCGCGATCATTTGGGCGCGCCGGCACAATATGGTCCCGATCCACGCATTCGCGCCTGAGCGCACCGTCACTCATCCTTCAGGAGATCATCCATGACTGCCACGACAGGTTCTCGCCGTTCGATGGAACGCCACAAACGCCGGCTGCGGCACGATATGACAGCGGCGGTCGTCCTTGCGATTGCAGGGACGGCGTCGTCCCCGACGCTCGCGCAGTCTGGTTCACCGACGCCTGCAAATGCCGCTCAGTGTGGAAATGCCCTCAGGACCGCGTTGAGGAGGCAGGCCGACACCAGGGTGGTGGCCATCAAGGCGTTCAGGCGCGGCGAAAAGCTGGTGCTGACGGACGATCCCAACGCCAACAGTTCATCGAACGCGGTTGAAGGCGCAGCGAAGGTTCCGCCCCCCGTCGCCGGTTCCGATCTGTGCATGGTGAAGCTGCTGGTCGGCCCCGGTCATCCCGGTCCGGCCGACGCCCCGTCGACATCGGCTGGCATCGGTATCGAGATATTGTTGCCGGCGCCGGACGCATGGAACGAGCGTATCCGGGCCTATGGCAACAGTGGCTGGTCCGGTACGCCGCAAGCCAGCCCTACCGTCGTCGCCAGCGACGACATCCATGCGGCTGCGGTGGCCAAGGGGTTCGTCGTGGCGACGTCGGACAACGGGCATGTCGGTTCGCCGGTCGATGCGTCGTTCGGCATGAAGCCGGACGGCAGCGTCAACACGGTCCTGTGGAAAGACTTCGCCGAGCGTAGCCTCCACGAAACCGCCGAGAAGACCAAGGCGGTCGTCCGCGCTTATTATGGGCGTCCCCAGAAATTCGCCTATTGGGACGGCTTCTCGACGGGCGGACGCCAGGGGCTGAAGCTGGCGCAGCGTTTCCCCGACGACTTCGACGGCATATTGGCCGGTGCCCCCGCGATCAACTGGACCAACTTCTTCACAGGCGTGCTCTATGGTCCCGTCGCGATGCAGCAGGATCTGGGGCGCATGATCGCGCCGGAGAAACTCGCGGCCGTATCAAAGGCCTCCATCGCCGCCTGTGGTGGGTCCGCGCTGGGCTTCGTCCTCGACCCGCTCGCCTGCCGGTATGATCCGGCAAAGAATGCGGCGATCCTGTGTGCAGTCAACGTCGCGGCGCAGGACAAGGCGGCTTGCCTCAGTCCGGCGGAGGCGAGGCTCGTCAACAAATTGTGGTATGGCCAGACCAGCGGCGGCAGCGTGCCTGCACCCGCCCAGGACAACGGCAACGACAGCGCGCTGAACGGTGGATCCCGGCTCTGGTTCGGCTGGACCCGCGGCACCGACCTGAAGACGACGTCCGCGGGCGGCGCACCCGGACTCGATCTTTCGGCGGGGCTGATGGCGGTGGCGCTGCGCGATCCCTCGCTGGCGACGCCGGGGTTTCGCAACGCCACTGGCACCGGCATGAACCGATGGCGGGACAAGCTGGACTATGCCGGCCTCGCCCGTGCCCGCGCGAAGAACATCACGCTGCAACCGCAGTTCAGCGCCATCAATACCGACAACCCCGACTTGTCGGCCTTCGCGGCTTCCGGCGGCAAGCTGGTAATGTATCATGGTCTCGCCGACGAATATATCCCGGTGCAGGGCTCGATCAATTACTACCAGCGGATGACGGCCCGGACGCAGGGCGTACCGAACTTCTATCGCTTCTATCTCGTCCCGGGCTTCACCCATAGTGGTCGCTCGGAAGGCGCGCCCTTCGTTCCGGTGCCACAACCCGCATCCGGGCGGGACGAAATGTTCACCGCGCTTCAAGCCTGGGTGGAGCAGGGCCGTGCGCCCGAGACCTTGCAACTCATGTCTGGCGATGGCTCGACGACGCTTCCCCTGTGCGTTTTTCCACGGAAAATCACTTACCGCGGAACGGGATCGGTGAAGACGGCGTCGAACTACATGTGCAGATGATCGATCGACGGGACGGCCGAGCCAAGCTGGCTGTCGTCTCGTCACTCGCACTGAGGTCGGTGCCTCCGGGGAGCACGTTCGATCGTCGGATCGAGCGTGCCGTCGCGCGCTGCCGACGAGCCATAAAACCCTGATGGAGGAGGTTGGCGGCCATGCAGACGGTCATTGAGATCCTGTTGCAGGCCGGGCGCAGCGCGGTCGATGTCGCCCTGTACACCCTGCTTCCGATCATGGTCGCCATGATGGTCCTGATGCGACTGCTTGAGGTCCACGGCATTCTCGGTCGATTGGTCCGCCTGACGGCGCCGATCGTCAGGCCCTTCGGCATCACGGGCCTCGCCGTCGTAGCGATGCTGCAGATCAGCTTCGTGAGCTTCGTCGCGCCTGTGACGACGCTGGCGCTTATGGACGACAGGGGCGAGTCCGATCGACGGCTGGCTGCGGCGTTTGCGGCCGTTCTCGCGATGGCACCTGCGAATGCCATCTTTCCGCTCGCGGCGCTTGGTCTGTCGGCTGGCCCCGTCTTACTTCTATCGCTGATAGGGGGCCTTACAGCCGGAGCCGCGACCTACTGGCTATTTGGGCGGCGCCTCTCGTCGGCAGCGCTCCCGATCACCGCAGTTGAGGCCGAAGTGCGGCAGAAACCTTCGTTCCTGTTGATCATCAACGTGAGCGGTCGGGAAGCTATCGACATCGTCGTCAACATCATCCCGGTCCTTCTTCTGTCGCTCGCCATTGTCTTCGCGCTGCAACGATTGGGAGCGATCATCGCGTTCAGCTCACTCCTGAACCCGCTACTAAATTGGGCAGGCGTGGATCAGGCGCTCATACTCCCAACCATGACGAAGTTCTTGGCCGGCAGCACTGCCCTCGTTGGCGTCTCGCAGCACATGGTGCACGATAATCAGCTCACCGCCAGCGCACTGAACCGTAGCTCGGGCCTGCTACTTCATCCATTGGACCTGCCGGGGGTCGGCATCTTCGCCTCGGCAGGAAAGCGTCTCGCGAAGTTTCTCCTGCCCGCACTCGGAGGAGCGGCGATCGGGATTGTCGTTCGCGGAATGGGAACGATGGCGATCTTCTAAACAGCAGAACTTTTTGAACATGCCGATCAGCGTGGATCATGCCAGAGGCTCCGCTCCAGTTTGCCATCGTTCTGCACAGCTGACGGCCTAACTAGCGGCAGCAACGGCCTCAGCATTCCCAATAGCTGCCGGGCAGGAAAGTCCCCAATCGTAGCCGTTGAGATCAGGATTTAGTACGGAAAGCTTTCTTGTCCGGACTCCGTCTTGAGGATGCTCTGAAGGCAGAGACGGAGACGCTCCCTGTTTCCGGGCACGGAGGTTTAACGGTGCCGTTTGGTTAGGTTCCGTATGGTCCTTCTTGATTCGGACTTCAGGCGGACCAAGCGACTAAATCGACCAGAAATCCATACGTTGTTTTTTTACGGAAAAATACCAGCCGGCAGCTAGTGCACTTAGAGCATACCCAAACCGCACCGGTACAAAGTTTGACTAACTCAATTTAACGTGGGCGGGCAGGGGGCTCCGGTGAGGCAATGGCCGCGCGCATCCGAGAGGACCGCTTCATAGTCGGACGAAGGGGTATCAGCCGGCGTCGAGAAGGAGCGATATCAAATTAAACGCGTCAAACTACGCTCGCCGTGGGCGCGTGTTCTAAGTCCTTGCGTCGCTCGCTGGCTGCCACCATCTTTTTCCGATGGGTCGCGATGAAGCTTCGCAGTTCGATCAGATCCGATGCCATTTGCGCCTTGTCCGGCGCATCGATTTGCTTTGCCGCCGCCTGGTCATGACCGGACCGCTCCGATGCGCGCTTCATCGCGAAATAGATAAGTCGATAGTCTTCATCATCGATATCTACCATCTTTAGGCTTTGAGTTTTAACGTCCGTCCCGAACCGCTCGACGACTCCGCCGAGAACAACTTCCTCTACCCCTCTCTCCCAGGTTTCACGCAAGTCAGTGTAGAATTGCTTGGCAAGCTTTCGAAGTTCGTCGCTATCCGGCGCCAATCCATCGGGAATCACCTTGAGCTGCGTCTCCAGAACCCGCTCGCGTTCTTTCACCTTTTTTGCGATCCAAGGTTGGTCGTCGATTGAAACGAGGCCAAACCCTCCCTCCGACTGCTGGATTAGACAGGGCAGGGCAGGCACCTGAGGACTTCTATCAGCACATGCACGAAGCACTTCCTGATAAAACAGGAGGTTGTGAGTGAAGATGATTACCTGCCGGCCGCGTGCAGCCTCGGCAACAAAACGATTTGCGACGCGACGCATGCGCTGATGATCGAGGCTGGTGACCGGATCGTCGACGATGATCGCGCCTTTGCTCTCGTTGACGTGCGCGTCAGCGAGGAAGCACGCGATCGCCAGCGCTCGTTGTTCGCCCTCACTGAGGACGTTCGACTTCTTGGCCCGTCCGCTGCTGTCGAGGGCCATTTCGAAAAAACTTTTTCCCGATGCGCTTTGCTCGGTGAAGCGCAGCGGCACATGCTCGATGCCGAGTGACGCGATCTCACGCTGGATACGGGCGCTAAGCTCCGGTGTAATGAGTTCGCCGCGAAGTGACGACGCAAGTTTCGAAATTGGGCGCGTATTGAGGGCCGATACGCACGACAGATAGCGCTGCCGGTCGGCGAGACCGTCTCGCCGAGCGATCAAATGATCGACGCAGCCCGCCAGCGTTTCGCGGTCCCGCAACTCGAGTTCGAGCGCGACGGCCGCGCGATCGACCCCGCCGCCCTTTTCGAGCACATCGGCCCGCTCTATCATATTCTCCCCCGCTTTCTGAAGCGCGAAGATTGGCGCGATCATCGGCAAAGCTTCCACGGCCGCCCCGCCTTCGAGGTACGCTAACAAACTATTGCGGTGCTGAAGTAGTGTTTGGCTCGCTGCGGCCGCGGCATCTGCCATTGTCCGGGATGCATCGTCATGATCGCGAAATTCCGCAAGCGCTAGGCGAACCTGATCGTCGGTATCGACTTGCAGCCTGCGCAGCTCCGTCACTCGATCATCTACAGCTTGCTTGGCTACGTCGACCGCGGCAGCTGCTTCGCCGGCGATAAATGCATCAAATGCGTTCATGCGGTCGCTGGCAGCTTCGTCCAACGGTCTTTGGCAGAGCATGCACGGATCGCCGACGGCAAATGCGCCATCGTCTGGAACAATGTCGGCTTCGGCAGCAAACTGACGCGCAAACCGGAAAAGGGCTCGCCAGGTTTCGCTACCAGTTGCAGCGATAGGAAAGCGTCCGGCCTGCTCCGCAGCAAAGGCATCCGCCGCGATCCGTGCCTGCCCCAGAGATTGAAGCAGACTCGCGTCCTGTTCGAATTTAGGCCGCCCCAGCGGTACGATCGTCGCAACGAGACGGTCAGTGACGGCTTTCACCGCATTCCCGAGGCGGCGCAGGGTGCGCGCCTGTGCGGCAGGGCTAGAAGCGATCTGGCGGCGAACTTCCGAAAGTTGCGCCGCTGCTATGTCGTCCCACGAGGCCAGAGCACGCAATTGATCTGCGGTCGGGAGCTTGGCGAGCGTGGTAGACGTCGTCAGCAATCCGACTAATGTTCCAGCCACAGTGCTCGGCGCAAGCTGGACGGCGATCGCACCACCGTGCGCTGCGGTCAGTCGGTCGGCTGCGGTCTGGCAGCGCTCGGCAGCAAGGCCGTAGAGTTGGCCCATGACCGTAAGGCACCGCACTTCCGGCGGCAAGAAAAGTATCTCCGCCTTGTCCTCGACATAGAGCCGCGCGTTCGCCGTATCGAGAAAGGTCATTTGCACGCATGCGTCAGGAAGCACCGAACCTTCGGCCCAATTATGCGACACCGGTTCCGCCTTGCCAGTCTTGGTGGAGAAGGTGACCTCCGAAGGACCGTCGGTCGTCGCAGCAAAGACATTGCCTTGGAGAGTGATCGGAACGCGAGACGTGCAGAGTCGTCTTGCGGCCCTAGCGTAGCCGCTTTTGCCAGAACCATTCTCTCCATAGACGATGGTTAGGCCATCAAGAGCAAATTTAAGCTCCTGGCCTGAAGCGAGCCGATCAACATGCTTCAGCGGCCCGATTGAACATAGCAGCGTAGTCTCGGTGGCGTCCTCGACTGCTGCGAAGCATCCTTCTTCGAACGCCATGCACTCCGGTTTACCAGCGGAGGCAATTCCGTTAGCGGCCTGAACACGGGTCGCGACTGCGTCTGCGTCCTCCGCGGTCGCAACGCCGGCGATAGCGGCGCGATGCAAGGCATCAACGATCCACGATTCTTGCCCAGCGACCCAGTCTTGCAGCTTCCCCATGTTAATCCCCCCTTGTATTCTCAGGCATCCTCAACCGCCAGCCCGTGCCCTGTTAAGCGTAAACAGGCGGCCAAGGATTTCGTCCTCGCCGAGCCGACCGGCTCGCCAGTCGTCTCCCCACCCGTAGGCGTCGGCAACAGCGGTATCGAGCGCCGCATGCGTATCGAGCAGCCACTGGGGTGGCCGGTTGTATAGGTTCGTGAGAGTCCGCTCACCCAGCTCTCCAGAAGCAATTTCGCTTCGGGGAACGATGCAATCGGGGAAGCCAGCGACGACCTCGGGCCGCAAGACGGCGAGATCTGCAGGATTAAGCCAATTTCTTCTGAGTTCATCTAGACGCATGGCGGCCATAGCGATGGCAGTTGCGTGCGGATGATCGGCATGCTGTGCAATGGAAACGTCGGGCGTGAGGCCGTCGGGAAAAGGGAAAGTCTCGAACCCAAGAGACGGCGTATACTGGGGATCGTTGCCGACGCCGTGCCACCCGCCGAGTGCAAGCGACCAAAATTCGTGAAATTTCGAATGCAGGATGCCGAACGTAACGTCGTCGTCCCGACAGACGATGACCACGCGGCTGTCGGGTACGACTGAGGGGGGGGCCCAGACAAACAGCCTGTGCTTAGCGACGCGCGGTGTGAAGATTGCCCGCGTCAGCCCGGCTGCGGCATTCCTTATGCCCGGCACGGTCTCGCCATGCTGCCACCAGAACGTCCGCCGGCGCTCGCGGCGGTTGGCATCGCGAAACGGTTTTACGACGGCACGGACGTGCTCGAACGGTGCCTCGTAAAGTGCGGCGTCGCCCTGCGACATAGTCCCGAAGTCGATGATCCATCGGTCGGAGGGTCTACGGGTGATATCCCTTCCGTTCATTAGCGGGCGCACGACGTCGGCGTTGGGGCGTCCATTTGGATTTAACGGCATCTGCAGCCAACGCCTTGCCTCTCCGCCCTCGACGTCGAAGCTGCCGACCTTCACCGGACCTTGAAATGCGACATTTCGGTTTTTCACGAGCGGCCGCGCCGTCGTCAGGTCGACCCCGCCACGCTCGCCTGAAAGGTCGGCGAATATCGATGGAACCGGGAACCCGTCGAGCATGACCGTGCCGTCGGCCTTTCCCTCGAAGCAGACGAGCGAGACGCGGACTGCCGCGCCCTCAATGGTCCAATCCTCATCGCTCCAGGCTTCGAAGACTCGTCCCCGCTCAACCACCGGCTTAAGCACCTCCCGGTTCTTGCCGCTACGGATGCTGTTTGTGGCCACGAACCCAACTCGGGTGGCGACACCTGCTTCGACCATCAACCAGGCTTTGGCAAACCAGTAGCATACGAGGTCCACCCCCCCTGGGACGCCCGGCCAAGCCCGCCTTAACGCAACCGTGTATTCCTCTCCCAGCTCGCCGATCATCTTTTTGTTGCCGAGAAAGGGTGGATTTCCGACCACCGCGTTCGCTGGCGGCCATGTTGCGGCGGAGCCGTCGTCGGCAAGAACGGCGTCGCGGCATTCGATCGTCTCGAGTGGCCTAAGAATAGGGTTGCGCGACGCATCGAAGCCGTTGCGGCGCATCCACTGGATCTCGCCGATCCACACCGAGACACGCGCAAGCTCGGCTGCATAGGGGTTAAGCTCGATTCCAAGGACGCACTCAGGTCCCACGCGAGGGAATCCCCGCGACAAGCCGAGCGTTTCTGCATCGAGGTTAGCGCGGTGCTCAATGTCCTTGAGCGCCCTGAGCGCGACGTAGAGGAAATTGCCTGACCCACAGGCGGGATCCAGAACACGAAATGCGGCAAGGCGCTGGACGAAGCGCTCGTGGACAGCCTGGGCTTCCGTGAAAGCACGCGTCCGCCTGCCGAGCTCAGCCCCACGCAGCAGCCTTTCGTTGGTCTGGCGCGGCGCGGTTTCCACCAGCTTGGTCATGTGGGCAAGCGCATCCGCCCATTCGGCCTCCAGCGGCTCGATAACGACCGGGCGGACGATCATCATAATCTTGTCGCGATCGGTGTAGTGGGCGCCAAGCTGGCTGCGTTTCTCAGGATCCAAGCCGCGCTCGAACAGTGTACCGAGAATGGACGGATCGATCTGCGACCAGTCCTTACGCGCCGCGCGAAGCAGTTGCTCGATATCCTCGCTATCGACGGGCAGCACGGTTTCGTCGGAGAACAACCCGCCGTTGAACCATTCGATTGACGTGAACCCTACGGTGCCGCCGGGACGTGCCATCGCGCCGAACAGCATGGAAGCGTGGTCTACAAACCTAACGGGGTCGCTTCTGCTGACCTCGAGCATTTTCGTGAACAGATGCTCGGGCAGCAGTCCAACGTCTTCGGCAAACATGCAGAAGACTAGCTGGTTTACGAAGTGCGCGACCCGGTGCGGATCGAAACCACGGTCACGCAGCCGCTGCGCGATGCCGGCGAACTCCTTTGCCGTTTCCTCAGTCAGCTCCTGCCGCGATTTCGCCGGCTTGAACTGGTCGGGGTCGATGAAGGCGGCACGTATCCTGTCACGGATCGCTCCGTTGGTAAGGTCGTCGAGTGCAAATTCGTGCGTTTCTTGGACGCTGTTTGTCCAGTTTGTCCGGATCACAATCCGATTCATGTCCGACACGATCAGAAGCGGTGGGTTCTCAAGCGCCACTGAATATTGAAGGAGCTGGCCATAGGCGCGGTCCAAGTTGGCGTGGCGTCCCTTGTATTCCCATCCGAAGCAGCCGCGGCGCCAAACGTCAGCCCAGCCGTTGCTACCGTTGGTCTTATTCGCACCCTTTTCGAACGTGAACCATTCGCCCCTCGGATCGGCGGAAACAGGGTCCTCGACGCCGAGTAGGGCACACAGATCGTTGAAGTGGCTCTGCGACGCCGAGCGCTCCTTCAGCTCGACGTTACGCCACTTCTTGAGAAATTCCTGTGGTTTCATTTGGGCCCATCAACGATCAAGTATGCTCAAAATCTTCGTTTCTACCTCCATGTCTAATGAGTCGGGCTAGCCCGGCAACCTAAGAGCACGACTTCCTGACATGCGAGGGAGATTTGCGAACGAAAGCCCGCTTTACAACCAGCGTCGAACAGCCGCCAATGTACGGATCAGTATCGTCGTTCTGTACCTCCGACCGCTCGAGTAATGCCGCGAAGGACACCCCAGCTTCCTGAAAGTGCGATCCATGGCGGTTCGATCGTAGGGCCTCCCAAAGGCATACCCCCCAAACCACCGGCGGAAAATCTATCAATCTCGCAATCTATAGCGGGGGCAGGGAGAGGGGCTGTCGAGCGCGTGTGCCTCGACGAGGATCCAGCACCATCCGTACCGCGCGATCGCGGACCTATGGCGCAATCTTGTTCGCCGTTTTGCTCATATCGGCTCCACCTTCCTAGGAAGTGGAGCCTCCAACAAAACCATCCCAGTTCAATGCACACCAAGACCGACTGTTCAATCGCAACTGTCCAAAGCACCCGCAGGGGCTCAAGCACGCTGCCGTGCCGGTCTTGCCGGGGAACAAGCTGAAGACCATCCTCAAGAGCCTCGACTAAGTGCTGATTCAGCGCGGCACACCGATCGGGATCGTCGCACAAGTCGGCCGCATCAACGCGCGCATTCCCGAGGTGCAGCCTGCCGAGGTTGGCTACTGGCCCGCGCGGATCGGGCAGGTGACACCGTGCACGCCATAAGGAGCCTTGCCGTTCGTAACGGGATTAGGGCAGAAAGGCCCCGACCAAACGAGCTTGAGGGGAGGGCGGTACGAAATGAGCGGTGGCTTTGGTGCGATACCAGAAATGGTGATAAACTATATCCGCGATGTATTCACGCGCGCCAATGACAAAGTCTCTCGCGCCCTCACCAATCATCCGTCGATGCACGAGCCTATGCTCGACGCGATCCTCATCGCCGAACTCAGTGCCGCACCCGCCGCGTTCTTCGCGGCCGAACAGATCGCGCTCAACCTCGAAACCCATTGGTTCGGCAACCGGCGGATGTACCGGCGCTGGGAGATCGCCGATATTGCGTTGATTGTGATGTTACGACGGCGAGGGCATTTGGAGCAACGTAAGGTCGCGTTGCTCCAAACCAAGCGGCTTTATTCCAAGGAGCTGCCGGCAGAGGAGGACGAGCCCGAAGACTATTTGATCGGGATCGGCCGTCTGGGCGACCGAACGGACCCGCAACGGCCGTTCTATCAGCAGCGAGCGTTCGGCTTCGATGACGGCAGTACATACGGTGCGACCTACGCCGGCCATGAACAGGTCGACCGGATCGATGCCTATATCCGCGAACGCGGCATTCCGGTTTATTACGGGCTCTACAACCCGTTGGTGCTGCCGTTTAAAGGCCTCTATCCGGCACCACCAGATGCCAATTCTCAGCTGACCAATGAGGTCGGTTGTCGGGTGCTGCGCTCAGTCGATGTCCATGCCCCGATAGCAAGATTGCCCGGCGGCCAAGCGCCAAGCGTCGCCAATTTGACACTCTCCAAACCCCTGGATGCATCCGATCTCGGTTCGACACGGGGCTGGCGATTAGAGCGTTTCGTCGCCGACGAGGTTCTGCGCTGTCGCGAGGGGAGGCTCTTCGATGACACTACCGATCCGAACCTCAGGGCGCTGTTTTACGAGCGAGGTGCGCCGATCACTGCTGCGATCGTGATGACGGTCGACATCGATGGTGACCGGCGGGACTAGACGAGGGCAGAGGAGGCCGGTGCTGTGACTATCACGTTCCTCGATGACGAGAAGCTCGGCCCGAAGGTCACGGAGATCCTGCGCGGAAAGGACGTGCGCTGCGCAGTCGCATTCTGGGGAACGGGGGCGGTCGAGCATCTGTTCGGATCGGATGGGCTGCCGGATAATGCTCGCATCGTCTGCGACCTATCGATGGGCTCGAGCAACCCGAAAGAACTGCGCGCGATGGGCGCTCCGACCAACCCCCGCCTGAAGCATCTCGTTGGCTTGCATGCCAAAGTCTACATCTCGAACTGCGGCGCGATAATATGCTCGGCCAATGCTTCGAATAACGGGATCGGTTTTCGGGATGTCGCAGGCTTGGTGGAGGCGGGTGTCTTCCTCGGTCCGGGCACAACGGGCTATGACCGCGCAACTAACTGGTTCAGAAGAGTCTGGCGGCGGGCCGGGCCGGTTGATCCGGCAGCGCTCGCCCGGGCCACCGAGGCATGGGATCGGCGACCGCGGGGGAGGGGGCCGAAGAGGGGCTTCCCGATCGCCAAGGGCGTGCCGTCGCTCCTCGGGACTGTGGCCAACGATCCGTCGCGCTTTCGCGGGATCGGCTTCGTTTTCACAAACTGTCGCGCCGACGAGACTGAGCGAAATAAAGCCGCCACGGAGCTGCAGCGGCGCGACGATAAGCGCGCGGAGAGATCGCTTGGGCGGGACGAGCGGCGGAAGCTGCAGAAATGGAACGTCGGCGACCTGTTTACAGGATGGAGCGAGCAAGATCTCGATGCATGGCCCCGCCGGTTCGTCTGCATTCATCGACCTCGCGTACGGGCCAGCTACTGGTTTTACCGGCGAGCCCATGAGATCCTAATGGGGGAGGATGCTGGGGTGGTGTTTGCGGAGCGACCACGCAATCTACGCGCCGAGCTCGGCTTTCTACATGGGTGCGAGGCGATGCTCGCGAACGACGCACCGTTGTTGGACCGTATGTTCAAGCACTGCGAGGAGCAGGGCCACTGGCTTTGCGAGAACGGCGAACGCCTTGTACAGCTGATTGAGCAGGTCGGGAGTGACAATCACTCCTGACCGAGCAGGATTCCAGCTTAACCGGTACTTTCCGCTGCGATCTCTGCCATCGGGCGACACCCAGGGAAGCTCAGATACTCGGACCGGTGCAGCCAGCTCTGATATTGACCGGAAAAGCCGATCGCATGGAGCATGATGCGCGTCACCACCTCCCGCGCCCAAACGATATGATCGAGCAGGCGCGCATCGGGGGCGGACAGGTCGGGCGCGACCCCGGTGTGAACGATCACGTTGCGAGCGTCGGTGACGGCGCGCAGCCAGCCGACCGGAAGGTCGCTTGTAACAATCGCGTGAGACGTCAACAGGTCCTCGACCTTGTCGCGGAATGGGCGGCGGTTCAACTCGTCGGCCTTGCCGCCCATGCGTGATGGCGCGCGCTCCGCGCGGAGAAAGCGACGCACGCGCCCGCGAAGGTCACGAAAGGCGTCTGGCGTCATGAAAAGATCGGGAAGGTCAGAGCGGGCAAGGATGCTTTCGAGTGCGCTCATCGCGTTGATGAGCCGGCTCTCTTCGTAGAACACTGTGGCGGTCATCCAGCGGATGGCGGGTTCCAGCCGCTCGACCGCATCGGGGCGCTCCTCGTACGAGGCGACAGCGGTCGCGAATATCTGGTTCATGAAGAGCATGTCGAAGGGCGGCATGTAGGGAGCAGGGGAGGGACTTCGCCGCACCACGCGCAACGTCTTCACGCCGTGACGGACCGACAGTTCGTAGACCGGCAGCACGTAGACGCCGCTCGCGAACGAGAGGACGCGCGATAAATGTATCAGGAAGCGCTCGCTCTCGTCCCACCAGCCTGGCACCTCCTGCGTACCCGCATGCAGAGCGATGATGGCCGATGGTGCCTGGGACGGACGCTCGGCATGGCCGGTGAAGACTAGTCGGCCAAGGTTGGTTTGCCGCTCAATACCATGGAAGGTGCCAAGCTTGCGGACATACCACGCACGGACGTCTTGATGATCGGGCGGCGCATCGCGGCTGAACGTGGCCAGGCCGGCGTCTGCCTCAAGCTCGACCCGATCATCGGGCGGCCGACGCCAGCTGGTGACGTAGAGCGCATCGGTGGCGAATCGCCAGCCATCCGCGGAGCGACCGGTGAGCGAGCAGGCGACTTGCGGTTGAAGCAGTTCGCCTTGCGGATGGAAGACGGTTCCGGCCTGGGCTGGCCTTATATCGCCCAGGCTCAGCATAAGCCCGCCCTCGTCGTCGATGCCGGCATCGAAGCGAATTGGGGCGGAATGATCTCGTAAGGAGAGCGTGCCTTCGAAGGCGATGGGGTCGAGGATCGGCATGGTTCGAGCAGAATACCACGTCCGATGCCCGGACGCGCCGCTCGGGAACAAGGTGCTGAAGAGTGTAACGTTGTTTGCCGCATTCGAGGCAACGGTCGTGACGGACCGCTTGACTGCGCTTGGCAGCGGCGCTGCTTCCCCGCTACGGTCACCGACGAGACCGTGCAAGACGATCCGGGGCTCACAGGGGGAACGCACGGATGAAGGCAGGACCGGTTATAATTGGACAGCTCTTGCAGGCGCGCGCCCGCTACAAGGTACCGATTTATCAACGCAGCTACGTCTGGACGCGTGATCGACAATGGGAGCCGCTCTGGAGCGATATCCGCACGAAAGCGACCGAGCGGCTCGCAGGCCGCCCTCAACGCTTCTCGCACTACATGGGCGCGGTGGTGCTGGAATCCCGTGGCGGTTATTCGGCGCGACTGGTGCCTGCCTCGCAGATCGTCGATGGGCAGCAGCGGCTGACGACGTTCCAGCTGTTCCTCGCTGCCGCGCGTGATTACGCAAATATGATCGGGCATGAGAGCGCACGCCAGAACATCGAGCGTTATCTGTTGAACGCTGACCCGCACCTCATGGAAGACCCAGACATTGAGCTGTTCAAGGTCTGGCCCCCCCAGCAGAACCAGGAGTTGTTCACTCGCATCGTTCGCGACGGGCGTGAGGCGCTTCGCAAGCACTACCGTGCCCATTTTTATGCGAAGCGCGACAAAATATACGATTACTCGACCACGCCGCGTATGCTCGCGGCCTATGGGTATTTCTTTGATCGCATCCGCGAGGCGGTTCAGCACGATGCGCTTCAGGAGGAACTGATCGAGCCGGAAACCAACGACCCAACGCTGCTCGAGGCGGCCGACCCAGACCAAGCAATAAGGCCGGAGATCAAGCTCGACGCGATCTGGCAGGCGTTGATCGAGGAGTTCAAGGTTGTCGAGATCGTGCTCGAGGACGGCGACGATGCGCAGGTCATCTTCGAGACGCTGAACGAACGCGGAGAACCGCTGCTTGCGGCCGATCTCGTCCGCAATCATATCTTCCACCGTGCGGAGGAGGAGGATCGCAAGAATGCGGAGAAGCTGTTCCGCGAATTCTGGAACCCGTTCGAGGATGGATTTTGGGCGGTGGCGGAGAAGCAAGGTCGCTACAAGAAGCAGCGGATAGAGTTCTTCCTCGCCAATTACATCGCCGCGCAAATTTCTTCCGACGTGACGATCACCAAGCTGTTCAGCGAGTACAAGGCCTATCTGAAGCTGGCCAAGTTTCCGAACGTCGAGGCCGAGTTGCGAGAACTGTCGCGGTTCGGCGCGATCTACCGCACCCTGATCGAGCGTGATCCGGCGAACCCGCTCGGCCGATTTGGCCGACGTCTCCAGCTCTGGGATTTGACTACCGTCTTCCCACTGGTGCTTCAGCTCTGGTCTCGCGAGGAACTAGATGAGACGGTCAAGGAAAGTATGCTCGAAATGCTGCTTTCCTTCATCGTGCGGCGGGCAGTGTGCAATCTGACTCCCAAGAACTACAATAAGCTGTTCCTCGCTGCGGTCGCCGAGCTTAACCAGAATGGCTGGAGCGTCGAGCAGCTGCAGGGTTTCTTCGCACGTCAGACGGCGGATTCAGCGCGCTGGCCGCGCGATGACGAGTTCCGGCGGCATTGGACGACGGCACCAGCGTATCCGCGCTTGGGCCCGGCGCGGAGCCGGGCGGTGCTGGAGGAACTTGAGCGGGCGAAGCGGACCCGGTTCCACGAAACCGACGCCTTGAAAACGGGCCTCACAGTTGAGCATCTGCTACCGGACAGCTGGTCGGCGCACTGGCCGTTCGCGGATGGCAGCCGCCCCTCGACGACCGACCTCGTCCAAGCGGTTTACACGGTCGCAGAAGATGCGAGCGCGTTGGGCAAGACGGTCCGTCGTAACCGCCTGAAGCACAGCCTAGGCAATCTGACTTTGCTTACGCGGCCGTTGAACAGTTTGCAAAGTAATGCAGGCTGGAACGAGAAGCGGGCCTTACTGCTCGACCCCGAGCGCGGCTCGCTGCTTGTGCTCAACAAAGAGGTGACCGTGGCCGGCGATTGGAACGAAGCGGCGATCGAGACGCGCGGCGCGGCGCTGTTCGAGGTGGCGGTGGTGATCTGGCCGTTCCCGGTATCACTGCCCTGAAAGGAACAACGATCCAGATCGGCGCTATTATCGCGGGAATGGGGGGGGGCTCGGACGTTGCGATCGACCGCTACTGATCGAACTCGCGATGGATGCCGGTCGGGGTTGTGGTCGCCTAAACGATGGAGTGCAGTGGCGCCGAGATGGTGGCGGAGGGTGATTTCGCCGAAGTAATGGTCACGAGGCTGTTAGTCATTCTTGCGATGGTACTGTCGCTTGATCATTTTCCCCACCACATAGATAGAAGGGCAAAGCGGATCCCGGTTCTTCAGCTTGGCCATCTCGCGCGCCGGACCGATTACACCAAACATCACGAAGGCCCCGGCAAAGCTCATCCGGACGCCAAAAAACCCATGAGCCTCGTGGTAGCCATACTGAAAGCTGAACTGGTTTCCCAGATCAACATTGCGTCGCTGCCCAACCTCATGTTCGTCAAACCACTTGTCAGCTGTTGTTAGCATCTGGCGAGCGGCGTCTGTGCCGGCCTGAGCCCAGTTGAGATGATACCGATTGCTCGAGCCAGCGAAGCGGGCAGTTATCTTGTAATACAAGGCGTAGAGCACTTTAAGGCCGAACAGTTCAATGTGTGCCTTAGCCGCGGGCGGCGCCGTCGTCGTGCGGTCGGCTTCGTAGATGCCGTGCGTGAACAGGGCGAGGCCTGCGGATGGACGGGGCGGCATCCGAGGCACCGCCTCAGGCGCGTTATTAACTAGGCCAGAAACTAATTTTTCGAATTCTGCTTCGTCAAGGCCACGAGCCGATCGGTCGAAGCTGCGGATGTAGAACGCCATGACCTGCTCGCTTAGCCCAGCGATACGGTTGCACTCCGAGCATGACGGGAACAGGAACCCTTCCGGGCCATGTTTCTTGATGAAGACGATCCGAGCGGGAGCGTGATCGATCTCCGTCGTCGGCCGCCTCCCGGCGCAATAGCAGCAACGCGGGTGACCCGCGATGAACGTAGCGCGATCAACCTTCTGCGGCGTTTTTACCATGCCTTGGCCTCGTCTTTCACAAACCGGCGTCACTAACCGCCGAAGCTTTAGAAGCGAGGAATTTGCACGCAGTCGAATAGGGCGTCGGGCAGGACGCCTCATTCGTACAGGAAACTGTCGTCGATGTCCGCATCCGAACCGTCGTCTGGAGGTAGGATCTCGCTCCATTGCTGGCCGGGTACACCAAACACCTCCACCCCAACCGGAGGGCTGTCCTCCCATATCAATCGCCACGAATAGACTAGATCATCGTCGCTCGCGTATTCCTCGACATGGAATGGGTGATCGGTAAGGGTCTCCTCATCGATCCCCAGCGCAGCGGCCACAAGCCGGATCAGCCCGTCATCCGTGTCCGGAAGCGGGATTTCTTGTGCGAACCGGTCGGGTGTCTTACAGGGCGGCACGCCTGAAAAGTTGAGGGTCGGTAACTCCTCAGAGTATGTTGGGCCAACGACGAGATCGGGCCGCTCCAGGGCCGGGTTCGGCATCGATGTAGTCAGAATAATCTGTATAGGCGTAATCGCAGCCCTAGCTTCCGCTACAATCAATTCCTGAAAGCGATGGCTTCGAGCTAGCTCCATACCTTTGTCCTCGACGTTATCCATCAGCAGAAAACGCGGATGCCAAAACTCTGGGTCACGAGAGGCCGCGCCGACAAGAGCCAGTAGAGCGGCGTTCTTTAGAACGACGTTGCTGCTTTCTGCAAAGTTCATACTACCATCGACAGAGACTGCATCATCTCCAAAATCAAGTGATACCATTTCCGCCTTTTGAAACTCGGCTTGGCGTGGAAGATCGCTATGCAATATACCACGTGCTGATTGGCTAACTTGTCCTAGCGCCCTGCGTCGGCGAGCATCGCCCTGTGCGGATAAGCTTTCGGCACGAGCATTCAACTTCATGAAATCATCGTCGGCCTGATCACGCTCCGAAATAAGTCGGGTAAACCGCTCCGCAACCTCCCGCCGCCCTATCGACTGCTTAATCAGTTCGCCAATTTGACCCAGGCGATTATGAAGCTGAGCGATACGAGCCTGACTTGGCGATCCGGCAAGTTCGAACTGTCCGACGAATTCGCTTCGTGCCCGCCGCAAATCCGACCGGAGACGCCGAAGCTCATTATTCTTTGAGGAGACATTCTGAGACTTCGCAGTCATGAGCTGACGCGACTCGCGCAATTGCAGAGATGTATCAATCTGAATTTCTAGATATCGCGCCTCCTGTTTGCCGGAATCAAAAGGCCTGGTGCAAACGATACAGTGATCGCCGTCATCCGGGACCTCTAAGATCTTCAGACAATTCGGACAATGGCTGAACTCTAGACTCCCGATCGAGCCCGCAAGCTGAGATGTGGCGCCTATCTTTCGAAGTGTCTCTTCAAGATAGTCGACAAAGATATCGAGGTCATCAAGCTCAAGGGCCAGCTGTTCTACCTCTTCCTCAAGACGCCGCATGAGGCGTCGGCGCTGTCGCAATGCGTCCCGCGCTAGGTTGCGGGCGGAAGCGTACTCGTCGTCTTCGTCCACCATCTCGATGCTCTCGAGGGCCTCAATCTCACCAATATGCCGTAACTGTTCAGCCTCTAGATCAGCCTGTTCCTGATCAATCTGATCGAGCCGAACACTTCCAAAGTTTGGTGGCAGGTTTGTCCGAAATGCGTCAAGTCTAATTGTTGCGCTCTCTAACTTTTTGCGTGCCGATCTAAGCTCTATCTGAGTTTCGTAGAGGGCGTAGCTGTTGACCCCCAAAATGAGATCACCGACCGCTACTCGGATATCACGAGTATCGAAGCTCTCGAAACGGAATAGTCGCGGAGCTGGCGTGCGCTGGTCCGAGTAGAGCAGCCGCATGATTTGATGGGCGGTGACATTAGATCCCTCACTGCCTGGGGCGTCAGGAATGCCGACGGCACGAAACAGTGCTTGCGAGAAGCTCAGCTGCTTCTCGCTCCGTTGAATTGGAAACCGGCTCCACCGCTCTGCAATAGCTGCCTCATCGTTGTCCATTGCGCCAAAGAAGACGGCGATGGGCTCCTTGCGTGTAGTCACGAACCGGCGGAGGGTAATGACTCCCGACCGGGTCAGTATTTCCGCTCGGACTTCGGTGCAGAGCTTAGCCTTTTCCTTCCACTGGTCGAATTCTCCCCCAAGGACGAAAAAAATGAAGTCGGCAATGGTCGATTTACCGGAGCCATTTTGACCGCGGATTATATTAACACCAGGATGAAATCTCTCATCGTACACGCGCCTCGTCCCTGCGAAGACGACGAGCCGTTTCAAAGCCAGAAGGCTCACAGCGCTATGCTCCTGCACGACGTAGCCCGGTTGAGTTGCGTAACGCCCCAGGTTCATTCTCCCCGATGGTTGCGAAGTATGCTGCTATGAAATCGGCAGCTAAACTCTCGCGATCCGTTAGGTGCGGCAGAACAGATTCCTCGTTATAGCTTTGCTGTAAAGCGACGCGCCCCTGGCGAAATAGTTCGAAATCAAGCAGCCCCTTGCCCAATAACGTTTGCAGAGCGTCGCGCTGTACGCCCTCCATTTTCGCGAACAGGACAGGCGCGGCGGGATAGCTCAAAAATTCCGCTGCGGGACGGGCAATCTGAAACGAGCGGAAGGCCTCGCGAATAGGTCCGGGCATGTGCGTCTCGTGCAAGAGCGCCGGGCTAGCGAGAAAAAAGTCACAGATGAAGAGCCGCTCAAGCGTTGGGGCAGGTCTGCTCCACCGGCTTAGCAGTGCCATTATCCTGCGGATTGTGTCGTAGGAATCGAGATGAGCGTACCACTGACGTACGATCATGCAGCGTCCCATCGGATGTGGCATTGCTCCGCTAAGAAGTAGATCGCCTGCATTACAGTGAGCGGCGTTGCACCGTATTCGGCGCCGTACTTATTTACAATGGGATCAATGACTTCACTCTGCAGCGCGGCTGTACTAACCTTTTCAGGTTCGCCTTGGCAGATCTTAGCATGGTAGACGTGTGTTTCGAACCGCTGTTTGACTTCCGCAAGCAGTATGTCGTTTAACCTGCGAGCCGAAGTATGAAGGCCAAAGCGCATGTAGTTTTGCGCAAACCTGTTTTGTGCGTCGTTTGCGAGGGGATATTCATGCTCTTTGCCGGCATCGATCAACTTCTGCTGAAGAGTTCGGCGGTCACTCGTGGGCGCAATGTAGTCATCCTGCGCAAACTGATATGGTGATGCATCATCTGAATGCAGCGGTAATAAGGCCGCGCATTGCCCCGCAAGCTTTTCAAGATGGCGTTTAGTGCTGAGATATATAGTGGCATCGCGGTTGGCCGGCTTGCAAATCGTCAGGTGATCGGCATCTACGGGTACTGCTACTGTGCCTGCGACCCCGGGATCGGCGCTTTTCTGACTTACGATCTGGATGCCGCGGGTCGGCAGCTTTTCATAATAGACGACGGTTTTCACCCCGTCACGGTTGCGATACCACTCATTTAACTCGTCGAGGTGCTCGTTATCACTCTGAAGCAACTTCGTCATTTTTGAAGATAGCTTGGGGGCAACGAAGCCTATGGCTGACGCAACGCTCGAGCCCGAGTGAGGCGTCCCGAGGAACATGATAAGCTTACAACTTGTGGAAATCGCCTTCCAATCTTCGTCTGGAGCATCATGACCCGCTCGGATAAGTTGCTTCCCGAGCAGCCCACCCAAACTGTGAGCAATGATTGCCATCGGTCTCTTGCCCAAGCCGCGCGCGGCCAAATGGTCCAGTACGGCCTTGGCCCGTTCATAGAGCGACATTTCGCCTGCAAGCCACGTAGAGATGATATCGGTAGGGTAACCGAGCAGGTAAACGTTCGCCTGCGTGAGATCTGTTTGCAACCAGTCGGGCCAGCATTCGATTGCTGAACCTACGGTCCAAGTCGCGCGGGGATCCCCGCCCAGTCCATGGATGAAGATGACGTCGAACGATCCACCCCCGTCGGATAAGCATTCGAACGAGAACTCAGTCATCACCCCCCCTTGAATATGATCGTTTTCATCCACTTCCTGTCCGGAAATGGCAAGGATCGTTTGCCTTTTTGACAGGCCATGGCTCATTTGCGTGGGCAGGGCATCCTCGTCGTTCAACCCTTCCGGCCAGCGTGGTCCTGAATAGCCCATCGCATTCGATCCGTTTCGACTCAGCTGACGGTCGAATGCACGAATGTTTGCCTGTAGGACATAGCAAGAACACCAAAGCGTCAGAACGTCGCTAGACATACGGGTAGTGATGATGTTGGTGGACGGCACCGATGCCGATCCGCCCCGAACATGTCTTCCTGTACCCGATCGATTGGCCCCAGCTATCGCATCTGGTCCGCTTCGTGCGCGCAGGCGGACGCTGCGAACATTGCGGGCGCCCACACGGGCAACGGGTCTTCCACATGGGCGACGGACGCTGGTGGGACAAAGGCCGGTCGTATTGGCGTAATGGCGACGGCAGACGTGTTCGCCGACCGACCGAGAACATCCTCGATTCAGGCAAATGGACACCGGTGGTGCTGGCCTGCGCGCATCTCAATCATGACCCCAGTGACAGCGCGCTTAACCAGCTGGCAGCGCTCTGCCAGCGCTGCCACATGATTTACGATGGCCCTGAACATCGTCGTCGACGTTGGATGAACGCACATTACCGGCGTGCGCTCGGCGATCTGTTCTACGGTCCATATCCGATGCGGGGGGCGGACTGGATCACCCCGACACCCATCAGCATGCTCGATGACAGCCGATCGCTCTACGCAAACGTCCGATAGCTCGGAGCACCGGATACGCTGTGCCGGCCGCGTGCAGACAAAAAAAGGGGCCGCCAAAAAGCGACCCGGGAAGTTTTGGGAGAGGATGCCTGAAAGGCGTCACCTTGGTATCCCGCGGGTCGGGCAATGGCGAATGCAAATCGAATAAACCGGATTGCATTTCATGCACTTGGCAGAATGTTAGAGCCAAACTCATCCCCTCACAAGCTTGATGATGGAGCAATAATTACGAGTGCTGGACAGCGTGGAAGTGGATCTGGCCCGGCACGCTGATCAGCATGTCCAACGACAGTCGTTTGCATACGCGCATTCGCGGTAGCCGCCTCCGCGGCACATGCCAAACGCGCTTCGCAACGTTCGCAGGGAGAACCTTATCCACATGACTATCGAGTCTGACGCTTGACCAAACGGTTCTGGTAACGGAACATAAAGGGAACAGGTAGAGTCTAGACATCATGATCACCGCCCTCGAGTCCCTGCCGACCATCGCCCACCTGCGGACAATCGCAACGCCGATGGTGGATCACCGCATCATGCCGTTCGGTATTCCTGCGCTCGACGATCGCCTCGCAAGCAGCGGCCTTCGCGCTGGAGCACTGCACGAGGTCGCCGCACAAAGCTGTTCGATGGTCGACGATGCCGCAGCAACGCTGTTCCTCGCAGGCATCGCCGCGCGAGAAGCGGCGCATACAGGCGGGCCGGTGCTGTGGGTGAGCTGTCGCAACGATCTCTATGCGCCCGGCCTGGAACAGGCGGGGCTATCATCTGCCGACTTGATTCACGCACAACCCCGTGACGATGCAGCCTTGCTGGCCGTCGTCGAAGACGCGGTGCGCGATGGAACGCCGTCAGCGGTGATCGCCGAGGTTAGCCGGATGTCGATGGTGGCGACCCGGCGCCTGCAACTGGTCGCGGCCGACGCCGACATTCCCGTTCTCATCCTGCGACGCAGACGTAATCGCGACCAGGATCCGCTCGCCGAGCCGTCTGCGGCCTGGACGCGCTGGCGGATCGCCAGTGCGTCGTCCGAGCGCCTGGGCGTCGCCGGCGTCGGCCGATCGCGGTGGCAGGTCGAGGTCGCACGGCAGCGTGGCGGCGAAGCATTTTCGATGATTTTGGAGGGCTGCGATGAGACGGGTTGTCTCGCTGTTCCTGCCGCACTTGGCCATCGAGCGGCTGAGACGGCTGGACCGGCACGCTACGCGGCCGCCTGAGCGGCCAGCCCTTCAGCTTCCCGTCGACGACGATCCCGGTGCATGTTCGGTACCGCGGGGCGGCGGGTGGCGGCCGGGTGCGCGGTGGGCTCGTGCCGACATGCCAACCAGGCAGGATGTGGAAGGTGAGATCGCAGCGCTGCCCGCGCACGCGAAACCACCCATGCGTGAACTTGGCCGTCGCTCGGAAGCGGCGAACCATCCGTTTCATGGGTTTGCGCAAGCCGACAGTCACGACAGGGTGGCGGCGACCGTTGCCACGTTCCACCGGGCGCCGCTCGCGCTGGTCGGCAAGGTCGGCCGGCGCGAAGAGGTGGTGGCCGCCTGCGATGGCGCGGCCGCGTTGGGGATCACGATCGGCATGGCCGCGACCCATGCGCGTGCGCTGGTGTCCGATCTCGACATCCGACCGTCCGAGACCGAGGCGGATGCCGCGTTATTGGATCAGCTCGCACTGCGCGCGGTGCGCCGCTGGTCACCGATCGCAGCAGCTACGCCGCCTGATGGGCTGTGGCTCGACCTGACCGGCTGCGCGCATCTCCATGGCGGGGAAGAACGGTTCTGCCGGCGTCTGCGCGCGTTTTGCCAGCGTGCCGGGTTCACCGCGCGCGTGGCGGTTGCAGACACACCGG
>Ga0308163_10000637_pt1 | contig 54356 bp, 53 predicted proteins | sample PhyTR1_FD_201037 | JGI IMG/M metagenome (GOLD analysis project Ga0308163, IMG submission 201037) | Phyllosphere microbial communities from UC Gill Tract Community Farm, Albany, California, United States - DLSLT.R1 | ecosystem: Host-associated > Plants > Phyllosphere > Unclassified | place: USA...
GTGACCGCGGCCGCTACGCCGGCCTCTTCGGCGCCGTCATGGCCGTCGGCACGGTCGGCGGCCCGCTCCTCGGCGGCGTCGTGACCGACGCGTTCGGCTGGCGCTGGAACTTCTTCATCGCGCTGCCGATCGCCATCATCGCGATCATCCTGCTGCAGGTCACCCTCCACCTGCCCGCGCACCCGAAGCGCAAGGTGCACGTCGACTACCTCGGCGCGGTCTTCATCGCGAGCGGCGTCTCGCTCCTGCTCATCTGGGTCTCGCAGGCCGGCAAGCAGTTCGAGTGGGCCTCGATGACCTCCTACCTCATGGCGGGCGGCGCGGTCGTGCTGCTGATCGCCGCGGTCGTCACCGAGCTCAAGGTCGCCGAGCCGATCATCCCGCTCACCATGTTCCGCAACCGCACCTTCACGCTCTCGGTCGTCGCGAGCCTCGCGGTCGGCATCTCGCTGTTCGGCACCTCGGTCTTCCTCGCGCAGTACATGCAGCTGTCGCGCGGCGCCACGCCGACCCAGTCGGGCCTGCTGACGATCCCGCTCATGGCGGGCCTGCTCATCTCCTCGACCGTGTTCGGCAATCTGATCAGCCGCCGCGGCAAGTGGAAGACGATCATGATCTCCGGCGCCGTGCTCATCGTCGCCGGCACGGGCCTGCTCTCCACGCTCCGCTACGACACCGACTTCGTGCTCGTGGGCATCTACATGTTCGTGCTCGGCGCGGGCCTCGGCATGCTCATGCAGAACCTCGTCCTCGTCGTGCAGAACGCCATCGAGGTGAAGAACCTCGGCGTCGCCACCAGCGCGGTCACGTTCTTCCGCAGCCTCGGCGGCACGGTCGGCGTCTCGGTGCTCGGCTCCATCCTCGGCACGATCATCGCGTCGGAGATCACGGCGGGCATCATGAAGCTCGCCCCCGCCGACCAGGCCGCGGCCGCGCAGGCGCTCGGCTCGGGCGTCATCCCGCAGGTCTCGCAGCTCAGCCCCGCGGTCCGCGTGGTGGTCGAGAGCGCGTACGGCGTCGGCATCGGCGACGTGTTCCTCTACAGCGTGCCGCTCGCGATCGTGTCGCTCATCGCCGTGATCTTCCTGCCCAACGCGCAGCTCGGCAGCAAGAACGCCGTGCAGATGAAGAACGAGAAGGCGGCGAAGGACGTGCACCGCGTCGACGCCGAGGACGCGCTCATCGGCGCCTCCGCCGGGGCCGTCGCGCTGACGCCGGCCGGCGAGGCGAACCCGACCGGATCCATCCGGCTCCCCGAGCCCGAGGACGCCGGGGTCGACGCCCGCCGATGACGGACGACGACCACCCCGTCGCGGACGGGGCACGCGACGGGGACAGCGACGCCTCCGGGGACGGGATCGCGGCGGGCATCGCCGAGGTCGAGGAGCAGATGACGGCCCTGGCCGGCCGGATCCGCGCCACGACCCGCGAGGCCGCCGCGGCCATCCACCCGGAGCTGCCGCCCATCGGCTACAAGATGCTCCGCGTGATCCGCCGCTGCGGCAGCGCCCACGCCAGCGCCGTCGCCGACCAGCTCGGCGTCGACCGCAGCGTGGTCAGCCGGCAGCTCCGCCAGCTCCAGGACCTGGGGCTGGTGGAGGTCGGGGCCGACGCGCAGGACGGCCGGGTGCGGGTGCTCGCGCTCACGGCCGCCGGCCGCGCCGGGATCGACGCCGACGACGCGGAGGGCAGCCGCCTCATCCGCGGCCTCGGCGCCTGGAGCCGCGCCGACCTCGACGCGTTCGCCGGGTTCCTGGCGCGGTTGAACGCGCTCGGGGACGGCGCCCCCGCGGCCGACGCCGCGGACGCCACGGATGCGGCGGATGCGGACCGCACGGGGGCGGACGGCGGATGCGACGCCTCCGGCCGGACGTCGGCCGCACGCGCACCCGCGCACGCGGCCTGAGCCCGGCGGGCTCACCGCACCACCACCACCACCACGCGCCGTCGGGCGGGGATCAGCTCCCCGGCCGGCGGCGCGTCGTCGTGTCCGGCGCGGACGGCGCTGCCCGATCGACGGGCGCGTCCGGCCCACCGGCGCGACCGGCACGTCCGGGCCCACCGCGCGTCCGGGCCTACTTCGCGTCCGGACCCGCCAGCGCCGCATCGGGCGCCGACGGCTCCACCCGCTCCGCGCCGATCGCCGCGTGCAGCGCCTCGAGCGCCGGGAGCGCGCGGGCGATGTCGCGCCGCTCCGCCGCCGAGAGCCCCTGCAGCGCGCCCACGAGCACGCCCTCGGCCGAGCGGTCGAACGTGCGCAGCAGACCGCGCGCGCGATCCGTGAGGCCCACCTCGGTGCTCCGGCCGTCGCCCGCCACCTGCCGCCGGTCGACGAGGCCGTCGCGCTCCATGGCGATGAGCAGGTTGCTGACGGTCGAGCGCGCGAGCCCGAGCGCCCGGCCGAGGCCGGTGGGCGTCGCCCAGCCGATGGCCTCCAGGCGGCGGAGCACCTCGACCTGCGCGTCCGGCAGGTCGGGCAGGTCCGCGGCGCGACGGGACGCGTGGGTCAGCCGACGGCGGAACGGGCCGAGCTCGGATCCGACGCGGCGCGCGATCTCCCGGAGCTCGGGGTCGGTCGCGTCGGAGGGCATGCACCGAGGATACCCAGGGAGATGCGCTTGTGACAAACGCATTCCGGTGTCAGGATCCTCGGCATGGACAACATCACCACGAGCGTCGAGCACCCCGTGCCCGCTCAGGACCTCAGCCCCCTCGTCGGACACCGCCTCATCTACACGTACGCCAACGGCTGGCAGTACGAGATGTACGTGAAGAACGCCACGACCATCGACTACCGCATCCACTCCGGGATGGTCGGCGGCCGCTGGGTCAAGGACCAGACGGTCGACCTGGTCGCCCTCGCCGACGGCGTCTTCAAGGTGTCGTGGAACGAGCCCACCGGCACCAGCGTCGTGGTCAACATCATCCCGGCGGCCCGCGTGCTGCACGGCACGATCTTCTTCCCGCGCTGGGTGGAGGAGGACGGCTCCAAGACCGTGCTCTTCCAGAACGACCACCTCGATCAGATGCGCGCGCACCGCGACGCCGGCCCGACCTACCCGATCTACGTGGTGCCGGAGTTCGCGCACATCACCCTGTACGAGTTCGTGGGCGCCGACGACGAGACCGTCGTCGACACCGCCCCCGGCGACCTCCCGGCCGGCTTCGCCGACCGGCGCAACTGATGGACCGGGCCGCCGCGGCCCGGGTCGCCCCGCTCGCGCTCGAGCACGGCGGGCGGACCCTCCGCGGCTGGGAGCACGGCACCGTGCGCCCCGGCGCCCCCGCCGCCCTGCTCGTCCACGGGTTCGGGGACTCGGGCACCGGCGGCCACGGGCTCTGGGTGGCGGTCGCCCGGGCGCTGGCGGCGTCCGGCACGGCGGCGCGCGCCTACGACCGGCTCGGCCACGGCGTGAGCGACGGCGACTTCGCCGACGTGCGCCTGCTCGACGAGGTCGACCAGGTGTCCGCGATGATCCGCGCCCTCGCCGAGGACGCAGGCGGACCCGTGCACGTGGTCGCCCACAGCCTCGGCGGCGTGGAGTCGGCGCTGGCCGCCGCCCGCGCGCCGGAGCTCGTCGCGAGCCTCACGCTCTGGTCGCCGGCCGGCGTGGTGGTGGACGACATCACCGAGCGCGGGCGCGTGATGAGCGTGCCGCTCACGCCGGCCCGCGAGCGCGGCGTCGTCGACGTCGCCGGCATGGGCCTCGGCCTGGGCTTCCCGGACGAGGTGCTCGCGGGCGTCGACGTCTACGGCCCGGTGTCCGGGTATCCGGGGCCGGTCGACGTGGTGCACGGCACGGCCGACGAGGTCGTGCCGGTCGCCTACGGCGCGCGCTACGGCGAGCTGATGCCCGGCGCGACGTTCACGCCGGTCGAGGGCGCGGATCACGGCTGGTCGTCGGTGGACCTGCGCGCGATGCTCGTCGAGCGGCTCCTCGCGCACGTTTCGCGGGCGTCGGCCTCAGGCGGCGCCGGCGCCTAGTCCGCGTGACGGGAGGGCGGGCATGCGCGCATGCCCGCCCTCCCGCGTCACCTCACGGGTCTCAGACGACCGGCGCGCGCCCCAGCAGCACGGTGACGAACCCGAGCGTGCCGCGGTAGCCCTCCAGCCACGCGCGGCGGTGCTCGACCGACGCGGTCATCACCTGGTCCCGATCCGGGTGGTCGGGGTTCTCGAGCGCCCACCGCGCGAGCGCACCGGTCCACGACCACTCGTAGTCATCCCACTCCTCGAGGGTGCTGACGTGCCCGTGCAGCGGCACCCAGCCGCCGGCGGCCGCGACCTCCACGGTCGCCGCGAGGTCGCCGTACTCGTCCGGCTCCGCGCCGAGCGCCTCCAGCAACCGCGGCGTCGGCGGTCGCTCCCAGAAGCACTCGCCCACGAGCGCGACGCCGCCCGGCCGCAGGTGCCCGTCGATCGCCGCGAGGGTCGGCGCGAGGCCGCCGTACGCGTGCGTCGCCCCCACGCTGAGCACCACGTCGAACCGGTCGGCGGAGGTCCACGAGCCGGCGTCCGCGTGGACGAGCTCGAGGCGATCCGCGAGCCCCTCGCGCTCGGCCTGCTCCCGCACCCGGCCGAAGCCGGCGTCGGAGTGGTCCACCCCGACCGCGGTCAGCGACGGCGCTCGCCGCAGGGCCCGCAGCAGCCAGCTGCCGTCGCCGCAGCCGAGGTCGAGGATCGCCTCCCGCCCCGTGACCGCGCGGGCGAGGAGGTCGTCGACGCCGGCATCGCCGAGCGGCGCCGCGATCGGGTGCTCGGCGTGCGCGAGGTCGCTGATCGTGCTCCTGTCCATGTCGTCAGCGTAGGTGGCCCGCTGCTCGCGATCGCGCGAGGAAGATGGGGGCGTGCTCGCGCCCCTCGCCCTCCCGGTCCCGCTCGCCGCACGCATCGAGGACGTGGTCCTCCGCCGCGCGACCGCTGCCGACCTCGGCCCCCTCATGGAGCTGCTCGCCGACGACCCGGTGAGCGCCTCGCGGGGCGACCGCGCGGATCCCGCCGACACCGTCCTCTACCGGAACGCACTGGAGCGCATCCTCTTCGACCCGGCGAACGACCTGCTCGTCGCGACCGATGCGGACGGCGCGCTCGTCGGCACGATGCAGCTCACGCTCATCCCCGGCATGGCCCGACGCGGCAGCGCCCGCCTCCAGGTCGAGGCCGTGCGCGTCGGGAGCGACCGGCGCTCAGCCGGCATCGGCGGCGCGATGATGCGGTGGGTCGCCGACACCGCCGCGCCCGCCCTCGGTGCCGCGCTCGTGCAGCTCACCTCCGACGCGGCCCGCATCGACGCCCACCGCTTCTACGAGCGCCTCGGGTACGCGCGGTCGCACGTGGGATTCAAGCTCGGGATCCCCGCCGCGACGCCGCCCGCGCCCGCGCCCTAGCTGAGCGCCGCCTCCATCGCGTCGAGCACCGCGCGCGCCGCTGTGGGGCCGGTGTTGAGGTAGAAGACGTCGTCGTCGACGAAGGTCACCGCGTCGTCGGAGACGGCCTGGAGCGTCGGCCAGAGCGGGAGCCCGGTGAGCGCCGCGTCGTCGCCGCCCTGCACGCCCGCGAACACGTGGCCGCCGTCCGCGAGGTCGAGCTGCTCCTCGCTGATGTCCTGGGAGGTCTCGTCGGTGAAGCCCTGCGACGCCGGGCGCGCGAGGGCCGCGTCCTCGGCCACGGACCCGGCGAACGACGCGACGCCGAAGACGCGCAGCCGGTCGGCGGAGGAGCGCACGAAGGAGACCGTCGTGCCGTCGGGCACCGTCGCGCCGTACGCCGCCGCGTCCGACTGGTAGGAGTCGAGCCAGCCGGCCGCCTGCGCGGTGCGCCCGACCGCGTCGGCGAGGAGCAGCATGTCCTCCTTCCAGTGCAGGCCCGTGCCCTGCGTCGCGACCGTCGGGGCGATCGCCGAGAGGCTCGCGTAGAGGGACGCGGCGTCCTTGCCGGCGGTGTTCATGAGGATCAGGTCGGGCTTCGCGGCGGCGACGCTCTCGATGTCGGGCGCGATGCGGTTGCCGACGGACGTCATCGCGCCGAGCGCGGCCGCATCCTCCGGGAACGCCTTCGAGAGGTACGCGGGGACGAGGTCGGCGCCGTCGGCCGCGGTGGAGGCGACGGGCACGACGCCGAGGGTGAGCAGCGCATCCGCCTGGCCGGTGGAGATGACGACCACGCGCGTCGGGGCGGCCGGGATGGTCGTGGATCCGGCGAAGTGCGCGACCGTGCGCGGGAAGACGCCGTCGGGCTGGCCGCTCCCCTTGCCGGCGGGCATGGTGCGCGGGGTCGTGTAGGCGCCGTCCGGGCTGCCGGCGGGGGCCGCCGCCGCGTCGGGCCCGGATCCGGTCGCGGCGCCGGCGCCGCTGCACGCGGCGAGGGAGACGAGCGCGGCCGCGGCGAGCGCGAGGGCGCCGAGGGGGCGGCGGGCGCTGCCGGCGCGGCGGCGGGAGGCGGGTCGGGCGGGTCGGGAGACTCGGGACGAGGAGGGGATCACCGCGGCAGCTTAGGGTATCCTTACCGCGCCATGGCCCCCACTCCCCCGTCCGCCTCCCGCGCGGCCGGGGCCGCCGTCGCCGGCGCGGGGCTCGTGGCGCTGCTCGCGCTCGTCGCGCTCAGCCTCGCGACCGGGGCCCGCGAGATCGCGCTCGACGGGGTGTGGCGCGCCGTGCTGCACCCGGCCGACGGCAGCCGCGACGCGATCATCGTCTGGCAGCTCCGACTGCCGCGCACGCTCCTCGCCATCGCGGTGGGCGTGCTGCTCGCCGTCGCCGGCGTCGTGATGCAGGCCATGACCCGCAACCCGCTCGCCGAGCCGGGCCTCCTCGGCGTCAACGCCGGTGCGTCGCTCGCGGTCGTGCTCGCCGTGTCGGTGCTCGGCACGGGCACGGCCGCGGGGTACGTGGCGCCTGCGTTCGCCGGGTCGGCCGTGGCCGCGGTGGTCGTGGTGCTCGTGGGGATGCGGGCGGGCCCCCGCGCGGATCCGACGCGCCTCCTGCTCGCCGGCACCGCGCTCACCGCGAGCCTCGCCTCCGTCACGGGCGTGATCACGCTCGCCGACCCGCGCACCTTCGGCGACTACCGGTCGTGGGTGGTCGGCTCGGTGGCCGGGCGGGATCCGGCCGACCTCGCCTGGATCCTCCCGCTCGCCGCCGCCGTGGTCCTCGCCGCGCTGCTCCTCGTGCGCCCGCTCGGCGTGCTCGCCCTCGGCGACGACGCCGCGACCGCGCTCGGCAGCCGCGTCGGCCTCGTGCGGCTCGCGGGGTTCGCGCTCGTGACGGTCGCGTGCGGCGCGGCGACCGCGGCGGCCGGGCCGATCTCGTTCGTCGGCCTCGTGGTGCCGCACGCCGTGCGCCTCGTCGTCGGCCGCCGCGACCGCGCCGTGCTGGTCGGGTCGGTGGTCGCCGGGCCGATGCTCGTGCTGCTGGCCGACGTCGTGGGGCGGGTCGTGGCGCGGCCGGGCGAGCTCGAGGCGGGCATCGTCACGGCGTTCGTCGGCGCGCCCGTGCTGCTGGCGCTCGTGCTGCGGCGCTCGCGGGGCGCGCGGTGAGGCACCGGATCCCGCGGCGCGACCGCATCGTGCTGGCCGCGCTCGTCGTCGGCATCCTCGCCGCCGCGGCGGTCGGGATCAGCACGGGCGCGTACCCGCTGTCGCCGGCGGCGTCGCTCGACGCGCTCCTCGGCGGCGGGGATCCGCAGGCGCGCTTCATCGTCGTCGACCAGCGCCTGCCGCGCGTCGTCGTCGCCGTCGCGGTCGGCGCGGCGCTCGGCCTCAGCGGCCTCGTGTTCCAGAGCGTCTCGCGCAACCCGCTCGGCAGCCCGGACGTCATCGGCTTCAGCACGGGCGCGGCGACGGGCGGGCTCGTCGCGATCTTGGTGGCCGGATCCTCGTCCGCCGCATCCGTCGGCCTCGGCACCGTCGTGGGCGGCTTCGCGACCGCCCTCGCCGTGCACCTGATGAGCTCCCGCACGGCCACGACGGGCGAGCGGCTCGTGCTGGTGGGCATCGCCGTGGGCGCGATGCTCGCCTCCGTCAACGACTTCCTCATCACCCGCAGCGACGTCGAGCTGGCGCAGGCCGCGGCGACGTGGCGCTTCGGCACGCTGAACGCCATCTCCTGGCCGCAGGTCGGGCCCGCGCTCGCGGTGCTCGCCGTGCTCGTGCCGCTCGCCTTCCTCGGCGAGCGCCCGCTGCGCCTGCTCGAGATGGGCGACGACACGGCGCGCGCCCTCGGGCTGGCCGTGGACCGCTGGCGGCCGACGCTCCTCGCCGCGGGCGTCGGGCTGGCCGCCGTGGGCGTCGCGGCGGTGGGCCCGGTGGGGTTCGTCGCGCTCGCGGCGCCGCACCTCGCCCGGCGGATGATGCCCGCGAGCGCGGGCCGCATGCTCCCCGCCCTCGTGGTCGGCGCGCTGCTGCTGAGCGTCGCCGACCTCGTGGCGGGCCGGCTGCTCAGCCCGTTCCAGATCCCCGTCGGCCTCGCCACGTCGGCGCTCGGCGGGCTGTACCTGCTGTGGCTGCTGGCGGCGCCGGATCCGACGCGACGGGCGTCCGCGCGCAGGTGATCCGCCGGCGGCTCAGTCCTCCACGCGCACGCGGAAGTGCCGCGCGAAGACCGGGCCGAGCCCCATGAGCTGGGTGGAGTCGAGCACGGCGCCGCGGAGGCCGTCCGGGGTGTCGAGGTCGTGGATCTCGGCGCCGCGGAGGTCGAGGTGGGTGAGCGAGGAGTCGGCGAGGTCGAGCGTGCCGATGGTGGTGCGCGCGAACGCGACGCGCATGCCGGACGTGCCGCGGAGGTCCAGCTCCTCGATGGCGCAGTCGGTGATGAGCAGGTCGGTGATCTTCGAGCCGCGCAGGTTCACGAAGCCGAGGCGGCAGTCGGCGATGTGCACCGACGAGAGCGACGCGTCGTAGAGCTCGGCGGATCCCACGCGCGAGCCCTCGAGGCGCACGTCGCGCATCCGGATCCGTGGCGCCTTCAGCACGGGCGCGTCGAGGCGGGAGGCGAGCACGTCGACGAGGCTCGCGGCCGTGAGGTCGGCCTCGTGCAGGCGGATGCGCTCGAGCGCGCACTCCTCGAAGCCGATGTCGACGAGGTCGGCGTCCGAGAGGTCGGCGTCGGCGAAGCGCAGCCGCTCGAAGCTCGCATGCGCGTCGAGGTCGGACGGGTCGCCGTCGGCGAGGCCCTCGAGCCGCGGGTCGCTGATCCGGGGCGGGAGGATGCGGGTCGATGCGGCCATGCGGTGCCTCCGGGTGCGGGTCGGTGCGGATCGGTGCGGGCGCCCGCCGCCGGCGGCGGGCCGCGCCCCACGCTACGGGAGGCCCCCGACGCGACTGTCCGGTGTGCGCGCCGCATCAGCCGCACGCACCGCCGCGACCGCACGCACCGCCGCTGCGGCCCCGCGCCCTACTTCGGCTGCTCGATGCCCAGCGAGTTGCCGTCGGGATCCGTGATCCACGCCGACCAGACGCCCGCGTGGTCCGCGACGCCGTCGACGGTCCGCAGCTCGTCGGTGTCGTACTCCTCGGGGTGCACGCCGCGCTCCGCCAGCTGGTCGAGCTCGGCGCGGAGGTCGCGCACCTTCCACGACGCCTTCGTCTGCTCGTCCTGCGAACCCACCGTGCTCGACGTGACGGTGAGGTCGGTGCCGCCGGAGCGGTAGGTGATCGCCGACTCCGACTCCTCCGCGACCTCGAGCCCCAGGGCCTCGGCGTAGAAGCGGCGTGATGCGGCCATGTCCCGCGTGAGCAGGACGACGCCGACGGGGTGCTCTCCGAGCATGGTGGCCTCGCGTTCCCGCCGCCCGGGTGGCGGCTCCCCTCGACCGTACGCGCGCGGCGGGGGCGCGGCCCGAACTGGGTACCTGACAGCGACGGGGAGCGCGCGATAGGCATGACCCGGGCCGCACCGAGGCGGCCGGAGATCAGGAGCACCATGCAGCACGCACGTCGTCGAGCCCTCGTCGGGCTCCTCTCCCTGGCCCTCGTGGCCTCCGCGCAGGCGGGACTCGCCACGGGCGCCTCCGCAGCCCCCGCATCCGGATCCGAGGCCGCCGCCGCCCCGGCCGCGCTCGCGTTCACCGCCGCGCCCGCGCCCACCGTCACGGGCACGACCGAGGTCGGCTCGACGCTCACGGCCGTCACCGGCACGTGGACCCCGACCCCCGGCACCTTCCTGTACCGCTGGTCGCGCGACGGCGTCGCCATCCAGGGCGCGACCCGGGCGACGTACGCGCTCGTCGCGGCCGACCAGGGGAAGCGGATCACCGTCTCCGTCACCGCGGTCAAGACCCGCTACCCGTCCACCACCCGCACGAGCGAGCCGACCGCCCCGGTCGCGCCGAAGGGCGGCGCGCCCGTCGCGGCCCTGCCGTTCACCTCCGCGCCCGTGCCGACCCTGTCCGGATCCGTGACCGTCGGCGGCACCGTCACGGCCGTGCCCGGCACCTGGTCGCCCACCCCGCGCCTCGCGTACCAGTGGTTCGCCGGATCCGCGCCCATCGCCGGCGCGACCTCCTCCACCTACTCGCCCGTCGCCCAGGACCTCGGCAAGACGCTCACCGTCACGGTCGCGGCGTTCCGCGACGGGTACGCGACCACCACGCGCATGAGCGCGGGCGCGACCGTCACGCAGGGCACCTTCCCGGAGCGCACCTTCGTCATCCGCGGCGACGCGCGCGTGGGCGAGCACCTCGACGTGGCGAACGAGACGTTCTCCTACGAGGCGACCCAGACGGTCACCTGGGCCGCCGACGGCGTCACGATCCCCGGCGCCACGACGGTGCGCTACCAGCCCGTCGTCGCCGACATCGGCAAGCGCATCACGGCCACGATCACCGGCTCGGCCCCCGGCTTCGCGACGGAGACCCGCACGACCACGCCCACGGCGCCGGTCGTCGCCGCCGACACCCCGCCGGCCGTCGCGACCGGCGTCGTCGCCGGCCGCGCCTTCCTCGGATCCGTCGCCGACGCGAACCTCCTGGGCGACGGCGAGGTGACGGCGTACCGCGAGTCCGACGGCGTCGGCTGGTCCGCTCCGCTCGTGGACGGGTCCTTCGAGGTGACGGGCCTGGCGCCCGGGGAGTACACGCTCGTCGTGGGGTCCGTCGTCGACGGGACGTACGTCAGCCAGTTCTACCGCGCACCCGGGGACGCCGCGACGGCCACCCGGTTCACCGTCGCGAACGACCGCACCGTGCGGCTCGACGTGGTCGTCGAGACCGGCGCCTCGATCAGCGGCACGATCACGACGAGCGACGGGAAGCCCGCCTTCGGCTCCGAGGTCGAGGTGTTCCGCGCCCGAGGCGGCGCGGTCGCGTCCATCCGCACCGACGAGTCCGGCGCGTTCCGCATCACGTCCCGAGACCTCACGCCCGGCCAGTACGAGGTGCGCATCAGCGCCCCCTTCGTGAACCCCGAGGGGTACATCGGCGAGTGGTACGGCGACACGGACGACCGGAACAAGGCCACGCGGATCACGGTCGTCGGCAAGGAGGCGATCACCGGGATCGACGCCGAGCTCATCCTCGGCAGCCGCCTCGAGGGCATCGTGCGCAAGCCCAACACGGTCGGCTACGCGGGAGCGGACGTCTACCTCGTGTCCGAGACCGCCGCGCTGCTCGGCAGCGACCCGCGCACCGGGACCCTCGGGCGCACGGACGCATCCGGCCGCTTCGACTTCCAGAAGATCACGCCCGGCCGCTACTACGTGTACGTCGCGCCGAACCGGTACGAGGCACCGTCCTACGCCCCGCGCTGGGTCGGCGGCACCGGGACGCTCGCGACCGCGACCGTCCTCACCGCCCGCCGCGGCGCGGACCTCGCGCCCCTCGACGTGACGCTCCGCCAGGACGCCTCCGTGACCGCGCGTCTCGTCGGCGTGACGGCTCCCGGCTTCGAGGACTACGCGACCGTCGAGCTGCTGCAGGACGGTGTCGTGAAGGGCGTCAGCGGCGCATCCCGCACCTCCCCCGCCTTCGTGGCGAACGTGGAGCCGGGCACCTACCGCGTCCGGGTCTCGTACTACCGCGACTTCGCGCCGGTCCCGACCTGGTGGGCCGGCGGCACGGGCGCCGACCGCTCGCAGCTCGTCGTGGGCGCGGACCGCAGCGTGAGCATCGCGGTGCGCGCGGCGCCGGGCACGGGCATCGCGGGGTAGTCAGCTCGATCCCGGGAGCCCGCGCGCGTCGACGTCACGTCGGCGCGCGCGGGCTCTCGTGCTCCCCGGGCGGCGCAGGCCGGCGGTCTGCGGACCGGCGCTGGTCGGCGCGGGCCCGCCGGATGTCCGGATCCGCCCCGATCGCGCCCCCGAGGCCCCCGATCCCGAACGGGGTACGGGACAGCGCGGGCGCGACGGGGTAAGCATGGCCGACGGCCGCGACAGGAGCGGCCGCGGAGCCGAGGAGCACCATGGCCGCCGCACGCCGACGAGGCCTCGTCGGCCTCCTCGCCCTCGCCCTCGTCGTCTCGTCGCAGGCGGGCCTCGCGACCGGCGCGTCCGCCGCATCCGCCACCGCTGCGCGCGTCGCGCCCGCAGCCGCATCCGCCGCCGCTCCCACCGCGCCAGCCGCCACCGCCACCGCCACCGCCAAGGTCGCGGCCTTCACCACCGCCCCGCTGCCCGTCATCACCGGCACCGCCCGGGTCGGCTCGGCCCTCTCCGTCGCCACCGGCGCCTGGTCACCGCAGCCGGACTCCCTCACCCTCGTCTGGAAGCGCAACGGCGTCGCGATCGCGGGAGCCACCGGATCCGCGTACACGCTCGTGGCCGCCGACCTCGGGCGCCGGATCACGGTCACGGCCACCGCGGCCAAGGCCGGCTACGCCTCCCTCGCGAAGACGAGCGCCGCCACCGCCACCGTGCTCGCCGCCCCCGCGCCCACCGCCTTCGCGGTCGCGCCCAAGCCCACGATCGTCGGCACGCCCACGGTCGGCACGCCGCTGACGGCTGCACCCGGCGCGTGGACCCCCGCGCCCACGGCCTTCGTCTACCGCTGGCTGGTCAACGGGGTCGCGGTCGCCGGCGAGACCGGCGCGACCTTCGCGCCGCGCGCGGTCGACGCCCGCAAGCGCGTCACCGTCACGGTCACGGCCACGCGCGACGGCTACGCCACGACCGCCCGGACGAGCGTGGCGAGCGCCGTCGTGCTCGCCGCGCCGGTCGTGAAGCCCGCGACCTTCACGAAGATCCCCGCGCCCACGATCTCCGGGGCCGCCCAGGTCGGCGCGACGCTCACCGCCGCCCCCGGCGCCTGGGCCCCCGCGCCCGCCGCCTTCGCCTACCGCTGGTGGTCGAACGGCGTGGCGGTCTCCGGCGAGACCTCCGCCGCGTACACCGTGCGCGCCGCGGACCTCCGGAAGCGGATCACGGTCACCGTCACCGGATCGCTCCCCGGCTACACGACCGCGGCGAAGACCAGCGTCGCGACGGCCGCCGTCGTCGCGGCTCCCGTCGCGAAGCCCTTCGCGGTCGCCCCGCTCCCGACCATCGCCGGCGCGCCCGTCGTCGGAGGCGCGCTCACGGCGACGCCCGGCACATGGTCCCCCGCCGCGACCTTCGCCTACCGCTGGGATGCGGGGACGACGCCGATCCCCGGCGCCACCGGCCCGACCTACGCGCCGGTCGCCGGCGACGTCGGCCAGGCCCTGCGCGTCACGGTCACCGCGACCGCGGCGGGCTACGTCACCACGAGCCGGACGAGCGCGGCGACCGCCGTCGTCGTCGCGGCGGACGCGCCACCCGAGGAGGTCCCGGCCGCGCAGGTGACCGGCGGCGTCCGGCTCGACGTCCCGAATCCGGGCGCGCCGGCGCCCGCGGGCAGCGTCGAGCTCGTCGACCCCGACCGCCGCGAGGTCGTCGCCACCTCCGACCTCGTCGACGGCGCCTTCGCGTTCCCGGAGGTCGACCCGGGCGAGTACACGCTCCGCGCGCTCGTCGAGGTCGACGGCGAGACGGTCGAGCAGTACCTCGGCCCGACCCGCGACCGCCTCGCGGCCCGCACGTTCGCCGTGCCGCAGGGCGCCGCCGTCGAGGTCGACATGGTCGTGGTCCGCCCGACCACCGTGGGCGGCACGGTGACGGCATCCGACGGGTCCCCGGTCGCGGGCGCGCAGGTGTCCCTCGTCGCGGCCACCGACGCGGACTTCGCCGGCGGATCCGCGACCACCGACGCCGCCGGCCGCTACACCGTCCGCGACGTGGATCCCGGCGGCTACCGCGTGCGCGTCGCCGCCCCCACCCCGAACCCCGCCGGCCTCCTCGGCGAGTGGTACGGCGGCGCGGCGGACGAGGCGTCCGGCGCCATCGTGACCGTCTCGGCGACGGACCGCCGGGTCGTCGGCATCGACGCGGTCCTGGATGCGGGCGCGCGCCTCCGCGGCGTCGTCCGGGACGCCGCCGGGAACGGGATCGCGGACGCCACCGTGCACCTCGTGCCGACGGACGACGCCGTCGACGGCGTCGAGCCCGTGACCGGTCGCGAGGCGACCACGGACGCGTCCGGCGCGTTCGAGATCACCGGGATCCTGCCGGGCGACCACCAGGCGTTCGTCGCGATCGACCGCGAGTCCGCTCCCCTCTACGTCTCCCGCTGGGTCGGCGGGACCGGCACGCGGGCGACGGCGACGGTCTTCCGCGCCGTCGCGGGGGCGGCGCTGCCGAGTCCCGTGATCGTGCTCGCCGTGAGCCCGTCCGTCACGGCCCGCGTCACCGGCCTCGCCGCCGCCGGCTGGGACGCGGACCTCGCGCTCGTCACCCTCTCGCAGGGCGGGATCGTGCGGCACGCCGCGTACGCACGAGACGGCGACGCCGCGTTCCTCGAGGACGTGGCGCCGGGCGTCTACCGGGTCGACGTGACGTACTCCCGGGGCGCCGCCAGCGACACGCGCGCGTGGACCGGCGGCGTGCGCGCCGACCGGTCGGAGGTCGTGGTCGGCGCCGGGGAGTCGGTGGCGATCACGGTCGCGGCGCCCGCGCGGGTCATCGCCGGCGCGGCCGCCGCCCGCTGACAGCGGGCGTCGCCCCTCCCGTCCCGCTCCGCTGCCCGACGCCGCGGCGGCGCACCCCGCTACGCGTTGTCGTCGCCGGTGTCGATCGCCGTCTGCCGCGACGGGTCCGCGAACGGCAGCCCCTCCGCGCCCGAGACGTCGGCCATGTCCTCGCCGAACTGGCGCGTGTGGACCCGGTGCGCGATCCGCTCGTCGTCCATCCGCTGCGACAGCGCCGCGTAGGTGGTCTCGAGGTGCGGCACGCGCCGGATCACGTCCATCACCAGCCGGAACCGGTCGAGGTCGTTGAGCATCAGCATGTCGAACGGCGTGGTCGTGCCGCCCTGCTCGACGAACCCGCGCACGTGGATGTTGGCGTGGTTCGCGCGCTTGTAGGTGAGCCGGTGGATCAGCGACGGGTAGCCGTGGAACGCGAACACGACGGGCTTGTCGCGCGTGAACAGCGCGTCGAACGAGCCGTCGTCGAGACCGTGCGGATGCTGCGTGGAGTCCTGCAGCCGCATCAGGTCGACCACGTTGACGAAGCGCACGCGCAGCTGCGGGATCTCCTCCTTGAGGATCTGCACCGCCGCCATCGCCTCGACCGTCGGGATGTCGCCCGCGCACGCCACCACCACGTCGGGCTCGAGCCCCGGCACCTCGGTGCCCGCCCACTCCCACACGCCCACGCCGCGCTCGCCGTGCGCGCGCGCCTCCTCGAGCGAGAGGAGCGTCGCGGTCGGCTGCTTGCCTGCGACGACGACGTTGATCAGGTCGGTGCCGCGCAGGCAGTGGTCCATCGTCACGAGCAGCGAGTTCGCGTCGAACGGCAGGTAGACGCGCACGATGGACGCCCGCTTGTTCACGACGTGGTCGAGGAAGCCCGGGTCCTGATGCGAGAAGCCGTTGTGGTCCTGCCGCCACACGTGCGAGGAGAGCAGGTACGTGAACGACGCGACCGGCCGCCGCCACTCCACCTTCGAGCTCGACTCGAGCCACTTCGCGTACTGGTTGAACATCGAGTCGACGACGTGGATGAACGCCTCGTACGAGGTGAAGAGCCCGTGCCGCCCGGTGAGGAGGTAGGCCTCGAGGAGCCCCTGCGTGAGGTTCTCGTTGAGGATCTCGATGACCCGCCCCTGGTGCGCGAGGTGCTCGTCCACCGGCAGCACCTCGCCCTGCCACGCCTTCGCCGTCACCTCGTAGACGTCGTCGAGCCGGTTGCTGGCGGTCTCGTCGGGGCCGAAGATCCGGAAGTCGAGCGGGTTGCGCGCGATCACGTCGCGCAGCCACCCGCCGAGCACGCGGGTGGGCTCGGCGAGCGCGCCGCGCCCGTCGCTGAGGTCCACGGCGTTGACCTCGAGCGGCGGGAGCGCGAGGTCGCGGCGGAGCAGGCCGCCGTTCGCGTGCGGGTTCGCGCTCATCCGCCGGTCGCCCTCGGGCCGGTTCGGCTGGAGCGCGGGCGTCGGCCGGCCGTCGCGGTCGAAGAGCTCGTGCGGGCGGTAGCTCTCGAGCCACTCCTGGAGCTGGCGGAGGTGGTCGTCGTCGTCGCGCACGCCGGAGAGCGGCACCTGGTGCGCGCGCCACGTGCCCTCGACCTGCTTGCCGTCGACCTCCTTCGGGCCGGTCCAGCCCTTGGGCGTGCGGAGGATGAGCATCGGCCACGCCGGTCGCTCCTCGCTGCCGCCCGTGCGGGCCGCCAGCTGGATCCGGCTGATGTCGTCGAGCGCCTCCGCGAGCGCCAGCGCGAACCGCTCGTGCACGGCGAAGACGTCCTCGCCGTCGAAGCCGCCCGAGACGATGCGCGGGGAGTAGCCGTAACCCGTGAAGAGCGCGAGCAGCTCCTCCTCCGGGATGCGCGCGAGCACCGTCGGGTTCGCGATCTTCCAGCCGTTGAGGTTGAGGATCGGCAGCACGGCGCCGTCCGACTCCGGGTCGAGGAACTTGTTGAGGTGCCAGCTGGAGGCGAGCGTCGCGGTCTCCGCCTCGCCGTCGCCGATCACGCACGAGACCACGAGGTCGGGGTTGTCGAGCGCCGCGCCGTACGCGTGCACGAGCGAGTAGCCGAGCTCGCCGCCCTCGTTGATGGATCCGGGCGTCTCCGGCGCCGCGTGCGACGGCACCCCGCCGGGGAACGAGAACTGCCGGAACAGGTGCCGCAGCCCTGCGCGATCCGGCGTCGCCGCCGAGAACAGCTCCGAGTACGTGCCGTCGAGGTACGCGTTCGCGACCATGCCGGGGCCGCCGTGGCCGGGGCCGGCGATGTAGATCATGTCGAGGTCGCGCTCGACGATCACCCGGTTGAGGTGCGCGTAGACGAAGTTCAGCAGCGGGGTCGTGCCCCAGTGGCCGAGGAGACGCGGCTTGATGTCGTCGCGCGTGAGCGGGCGCTCCAGCAGCGGGTCGTCCAGCAGGTAGATCTGGCCGACGGAGAGGTAGTTGGCGGCGCGCCACCAGCCGTCGACGACGTCGAGGTAGAGGGGCGCGGACGGGTCTCGGGGTGCGGTGTCGGAGGCCATGCATCAGCCTACGGCGGTGGGTGCGCGGTGTCCCGGGTGGAGGGCAGACGGACGGTCGACGACCAGCGGCGCGGAGGCGGTCAGCGCACGCAGACCGACTCGACCGAGAGGTGGAGGCCGTCGGAGGCGCCGCGGATGCTCGCCGAGGCGACCCCGTCGGCACGCCCGTCGCCCGCCGTCCAGTAGTCGCGGCCCATCGCGCGTCCTCCGGGGGCGAACCCGGCGTCCGTCCACGACCGAGTGATCGCGTCGAACGGGGGCTGCGGTTCGTCCATCACGGTGAAGATCGGGATCAGCACGCTGCCGCTCGCCTGCGTCGCCGCGGACCCGTCCTCGCACTGCGTCGCGACCGTGGTCACCTCGGCGGGCACGCCCGCGATGGTGGCCGCGGCCTCGAGGAAGGCGCGCACCCCGGCCTCCTGGGCGGTGACGTCGACGAGGACGGGAGGCGGCGCGGGCGTCGTCGGGGCGGCCGGGGTCGAAGGCTCGGACCGGTCCGGCAGGTCGTCCGGCGCCGGCGAGCCGAGCGGCAGGCCGAGCCAGCCCGTGACGTCCGCGCCCGTGCCCGTCTCACGGTCCGCGGAGTACGGGGCGCGCACGAAGAGGATCAGCCGTGGCGCCGTGCCCGCGTCCGCCGCCTCGTCGGGTGTCGCGGCGAGCGCGGTGGCCACCCCCACGGGATCCTCGGTCTCCACCGAGACCGCGCCGCGCATCTGCGCGGACCCCAGCGTGGCCGTGATCTCCGAGACGTCGGGCCGCGCCTCGAGCCGGTCCAGCTGATCGAGGAGGGCTGGAGCGGGTGCGGTCGCCGACACGTCGACGCTCGTCGTGCCGCGCCGGATCGCCACCGCGCCGTCGCCGAGGGACGGCCGGAGGAGGTCCGCCGCCGCCCGGATCGTCGTGCCCTCCCGGAGCTCGACGGAGCGGCCGTCGCCGGTGACGTCCACGGAGGAGACGACCGGGATCCGCCGCCACACCTCCGCGATCTCCCAGGCCGCCGGGACCTGCAGGTCGAGCCGCACGGGCGCCGTCCCGTCCCCCGCGGGGAGCGCGAGCGACGCGACGAGCTCCGCCTGCGTGACCCCGTCGCCCAGGGCGCGCTGGACGGCGCCGGCGACCGCGGGATCCGGGGTGTCGGCGGTCACGTCGACCCGCGCGATCCACGTGTCCGGGCCGTCGCTGTAGTCGGTCGAGCGCAGCGAGGTCTCGACGTCCGCGATCCCGTCCACCGCCGCGATGCGCACGCTCATCGCCTCCAGTGACGTGACCGCCGACTCGGGCGGCTGCGGGAACCACGAGCACCCGCTCAGCAGGGAGGCGACGAGCACGGCCGCCGCCACGGCACCGGCCCGTCGGCGGAGCGCTCGGATCGTCATGCCTCCACGCTAGGGACGGCGCCCGGCGGCGGCGTCCCTCGCAGGCATCACCGGCATGCCCCGGGAGGCTGGCGTGCGCGCGGTCGGCCGCACGCCCTGAGGAGGATCGGCCCGTCCGACACCCGCGACCCCCTACTGTCTCCACGATCCGACCGGGATGGACCGCGCGGACGCCTGAGATGCCCGGAGGCACCGTGACCCCCCTGCTCCCCCGACGCCGCACCCGCTCCACCGCCATCACCAGCGCCTTCGTCCTGGCCTTCGCCTGCGCCGTGGCGCTGGCGGGCCCCGCGACCGCCCATGCCGACGGCGCCGGGGACGTCTCCGAGATCACCGTCCCCCGCAACGACGTCACCGGCTTCGGCGGCGGCACGATCTTCGCCCCGAAGGCGGACGCCGGCACGAAGCTGGGTGCCGTCGTCGTCACCCCGGGCTACAGCGACACGCAGGCCGACATGCGCTGGTACGGCACCGACCTCGCCGCCGCCGGCTTCGTGGTGTTCACCATCGACACGAACGGCACGCAGGATCCGCCCCAGGCTCGCGCGAACGAGATGCTCGCGGCCTCCGACTACCTCACCGGCTCGAGCGCCGTGGCCGACGAGGTCGACCCCGCGCGCGTCGCCGAGCTCGGCTACTCCATGGCGGGCGGCGGCGTGCTGGCGGCCGCCGAGGCGCGGCACACGCTGAAGGCCGTGATCGCCCTGATGCCCTTCGACGTGCGCGTCAACTACACGAGGGTCACCACGCCATCCCTGATCATCACCGGCCAGTCCGATCACGTGGCATTCCCCTTCCTCATGGGCAAGCGGATGTACCGGTCGCTCCCGGGGGCCACCCCCAAGGAGTACCTCGAGCTCCGGGGAGCCGGGCACGGCGCGGGCGAGCGCACCCCGAACGACACCATCCGCACGGCCGTCACGACGTTCCTCGACCGCTACCTGAACGACGACGAGTCGGTCAGCGTCTGCCCGGCGCCCGCGGCCACGGGCCCGATCAGCGCGTCGATGGCCTACTGCGGCTGATCCGCGTCCGCCGCATTCAGCTCTCGTAGCGCCGGAGCTCCGTCTCCGCCTGCAGCGCGATCTCCCGCAGCCCCTCCATCGGCACCGAGGAGGCGGCGCGGGTCCGCCGGTCCAGCAGGCAGAAGGTCCCGATGGGCTCACCGTCCGAGGAGTGCAGCGGGTAGCCGGCGTAGAAGTCCATGCCCGTGATGTCGATGAACGGGTTGCCGGCGAACCGCGGGTCCCGCTGCGCGTCCGGCACGACGAGCGCGTCGTCGGCCTCGACCACGGTGGCGCAGTACGCGATGTCGCGCGGGATCGAGAAGGGCAGCCGGTCGGTGTTCATCGCGTACCAGAGGCGGTCGCCGTCGAGGAGGCTCACGACCGCCACGTCGACGTCGAAGCGCTCCTGCGCGACGCCCGCGAGGCGCTGCAGCTCCGCGGATCCGCCGTGCCGCGCCTGCTCCACGAGCCGCGCCGTGCCGGCCCACTCGTAGGCCGGCTCGGTCGGCGAGTACGGCGCCCGGCTCGCGCCCTCCGCCTCCCGCACGTCGGCGAGCAGCGGCGCGGCGGCGTCCGCGATCTCCCGCGCCCAGCTCCGGTAGACCCGCGACGACCCGAGCGGCCGGTCGTCCTCCAGCTCGGGGGCGCCGAGCGAGGAGTACGACGCCCGCGGGGTCAGGTCCACGACCTCCCGCGCCTCGTGGTCGAGCCGCCGGGCATGGCGCTGCGCGATCCCGCCGAGGGCGCTGTCGTACGGCGTCACCGAGCGCACGGGCTGCATGCCGGCCACGAGGATCCGCGCCGAGGGACGCATGCCGGCGACCAGCGCGTCCATCAGCTCGGCGAAGCGCTCCCGCCACACGGGCACCCGGGTGAGGCGCACGGCGTCGTTGATCCCGAGCACCAGCACCACGACGTCGTACGCGGCGACGTCGTGGTCGCCCACCCAGGCGAGGGCGGAGGAGACGTTCATCGTCTCGTCGCCGATGAAGGTGACGGCGCACGGCCGCTCGGTGCGCGCGGTCACGGCGCGGCCGAGGTGCCCGGTGAGCGCGAGCTCGTGGGTGACGACGCCCCAGCCGTGCGCGGGGCCGTTGCCGATGAGGAGGACGGCGTCCGGATCCGGGCCCTCGACGGCGATCGACGCCGCGTCGACGGGCTTCGGCACCCCGCCGGAGTCCGCCATCGCGCGGGCGTAGAAGGCGCGCATCACCGGCCTGAGCAGCTCGTAGGCGTGCATCGCATCCCCCCGGACACTCGGATGTCGGCGCTCCCACCCGAGGCGCCCCTGCAGCGTGATCCACCCCGGATCAGCACCGCGACGGCCTCGGCGCGTGTCGGGAACGCGCGGCCGGTCCCTCCATGCAACCACGCGCGCGGCGGGGAGGTCGAGGGATCCGGCCCGGCCGGCGCAGACGGGGGCGCAGCGATCGTCTCGCCGACGCGAGCCGCACCGCCCCGCGACTCGTCCCCGGTCGACCCGGACACGCCGACGGCGCCGCCTCCCGGAGGAGACGGCGCCGCGGGATCGATGACGGTCACTGCCTGACGACGGAGACCTCCTGGGAGACGGATGCCTGCAAGCCGAAGACCAGGACGCACACGAGGGCGACGGCTCCGGTGATGGCGAAGATGGCGAACAGCGCCCTCGTCGTCCCGCGGGTGGCCGTCGCCCCGATGACGTTCGCGAGGATCAGCGCCCCGCCCACGGGGAGGAACAGGACGGAGGCGACGATCGTCGCGAGGCCCTGGACGACGACGAGCGCGGTGAGCCAGCCGGATGCGGACGCGTCGAGTGCGGTGGTCGTCCCGGGTGGCCTCGATGGTCCGGCGGACATCGGCGCTCCTTCGGCAGGGGACGTCGTCGACATGGATCCCCGATCGGGATCACGGCGCCGATCATCGAGCATCCCGAGGATCAGCGAAGCCGTCCTCCCCAGGGCCGGTTCCGCAGAGGTGCCCGGGCACGTCGACGGCGCCGCCCCCGAGGGGACGGCGCCGCCGCGTAGATCACGCTGACGCGGATCAGGCCGTCTTCGTCGGCCCGTAGAACGCCTCGATGTCGGCGAGCTCGCGCTCGGCCGTCTCCTGGATCAGCGCCATCAGGTCCGTGTCGAGGCCCGGCGCGAACTCCTCGAGCCGCTCGGGCGCGATGGTCGACGGCACGCCCGCGGGCGCCTGCTCGGTGGCCGTGAGGTCGGTGCCGTCGTTCGAGGGCGACGCGCCCTGGAAGATCCGGCCCGCCTCGCTCTTGCCGTCGAGATCGAAGCTGTACTGCTTGCTCTGGAGCCCCAGGTCGATCAGCTTCTTGACCTCCGGGAACTGCTCCGCGTTGGTCTTCGGGATCGGCAGGAGCTTGCCCCAGTCGACGCCGAGCGTCTCGAGCGCCTTCGCGTACGCGTTCTCGTGCGCCTGGTCGCGCACGATGAGGTAGGCGACGGTCGCGCGGGCGACGGGGTTGTCGGTCATCTCGTAGATGCGGCACTTCTGCAGGCGGCCGGTCGACTCGAGCATGACGTTGTAGAGCAGGTCGAGCGGGAGGTTGCCCGAGTTGTAGACGTAGCTGCCGCTCCACGGGTTGCCGGCGGAGTCGACGGGCAGCGCGCCCTGGGCGCCCACGAGGTGGTGGTGGATGTTGCCCGTGTCGAGGGCGATGTTGAGCGGCGTCGCCCCGCCCTTGCCCGGGGTGTCGAGCGGATCGGTGAGCTTGCCGCTGTACTCGGGCGCGCCGTCGAGGAGGCGCGAGATGGTCGTGCCGATGAGCTCGACGTGGCTGATCTCCTCGGTGCCGACGCCCTGGATCAGGTCGCGGTACGGCTTCGCCGCCGCCCCGCGGAAGTTCATGGCCTGGAAGAGGTACTGCATCATCGTGCGCATCTCGCCGAACTGACCGCCGAGGCCCTCCTGCAGCGCGTTGGCGGCGGCGGGGTCGGGCTCGCCGTCGGCGATCTCGTTGATCCAGGTCTGTGCGTGGAAGTACATAGGGGCTCCTATTTCTTCGTGCGGCGGAATCGCCGTCCCCTCCACCCTGCTCCGGGCGTCGAGGAGCGACCGGCAGCACGGAGGTCGTTCCCAGGGTCGGACGGGCGAGGCCGATGGAGGGGGCCGACGGGCGTCGCGCCCGGGGCCGCGCGGATCCGCCCTCGGGCGGGACGTGCGTCGCAGCAGGCGATCCGACCGGCCTGCGATCCGACGGCCGGGCTTGCAGGTGACGCGGCGTCATGTGGTCCAGTGGGGTCACACGCCACGACGAGGAAGGCCCGTCCATGTACCCGTCCCCCACCCCGCCCCGCTCGGTCAAGATCGGCGACGCCGCCGCGTTCGCCGGCACGACCCCGCGGGCGATCCGCCACTACCACCGCATCGGCCTGCTGCCGGAGCCCGAGCGCGGCGCCGACGACCGCCGGCGCTACGGGCACGACGACATGATGCGGCTGCTGTGGATCCTGCGGACCGTCGACGCCGGGATCGCCCTGGCCGACATCCGCGACGCGTTCCTCGACGCGGGGCCGGCGGACGCCGGTGCGGGATCCGGCGACGCGGAGGCGGACGCGCGCCCCGACACCGACGCGATGCTGGAGCGGCTGGATGCCTCGCTCGCGGAGCGCGAGGCGGAGATCGGGCGGCAGCGCCTCGCCGTGCAGCGCATGCGCCTCCGCGGCAGCCGGCTCGGGCTCCTCTCCGACTTCGTCGCGCGGCGGCTCGACGACCTGCCCGCGGGATCCGTCCGCCCGGTCGACCTCGACGCCCTGCTCGTGATGGAGCGCATGTTCGGCCCGCTGGGCGCCGCCGTGCACGCCTCGCGGGCCGTCGCGCTCGCCACCGATCCGGAGCTGCGCGCGCAGGCCGACCGGGTCGACGCCGCCGAGGAGGCGCTCGACGACTCCGTCGCGGTGGACGATCCCCGGGTCACGGAGGTCGCCGCCGAGCGGCATGCGTTCGAGCGCGCGCTGGACGCGGCCATCCGCGAGTCGGGCCAGCACGAGGACGACGACGCCCTCTTCGACGAGTGGGAGCGGCTGCATCCCGACGGCTCCGACGGCAGCGCGGACGAGCCCGGCGCGGGTCCCTCGCGGGGGCACGGGTCCCTGACCGCGGCGCAGGCCCTCACGCGGATGCCCTACGACCTCTCCCCCGCCCGCCTGCGCTGCATGGAGCTGGTCGTCGAGCTGAGCATGCCCGACTGGGCCGACGCGTAGGGGCGGCGCGACGTCGCACCCGTTCCGCTCGGCCCGGCCCGGCCCGGCCCGGCCCGGCCCGGCTCGGCTCGGCTCGGCCCGGCCCGGCCCGGCCCGGCCCGGAGGAGGATGGCCCCACGCACCGCCCGCCCCGCACCCGAGGACCGACGATGACCCACCCGCTCCCCCTCGACGTCACCGACGCCGACCTCGACGACCTGCGCGACCGGATCCGCCGCACGCGCTGGACCGCCCCCTGGCCGGTCGAGCCGTGGGAGGCCGGCACCGACCAGGCGCTGCTGCGGCGGCTCGCCGCCGCGTGGGCCGACGGCTTCGACTGGCGGGCGCGCGAGCGGGAGATCCGGGCGCTGCCGTGGGCGACCGCCGACCTCGACGGCACGCCCCTCTCCTACCTGCGCTTCGACGCGGAACGGCCCGGCGGGCTCCCGGTGATCCTCACGAACGGCTGGCCGAGCTCCGCGCTCGAGCTGGTGCCGCTCGCGGAGCGCCTGTCGCAGCCGTCCCGCACCGGCGGCGACCCGGACGACGCGGTCACCGTGATCGTCCCGGCGCTCCCCGGCTTCCCGTTCTCGCCGCCGCGGCCGCGGATGGACGAGCCGACGCACGAGCTCTGGCACCGGCTGATGACGGAGGAGCTGGGCTTCGCGCGGTACGCGGCGCACGGCGGCGACCTCGGCGCGGGGATCACGTCGCGGCTGGCGGAGGCGCACCCGGAGGCGGTGGCGGGGATCCACCTGATGGCGGTCGCCGCACCCGCGGACCTCGACGAGGCGACGCTCACCGACGAGGAGCGCGCGCACGTCGAGGAGATGCGCACGTGGGAGGCGGACGAGGGCGGCTACGAGCACCAGCAGAAGACGCGTCCCCTGACCCTGGCGCCCGCGCTGCAGGACTCGCCCGTCGGGCTGCTGTCGTGGATCCTCGAGAAGCACCGCGCCTGGAGCGACTGCGACGGCGACGTGTCCGCGCGCTTCAGCGACGACCACCTGCTGACGCTCGCGTCGCTCTACTGGTTCACGGGATCCATCGGCACCTCGCTCCGCCCGTACTTCGCGTACGGCTCCGGACGCACCGCGCCGGTGGAGCGCGTGCGGGTCCCGACCGCGGTCGCCGTCTTCCCGCACGACCTCGTGCACCCGCCGCGGAGCTGGGCCGAGCGCACCTACGACGTCGTCCGCCACACGACCATGCCGCGCGGCGGGCACTTCGCGCCGCACGAGGAGCCGGACCTGCTGGCGGACGACATCCGCGCGTTCCTGCGGATGCTGCGGTAGCGGGGGCTCGCGCGCGGCGCCGACGGCGCGGATCCGCTCCCCCTCGTCAGAGCGGGGCGCGCTCCGCCAGCGGCGCCGCGGCGTCGGACGTCCGGCGCTCGCGAGTCCGTCGACGCAGGCACACCGCGCACGTGGTGCCTGCGGCGACGGCGCCGGCCAGGATCCCGGCGCCCGCGGCCTCAAGCGGGCCGAGTCCGAAGACGAGCGTCACGAGGACCGCGGTCGTGGTCGCGATCACCACGCCCGCGACGGCGGTCGCGCCGCCGACGGCGACCCGGATCCCGCGGCGCAGGCCGAGCGCGTGCGCAGCAGCGGCGAGCAGCCCGGTGAGGGTGCCGAGCACCGCGTACGCGACGGCCGCGACGAGCGCCTCGATCGCGATGACGGCCACGAACCAGAGGCCGCCCTCGGGCTCGGTGCCGAGCGCGGTCGCGCGGATCGCGATGCCCATGGCCACGAGGATCGGCAGGACGAGGGCCACCCCGGCCCCGACCGTCGCGCCCCAGACGACGAGGGCACCGGTGGGCGTGCGGTGCAGAGCGGGGGTCGAGGCCATGACCGCACGCTAGCGGGCGTCGGCCCCCTCCGGCACGCCGCCCGCCGGGATCGGATCCATGTGCCCGAGCTCGATCACGTTCCCGTCCGGGTCGCGCAGCTGCCGCTGGTACATGAAGCCGAGGTCGACGGGAGGCCTGGCCTCGGATCCGCCGGCGGCGAGGCCCGCGGTCGCGCGTGCGTCCACGTCCTCGCGGCTGTCGAGCATGACGGCGGTGATGGCCGCGGCGCTCGTGGACGGGTCGCCCACCGGCAGGTCCAGGAACGACTGGAAGAAGTCGCGCGTGAGGAGCATGAAGGCGCTGCGGTCGGCCTCCACGACGAGGCACGCGGCCTGCTCGTCGGTGAAGTCGGGGTTCACCGTGCAGCCGACGGCCTCGTAGAACGCGATCGCGCGGGGCAGGTCGGTGACGGGCAGGTTGACGAAGATCATGGGCATGGCGGTCTCCCCTTCGAGACGGTCAGCGTCGATGCGATCAGCGTCCCGTGCGCGGCGAGGCCGGTCAAGGCCGGCGAACCCGGTCAACGCCCGCGACCACCGGTCTCGCCTATCGCCCGCCGCGCTCCCGCTTCCGCCGCAGCGACCAGCGGAGCATGACGCCGCCGACCACGATGAACAGCCCGCCGGCGACGTAGCCGAGCACGCGCTGCTCCGGATGCAGGGTGCCGTAGACGATCGCGACGACCCCCGTGATCACGAGGTAGAGGTACTGGTCGCGCATGATCGACGAGGCCAGGCCCTCGTCCCGGTCGTCCGCCATGCCGACAGCCTGGCAGGGCGCGGCGGCCCCGCGCACCTCCGGGCCGAGGGACGGGCACGCTCACGACGCGCGGGCGGCCCCGTCACGACCGACGGCCACCGGTCCCCTGCGGGATCCGGTGGCCGTCGTCGTGCGTGCCGCGGGTCAGCGCTTCTTCAGCGCCCCCGTCGACCAGAGCGCCACCGCGATGAGCACCGGCTGGAAGAACAGGCGGCGGAAGCGCTTCGCGTCGGTGTCGAGGCCGAAGGCGTCGCGCTTGTGGACGTACTGCGCGATGTTGCCCGGGAAGATCGCCGTGAAGAACGCGGCGGCCGCCCAGCCCGCGAGGCCACGGCGCGAGCGCGCGAACAGCAGGGCCGAGCCGAGCGTGATCTCGGCGACGCCGGATCCGATGACGGTCACGTCCTCGGGCACCGGCAGCGACTTCGGGACCTGCGCGCGGAACTCCTCGCGCGCGACGGTGAGGTGCGAGACGCCGGCGAACGCGAGGAACGAGCCGAGCACCACGCGTGCGATGGTGCGCGGCACCGACGTGCGGTGCGCGCGGGTGAGGCCGGCCATCAGTCGTCCGAGACGGTGACGACGACCTCGATGTTGCCGCGGGTCGCGTTCGAGTAAGGGCAGACCTGGTGGGCCTGGTCGGCGAGCTCCTGCGCGAGGTCGTGCTCGACCCCGGGGATGACGACCTCGAGGTGCACGGCGAGCATGTAGCCGCCCTGGCCGTTGGATCCGATGCTGACGCGGCTGCCGACGCTCGAGTCGGCGATCTTCACCTTGCGCGCGCGGGCGACGCCCTGCAGCGCGGAGTGGAAGCACGCGGCGTAGCCGGCGGCGAAGAGCTGCTCGGGGTTCGCGCCCTCGCCGGATCCGCCCATGGCCTTGGGGATGGAGAGGTCGAGCGCGAGGTCGCTGTCGCTGACGGCGACGCGGCCGTCGCGGCCGGCTCCCGTGGCGAGTGCCTCCGCGGTGTACAGGGCGTCCATGTCGGTTCCTTCCGTTCGTGGCCGCGCGGGGCGGCCGGGATTCTGAGGGGTGGTGCGGATCAGGGGGTGCGGGCCGACGCCTCGGCGGGCCTCGTGGCCGGGTGCGCGAGCGCCTCGGTCGTGGTCTCCTGCATGCCCGCGGTGAGTAGGTGCAGGGTGGCGAGCAGCTGGCGGGCGCGCTCGAGGTCGAGGCCCATGCCGCGGATGATCGCCGCGGGCACGTGCGCGAGATCGGCCCGCACGGTGCGCCCGCGCTCGGCGAGCGACACCGTGACGACGCGCTGGTCGGCGGAGATCCGGCGGCGGGCGATGAAGCCGGCCTCCTCCATCCGCGCGAGCAGCGGCGACAGCGTGCCGGAGTCGAGGTCGAGCTGCTGCCCGAGCTCCGTGACCGTGCGGTCGTCGCCGGACCAGAGCAGCACCAGCACGAGGTACTGCGGGTAGGTGAGGCCCCAGGGCGCGAGGAGCGCGCGGTACGCCTGCGTGGTCGACCGCGACGCCGTGTAGAGCGAGAAGCAGACCAGCTCGTCGGCGATGCGCGCGGGCGGCGCGGTCTCGTCGGCGGGGGCGCAGGGCTCGCGATCGGTCATGGCTCGACCCTGCCACGGAACTAGGTTGTGCGCAATTCAGTTCGGCCGATGCTCAGCCGACGAGCGCCGCCGCGTACCCTGGACCGACATGATCACGAGACGAGAGGCCGCGCTGCGGCTGGGCATCCCGCTGGAGATGGCCACGCGCCACGGCATCCCGGGGCGCGTCCCGGAGTCCGAGATCGCCGCGATGGACCAGGATCCGCCCGTCTGGCTCGCGCAGTCCCGCGCCAACGCGACCGGCAAGCGGCCCGTCTGGGTCCAGCTCACGTGCGAGGTCTGCGGCTTCACCGAGGCCGTGCGCCCGAAGAAGTGGTGGCCGGAGTTCTCCTACCTCTCCTGCGAGCGGCACTCCCCCGACGAGCTCCCCGAGCCCGTGCTCGGCCTCGCCCGCCGCGAGGTCGACGGGATCGGCAGCCGGTTCGTGGGCGTGGTGGACGAGCGGCCGTAGGTCTCCTCGCGCGGGACCGGGCGGATCAGGCCGCGACGCTCTCCTCGCGCGCACCCGCGTGCGCCGCCCCGCCCTCGCGCAGCGCCGGGCAGCGCTCCGGCGTCGGGTGCTGGCAGGTGTCGATGATTCGCCCCAGTAGGAGGTACCTCGCGGCAATCACACGCATACCCGACGGCGAATCTGCTTGCCGAAGACGAGAAGCATGGGCCTGCCTACGTGACGCACACCGGCGATTCGTGCGGCACGTTCACGCGAGCGATGCGGGAACGAGACAAGGGCGCCACCGACCAGGCGAGCAGTTTTCTGTCGAGGCGGCCAGGATGAGCTCATGATCACGATCATCCCAGACACAAATGCGCTCTTCGACGGTGAGTGGTTAGATTCACCGTCCGGGAGAAGACTGATCGCGCTAGCCGAGGACGGCGCATGCCTCGTGCTACTACCGGAAGTTGTCGTCGACGAACTAGAACGACAGTACATCGATAAGGTTGACGAAGCGTCCTCCCGAGCAAACTCCGGATTAAAGCGCATCCGCAAGGACATTGACATGGGCATAATCGATGCCGCTTTTTTTCGACAAAGCCATAGAGTGCGTCAAGAGCGGCAAAGACTGCTCATGCGAAAGAATGTGAGAGTCATTAAAACCCCAGAATCCATCACGGGCGCACTCGTGCAACGTGACCTGCAGCGCCGTCGACCGTTCATAGAAACTGAGCAAAACCGGAGAAAAAAATCCTATGGCTTTAGAGATGCCGTCATTTGGGAGACAGTCCTGGCAATCCTTCAGGAAGATACCACACAGGGTGTTGTCTACTTCGTCTCGAACGATAACGGCTTTACCGATAAGAACGAGCCTCAACCCGCACTACATCCCCACCTGCTCACTGACCTCGACTCATACGACATTGAACAAAATCGCGTAATTGTAGTCAACACAATTATAAATGTTGTTGAGGCAGTCGAAGTTGCAGTCGCGGAGGCCGGAGCCGAGGAGGCCGAAGCAGAGGCGGCTTCTCCTTTGGCATCATCACGCGCTCTGCGCCTAGCAGAGGAGGCTCGCGCTCACGCGCAGGATGCCGCCATCCGCGCTGCGCTGGTGCGGGTGGCCACTGGAGCTCTAGAGGAGCTCGTTGGAGAAGAAATCTCGGAACGGCTTACCTACGGGGGCGACTATGGAGTACCCGACTTCGTGCAGTTTGAGTTACCGCCTGCTATGGAAAGCGCAACGATCGTCGCGATAGATCTGGAATCTGACTTCGCTTTTCACACGAAGGGAGACACCGTGACCTGCAACGCAGATCTAATTCTCTCAATTGAAGGCGCAACGTTCAAGGGTGATTACTCACGCGAGAACGATGAAGTTCAAATTACAGGTGTTCTCAACAACTATTACTATGAGACCACAACTTCAAGTCGCGTGCGTGCGGTAATACTAATCGACGTCGAACTCGGTCCTGATCGTTTTGAGGTGTACGACATCGCGCTTGAAGACAGCCCGGCTCCGGCAAGTGTGGAGCACCCCACCAGTCTGCAGTTGGACTTTTAACTGACCGCGCAAACATGATTACGCGCTACGCAGGTAGGTAGATCGTATTTAAGGTGCGGCCGATACTGAGTTACCGTGCCGCCCTGTTCCAAGTCGGTTGGAATAAAGAAGCTCGGTCGCCCTCAGTTCAATTCGAACACTATTAGACCTTACTAAGACGAGGTTCGCGGCTCGTGCCGTAGTGGACCGCTCGTTGCCTATCTCATTCTCCTTATCGAGCAGTGCTCCACCACCCACTCAGTACCAGAGGACTGCCGCCGTATGCTGACACGGCAGGGGCGCATTATGTGGCGGCAAGGCGGACCCGACGCGTTGTTCAGGCTCTCTACCGGATCAGGCCGCGACGACCTCCGCGTACGCCGCCCCGCCCTCGCGGAGCGCCGGGCAGTGCTCGGGCGTCGGGTGGAGGCAGATGTCGATGACGCGGGTGAGCTCCTCGCGGGCGCGCTCGAGCTCGGCGATGGCCGCGGTGATCCGGTCGCGCTCGGAGCGGAGGAGCGCCAGCGACTCGGGCGCCGCGACGCCGCTGTCGACGCTCGGGAGCAGCTGGCGGATCGTGCGGCTCGGGAGTCCCGCGGCGAACAGCTGCTGGATGAGCTGCACGCGCTCGACCGCGGCCTCCGGGTAGACGCGCTGGCCGCTCGTGGTGCGCTCGGCCGGCAGCAGGCCCTGCTCCTCGTAGTACCGGAGCGCCCGCGTGCTCACGCCCGCGCGTCCCGCCACGTCGCCGATCCGCAGCATGCCGCCCTCTTCCCTCGTGATCCGTCGGAGACGTCGATCTCGCGGGCGGACTTGCCCTTCACGTCGACGTCAACTCCTAGCGTAGGCCGCGCCGCACCCCGCGAACGACGCGGGCGGCAGGAGGAAGAGCACGCATGGACATCCAGGATCAGGTCGCCCTCGTCACCGGCGCCAACCGCGGCATCGGTCGCACCTTCGTCGAGGAGCTCCTCGAGCGCGGCGCGCGCAAGGTCTACGCGACCGCGCGCCGACCCGAGGCGATCGACATCCCCGGCGTCGAGGTGCTGCGCCTCGACCTCGCCGACCCCGCGTCGGTGACGGCCGCCGCCGAGGCCGCATCCGACGTGACGCTCGTCGTCAACAACGCGGGCATCTCCACGGGCGCGACGCTCGTCAGGGGCGACATGGCGGAGATCCGCCGCGAGATGGACACCCACTTCTACGGCACCCTCGGCGTGATCCGCGCCTTCGCGCCCGTGCTCGCCGCGAACGGGGGCGGCGCGATCGTCAACATCCTGTCGGCGCTGTCGTGGTTCTCGACCGCGGGCAACGGCGGCTACGCGGCGGCGAAGGCGGCCGAGTGGAACATGACCAACGCGGTGCGGCTGGAGCTCGCCGGGCAGGGCACGTTCGTGCAGGGCGTGCACCTCGGGGCGGCCGACACCGACATCATGGCCGGCTACGACGGCCCGATGATCGCCCCGCGGGACGTGCCGCGGGCGTCGCTCGACGGGCTGGTCGCCGGATCCGTCGAGGTGGTCGTCGACGACTGGAGCCGCATGGTGAAGGACTCGCTGGCCGGCGACCCCGCCCCGTTCTACGAGAGGATGCGCGCGATCCTCGGCTGACCGACGCCGACCGACGCTGACCGCGCGGGGAGGGCCCGGCGCCGGGCGCGCATCAGAGGGACTCGAGCACCTCGAGCGCCTGATGCACCCCGCGGTCCCGCCGCATGAGCCCGCCTACCTCGGCCGCCCGCTCCCGCCGGCTGAGCGCCTCGCCCATCGCGGGCACGAGGGCGTCGACCGACAGGCGGCGCAGCGGGATCGGGGCGGCGGCCACTCCGCGGCGGTGCAGCAGGGCGCCCCAGAACGGCTGGTCGGCCATGAAGGGCACGACGACGGCGGGCACGCCGGCACGGGCGACGGCGTGGGAGGTGCCGGCCCCGCCGTGGTGCACGACGAGCGCCGCGCCCGGCAGCACCCGGTCGAACGGGGCCGACCGCACGACCAGCACGTCGGGTCCAGCGCACTCCTCCGGCAGCGCGAGCCCGCCCCAGCCGGTGAGGACCAGCACCCGCAGGCCGTGGGCGCGGGCGGCCGTGACGATCGCGCGCCCGCGGGCGGACGCCTGCCCCTTCGCCATGGAGCCGAACGAGGCGACGACGACGGGTCCCGCGGCCAGGAACCCCTCGACGACCGGGTCGAGCGACGCCGTCGGCGCCTCCTCGTACCAGGCACCGGTCTGGTGCACGCGCTCCGGCCAGTCGTCGGGCCGGGGCAGCAGCGCGGGGCTCGCGGCCATCAGCGTCGCGCGCGACGGCGAGCGCCGGGCGGGGCGACGTCCGCCCGGCAGCTCGGCCGCGGCGCGCGCGACGTCGCCGTCGAAGAGGCGCGCGATGGCGCGGGGCACCGCGTAGGTGGACCGGTTGCGCGCCCCGAGGTCGCGGGTGGCCGTGGGACCGCCGGCGGCGGGGAAGCGGTCGCTGGCCGTGGCGACCGGCGCGAACTCCACGACCACGCGCGGCACGCCGAGCGCATCCGCCACCATCGGCGCGCTGAGGATCAGGGGGTGGTGCACCACCACGTCGGGCGCGTAGGCGACCGTCTCGCGGACCGCGGCGACGATCGTCCGCCGCATCGCGGGGCGCACCTCCGTGCGCAGGTGGTGGGCGATGGCCCAGGGGGTGCGGCTCGCCGGGGTCAGCACGCGCTGCACGTCCAGGCCGAGGCGCACGCAGTCCACGCCCTCGGGCGCGACCGCGTCGTCGGGCAGGGCCAGCCGCACCTCGTGACCGCGGGATGCGGCGTGTCGGGCGAGGGCCGCGAAGGGCTCCACGTCGCCTCGGGTGCCGGCGGTGAGCAGCATCATGCGCATCCGGACAGTCTGGGCCCGGAAGCCGTAAGGCCGACGCTCTCGTCCACCGCGTACGCTCGTGCGAGTGACCGATGGCAGTGAGCGCATGCCGCGCACCGCACCCTCCGAGGTCGCCCTGGCCGTGCGCCGTCTGGTGCTCATCTCGCGACCGGTGCTCTGGATCAACACCATCGGATCCGGCCTCGTGGCCGTGTGGCTCACCGGCGCGCTGTTCGACCTGCGGGCCCTGCCGCTCATCCTCTGGCTCACCCTGCCGTTCAACCTCCTCATCTACGGCGTCAACGACGTCTACGACCAGGACACGGACGCGACCAACCCGCGCAAGGGGTCCCTCGAGGGCGCCCGGATCCGGCCCTCCGAGGTCCGGCTCATCGCGTGGGGCGTCGCCGCCCTCAACGTCCCGTTCCTCGTGTACTTCCTCCTGGTGCTGCCCCCGCTCGCGAACGCGGCGATCCTGCTCTACGCGGGCGTGTTCGTCTTCTACTCGGCGCCCCCGCTGCGCTTCAAGGCCCGCCCCTTCCTCGACTCGCTGAGCAACGCGGCGTACGCGCTGCCGCTGGTGATCGTGCCGGCGGCCCTCGAGGTGGCGCCGGTCTGGCCCGCCGCCCTCGGGCTGATGGCGTGGAGCGTCGCCAAGCACGCGTTCGACGCGGTGCAGGACATCGGGGAGGACCGCGAGGCGGGCATCACGACCACCGCGGTGCGGCTCGGCCCGCGCGGGACGGCCCTGTGGAGCGGCGCGTGGTGGATCGCCTCCGCCGCGCTGTTCGCCGTCGTGAGCGTGCCCGTGGCGGCCGTCGACCTGCTGATCGCCGGCATCCTCGTGGTGTCGCTGCTGCGCGACCCGACGCCGGCGACCGGCCATCGCCTGTACCGCCTGTCCGTCGCGTTCCCGTACATCGCGGGGACGCTGGCCGGGGTCCTGCTCATGGTCGCGATCGTGTTCGGAGGGTATCCATGAGCCGCATCGTCGTGGTCGGGGGCGGGATGGGCGGGCTGACCGCCGCCGCGCTGCTCGCGCACGCGGGCCACCGCGTCACCCTGCTGGAGGCGTCCGAGGGGCTCGGCGGCAAGAGCCGTCGGATCCAGCTGGGCGAGGACCGCATCGACACCGGGCCGTCGCTGGTGACGTTCCCGGCGGTGTGGGACGAGCTGCTGCGGCGGCTCGGTGACGGCGGGCGCGCGTCCGAGCGCATGAGCGACGTCGGCGGGCTCGACCTGGTGCGGATGCCCGAGGTCGGCCGCTACTACTTCGACGGCGAGGAGACCTCGCTGCCGGTGGCGCCCGACCACCCCTGGTACCCCGCCTGGCGACGGTTCTCCGACATCCACGCGCCCCTCGCCGACGACGTGACCGCGCTCCTGCTCGCCGACCCCACCGACCGGGCCGCCCTCCCCGCGGTGCGCCGGCTGCTGTCCGTGTACGGCTCGCGCCTCACGACGCGGGCCTACCTCGACAGCCTCACGTGGCTGCCCGACGGGCTGCGGGAGATCATCGCGATCCACACCCTCAACGCGGGCGTCTCGCCCGCGCGCACGCCGGCCCTCTACGCGAGCATGCCGGCGATCATGGCGGAGACCGGCGCCTGGGTGCCGCGCGGCGGCGTGTTCGAGATCGTGCTCGCGCTGGGGCGGCTGGCCGAGGCGGCCGGGGTCGAGGTGCGGACCGGCGAGGCCGTCACGCGCATCGAGCGCGGGTCGGTCAGCACCGCTGGCGGCCGCTACCCGGCCGACCTCGTCGTCAGCGCCCTGGACGCCGACCGGCTGGCCGCGCTGATGGGCCCGTCGCGGGTCCCGGCCCTCCCGCGCCTGCGCCCCCGCATCCTCTCGTGCTCGGGCGTCGCGCTCTACGGCGTGCTCACGGAGGAGCTGCCGGCGGGGATCGCCACGCACAGCGTGGTGCTGCCGACGAAGCCCGCCGCCCTGCACCGCAGCCTCGAGGCGGGCGACGAGCCGGCGGACACCATGGTGTTCGTCAACCAGTACCGCGCCGGCGACGTGTACTCGAACCCGCACGGCACCGCGGGCATCCTGCTCACCGCACCCGCCGACGGCGGTCGCTACACGGCCGACCACCCGTTCGTGCGGCGCGAGGTCGACCGGGTCTCCGCGGCGATGGGGCTCGACGGGCCCCTCACCGACCTCCTCGACGAGCAGACGGTGCTGGATCCGCGCTACTACGGCGAGGGCGGCGAGCCGCACGGCGCGCTCTACGGGGCCGCGCGTCCGCCGTGGCTGAGCGGGCCGTTCCACCGCCCCTCCTACAACGACCCCTGGCGGCCCTGGCTGTGGCGGGTCGGCGCGTCGGTGCACCCCGGCGGCGGCATCCCGGCGGTGGTCGGCGGCGCGATGATCGCCGTGAGCCGGCTGCTGAGGTCGACCCCGAGCTGATCCGGGGGCTCGGCGATGCGCAGCCCGCGGTGACCGCGGTGACCGCGGTGACCGCGGACGCCTAGCGCGGCATGGGCGACGGCGACGGGAGCCGGGCCGAGTCGTCGGCGCGCACGTGCACGGCGTCGCCGCGCAGGTCGAAGAGCAGGGCGGTGCCCACCGGGTACTCGTCGCGCAGCTCCTCGGGCGCGCCGACGTTCACCAGGAACCGCACGGAGGCGCCGAACGCGCCCGCCGCGCATCCGCCGCCCTCCGTCGAGCCGAAGGCGGCGCGCGACGGCTGCACCGAGAGGCACTCGCCGCGGACCTGCGGGTAGGCGGAGCGGTCGCCCTCGAGCCGCACGAGCGTGAGGCCGTGGAAGCGGGCGGATCCCGTCTCCGCGCCGCCGAAGTAGTCGCGCATGTAGACGGGCAGCTCCTGGTCGGGGTCGAAGCGCACCACGGCGACCTCGCGCCCGGCCGGAGCCGTCAGCGTCGCGACGACGACCGCGGTGAGGGCGACGGCGGCGGCGATCGAGGCGGCCCAGAGAATCGCGAGGCGGCGGGAGGCGCGCGGGCGGTGCGGGGCGGGGGCGTCGCGGTCAGGGGCGGGGAGGTCGGCATCGTCCACGGCGGCGCCCTCGGCGAGGTCGTCGTCCGCATCCGGGTCGGCAGCCGCGTCGGCACCTCGTCGTCGCCCGGCGTCGGCGGCGGTGCGCTCGCGCTCGCCGGTGCCGGCGTCGGCCCCGCGATCGGATGCGGGCGTCGCCGCCTCCGCGGGGCGCGCGACGGCCGCGTCCCCGGCACGCCCCTCGAGCTCGCGCAGCCGGTCGAGGTCGGCCGGATCCGCGTCGCTGCCCGGCCCGTACGCCCGGCGCCGCAGGTCCGCCAGCTCGGCGCGCTCGGCCCGTCGGCTCCGGCCGTGCGGGTCCGGGCGCTCGTCGGGCTCCATCTCCCGATCCTGTCACCGCGCGCGGCGGACGACCGGGCGGGCCGCCCCGCCACCGCGAGCGGACCGGCGTCACCGCGAGCCGACCGAGCCCCGCGCGCCGTCCCGCGACCGGGCCTGGTCGCCCGCCCACCGCGCGCCTACGCTCGCCCCATGCTCACCGAGACCGACCTGCGGCTCCCCGACGGCCGCACGCTGCACTGCTACGACACGGGATCCGGCGACGACGCCGACCTCGTCGTCGTGTACCACCACGGCACGCCGAACGTCGGTCCGCCGCCCGCGCCGCTCGTCGAGTCCGCCGCGGGTCGCGGCATCCGCTGGATCTCCTTCGACCGGCCGGGGTACGGCGGATCCACGCGGCACCCGGGCCGCACCGTCGCGACCACCGCGGCCGACGACCTGGCCGCCGCGGACGCGCTCGGCGTCGGGCGCTTCGCCGTGCTCGGGCACTCGAGCGGCGCCGTCGTCGCGCTGGCCGCGGCAGCGTCGCTCGGCGACCGCGTGCTCGGCGCCCTGTGCGGCGCGGCCCTCACGCCCGTGGAGGCGGAGGGCCTCGACTGGTTCGCCGGGATGCACGCGGGCGGCGAGCGCGAGTTGCGAGCCGCGCTGTCCGGCGCGGAGGCGCTCGAGGCGGAGCTCGCGGCATCCGAGTTCGACCCGGCGATGTTCACCGACGGCGACCTGCGCGCGCTCGACACCGACTGGGCGTGGTTGAACGGGGTCGCCTCGCACGGCCTGGACGCGGGACCCGGCGGCATGGTCGACGACGACCTCGCGCTCGTCGCCGCCTGGGGCGTCGACCTCGCGGCCGTGACCGCGCCGGTGATCCTGCTGCACGGCGACGCCGACCGCATCGCGCCGGTCGCCCACGCGCGCTGGCTCGCCGACCGGGTGCCGGGCGCGGAGCTCGTGGTCCGCCCGGGCGACGGCCACATCTCCGTGCTCCGCGGTGCGGAGGACGCGCTCGGTCGGCTGCGGGAGCGGATCCGCCGCGCCGCCTAGAGGAAGAGGTACGGGCCCGGATGCGCCTCTCGCCGACCCGGACGGATCCGGAGCGGCGAGAGGGCAGGGGCGGAGCGCCGCGGGTCAGTGCCCGCGCGACACCCGCCGCGGCAGGGCGAACACGAGCGCGAAGGCGACGACCGCGAAGATCGCGCTGACGCCCATGGCCGACGCGGACGCATCGGTGAACGCCTGCGGCACCATCTGCGGCCCGCGGATCCCGGCGCCGGCCACGCCCGCGAAGAGCACGCTGCCGATCACCGCGATGCCGACGGCCGAGCCGACGCGCTGCACGGTGCCGATCACGCCGGAGGCCGCGCCCGCCTCGGCGGGGTCGACCGTCGCGACGATGAACTGCGCGTTCGGGGCGATGAAGAGGCCGTTGCCGATGCCCGCGAGCAGCAGCGGGACGAGGAGCATCCAGCTGTTCAGGTCGGCCGCGGCCGTGTTCAGCAGCACGAGCCAGAGCCAGATCAGGCCGACGCTCACGAGCGCGGTGCCGATCACGAGCACGGTGCGGCCGAGGCGGTTCGTGAGCCGGTTGCTCTGCGAGGACCCGACGATGCTGCCGATGGCGAACGGGATCGAGACCAGGCCGGACTCGAGAGCGGAGTTGCCGAGGCCCGACTGCCACAGGATCGAGATGGTGAAGAAGATGCTCGTGAAGGCCGCGAAGTAGACCATCGCGAGGATCACGCCGCCCGTGAAGGCGGGGTGCGTGAAGAGGTGCGGCGGGACGAGGACGCCCTTCGAGCGCTTCGTCTGCAGGACCTCCCACGCCCCGAAGAGCGCGAGGAGCACGACGCCGCCCGCGAGGGAGAGGTACGTCCAGAGCGGCCAGCCCTGGTCCTGGCCGTCGATGAGCGGCACGAGCAGGGCCACGAGGCCGGCGCTCACGAGCAGGATGCCGACGAGGTCGACGCCGGACGCGGCGGGCTTCGCCTGCGCCGGGGCGCCCGCTCCGCGACCGGCCTGCTGGCCGGACTGCGCGCGCACGTCGCCCGCGACCTCCTCGGCCACCCGGCGGCTCGGGAGCAGGAAGATCGCGGCGATCACGGTGGCGAGGCCGACGGGCAGGTTGACGAAGAAGACCAGGCGCCAGCCCGACTCCTCCCCAGCGGCCTGGATGATGAGGCCGCCCACGATCGGGCCGAGCGCGGACGAGACGCCGATGACGGCGCCCATGATGGCGAACGCCTTGCCGCGCGCCTGCGGCGGGAACAGCAGCTGGATGAAGGCGGTCACCGCGGGCACGAACAGGCCGCCGGCGAGCCCCTGCACCACGCGCGCGATCACGAGCTGGAGGTCGTCCTGAGCCACACCGCACGCGAGGCTGGCGAGCGTGAAGAGCGCGATGCCGGTCACGAACACCCACTTGTGCCCGTAGCGGTCGCCGAGGCGGCCCGCGGGGATCAGCGCGAGGCCGAACGCGAGGGCGTAGCCGGAGATGATCCAGCTCAGCGTCGACTCGGAGGCGTCGAGGCTCGTGCGGATGGTCGGCAGCGCCACGTTCACGATGGTCGTGTCGAGCAGCGCGATGAACATGCCGGCGAGCAGCACGATGAGCGCCTGCCAGGCGCGGCGGGAGACGACGGGGGCGGCGGGCCGGCCGGAGCCGGGCGCTCCGGACGCGCCGGTGTCCCCTGCCGCCGGGCGGGCGGATGCGGTGGTGTCGGACATGGGGTCCTTTCGTGCCGGCGCGGGCGTCGGCGGTGGTGCGAGCGGATCCGGTCAGCGCGCACGGCAGCGGGCGACGCGGGCGCGGGACGGGAGGTCGGGCGCCTCGCGTGCGAGCGGGCGGCGCACGGAGGAGGATCCGCGACGGTGCGGGAGAGACGGCCGGGCGGATGCGCCCGTCCCGTCAGTCTGTCACCGGTTGACCGTTGCGGCCTATCTCGATGTCCGGCCACAGGCGGCCGTCACCGGCGGGCGTCATCGACAGCCGTCGTCGGCGGCGTTCCGTCATCCGGCGGATGCGGCGCGCGCGGCCGCGTCGATAGCGTGGCCGGATGAGCGCCGCATCCGCCCCCGACAGCGTCGACCGGTTCTGGGTGCGCCCGCGGCCCGACCGCGCCGGCCTGCGGTTCGACCTGCTGCTCGCGCTCGTGATGCTGGTGCTCACGACGGGGAGCTGCACCCTCTACTACGCGCTCGGCATGTACCCGACCCGGCCGCCGATGTGGGTCATCGCCGCGTGGATCCTGCTGATGACCGCTCCTCTGGCGCTCCGGCGCCTGCAGCCCGAGGCCGTGACCCTCGTGCTCGGCGCCACCTTCGTCGTCGGCGCGTACCAGTTCGTGCCCGAGGTGCTGTTCTCGAACATCGCCATGTTCATCGCCATGTACTCCCTCGGCGCGTGGGGGCGGAACCGTCTGCGGGCGAACATCGTGCGCGGCGTCATCGTCGTCGGCATGTTCGCGTGGCTCTTCAGCTCGCTGCTGCAGGCCTCGGGGTTCTACTCGCTCGCGGGGTCGACGTTCGAGAACGCGCCCGCCGACGCGTGGATCCCCGCCCCCGTCGCCGCCGGCCTCGTCTCCATCGTCACGAACCTCCTCTACTTCGGCGGCGCCTGGTACTTCGGCGACCGTGCGTGGGCGTCGGCCCGCGACCGCTGCGCGCTCGAGACGCGCACGGCCGAGCTCGCGACCGAGCGCGAGCGGGTGGCGGAGCAGGCGGTCACGATCGAGCGGGTGCGCATCGCGCGGGAGCTGCACGACGTCGTCGCGCACCACGTCTCGGTGATGGGCGTGCACGCGGGCGCCGCGCGCCGGGTCCTCGCGCGCGACGCCGAGAAGGCCGCGACCTCGCTCGGCATCGTGGAGGACAACGCGCGCAGCGCCATCGAGGAGCTGCACCGGATGCTCGTCGCGCTCCGCCAGGAGGAGGACGGCACGGCTTCCGCCGACGGCGCCGACGGCGACCCGACCCGCACGGCATCCACCCGCGGCGTCGACCAGCTGCCCGAGCTCGTCGCGGAGGCGTGCGGCGCCGGGCTCCGGGTGACGTACGACGTCATCGGCACGCCGCGCCCGCTCACGCCCACGGTCGACCTCATCGTCTACCGGGTCGCGCAGGAGTCGCTCACCAACGTGCGGAAGCACGCGGGCACGGGCGCCCGCGTCGACCTCCGCGTGCGGTACCTGCACGACCGCGTCGAGGTGGAGGCGAGCGACGGCGGACCCGCGGGAGCCGCCGCCTCCGCGGCCGCCGGGCCCGTGCGCAACGGTCCCGGCGGCCTCGGCCAGCGCGGCATGCGCGAGCGCGTGGCGGCGGTGGGCGGATCCATCGAGATCGGCCCGAAGGCCCGCGGCGGCTACCTCGTGCGGGCGTCGCTGCCGACGACCCCGTCCGCCGTCGTGCCGCCCGTGCCGATGCCCGTGCCCCTCGCCGTCTCCGTCCCGGAGCCCGCGTCCGCGTCCGCGTCCCCGTCGGAGCACGATGCCGTCCCAGCGCCTTCCTCCACCCCTGGACCCGCTGCCGCCACCGAACCCGCATCCGTCCCCGAGCCCGCCTCCGTCCCCGAGGAGACCCGCGCATGAGCGCCGATCCGACCGACCCAGCCACCGGCGCCGCTACCGGCGCCGCCACCGCCGCGCCGGCCGCCGTCCGCGTCCTGCTCGTCGACGACCAGGCGCTCGTGCGCGCCGGAATCCGCGTGATCCTCGAGAGCGAGGACGGCATCGAGGTGGTCGGCGAGGCCGCCGACGGCGAGGAGGGCGTGCGCCTCGCCGCCGCGCTCGCGCCCGACGTGATCTGCATGGACGTGCAGATGCCGCGCGTCGACGGCCTCGAGGCCACGCGCCGCATCGTCGCCGACCCGGCGATCCGCGCGGGCGTCCTCATGCTCACCACGTTCGACCGCGAGGACTACCTCTTCACCGCGCTCGACGCGGGCGCGAGCGGGTTCGTGCTGAAGAGCGCGTCGCCGGAGTCGCTCGTGGAGGCCGTGCACGTGATCGCGCGCGGCGACGCGCTGCTCTCACCCGACGTCACGCGCCGGGTCATCGAGCGCTTCGGCCGCGGATCCGACCCGGTCGACGAGGAGCCCGTCCCCGCCGCCGCGCCCGCGATCCCCGCCGACCCGCGCGTGCAGACCCTCACCGACCGCGAGCTCGAGGTGCTCCGTCTCCTCGCGGAGGGCCTCGCCAACGCGGAGATCGCCGAGCGCCTCTACCTCGGCGAGGCCACCGTGAAGACGCACGTCTCGCGCCTGCTGCTGAAGCTCGGCGTGCGCGACCGCGTGCAGGCCGTGGTGTTCGCTTACGAGCGCGGCATCGTCGTGCCGGGCGCGAGCTGATGGACGCCAGCGCCTGGATCATGGGCGCGGTCATCTTGGTGATCCTGGGCGTCGGCGTGCTGCCGCTCCGGCGACGCGGCGGCGGTGACGGGGGCCGGGGCTGCGGCGACGGGGACCGGAGCCGCTGACCCCGGCCCACCGCACCGCCCGGGATCAGCGGCCGGCGTCGATCCGCTCCGCGCGACGACGCCGCAGCGCCGACTCGTCCTTGCCCACGATCGCGAGCAGCAGGATCGCGAGCGCGACGCACACGAGGATCAGCACGAAGGTCACGTCCCAGCCGAACGCGTGCACCGAGGCGCCGATGCCCGTCGAGGCGAGGGTCGCGCCGAGCACGTAGCCGAACAGTCCCGTGAAGCCGGCCGCGGTGCCCGCGACCTTGCGGGGGCTGAGGTCGAGCGCCTGCAGGCCGATGAGCATGACCGGTCCGTAGATCAGGCCGCCGATGAGCACCAGCGCCGCGAGCGACACCCAGAGCGGGCCGTCCGCGGGCGAGAGCCAGTAGATCGCGACGGCGACGCCGACCGCCGCCATGAAGAGGATCCCGGTCGGCGAGCGCCGCCCGCGGAACACCCGGTCGCTGATGTAGCCGCAGAGGAGCGTGCCGGGGATGCCCGCGAGCTCGAACAGCGAGAACCCGGCGATGCCCTCGCCGAGGCTGGCGCCGCGCACGTCCGCGAGGTAGATGGGCGCCCACACGAGCACGCCGTAGCGGAGCGTGTAGACGAAGACGTTGGCGAGCGCGAGGTTCACCATGGTGCGGTTGCCGATGACGTAGCGGCGGATGGTCGACCAGGTCGACGCGCCCTCGTCCGCGGCGTCGGTCTCGACGGGCGCGGGGTCATGGCGGTGCTCCTCGATGGGCGGCAGGCCCTCGGACTCCGGGGTGTCGCGGAGGAGGACGAAGGCGACCAGCGCGATCACGATGCAGACGATCGCCGGGAACCAGAACGCGCTCTGCCAGGTGCCGAAGGTCGCGATGGCGAGGCCCGCCAGGCCGCCCGCGCCGGCGCCGCCGACGTTGTGGGCGACATTCCAGATGGCGGTCTTCCCGCCGCGCTCCGAGGTCGAGAACCAGTGCACGAGGGTGCGACCGGACGGCGGCCAGCCCATCCCCTGGAAGAAGCCGTTGACGATCATGACCACCGCGAACAGCGCCACCGACGCCCCGACCGCCGGCACGAACGCGACCACGAGGTTGGCGAACGCGGACAGCAGCAGGCCGATGGGCAGGAACCAGCGCGCGCTGCTGCGGTCGCTGACGATCGCGCTGAGGAACTTGCTGAAGCCGTAGGCGAGCAGCACGCCGTTGGTGAGGATCCCGAGGCCGAGGGCGCTGAAGCCGTTCTCGTCGCGGAGGATCGTGGCCACCAGCGGCACGTTGTTGCGGATCAGGTAGTAGGCCGCGTAGCCGATGAAGATGCCGAGGAAGACCTGCAGGCGCAGGCGGGGGTAGCGCCGGGCGACGGTCGCGTCGTCGAGCCGGGGCGCGGGCGGCGGGGCCGCCATGAAGGAGAGGAGCCCGCGTCGGACGGCTGCCCCGTCGGGTCGGGTGCGCTGGTCGGTGGTCATGGTCTGCCTCCTGGTCGTCGCATCGTTGCGACGAGAGACCACTCAACGCCTTCGCAAGACGATCGTCTAGGGAGCGTGACGGATCAGAACCCGCCGCGCTGCGACATCGGCGACAGCACGAGCTCGTCGATCCGCACGTGCGGCGGCGACGCGAGCACGAACATCGCGGCGCGGGCCACGTCGTCGGGCGTGAGCATCGCGGCGCGCTCGGCCGCGTCGGGCACGGTCGGCCGGAGCGCGAGGAAGTCGCTGTCGATCGTGCCCGGGCAGAGGTGCGTGGCGCGGATCCCGCTGCCCGCCTCCTGCGCGTTGAGGTCGCGCACCAGGGTCCCGAGCGCGGTCTTCGACGCGCTGTAGGCGACGCCGGCACCGGGCGAGTGGGTCCACGCGGCGTACGAGGAGACGAGGACGACCGTGCCGCCGGACGCCCGCAGCAGCGGGAGCGCGGCGGCGACCTGGTGCGCGGGTCCGGTGAGGTTCGTCGCGACGATGCGGTCGAAGTCGGCGAGGTCCTGGTCGGCCCAGGCGCGGCGCGGGGCGTTGAGGCCGGCGGCCACGACGATCCCGTCGAGCCGGTCGAGGCCCGCCACCACGGCGGCGAGCGCGGCGTCGTCGGTGACGTCGAGCGGGGCGACGAGGGCGGTGGATCCGAGGTCGTCGACGAGCGCGCGCGTCTCTTCGAGCGGATCCAGGCGCCGGCCCGAGAGCACGAGGTCCCAGCCGTCGCGCGCCGCGGCGACGGCGGTGGCGCGGCCGACGCCGGATCCCGCGCCGCTCACCCAGAGGACGCGCGCGCCCGTCGCCCCCTCCCCAGGTGCGTCCCGGGTCTGCTCGTCGTGCGTCGTCGCTCCGGACATGGCGGTCTCCCTCGGTCACCCCTACGTTGAGGGAGACGCTATTGGGAACCGAGGGGAACGCGCATGCTCATCGACCTCCGCGACAGGGTCGTCGTCGTCTCCGGTGCCGCCCAGGGCATCGGCCGCGCCCTCGCCGAGCGCTTCCTCGAGGAGGGGTGCCGGGTCTTCGGGCTCGACCTCCGGTTCCGCGACGCGCTGCCCGAGGGGATCACCGCGATCGTGGCGGACGTCACCGACCAGGCGTCCGTGCAGGCCGCGATCGCGCAGGTGGTCGAGGCCGCCGGACGCGTCGACGTGCTCGTGAACAACGCCGGCATCAACGTCGAGGGGGCCGTCGAGACGCTCGAGCCCGCGCGCTTCCGGGCGGCGTTCGACGTGAACGTCGGCGGGGTGTTCCTCCTGGCGCAGGCCGTCATCCCGGCCATGAAGGCGGCCGGCGGCGGGCGCATCCTCAACGCGGCGTCGTTCGCGGCCGTCGTCCCGAGCGTCGGCGCGGCCGCCTACGGCGCGTCGAAGGCCGCGGTCGTGCAGTTCACGCGGGTGCTCGCGAGCGAGCTCGGGCCCTGGGGCATCACCGTCAACGCGTACGCGCCCGGCATGATCCCCACGGCCATGAACGGGTTCGCCGAGATGCCGGAGCCCGCGCAGGACCGCCTGCTCGACACCCTCAGCATCCGCCGGTGGGAGCGGCCGGACGACGTGGCCGACCTCCTCGTCTTCCTCGCGAGCGACCGCGCCGGCTACATCACGGGCACGCTCGTCGACGTGAGCGGCGGCAAGCTCGCCACGCAGATGCCGCAGCGCGCGTACGAGGGCCGGGGCGCGCCGGAGCGCGGGCCGCGGGACGGCGCCCGGTGAGCGTCATGAACTGGGAGGCGCAGCCGCTCGACACCGTGCGCGCCGAGCACGCCGAGGCGCCCCTCTGGGACACGGCGCGCGGCACGCTCCTGTGGGCCGACCAGTACGTGGGCATCCTGCGCGAGGCGACGTTCGACCCGGCCACGCTCGCGGTGGGGCCGGTCACCGAGACGCACGTGGGCGGCCCGCTGGGCGCGGTGGTGCGCCATGCGGAGGGCGGCCACGTGCTCGCCGCGCGCGACGGCTTCGTCCGTCTCACGGGCGACGGCGAGCTGATCCCGATGGCCGACGTGCTGCCGGCCGACGGCATCCGGCGCCGCATGAACGACGGCGAGGTGGATCCGCGCGGCCGACTCTGGGCGGGATCCATGGCCTTCGACAAGACGCCCGGCGCGGGTGCGCTGTACCTGCTCGACCGCGGCGTCGCGACGACCGTGCTCGAGGGCGTCACCATCTCCAACGGCACCGCCTTCTCCGCCGACGGCGCCGAGATGCTCTACATCGACACGACCACGCAGCGCGTGCGGCGCTTCCGGGTCACGGACGAGGGCGGGCTCGCGGATCCGGAGGTGGTGGTCGAGATCGATCCCGCCGACGGCCACCCCGACGGCATGTGCCTCGACGACGAGGGCTTCCTCTGGGTCGCGCTGTGGGGCGGCGGCGAGGTGCGCCGCTACTCCCCGACCGGCGAGCACGTCGGATCCGTGCGGGTCGACGCGCCGCAGGTCTCGAGCTGCGCGTTCGTCGGCGCCGACCGCGACGTGCTCGTGATCACGACCTCGCAGGAGGGCTACACCCCGGAGGACTCGGCCCGGCATCCGCGCGCGGGGATGCTGTTCGCGGTGCGGCCGGGCGTCACCGGTCCGGCGGCGAGCGCCTACGCGTAGGCGGTGACGGCGGCGGAGTCCACGAAGCCGGCCGGGCGTCCGGACCCGCGTGCGGCTCCCCCGGCGAGCACGGCCGACGCGGCGGCGACCACGACTCCGGCGAGCACGGCGGCGGTCACGGGGCCGACCGGCGAGTGCGCGAGCACCAGGCCCGCGACGACGGCGACGGCCTGCACGATCCAGAGGGCGCGGATCCACCACCGCCACGCGCCTCGATCCATGACCACGCGCTCGAGCCCGCGGCGCACCTGGACGACCGCGGCCACCCGCACGACGAGCGACAGCGTCAGCAGAGCGAGACCGGTCAGAGACAGCGACGGCGTGCCGATGTCCGTGAGGATCAGCGCGAACAGCACGATCCCCGACGCACCGGCCCCGTCGGCGACGGCCTGGACGACGGTGGCGATGCGCATGATCCGACCCTAGGAGCGCCCGGCCCGCCGAGCCATCCGCGGCGGCGCCCCAGATGAGGGGCCGTCGCGCCCCCGACCCTCCCGTCCCCCACGGGGTTCCCCCTCACGGCGGACTCCCCCGCGCACCCCCGCCCCTAGCGTGAGCAGCACGGATCACCCACGCCCACCGAGGAGGCCCTCCGTGCTCGAAGTCCACAACGTCACGCGATCGTTCGGGGACCGCCGCGTCCTCGACGACGTGTCCTTCGCCGTGCGGCCGGGGAGGCTGACCGGCTTCGTCGGCGGCAACGGCGCCGGCAAGACCACCACCATGCGGATCATGCTCGGCGTGCTCACGCCCGACTCCGGGACGGTGTCGCTGGACGGGCGCGACCTCGGCACGTCGAGCCGGCGCACCTTCGGCTACATGCCGGAGGAGCGCGGGCTGTACCCGAAGATGAAGCTGCAGGAGCAGATCGTCTACCTCGGCCGCTTGCACGGCATGTCCGCCGCCGACGCGACCGCCAGCACCGAGCGCCTGCTCGAGCGGCTCAGCCTCGGCGAGCGGCGGAACGACCCCATCGAGTCGCTGTCGCTCGGCAACCAGCAGCGCGCGCAGATCGCCGCGAGCCTGGTGCACGACCCGGAGGTGCTCGTGCTCGACGAGCCGTTCTCGGGCCTCGACCCGATCGCGGTCGAGACCGTCCTCGGCGTCCTCACCGAGCGGGCCGCCCAGGGCGTGCCCGTCCTCTTCTCCTCGCACCAGCTCGACATCGTGGAGCGCCTCTGCGACGACGTGGTCGTCATCGCCGAGGGCCGGATCCGCGCATCGGGAGACCGCGAGCAGCTCCGCGACCAGCACAGCCGCCCCCTCACGGAGCTCCTCATCGACGGCGACGGCGGCTGGGTGCGCGACGTCCCCGGCGCCGAGGTCGTCGAGTTCGACGGCGGCTACGTGCTCTTCGAGGCCGACGACGAGACGCGCCAGCGCGTGCTCGCCGAGGCCGTCTCCCGCGGATCCGTCGCCGGGTTCGCGCGCCGCCGCCCCACCCTCAGCGAGATCTTCCAGGAGGTCGTCCAGTGAGCACCACGTCCACCCCGCCCGGCACGAGCCGCGGCGCCGCCCGGGGCACCGCGCCCACGTTCGCCCAGTCGACGATGCTCGTCACGGGACGCGAGGTGCGCATGCGCCTGCGCAGCAAGTCGTTCCTCATCAGCACCGGGATCCTGCTCTTCGGGATCCTCGCCTCCATCGTCGTCAGCGGCTTCCTCGCCTCGAGCGGCAGCCTCGGCGACGGCGGCAGCACGCGCGTGGCGGTCGTCGGCAGCGCCCAGCAGGCCGTGTCCGGCGCATCGTCGCTCGAGGGCGTGCCCGCCGACAGCGTCGAGGACGCGCGCGCGATGGTGCGCGACGGCGACGTGGAGGCGGCCGTCGTCCCCGACACGCAGGCGGACGCCGACGGCGCCGTGCTCGTGATCGGCGACGAGTCCGCGCCCGACGGCGTCGTGCAGGCGCTCACGGAGACGCCCCGGGTGGAGCTGCTCGAGGAGCCGACGACCAACCCCGCCATCGGCTACCTGATGGCCGTCGCGTTCGGCGTCGTCTTCTTCATCTCGGCGCTGACGTTCGGGCAGATCATCGCCCAGAGCGTCGTGGAGGAGAAGCAGACCCGCGTGGTGGAGCTGCTCATGTCGACGATCCCCGTGCGCGCGCTGCTCGCCGGCAAGGTGCTCGGCAACAGCATCCTCGCGTTCACGCAGATCGCGCTCATCGCCCTGATGTCCGGAGTCGGCCTGCTCGTCACGGACCAGACGGCGCTCCTCGCGGTCATCGGCCCGTCGGTGCTGTGGTTCGTCGTGTTCTTCGTGTTCGGGTTCGTGCTGCTGGCCTCGATGTTCGCGGCGGCCGCCTCGCTCGTGTCGCGCCAGGAGGACGTGGGCGCGGTGACCATGCCGGTCACCTCGCTCGTGATGATCCCGTACTTCGCGGTCATCTTCTTCAATGACGACCCGACCGTCATGGCGGTGATGTCCTACATCCCGTTCTCGGCGCCGGTGGGCATGCCGCTGCGCCTCTTCCTCGGCACCGCCGAGTGGTGGGAGCCGCTCGTGTCGCTCGCCGTGCTGATCGCGACGACCTCGGTCGTGGTGGCCCTCGGATCCCGCATCTACAGCAACTCGCTGCTCCGCACCGGCAGCCGCGTGAAGCTCTCGGAGGCGCTGAAGGGCTGACGCCCGCGCGGCCCGGCCGCGCCCCCACGACCGCCCGGTCGCGTCCGCTCCCCCGCGGACGCGGCCGGGCGCGCGTACGTTCGGGGCATGACCGCCGCGACGACGCCCGGATCCCGCCCGCCCCTCGAGCTGCCGTTCCCCGGCGCGCCCTGGGCCGAGGCGATGCGCCGGTTCTTCCTCAAGTACGCGACCTTCCGCGGGCGCGCGAGCCGGAGCGAGTTCTGGTGGTGGATCCTCACGGGCTTCGTCGCGACGACCGCCCTGCGGACGCTGAGCAGCCTGACCAGCGGGGACCCCGGCTCGCTCGACCTCACCGACGCCATGGCCATCACGGATGCGTGGAGCGGCCTGCTCGCGGTGGGGCAGCTCGCCGTCTTCGTCCCCTTCCTGGCCGTCTCGTGGCGGCGGCTGCACGACACCGACCGCACCGGCGCGTGGATCTTCGTCTGCTTCGTGCCGATCGTGGGGCTCATCGTCTACGCGATCATGGCCGCCACCGGATCCCGTCCGGGCGGCGCCCGCTTCGACTGACGACGCGCCTGCCGCGAGCGCGCATGCGCGGGCCCCGCTTCCCGCTACGGTGAGCGCGATCCGCTCCCCCACCCCGAGGACACCATGGCCACCGCTGCCCGCCGCACCACCCTGCCCACCGCGCTCGCGGCCGTCCTCGTCGCCGCCGCGCTCAGCGGGTGCTCGCCGCAGCAGATCGCCGACCTGATCCCCCACGACGCCCCGCGCGACGGCCAGGGCGCCATCACCGCGAGCGGCAGGACCGACGTCTTCGACCTGCGCCAGGGCGACTGCATCGAGGACCAGTCGCTCGTCGACAGCCTCTCCGGCGAGACCGGGGACGCGACGAGGCAGGAGGTGACCGCGGTGCGCACGGTGCCGTGCGCCGACCCGCACGACTTCGAGGCGTACCGGGACGTGACCCTCACGGGCGGATCCGACTACCCCGGCTCGGATCCGGTCGACGCGCAGGCCGACGACGCGTGCAGCAAGGCTTTCGACTCCTTCATCGGCTTCGACTACCAGGACTCGATCTACGACTACACGTACTACCAGCCCACGGCCGAGGGCTGGACGACCGGCGACCGCACCGTCACGTGCCTCGTCGGCGATCCCGCGGGCACGACCGTGGGCTCGCTCTCCGGCATCGGCCGGTAGCGCGCGGACGCGCCCGCGGACGGCAGCGCGGGAGCGCGCGGACGCGCCCGCGGATCCCGGTGGCGGGGTCCGCGGGCGCGGGGCGTGCGGTCGTGGGGTCCTGCGGTCGCGCGGCGCGGCGCGGCGCTAGGAGCGGTCGCCCTGCACCTCGACGGCCGCGGGGCCGTCCACCTCGATGCGGGTCGTGCCGTCGGCGCGCTCGTCGACGACCACGGTGACCTTCGGGGCGGCGGTGCCGTCATGATCGGCTGCGCCGTCGTGGTCGGCGTACGTGTCGAAGTCGGCGGCCGTGGAGTCCTCGTCCACGGAGGGCTCGCGGGCGGATGCGTCGGCATCACGCTCCTCGGCCGCCTGGCGCGTGTCCTCGACGTCCGCCTTCGCGGAGTCGGCGAGCACGGCGCCGGCGGCCTTCGCGCGGTCGGCGACCTCGGATCCGACCTCCTTCGCTGTGTCGGCCGCGCGGGCCGCGGCGTCCTGCGCCTGCGCGGAGGCGTCACGGCCCCGGTCTGCGGCCTCGGCCGAGCCCTCGCGGACGCGGGCGGCGGCGTCGGATCCGGCCGCCTTCGCCTTCGCGGCCGCGTCCGACCCGGCTGCCTTGGCCTTCGCAGCCGCATCCGACCCGGCGTCCTTCGCCTTGCCGAGCGCATCGGCCCCCGCGCCCTTCGCCCGCTCGAGCGCAGCCCCCGCCGGCGACTGCTCGTCATCGAACGGGCCGTGCACGTCGGTCACGCGGATGTTGACGCGCACCGCGCCGGGCGCGATCTGGCGGGCCGCGTGCGCGACCTGCTCGCGGGTCCGGTCGACCACGTCCTGCACGGGCGCGGGGTACTCGACCACGAGGTCGATGTCGATCACGACGCCGCCCGACTCCTCCGAGACGGTGACGCCGGGGCCCGTGCTCGTGCCGCGGATCGCCCGGGACGCGGCGTCGAGGGCCCGCGCGGCCGAGCCGCCGAGGTGATGCACGCCCGTCACGCCCGCGGCGGTCTCCGCGGCGGCGACGCCGATGCGCTGCGCGGCGGTCTCCCCCTCCGGGTGCGCGGCGGCGACGCCGGTCAGGTCGATGGGGCGGATGGCGGGTGCGGCGTCGTTCACGTCGGTGCTCCTTCGGTGGTGCGGGAGGGTGCGGATGCGGTGCGGAGGGGGGATGGGGCCGGGCCATGCTGCCGCGCGGATCGACGCGCCGGCCGGGTGCGCGCGATGCCCGCGCACGGCGGCGGGACCGGGCGAACCCGGTCCCGCCAGCGGGGTGGTGCTACTGGACGCGGCTCTGCTTGTCGTCGTCCTCGTCCTTGTCGTCCGACGGGATGTGCACGTCGGAGACGGTGACGTTGACCTCGGTGACGTCCATGCCGACGACCTGCGAGATGGCGTCGGTGACGGACTCGCGGATCCGGTCGGCGAGGTCCTGCAGCGCGACGGGGTACTCGGCGACGACGACGATGTCCGCCGCGACCTGCTTCTCGCCGACCTCGACGGAGATGCCCTGGCCGCGGTCCTGCTGGCCGATCACGTTGCGGATCGCGCCGACGGCACGCGCGGCGCCGTTGCCCAGGTCGTGCACGCCGGGGACCTGGCGGGCCGCGATGCCGGCGACCTTCTCGACGACGCCGTCGGCGATCGTGTTCTTGCCCGAGGCGGAGCCGGCGGGGGTGTGCTTCGCGGCGGCACGGCTGGAGGCGGTGGCGGGGGTGACGTCGGTCATGTGGTGCTCCTGGTGATCGGTGGCGCGTCCCGGATGCGGGTCGCGGTGCCGGCTGGATGACCGGCACGTCAAGGAGACGGGCAGGGCCGCCCGGTCGTCCCGGACGTCCAGGGATCCTCCAGGCAGGAGCGGCCGCGCTTCGCTGCGCGGCCAGCGGGAGGCGGCGCGCGTGCGCTTTCCGGCCAGGAGCGGGGGCACGGCGGCGCGCGGCACGGACCCGTACGCCGACGCCCGCACGGATGTCGCAGGTCGGGCCTAGGTTGAGCCCATGACCGACCCCTCCGGCACCCCCGCGCACCACGACGTCCTCGTCATCGGCGGGGGGAACGCGGGGCTCTCGGCCGCGGGGCGCCTCCGGCGGTACGGCATCCAGGATGTGGCGGTCATCGAGCCGCGGGACACCCACTACTACCAGCCGATGTTCTCCCACGTCGCGGGCGGCACCGCGCGCGCCTCGCAGGCCACGCGGCCGCAGGGGTCCGTCACGCCGAAGGGCGTCACGTGGATCCAGGACCGCGTCGCCGGCATCGACCCGGTCGCGAAGACGGTCGCCCTCGCCTCCGGCGCGCGCCTCTCCTACGGCCAGCTCGTCGTGTGCCCGGGCATCCAGAAGGACTGGGACGCGGTACCCGGCCTCGTCGCGGCGATGGACTCGCCCGTCGGCATCTCCAACTACGAGCACCACTACGCCGCCAAGGCGTCGAAGGTGCTGCGGGACGTGCGCTCCGGCACGGTCGTCTTCACGCAGCCGGACGGCCCGGGCACCTGCTCGGGCGCGTCGCAGAAGCCCATGTACCTCGCCTGCGACCACTGGCGCGCGCTCGGCGTGCTCGACGACATCCGCGTGGTGCTGGTCGTCCCCACGCCCACCATGTTCGGCATGCCGCTCATCGACGCCGAGCTCGAGCGCAAGGTCGCCGAGTACGGCATCGAGGTGCGGTACGGGCGCGAGCTCGTCGCCGTGGATCCGGTCGCCCGCACCGTGGAGATCGCCGGCGTCGACCGCGCCCGCGCGCTCCTCGGGCCCGACTACGCCGCGCAGCAGGGCCTCGACGGCGCCGAGCGCGAGACGATCGCCTACGACGTGCTGCACGCGGTCCCGCCGCAGTCCGCGCCCGACTGGCTCGCCGGCACCGGCCTCGCGGCGCCCGGCGACGCGGGCGGCTTCGTCGAGGTGGATCCGCTCACCCTCCGCCACCCGCGCTTCCCCGACGTGTGGGCGCTCGGCGACGCGGCCGCCACCACCAACTCGAAGTCCGGCGGCGCGCTCCGCAACCAGACCACCGCGGTCGCGAAGAACCTCGTCGCCGCCCTCCAGGGGAAGCCGCTCCCCCAGACCTACGACGGGTACTCGGTGTGCCCCTTCGTGGTCTCGCGCTCGACCGTCGTGTTCGCCGAGTTCGACGACCGCTACCGCCCGAAGCCCACGGTCCCCGGCTGGAAGGGCCTCGCGAAGGAGCGCCGCATCACCTTCCTCACCGACCGCTACGTGCTGCCGTGGGTGTACTGGAACCTGATCCTGCAGGGGCGCGCCTGATGATCCTCGGGCGCCACGGCCACCGCGTCCGCCGCTGCGGCGGCCGGTCGCGCCCGGCCTGATCCGCGCGCCCACGGCCCCGATCCGCCCTCCGGCGGACGCGCCCCGCGCTCCCGGCCCGCGAGGATGGCCGCATGACGCGCCCCGGTGAGACCGTGCCCGACTCGAGGGGTCGCACCGGCCTCCACCTCCGCGGGACGGACCTCGACCGGAACCCCGACGTGGTCGTGAAGCGCGTCGAGGTCACCTCCGACGGCTGGCACGTGCTCCGCCGGACGACGCTCGACCTGCGGCTGCGCGATGGATCCTGGCAGGAGCAGCAGCGGGAGACCTATGACCGCGGGGACGGCGCCACCGTCCTGCTCTACGCGGCCGACACCCACCGGATCCTCCTCACCCGGCAATTCCGCTACCCCGCCTACGTCAACGGCCACCCCGACGGCATGCTGGTCGAGGCCGCGGCCGGCCTCCTCGACGAGGACTCCCCCGAGGACGCGATCCGCCGCGAGGCCCGCGAGGAGCTCGGCGTCGAGGTCGTCGCGCTCACGCACCTGTTCGACCTCTTCATGAGCCCCGGCTCCGTCACCGAGCGCGTGCACCACTACCTCGCGGCGTACGCGCCCGCCGACGTCGTGGGCGCGGGCGGCGGCGTGGCCGAGGAGGGCGAGGACATCGAGCGCATCGAGGTGGCGCTCGACGAGGCGCTCGCGATGGTCGCCGATGGCCGCATCGCCGACGGCAAGACGGTGATCCTGCTCCAGCACGTGGCGCTGCACGGGTTCCCGGCGTAGGCGTACGCGCGCCGGCGCGAGCGCGCGCCCGCCGCAGACCCGGCCGTGCCCCGAGCGCGCACGGGCGGCACGGCGCGTAGGCGAGGATGGACGGGTGACCGACGCCACCGCCGCCTCCCCCCTCCGCCTCCACGACACCGCCGCCCGCGGGTTCGCCTCCGACAACTACTCGGGGATCCACCCCGAGGTGCTCGAGGCCATCGCCGCCGCGAACGGCGGGCACCAGGTCGCGTACGGCGGCGACGCCTACACGGCCCGGCTCCAGGAGGTCGTGGGCGAGCACTTCGGCCGCGGCGCCGAGGCGTTCCCCGTCTTCAACGGCACGGGCGCGAACGTCACCGGCCTCCTCTCGATGCTGCCGCGCTGGGGTGCCGTGGTCTGCGCGACCACCGCGCACATCAACACCGACGAGGGCGGCGCCCCCGAGCGCGTCGCCGGGATCAAGCTCCTCCAGGTGCCCACCGAGGACGGCAAGCTCACGCCCGAGCTCATCGACCGCGAGGCCTGGGGCTGGGGCGACGAGCACCGCGCGCAGCCGCTCGCCGTGAGCATCACGCAGACCACCGAGCTCGGCACCGTCTACACGCCGGCCGAGGTGCGGGCGATCGCCGACCACGCGCACGAGCGCGGCATGCGCCTGCACATGGACGGCGCCCGCCTCTCGAACGC
>Ga0308163_10000638_pt1 | contig 54301 bp, 50 predicted proteins | sample PhyTR1_FD_201037 | JGI IMG/M metagenome (GOLD analysis project Ga0308163, IMG submission 201037) | Phyllosphere microbial communities from UC Gill Tract Community Farm, Albany, California, United States - DLSLT.R1 | ecosystem: Host-associated > Plants > Phyllosphere > Unclassified | place: USA...
CTGTGATAAAAAAGAACCAGGTCGCCCTCCTTCATCAGCTTGATATTATTTCGGGCCTGATAATTTCTTACGCCGTCCCAAAATGTACGTCCGTCTTTGTTAAACTGGTCCCAGCTGTATTTAAAAGGTTCTGATTTGACTAAAAAATAGTTCATTGTATTGTATAATGGTAATTGGATTAATGTATCATTTTAAACAGCAGCTCCTTCAGGAGTTCCCCGTCGGTTACGTTGCCGGTACTGTCTACTCCTTTGCTTTTCAGGTCATATTCCCGCAGTAAACTGATAATATCAAAGGTTTTATTCATGTTGTAATTTCTTGCAGCCAGTTCATAATCTTTCACGAAATAAGGATTTACACCTAACTCTTTGGCCGCATCATTCTTGTTCTGCAGATAATGGTATTTCAGTATTTTGGAGAAGTAAGAATTCAGGTTTGCCATCACCATGACCATGGGATTTGCCTTGGGGTTGTCTGCAAAATAGTTGATAATCTGGTTAGATTTTAATACGTTTCTGGCCGCCAGTGCCTTCTGTAATTCGAACACATTATACTCCTTACTGATTCCTATATTTTTCTGCACAAGATCAGTATCAATAGTCGTTTCTTTACTGATATTGAGCATCAGTTTTTCCAGCTCATTGGAGATCTTGGACAGGTCAGCCCCCAGATATTCAGCCATCATGGCCGAAGCCTGGGGCGCGATCTTCATACCCTTTTCTTTAACCAGATCTTCGATCCACTGGGCAAGCTTATAATCCCTCACTGGATCCGACTGAAACACTACCCCATTTTTGGTGATAGATTTGAAGAGCTTCTTGCGTTTATCAAAATTGGCATATTTAAAGCCTAGTACCAGAATGGTGCTGCTGAGCGGGTTTTCAAAATAGTTCTGTACAAACTCGGCCTGTTTGCTGCTGCCTTCCGTTTCTTTTGACCACTTCAGGTCCTGCGCTTCTTTTACCACGATCAGCTGGTAGTCTGACATCATTGGATAGCGTTTTGCCGCATTCAGGATTGTGGCCATATCCGTATCCTTACCATACAAAACCGTCTGGTTAAAACCTGTTTCCATTTCATTCAGGATATGCTGTTCCATATAATGAATGATCTGATCAATATAGTAGGGTTCTTCACCATGTAACAGGTAAACAGGCTTAAACTTTTTAGCTTTAAGGTCTTTTATAATATCGGAAGCAGTCATAAATTATTCAAATGTAACGGCTTAAAACTAATTATTAAAGGTTATTTTTGCACAAATGGCATTTACACCAACCGCACTGAACCTTCCGCCGTATCCTTTCAGGATTACTTTGAAAGAGGACCAGCACTTCATTTTTGATGAAGTAAGGAGAAAGCACCTGGTTTTAACTCCCGAGGAGTGGGTAAGGCAACATTTTATTCATTATCTGATCAGAGACAAAAAATTCCCGAGGTCGCTGATTCAGATTGAAGGCGGCCTCAGCTTAAATCAGTTACAGAAACGTACGGACATTGTGATTTTTAACACGGCTGGCGAGAGGATTATGGTTATTGAATGTAAGGCCCCAGCTGTAAAAATTTCGCAGGGAGTATTTGATCAGGCTGCACGTTACAATTCCGTACATCAGGCAAAATGGCTGGTGGTCACCAACGGACTGAAACATTGTTATGCGCAAATTGATCATATCACCTCTCAGTTTTTATTCTTTGAAGAACTGCCGGAATATAGTATGCTCTAGAACAAAAAAGACATATAGATATCAGTGTATCTATATGTCTCAATATATATGACTATACTTTAAAGCGCTGCTAAGGAGTCTTCAATAATCTTGATTTTCGCATCAGCATCCGCCTTCTTGTTTCTTTCGTTCTGAATAATCTCCGGCTTGGCGTTCTGCACAAAGCGATCATTGCCAAGCTTCGCATCTACAGATTTCAAAAATCCCTGTAAATACACAAGTTCCGCGTTTAAGCGTTCCCTTTCTGCTTCTACGTCAATCGTTTCATTCAGCTGGATAAAGAATTCATCGTTGCCTACCATAAATGCTGAGGCGCCAGTTACTTTATCATTTACAAAATCAACTTCAGTAATATTCGCCAGCTTGGAAATGATCGTTAACCATTTGTCGTAAGCTATCGCAGAGTTCACTTTTATGCTCAAAGGCAAAGCTTCTTTTGGTGAGATTTGTTTTGTGTTTCTAATATTACGGACTTCAGCAACAATCCCTTTCACTATTTCAACATCCTTCAATAAGGGCAGATCAGCATTCCCTACAACAGGATAAGGAGCAACGATAATACAATCCAGTTCGCCTTTTTCGCCAAAAATGTCATCATGCCAGAGTTCTTCTGTAATAAAGGGCATGAAAGGGTGTAAAAGGCTCAGGACTTTTTCGAAGAAACCAATTGTCGCATTCAAAGTGGCCGCATCAACGGGATGTTGGTAAACGGGTTTTACCATTTCGAGGTACCATGCACAGAAATCATCCCATACCAGTTTGTAGGTAGTCATTAGTGCTTCAGACAAACGGTATTGTTTAAAGTTATCTTCAATTTCGGCCAAGGCTTCATTGAAGCGGTTTTCAAACCAGAGGATCGCCTGCTCATTTGGATTAGGAAGATTTTCATCAACTTCCCATCCTTTGATCAGGCGGAAAGCATTCCATATTTTATTGGCAAAATTCCGGCCCTGCTCACAATAGCTTTCATCAAACATGAGGTCGTTACCTGCAGGAGAGCATAACAGCATTCCTACCCGAACCCCATCAGCACCATATTTTTCAATCAGGCCAATCGGATCAGGTGAATTGCCCAGTGATTTCGACATTTTGCGGCCCAGCTTGTCACGAACGATCCCTGTAAGGTATACATTGGTAAATGGCTTTTTGCCCATAAACTCGTGTCCTGCCATGATCATACGCGCTACCCAGAAGAAAAGAATCTCCGGAGCAGTTACCAGGTCATTCGTTGGATAATAGTAGTTGATATCTTTATTTCCGGGTTCTTTGAAACCATTGAATACCGATATCGGCCACAACCACGAAGAGAACCAGGTGTCCATTACATCATCGTCCTGCCTGATAAAAGTTGCCAGCTGATGTTTAAAGCCATTGGCTTCTTCTTCAGAGAATTTACCGTCAATATCTTTTACCTTGAGGAATTCGTTCAATGCGTCTTCTTTGGTTTTGGCAACTACCCAGTTGCCTTTATCATCGTACCATGCCGGGATACGCTGGCCCCACCACAGCTGGCGGCTGATGTTCCAGTCGCGCACATTCTCCATCCAGTGACGGTAAGTGTTCACAAACTTTTCCGGAATCAGTTTTACATCACCGTTCAGTACATCTGCCAATGCGGGTTTAGCCATTTCATCCATCTTGCAGAACCACTGCATCGACAGTTTTGGCTCGATAGCCGCATCCGTACGCTCAGAAAATCCTACCTGTGACTTATAGTCTTCTACCTTATCCAGGTGGCCCGCTTCATCCAGCAACACCGCAATCTTCTTTCTAGCAACGAAGCGGTCTTCACCTACCAGGATCACTGCCAGTTCGTTAAGTGTTCCATCGTCATTCAGTATATCTATCACCGGGAGCTTGTGTTTTACCCCAAGTTCATAGTCGTTCAGATCATGTGCAGGCGTTACTTTTAAGCAACCCGTACCGAAATCCATTGTTACATATTCATCCTCTATTACCGGAATTTCGCGGTTGATCAGGGGTACGAATACCGATTTACCCTTCAGGTGCGTATAACGCTCATCATTTGGATTGATACAGATTGCTGCATCAGCCATAATCGTCTCCGGACGTGTAGTAGCAATGGTAAGATATTCAACATTGCCATCCGCATTTGCAGGGGCAATTGAGTATTTAATATAATAGAGCTTCTGGTTTACTTCCTTACGGATTACTTCTTCATCAGAGACTGCTGTTTTACCAGCCGGGTCCCAGTTTACCATACGGATACCGCGGTAGATCCTCCCCTTTTTGTACAGATCCACGAAGCAGTCGATCACAGCTTCGGAGAGATCATCTTCCATCGTGAAACGCGTACGTTCCCAGTCGCAGCTCGCTCCCAGTTTTTTCAGCTGGTCTAGAATAATGCCTCCGTATTTTTCTTTCCACTCCCATGCGTAAGCCATAAACTGGTCACGGGTAAGGTCTTTTTTACTAATTCCTCTTTCCCTCAACATGGCCACCACCTTGGCCTCAGTAGCAATAGATGCGTGATCAGTTCCAGGTACCCAGCAGGCATTCTTGCCCTGCATCCTTGCACGGCGGATCATCACGTCCTGAATTGTATTGTTCAGCATGTGGCCCATATGCAGGACTCCCGTTACGTTTGGCGGAGGGATTACAATGGTATAAGGCTCACGTTCATCAGGTTCTGAATGAAAAAAGTTCTTTTCCAGCCAGTAGCTGTACCACTTATCTTCGGTTTCGGCAGGATCGTATTTAGTAGAAATGCTCATTATCGTATAAAAAATATCGGAGTTGAATTACAAAAATAGGGTTTTTGAGGGAAAATGTTTATGCTTTCCACTCTTCATCGAGAATAGCAAATTCAAAACTGTCCATCCAGCCGGTTTTCAGGGGTAGTATCTGGCGTTTTCTGCCCTCCTGTGTCATGCCTGCCTTCTCCAGTACGCGGATAGAAGCCAGATTTTCCACTGCACACCCCGCTTCGATGCGGTGTAGTTTTAACCGGCCAAAACCAAAGCCTATCACGGCTTTAATAGCTTCTGTTGCATAACCTTTATTCCAATGTTCTACATTAATCTTATACCATACCTCTGCGCTGTTAAACTTGGAGGAAGATAGCTTTAAAGCTATCAGGCCTACAAATCCGCCTTTCTCAAATTCTACAGTAAAAGTATAATTTTTGATTGTCCGTTTCTGATGGTCACTGATCCAACCATCCACAATGATATTGGTCTCTTCCAGGTCTTTGGGGATCCCCAGGGTATTGTACTGATCTGTCTCTGCAAGGTGATGCAGCAAATGAATGGCTTCGAGATCTGCCATTTCCACTAATCTTAACTTTAAGCGCTGTGTAAAAAATTTTAAGTCGGCCATTGATATGTTCAATTGGAATATTCGGTTAACCTCAGGGATGGAACAGTTGGACCAGCCCCGGGTGCTGAGGAACAAATATAAGAAATATGGGAAGGCAGTTCATGTGTTGCGGCTGAAAAAGGCAGGCCACAGCCGATTGACACAAAAATCTGATATACCTAATATAATTTTTCATATCTACACAATAATAAATGTTAAAATATGTTAATAGTATATATTTATTATCCAGCTATGAAGTCGATCAAAGTATTCCTGCTTCCGGGATTAATCATCAAAAAGCTAGGCCTGACCAAAATCTATTATTGGTTTAACAGGTAATATTTTTATTAAGAAACGTTTAAATAACGATATTTTATTACTTTCAGCCTAGCGATACCTTTCAAAAACTTGTTACCTGTTGTTTCAACATAATTCCTGACAAGGTTCATATAAGGTATCTTTATTAACTGAAAGAAATGAGACCTAAACATCTGAAAAGCTGCATGGCAGTTTTGGGCATACTAGCTGCAAGCTATTCGTCCTACGCTCAACAGGCACCCAAAAAATTTATTGATCCTGCAAATATGGATCTTTCCGTAAAACCGGGAGATAACTTCTACGAGTATGCGAGTGGCACCTGGATTAAAAACAATCCTGTCCCTGCAAAAGAAACCCGCTGGGGAAGCTTTAACGAACTCCGCGATTTCAATATCAACGCAGTAAAAAGCGTGGTTGAGGATGCTGCGGCCGATAAAGCTGCACCTGCAGGATCAGTAAAAAAACGTGTGGGCGACTTCTATGCGGCTGCGATGGACAGTGTTACTATCGAAAAGCTTGGATACAGCCCGATCAAGGCCGATCTGGTAAGAATTAAACAAATCAAAGATCTGCAGGGTGTGATTAACGAGGCACTCCTGATGCGTACTTCCGGCATTGGCTCTCCTATGTTCAGCTTCGGGGTAACACAGGATAGAAAAAACGTGACAAAATATGTAGCATCACTGGGACAGGGAGGCACAACCCTGCCTGACCGTGATTATTACCTGAAGGATGACAGCCGATCGCTGAAAATCCGTGAGGCTTACACGACTTACATGACTACCCTGTTTACACTGACAGGCTCGGCAGCAGCCGAAGCAGCTCAAAAAGCAGCTACGGTTATGGCGATTGAAAAATCACTTGCTGAAGCACAGATGCCGCGTATAGAAATGCGTGATCCCTATAAAACGTATAATAAATTTACAGTTGCAGCTTTCACTGCAACCACGCCAAATCTGAACTGGAGCGCCATATTGCCCAAATTACAGGTAGCAGGACAGGATACTGTATTGGTAGGACAGCCTAAGTTCTTTGTAGCCCTGGACGGTATGCTTAAAAGTGTTCCGCTGGCCGACTGGAAAACATACCTCCAATGGTCTGTACTGAAAGGCTCTGCCGCAAACCTTAGCTCTCCTTTTGTGAAAGCTAATTTTGCATTTACAAAGGCTCAGACAGGACAAAAAATAGAAACACCAAGATGGCAGCGCATGTCTTCTTTAACAGATGGCGCTATCGGCGAATTATTAGGTCAGCTATACGTAGCCAAATATTTCAAACCTGAGGCGAAAGCAAGGATGACAGAGCTGATTAAAAACCTGCGTACAGCATTTGAAATCCGCATCAAAGGGCTGGACTGGATGAGTGATGCCACTAAGGAAAAAGCACTGGCTAAACTGCATGCCTTTGTACCTAAAATCGGTTATCCTGATAAATGGAAAAACTATGACGGCCTGACTATTACCCGCACTACTTATTTCCAAAACTTAAGAAATACCGGAGTTTGGGGATATAAGGATATGGTTTCTCAGCTTGGAAAACCAGTAGACCGCAGCCGTTTTGGAATGACACCTCCGACAGTAAACGCTTACTACAGCGCTACCATGAATGAAATTGTATTTCCGGCAGGAATCCTGCAGTTCCCGTTCTTCGCACCTGATGCTGACGATGCAGTGAATTATGGCGGTATAGGAGCCGTGATCGGCCATGAAATGTCGCACGGATTTGATGACAGCGGAAGCCAATATGACAAAGATGGTAACCTGCGCAACTGGTGGACAGCCGAAGACCGTACAAAATTTGAAGCAAAGACAAAAGCCCTCGGCGAACAGTTTGATGCCTACACTGTATTGGACACGGTCCATGTTATCGGTAAATTGACTATGGGAGAGAATATTGGTGACCTGGGAGGATTGAATGTAGCCTATACAGCGTTTAAACTCACTAAACAGGGCCAGTCTAACGAGAAGATCGATGGATTTACCCCTGATCAGCGTTTCTTCCTATCATGGGCACAAGTGTGGAGAGGCAATATCTTACCTGAAAGTGCTGCTCAACTGATCAAAACAGATCCGCATTCACCAGGAGAATTCAGAACGATCGGTGCCCCGGTAAATATGGATGCCTGGTATAAAGCTTTTGATGTGCAGCCAGGAGATAAATTATATAAAAAACCTGAAGATAGAATCAGAATGTGGTAAACTAACCACCCTATTAAAAGAGCGCCGCCGGTTTATCCCGTTGCGGCGCTTTTATTTAATCCCTGTATTTCTCCTGTATCTTTTTGGGCAGCTTGTTCAGTACCAGCTGGCGTGAATCTGCAATTCTTCTTTTTAGCTCCGTGGCAGGCATCACCTCAAGGTCTGTCAGCCCTATCCATTGCCCTTTTGCCAGGTGCCAGGCCTGACTGATTCCGTCGCGCGCTATCAGTTCTTCAAACTCTTCCGGATTGCATTTCATGGCGAGATTGCCATCAGTAAGGGAACTCATCACAAATATTTTTTTTTCGATCATGAAGCAAAGGTTATCCTCCCACTTTACTTCCTCAGTTGTGCCCGGCAGGCTCAGACAGTATTCCCGAAACATTTCTATATCCATCATCAATATAATTTAAGCTAATTTAAGTAAATAGGATAAATTTGCAGAAATGAATATTATCACCCCTACAGCAGACGGCTCCAATACTTTATACAACGAAACCATTGGCGAGCACTATCACTCTAAACATGGCGCTTTGCAGGAGAGCAAACATGTATTTATAGATGCCGGACTAAAATATGCTGAGCAAAGCTTTCCGGGAGAAAGGCTGGCTATTCTGGAAATTGGTTTCGGCACAGGATTAAACTTCCTGATGACTTCCGCTTATGCCAATGAACAGCAGCTGATGATCGATTATACGGGAATTGAAGCCTATCCACTGCGCATCCAGGAACTTGCATCCACGCTGTACGATCAGTACGTACCTTCGAAGATCTGGGATACCTTCATCCAGAATTATGAACAGGCCCTGACAGCAACAACTGCTTTGACTGAACAACAACAGCTGACCATCCCTCATACCACACTTCAGGATTTCCAGTCAGACAAGCTCTTTGATCTTGCCTATTTCGATGCCTTTTCAGTACAGCACCAACCCGAAATGTGGTCTGACGAAATTATCGGCCATGTATGTTCCTTTCTGAAGCCCGGGGGAATATTTGTTACTTACGCCATCACGGGAAAACTAAAACGGGCACTAAAAAGCGTCGGAATGACCATTGAAAAACTTCCGGGTGCTCCCGGAAAAAGAGAAATGCTCCGCGCAGTGAAAACGCCTTAGAGGCAGGGCGCATCAAAAACAGATTACATTTTTATTACACATACAGTATCTTTGAGCTCAAACCTATCCAGCCCTAAATTGTTCCTCCATTATCTAAGACAATTAAAATGGATAAAAGAAAATTAGGAAGTACGGACTTACTGGTATCCCCGATTACGTTTGGAGGAAATGTTTTTGGATGGACCTTGGACGAAGCAAAATCTTTTGAAATACTGGACGGATTTTTTGAGGCAGGTTTCAATTTTGTTGATACTGCAGATACTTATTCGAGATGGGCGGAAGGAAACGAAGGCGGTGAGTCTGAAAAGATCATCGGCAAATGGATGAAAGCAAGAAATAACCGGAATAAAGTGATCCTTGCCACCAAGGTTGGCGGCGATATGGGCAGCGGAAAGAAAAGCTTGTCAAAAGCGCATATTACGGCGTCAATAGACAGTTCACTGAAACGTTTGCAGACTGACTATGTTGATCTTTACCAGTCGCACTACGACGATCCTGAAACATCCATAGAAGAAACCCTTGAAGCATATGACCAGCTGATCAGGGCAGGAAAAGTACGGTGGATCGGTGCTTCCAACTTTAGTGCAGATCGCCTTAAAGAATCACTGGAAACCAGTCAGCGACTGAGCCTGCCGAAATACCAGAGCTTCCAGCCGGAGTATAACCTTTATAACAGAGAAAACTTTGAAAAAGAATTTGAGCAGATTTGTCTTGACAACCATTTGGGTGTGATCGGCTATTACTCCCTTGCAAGCGGGTTCCTTACAGGAAAATACCGCTCCGAAGAAGATTTTGGGAAAAGCAAAAGAGGTGCTGGGATAAAAGCTTATATGAACGACAGGGGATTCAGGATTCTGAAAGCCCTGGATGAAGTTTCTGAACAATACAATTCTGCTCCTGCAAGCGTCGCTTTAGCCTGGTTACTTGCACGGCCATCAGTTACAGCGCCAATTGCCAGCGTAACCAGTCTTGCACAACTCGAAGAGTTAACCAGGGCCGCAGCCTTAAAACTGAATGTAGAAGACATTTCTATTCTCGATGAGGCAAGTGCCTGGTCATGATCCTGCAAATTGGAGCATCAGATGCCCTGTCCGTTAATTCTGGCAGGGCATTTGTCGTTCAGCAGAATAACGCTTAAACTGAATATTAATGAGGAACATTTACCTGCCCTTTTACGCCAAACTGGCTCTGGTTTTATTTGCAATCATTTGTCTGGGCTACCTCGCCATTCTGGGACAGAGTATTCTCGCCCCCTTGTTGTCTTCCTTCCTGCTGGCCTTTCTACTCCTGCCGCTGGCTAATTTTCTGCAGTTCAGATGCAGGTTGAAAAGAGGTCTGGCATCCATACTTTCAGTTGTAGTGATGATCGCTGTTATTGCAGGAATCATGGCTTTTCTGGCCAATCAGCTAAGCGATCTCGGGCAGGACTGGCCCCTTCTGAAACAGCAGGCAATGCATTCTTTTGAAGAACTGCAGCACTGGGTTTCAAAAACCTTCCATGTCAATGCCCATAAACAAATAGATTACCTGAAGAACAGCGCGACAAATGCCATCGCTACAAGTGCTACAGTGGTAGGCGTAACCCTGATGACCCTTTCATCTACCCTCCTTTTCCTGGCTTTTTTATTGCTGTTCACCTTTTTTATCCTTACTTACCGGGGCGTCCTTTATTCTTTCCTTAAAGCTGTATTCAAAGAAGAACACGAACAGAAAGTAAGCGATATTGTGGGTCAGATACAATACATCATCAAACGCTATATTCTTGGTTTATTTTTGCAGATGCTGATTGTCACAGGGCTTATGATGATCGTACTCAGCATCCTCGGTGTTAAATATGCAGTACTGCTGGGCCTCATAACCGGGATATTCAATCTTGTGCCCTATGTCGGAATATTTTCAGCCCTGCTGATTAGTATCGTAATAACTTTTGCTACTGCAGGTGCAGCAAAGGTTCTTCTGGTGATTATTGCATTTGTAGCTGTACATGCGTTGGACGGCAATATCCTCATGCCGCTGGCAGTGGGCTCAAAAGTAAAAATTAACGCCCTGTTTGCCTTTATAGGAATAGTAGTCGGAGAAATGATCTGGGGCATCTCAGGCATGTTCCTGTGTATCCCTTACCTGGCCATGTTAAAGATTATCTTTGACAGGGTGGATGACTTAAAGCCCTGGGGCATCCTGCTTGGTGAAAAGGTAAATCCTTCAAAAAAGAGGAAAGTTTACCGTATCACCAAAAAGATCAAACTGGAAGAACCTGAATAGAAAAATTGTATTTTTGCTGCTCAATCCTATATAATCATGCCCAATACTATCCCACCTGTTACAGCAAAAGACCCTTCATCAGCATTTTTGAGATTGTTAACCATCCTGGATTCATTAAGAACAGAATGCCCCTGGGATAAAAAACAAACCATGGAAACGCTGCGCCATCTGACAATTGAAGAAACCTACGAACTATCGGACGCCATCCTTGACGGCGACCTGCAGGAGGTAAAAAAGGAACTGGGCGATGTCATGATGCACCTGGTTTTTTATGCAAGGATCGCTTCAGAAACCAATGATTTCACCATCGTGGATGTATTGAATAGCGTTTGTGACAAACTGATCAACCGCCACCCCCATATTTACGGGGATGTTGAGGTGCAGGATGAAAATGATGTAAAACGCAACTGGGAGCAGATTAAACTCAAAGAAGGCAATAAATCTGTGCTTGGAGGGGTTCCTGCTTCCCTGCCCGCACTGGTTAAGGCCGGAAGAATTCAGGAAAAGGCCCGGGGAATCGGGTTCGACTGGGACAATAAGGTTCAGGTTTGGGAAAAGGTAGAAGAGGAGCTTGCGGAATTCAAGAACGAGTATAACGTTATTGACAACGAGGCCATCGACATTGAAAAAGCTGAAAGTGAATTTGGCGACCTGATCTTCTCTCTGGTAAACTATGCAAGGTTTATTGGGATTAACCCTGAAAATGCACTGGAGAAGACCAACAAGAAATTTATCAAACGTTTCCAATATATTGAAAGCAAAGCACTCGAAAGCGGAAAGGCTCTGCAGGACATGACACTGGCAGAGATGGATGTCTACTGGAATGAAGCCAAGACAGTAAAATAGTATCAATAAAAAAGGGAGGATCAATGACCCTCCCTTTTTTATTGATCAGAGAAACTAAGAATGCTTCTTCTTCATGGTCATTTTAGCCTTCTGGCCGATGCCATAATTATAGGTCTTTGTATTGCTTTCCTTTTTATCATGATAAGCACCGCCACCGGCAGGCTCATCAGTTTTTACTTTTACCACCCGGTTTTTATCCAGCCCTTTAGGTTTGCTGTTCTTCTCTATCAGCAACTCAGCAGGAAGATCACTCAGCTCCATCTTCTGGCCAATTGACTGTTCAATCTTTTTCACCTGAATCAGTTCCATGTCTGTAGCAAAGGTTATGGCCACAACTTCGTCCGGATTCTCTTTATTTTTAATGATCCTGCTCAGGAAAGTTTCTTTTTCTTCAGGTACTTCGAAGTGAAAGATAAAAGGGACTTCATCTAAATTCAAAGGCCCCTCACCTTCATTGGCCACAACAAGTACTCTTGCTTCGGGGCTCTGTTTAAAATCTTCAAAATCGTCAAAGCCATCTTCATCAAAATGAAGGGGCTTTAACATCGAAAACTCCATCTCTTTACTGCTGGCAAGACTTTTCGCCAGTTTCTGAGCGGTTAAACGGGCATTTACAAAAACGACTACCTTGTCAAACACCTCATCATCACGCAGTAAATTGTGCAGCAGGTTGATTTTGGTTTTATAATTAGGCACATGATACAATACCTGCGTTACGGTTTCTGTTTTGGTATCACCGAAATCCTCTACCTCGATCACTGTAGGGAAATTCATAAACTGATCGGTCATTTTGCTCAGTTTTTCATGGATCACCTCTGTAAAAACCAGATGCTGACATTTACCTGCACTCCTTGCCAGTTCACACACAGGCAACTGCATCCCCTGCTTCACGATCAGCTCGGCATCATCAACGATAAAGGTTTGCAGTTTACTCAGGTTTAAGCCCAGCTTCAGATAGATTGCCCTGGCACGTGTAGGTGTAGCTACTACGATATCTATACCCAGTACCAATTCATTTACTTCTGCCTCTACCCCGCCTGTACCATAAAGGCCGACGATATTGAGGTCACGGTTTTTGCTGAGTGAAACAAACTGGTCGATCACAGCGATCGCACGGTCTTTGTCGGCCACCAGAATCAGCACTTTTGGTGCATCATCCCTGGTATACTTTAAACGCATTAAAACGCCAAGAATATACGTTGTTGTTTTTCCTGATCCTTCAGGTCCTACAGCAAGCACATCCTGTCCTCCAAGAATTCTCGACATGCTTTTCGCCTGAATCTCTTTTGGGCTCAAGTAGCCGGCATCAGTCATTGCTGCTACCAGGGACTTACTTAGTTTTAATTTATCTAACGACACAGTTTTCCAGTTAAAATTGATATTGCAGCAAATTTACGCAAATCAACCTAATATACGGTATGATCTACCCCCGGAAATTGTAAATTAGCGCATTAACTAATCTTTACCCACATGAAACGAACGCTACTAAGCCTGTTTTTACTGAGTACATCATTGGGCGTATTTGCCCAGGATGCTGTCAGTTATCAGCTGCCCCCCAAAGCCATGGCCGACTTACTCCTGGCGAAACCCACCCCAACTGTAAGCATTGATAGTAAAGCAGAATGGATGTTAATGAGCGAACGTAACTCGTATCCTTCTGTTGAACAACTGGCCATGCCGGAATTCCGCATAGCGGGATTAAGGATCAACCCATTAAATTTTTCACTTAGCAGGCAGATCTTTATCAGCAACTTTAGCCTGAAGAATATAAAAACCAGCAAAACTGCGGCAATCAGCGGTCTTCCCAGCCCACTCTTTGCCAGCCTTCCGGAGTGGAACCCGGGAGAAACCAAAATTTCATTCACCAATACCACTTCAGCAGGTGTTGATCTCTATATCATAGACATTGCTACAGCAAAAGCAACAAAAGTGAATAAACAACCACTAAATGTAGTATTGGGAAATGGTATCACCTGGGTAGACAATGAAACAATTTTATACAGGATAGCTACCAAATCTGCCAATGCTGTTCCAGTAAAACCTTTACTGCCAAAAGGCCCTACAGTGCAGCAGAACTTAGGCAAAGCTTCCCCAAGTCCAACCTTCCAGGATCTGATCAAATCACCTTATGATGAGCAGTTATTTGAATTTTTTGGTACTTCACAACTGGTACAATATAAAAATGGGACTGAAACCAGGATCGGACAGCCTGCAATCTATACCAGCCTGAGTGTTTCTCCGGATAAAAAATACCTCCTGCAAAGGACTGTCAACAAACCCTTCTCCTACCTGGTTACTTACAGGGGATTCCCTTCCACCGTAAAAATCACCGATTTGTCTGGTAAAACGGTAAAAATACTGGCAGAACTTCCTTCTACAGAAGGTACACCTTCGGGTTATGACAACACGCAAAATGTTGCCCGTGATTATGACTGGAGGGATGATGAAGCGGCAACTGTTACCTGGGCAATGCCTTTGGATAGTGGCCTGATCAAAAAGAAGGTTCAGTTCCACGATGCCTTATATGCCTTAGACGCACCCTTCAGCGGAACTGCAAAGGAATTGTTCAAAACCGAAACCCGTTACCGCGGAACTGAATGGGGAGATGCTGCACTTGCATTGGTTTTCGAGGGCCTTCGAAGCAAGCAAACCAGCAAAGTAAGCCGTTACAACCCGACTACAGGTACTCTGGAAACTTTATACGCGCTGAATCAGACTGATGCCTACAACGATCCGGGAGATCCTGTTTTGACTAAGAATAAATTTGGCCGGCAGGTGGTGCAAACAGTAGATAACGGAACGAAATTACTCATGAACAATACAGTCGGATCTTCGCCAAAAGGGGATTTACCCTTTCTGGCTAAGTTTGACCTTGCTGCCAAAAAGAACGACATCATCTGGCGCAGTGCTGAAGGTACCTATGAATATGTAGCGGATGTACTCGATGCCAATAAACTTGTGCTGTTGACCAGAAGAGAATCGCAGAAAGATGTGCCGAACTATTTTATCAAAAACCTTGTACTGAGAATGGCAGACAGGCCACTTACCAGTTTCAGCAATCCTTACCCAGGACTGGAGGGGATCAGCAAAGAAAAGATATCGTATAAGCGCTCTGACGGGGTGGATCTTACAGGTAACCTCTACCTGCCAAAAGGATATGACCGGGCAAAGGACGGTCCTCTGCCAACATTGATCTGGGCTTATCCGCGCGAGTTTAACTCAGCAGCAGATGCCGCGCAGATCAGGGGGTCAAAGGATCGTTTTACCGCAATCAGCTGGGCATCTCCAATCTACTGGGTAACGCAGGGATATGCTGTGCTGGACGAAGCTGAAATGCCTATCGTAGCCAAAGATGGTAAAAAACCGAATGATACTTATGTAGAACAACTCGTGGCAAATGCAGAAGCCGCTATCAATAAGCTTTCAGATCTCGGTGTAGGTGACAGGAACAGGATGGCTGTTGGCGGACATAGCTATGGTGCATTCATGACGGCAAACCTGCTGGCACACACGAAGCTTTTCAAAGCAGGTATTGCCCGCAGCGGAGCTTATAACAGGACATTGACACCTTTCGGATTCCAAAACGAGGAGCGTACCTACTGGGAGGTTCCTCAACTCTATTACGAAATGAGCCCATTCAGCTATGCAGACAAAATTAAAACACCTATCCTGCTGATCCATGGTGATGCTGATGATAATACCGGTACTTTCCCCATCAACAGCGAGCGTTTGTTCAATGCAATCAAAGGATTTGGCGGCACAGCTAGATTTGTGTTTTTGCCTTACGAGGCCCATAGTTACCGCGGCAGGGAAAACCTGTTGCATATGCTGTGGGAAATGAACAACTGGTTGGATACGTATGTGAAAAAAGCGAAATAGCTGTATTCATTCATCTATGGATAAGGCCCCGGTGGTTTTCTGTAAACCAGCGGGGCCTTATTATATTATTTAAAACGGATCGCTTTGAGTGGTGAAATCCTGCTGACCAGCATCGAAGGCACTACAAGCACTATCAGACAAATCAGCAGCGTCGCCAGGTTCAGCAGCAGTACATCCGTCAGATGAAATTCTATAGGCACGTAAGCCAGGTAATAGGACGTTTGATTAAGCTTAAAGATATGGGTATAGTGCTGTAAAAAGCCGAGGCCCAGGCCCAGTAAGTTACCCAGCAACAAGCCAATGCCAACAAGGTAAACTGCATTGTACAGAAATACCTTCATTACACTGTAGTCGGTCATCCCAAAAGCCTTTAACATTCCAATCATATTGGTACGTTCCAGGATCATGATCAGTAAAGCTGTAATCATATTGATCACACCCACGATCATCATCAGGATCAGCAGCACCTTAGTATTGATATCAAGTAATGATAACCAGGTAAAGATATTCGGAAAATATTCCTGTACGGATTCTGATTTAAGGTTGATCTCCAGATTGGAGTAGATCTCGTCAGACAGTGCCTGCAGCCTTGAGAAATCTTTAAGCCTGATCTCTATTCCCCCGATCTGGTTTGGCGTCCAGTTGTTTAAACGTCTGATAATATTAATATCGCCAAGTACAAAGCCTTTATCAATCTCTTCTACCCCGATATCATAGATGCCTACAATTTTAAAAGGCCGCTTTCTTGGTGGGTTTTGCACAAAGTACATGATAAAGGTATCTCCGGTCTTCAGCTTCAGCCGGTTGGCGGTAAAAGCAGATACCATGATCTCCTTGCTGGCCTTTAGGCTGTCTGTAAAATCGATTACCCTGCCCGTTACCAGATGCTTCCGGATGTAATCCCAGTTAAAACCACTGTCTATCCCCTTAAAATTTATCCCTTCCACTTCTTCATTGGCAGAAATGATTGCCGGTTTGGTAGCGTAAGATTGATAAAAAAGGATATTCCTGTTCTTTTTAAGATCAGAAAGGGTTTTTGTAGATGGTACAAAAGGTGTAAGCTCAAAGGAATTGTTCAGGTCCAGTTTAAAAATCCGTACATCGCCTACATAACCTCTTACTTTTTCCTGGATTTCTGTTTTAAAACCTTTAATGATGGCTATAGAGAGCATCATTACAGCCAGACTGAGCATCACCCCCGAAATTGCAATACGAACGATCAGCTTAGAGAAGGTGCGCTCAGATTTTATGGCAATACGCCTTGCTATGAAATATTCTGTATTCAAATTTTTTCAATAAACTGTAACTTAGCAAAAGTGGTTATTTGATTTTGAATTCAACCATAATTAATTAAAAAAGGTAAGTATGAAACTGTTTCCCAAATTAATCTATCCCTTCGCCCTATTGATCCTTGCGGTACAGGCTTGTGACGCCAGTCCGAAAGCAGCGAAAAGTACAGGCTCATCAGCAAATGAACTTCATGCTGACAGTTTAAAAAACTCCGCAGCAGAAATCCTTACCGGTGCAGCACAGACAGAAAAGTATCTTCCATTGCTGAACGGAAAACGGGTAGGAATGGTAGTCAACCCGACTTCAGTGATCGGGAAAATGACGGCTGTGGACAGCCTGATTAAAGTTGGGGTTAATATTGTGAAGATCTTTGGGCCGGAACACGGCTTCAGGGGTGATGCCAGTGCAGGTATTACTGTAAATGATGCTATTGATGAAAAAACTGGTATCAAGGCGATATCCTTATATGGTAAGCACAATACGCCAAGCACCGAAGACCTTTCTGACATTGACATTATGGTTTTTGACATCCAGGATGTTGGCGTACGTTTTTACACTTATATCAATACCCTGCAGCATGTGATGCAGGCTTGTGCAGAAAATAATAAAGAACTGCTTATTCTTGATCGTCCGAATCCAAACGGGTTTTATGTAGACGGCCCGGTTCTTGATCCGCGTCTGGTTTCTGGAGTTGGTTTGAAAGCGATCCCTATTGTCCATGGGCTTACTGTTGGAGAATATGCGCAGATGTTAAACGGTGAGGGCTGGCTTGATAATAAGACACAGTGTAAGATCAGCATAATCAAAGTGGCAAACTATACACATGATATGCCATATGAGCTGCCGGTGAAACCTTCTCCAAATCTGAATACGCAGCAGTCCATTCTTCTCTATCCTACCTTATGCCTTTTTGAAGGAACGTATCTGAGTCAGGGTCGTGGTACACAGTTTCCCTTCAGTGTGTTAGGTGCGCCTGCGTTAAAGGGTAAATATTCGTTTTCCTTTACACCGCAAAGCATCAGGGGAATGGCAGAAACGCCTTTACATCAGGATCAGATTTGTTACGGGCTCGATCTCAGAAATTATGATATTTCAAACATTAGAAAAGATAAAACGTTAAACATTAAGTGGATGATCGAATTGTACAAGGCATATCCCAACAAGGCCGACTTCTTTAATGTGAAACTTAGCAAACAAATGGGTAGTATTGATAAACTGGCTGGTGTATATTCCTTAAAAGAGCAGATCATTGCCGGTAAATCCGAAAAGGAAATCAGGGCAAGCTGGGAACCCGGATTAAGCCGTTACAAAGAGATACGCAAGAAATACCTTTTGTATCCTTAACTCAAAAAATCTACAAACATGAATACTGAACCTAAAAAGAAAAACGAAAAACCAAGCAGTAATTTCGAGGAGCCTTTATCCGGCGTTGACGAAGGAAACAAGGCTGTAAAAAAACCTGAGGATAAAGATTACACCAAAGATACGCCAGAATATAAAGATCCTGCAAAGCAACGGGAAAGGGAAGAACAACCGGTTGATCCTATTAAAAAAGCACCAAAGGACTAAAATAAAAGGGATAGCGCTTCAGCGTTATCCCTTTTTCTGTTATCTGTTAAAAGGCCCAGACTTTAAGCAACCTTTGTCAGCTTCTGTGCTTCCTTCAAAAACTTCATTAGTACCTTCTCGTCATTTTCAATAGCCTGCTGCGTATTGGGCGTGTGGGTATGGATCTTCTTCAGGTATTTTGCCAGCTGATCATTCTCGAAAGCTTCGAGCAGCAAAGGATAAACGTATGAGCTTTTGCAAACTGCACGGGTATTTCCGAGCTTGCTAGCCACACAATCCAGCACCTGAACAATAATTTTCTTTTTAGGCCGCTCCTCTTCAATGTTACCGGAGCAAAGAGCCAGTTGCCTCAGCGCCTCCAGTGTACCACCCCAGGTACGGAAATCCTTGGCCGTAAAATCACTCCCTGTAATCTCGCGGATATAGTTATTGATCTTGCCCGAATCTACTCCCCGGTGTTCCTTTCCCTCCGTATAATACTGAAATAAATCCTGACCGGGAATCTCCATACAGCTTTTCACCATTTTTGCAAGGCTCTTATCATTGAGTGCTACTTCCTGTTTTACCCCTTTTTTGCCAATGAATTTAAGCTTCAAAGTATTGCCGTCAACTTTGGCATGTTTAGTTCTTAGCGTAGACAGCCCATAGCTGCCATAAAGCTGCGCATAGGACTCATTTCCTACCCGGATCAGCGTTTTCTGCATCACCTCTACACAGATCGCAAGTACCTTCTGCTCATCATAGTCCTTCCTTTTCAAATCTTTTGCAAGCCTCTTTCTTGCAACCGGAAGTGCCTTTCCAAATTCGAGCAACCTGAAATACTTATGCTCGGATCTTCTGGAGGTCCATTTAGGATGATAGCGGTATTGTTTACGCCCGGCAGCATCCAGTCCGGTAGCCTGTAAGTACGCATTTTTTTTCGCAGCAATCCAAACTGAGGTCCATGCCGGCGGCAGCACCAGTGCTTTGATCCTGCCAAGCTGGGTTTCATCAGTAATTTTGTCCCCATTTTTATCCTCGTAATAAAAATTACCGGGTTTTCCTTTCCTGTAAATACCAGGCATACTGTCGGTAACATATACTAAACCACTTTCTTTAATCTCCTCCGGGGTCTGAACCATATAGTTTGAACAAAATATGCGTTAAATTTTTAGTTATTTTGTTCTCTAAAACACAGAAAAATGAAGATAGTTTTCATGGGTACCCCCGATTTTGCAGTAGCATCCCTAAATGCCTTATTTGAAAATGGTTATGATATCGCAGGCGTGGTAACGGCGGCAGATAAACCGGCAGGAAGAGGCCAGAAGTTACAGGAAAGTGCAGTAAAAAAGTACGCGGTGGATAAGGGCCTTAAAGTTTTGCAGCCCCTGAAACTTAAAGATCCTGACTTTATTGAAGAATTACATTCACTCAATGCAGACCTGCAGGTAGTAGTTGCATTCCGTATGCTTCCGGAAATTGTGTGGGATATGCCCGCAAAAGGCACAATTAATCTCCATGCATCCCTGTTACCCAATTACCGTGGTGCAGCACCTATCAATCATGCAATTATCAACGGAGAAACTGAAAGCGGGGTAACTACCTTTTTTCTGAAACACGAAATTGACACCGGCGATGTTATCTTCTCAGAAAGAGTGGCCATTGCTGAGGATGATTCAGCGGGCGACCTGCACGACCACCTTATGGAAGCTGGCGCTGGCCTGCTGGTTAAAACTGTAAAAGCTATTGCTGAAGGCAATTATAAAGAACAGCCCCAAACTGCATCAGCGGATTTGAAACATGCACCTAAAATATTCAAGGAGTTTTGTAAAATAGACTGGAACCAGCCTGTAAAAACAATTTACAACCTGATCCGTGGCCTTAGCCCCTATCCAACAGCTTTTACTGAGCTGAATGGTAAAACCATTAAAATATTTAAAGCACAGTATGAAGAAAGTGCGGCCGGCATGGCTCCGGGTAATTATTTTACTGACGGGAAGACCTTTTTGAAGTTCGCGGCGGCAGATGGCTTTATCAGCGTACTGGATGTGCAATACGAAGGTAAAAAAAGAATGATGACAGATGAGTTTTTAAGGGGAATGCGCCTATAAGGCATTGAGCATTGCACTTAAAGATTTGGTGATTTCATTGAAGTAACGTTTTCTGCCATATCCCATTACCCAGCGGATGCCGGAACTGGCATTCGTGATAAATACTTCTTCTGCCTCGTTTAAAACTTCGGGATTGATCTGTGCTTCGATAATTGAAATGCCATTAGCCTTTGCAGTCTGCATAACTATATTGCGCATTACGCCGGCAATACAGCCTTCAGAAAGTGCAGGGGTATAAATTTGCTTGTCATAAACTACAAATACATTGGAGCTGATGCTTTCACACAGAAAACCATTCTGATTGAGGATAAAGGCTTCATCCAGCCGGTGCTGCTTTTTGTAGAGCCCGGCCATCACAAATAATAAAGAATTGCTGGTTTTATAGTTCGAAAGTTTATTTACCGGCTTGGTGATTTCATCATAAACGTTAATGATCAGCCCCTTTTTGTTAAGTCCGTACCCAGTCTCCTGCACTGCGGAAGCTTCCAGGACATATCCTGATTTATTAGTATCGGGTGTATACAAACCGTCAGCATCGCGGTAAACGGAAAGGCGGAACCGTGCACTGTCCTTCAGTTTGTTCTTCTTGCATAATTCGGCAGTCTTCTGCTTCAGGAAATACTCATCAAAGAAAATGCCCCCGTCCATCTTCAGTGCATTCATGCCGGCCTGCAGACGATCGGCATGCAGTTCAGCAAACTTCAGTTTGCCCCCCGTCATACGCATGGATTCAAAAAGGCCATCACCATACCTGAAACCACGGTTTTTTACCGTGAGTATCTTTTCATCTATGGCAATGAACTCGTCATTATGTAAAATATATTCCTGTTGCATTAATTGTTAGGCCTGTCCAACATAGTTTCTCCATTTGTTTAATACACCATCAAAATCTGGTGGAAGCGGTGCCTCAAACTCCATATATTCCTTAGTTGTAGGATGTATGAAACCGAGTGTCTGTGCATGCAGCGCCTGGCGTGGTAACATCTCAAAGCAGTTGGCAACATATTGCTTGTACTTCGTAAACGTTGTTCCCTTCAATATCTTATCTCCGCCATAATTGGCGTCGTTAAATAAGGGGTGACCGATGTGCTGCATATGTGCCCTGATCTGGTGTGTCCGCCCTGTTTCCAGCTGACAACTGATTAAAGTCACATAATTTAAACGCTCCAATACAGAATAATGGGTAACAGACCACTTTCCTTTCTCCTCCTCATCATATACATCCATCACAATCCTGTTTTTTGCACTTCTGCCGATATACCCAGAAACTGTGCCATTTTCTGCAATATCTCCCCATGCCAGTGCAATATATTTTCGCGTAATACTATGGTCAAAAAATTGCTTAGCCAGCTTGGTCATCGTGATCTCGTTTTTACTGATAATCAGCAACCCTGAGGTGTCTTTATCAATCCGGTGTACCAGGCCGGGACGGCCTTCATTACCAGGTAATTGCGGCAACTGGTCAAAGTGAAAAGCCAGGGCATTTACCAGTGTACCGGTATAGTTATTAAATCCCGGATGTACGACCATCCCTGCCGGCTTGTTAACAATCAGCAAGTCGTTATCCTCGTATACTATATCCAAAGGAATATCTTCGGGATAAACTTCTGTATCTCTTGGAGGATGAGGGAACACGATAGAGATCTCGTCAGCAGGCTTTACCTTATAGCTGGCCTTCACTGTAGCTTTGTTCACTAGCACATTGCCCGCATCAATTGCATTCTGAATGCGGTTCCGGGACGCATTCTGCATACGCTGCATCAGAAATTTGTCTATGCGCAATGGCGACTGCCCGCCATCTACAACAATATTAAAATGCTCATATAAATCCTGCTCTTCCAGTTCCAGCCCGCTATTCGTATTTTCCATTCGTAATTTTATGATTTTATCCTGATGTGAAGAACCTGGTGCTGGCTGCTTTAAAGCAATCCCAACCGGTTCATCCCAGTTTACAAAACTAACCTTTAACAATTACATTTCTCAAAAGAAATCAAACAGCTGTAGAGAATGGTTTATATTTGCCTGATGTTTACAGCTCTGAACAGTCCTTTTCAACACCTGACCCATCCTTTCTTAACACAACTATGGGTAAAAAGGGATGATCTGATTGACCCCTATATTTCCGGGAACAAGTGGCGCAAGCTTAAATATATACTCCAGGATGCGGCTGAAAAGGGTAGAAAGCACCTTGTAACTTTTGGCGGGGCATATTCAAACCACCTTGTTGCTACTGCTGCAGCCGCTGCCAGGTCCGGGCTTAAAGCAACAGCCTTTATAAGGGGAGAAAAGGTACTGAACGAAATGCTGCTGCTCTGCCAGCTATATGGCATGGAGCTGATTTTTACCGACCGCGAAAGCTATAAAGACAAACCTTCCTGTTATCAGAAACATTTTGCAAACGATCCTGACACTTATTTTATTGATGAAGGAGGCGCTTCTGCTGAGGCTGTAAAAGGTTGTGCGGAGATCATCGCAGAACTGCCGGCCGACCTGGATCATCTCTTTTGCGCGGCAGGCACGGGTACTACCGCAGCAGGTTTATTACAGGGCATACGCACAGCTGGTCTAAAGACCAGGCTTCACGTGGTGCCCGTACTGAAGGGGGGCGACTTTATCAGGGAGGAGATCGGCAAATATGTTCCTGATCCCATGGTTGCAGATAACATAATTGCGGGCAGCAATGATCTGATCCTGCATACAGACTATCACTTTGGCGGTTACGCAAAAACACAGCCTCAGCTGCTACAGTTTATGAGAAAGTTTACTGCAGGTCATGGTATCCTTATCGACCCTGTGTACACGGCTAAAATGTTCTTCGCTATTGATGACCTGGCAGATCAAAATTATTTCCAACCCGGCGAAAAGATTGCTGCCCTGCATACCGGAGGCCTCCTGGGCATTATGGGGATGAAAGAAAAAATTGCGTTATGAGCACGCTTCCGCTCATATAAGTCATGATGAAGACCACGGCCACACCAAAGAAAGTGAGCCAGAGCGGATGCTTATAATCCCCAACAATGCGTACCTTATATGCGGCAAAAAGAATTGTACCGAGCGTAACCGGCAGGATAATACCGTTGAGTGCCCCGGCGATGATCAGCAATGTAACCGGCTTTCCTATTCCCACAAATATCGCAGCAGAGCTTAAAATAAAAGCAATAATCACTTTATTTTCGTTGTTACTGATCTTGTGGCTGAAGGATTTGATAAAGGATACGGATGTATAGGCAGAACCGATTACGGACGTAATTGCCGCCGCAAACATGACTAAACCAAACAGTTTATACCCCAGCTTTCCCGCAGCCAGCTGAAATACAGATCCTGTTGGATTGTCCGCATTGATAGTAAATCCTTTACTGATTACACCAAGAGAAGCCAGAAACAGGAATATACGTACCAGGGCAGCTACGGAAACCCCCATTACTGCGCTGGTATTTACTTCAGGTAAAGCGGCCTTGCCTTTAATTCCTGCATCGAGCAAACGGTGCCCGCCGGAAAAAGTAATGTAACCGCCTACTGTTCCCCCTACCAGTGTAATTATGGTCATCAGGTCAATTTTAGAAGGCACTATGGTCCTCAGTGCAGCCTCAGCTACCGGAGGCCGGGAGGTAAATGCAATATAAATGATCACGATGATCATCACAAAACCCATCAGCCGGGCAAACCTGTCCATTGCCTGGCCTGCTTCCTTTACCAGAAAGATGGCAATAGAAAGCACTGCAGAAATAATAGCTCCTGTAATCACGGGAATACCCATTAAGGCATTGAGCCCTAAACCGGCGCCGGCAATATTACCGATGTTAAATGCGAGTCCGCCGAGTACGATCAGAAATGAAATAAAGCCCCCAAGTCCGGGCATAAGCAGATTTGCAATGTCCTGCGCACGTTTTTCCGAAACAGCAATAACTCTCCAGATGTTCAGCTGCACACCGATATCAATTAGGATAGACGTAAGAATCACAAAACCGAAACTGGCACCCAGGCTCTGGGTAAAAACGGTCGTTTGTGTTAAAAAACCCGGACCAATGGCAGATGTAGCCATTAAAAAAGCAGCTCCGGTTAAGATATTCCAGTTTCTTTTTGATTTCATCCGGCGGAGGCTTAGGCAGGGGACTGTAAGACGATCCCTTCGTTTTTAAATGCAGTATAAATCTTTTCGGCAAACAGTACGGCATGTTTTCCATCGCCGTGGATGCAGATGGTATCAGCTATAATTTTAATATCAGTGCCCTGCTGAGACGTAACTTTTCCTTCTTTAACCATTCTTAAAACCCTGTTAATAGCGATCTGTTCGTCAGTCACCATGGCATCGGCGAACTTCCTTGAAGTTAATGATCCGTTTTCCTGATAAGTTCTGTCGGCAAACACTTCGTTGGCCACCTTCAGCCCCGTTCTTATACCAGCGGCAATCAGCTCGCTGCCGGAAAGTCCGTATAATACCAATCCCGGATCCACTTTATAGACTGCTTCGGCAATGGCAGATGAGAGTTCCTTACTTACTGCTGCCATATTGTACAGTGCTCCGTGAGGTTTAACGTGGTTCAATACCCCACCTTCCGACTTCACAAATGCAGCAAGTGCGCCAATCTGGTAAACAACCATATCGTAGGCTTCTTCAGCAGAGACTGACATTTCCCGCCGTCCAAATCCCTGAAGATCGGGCAAACCCGGATGAACGCCCATTGCCACACCATTTGCAATTGCCCGCTTTACGGTTTTTTTCATTACTGCCGGGTCTCCTGCATGAAAACCGCAGGCAATATTTGCAGAGGTCACAAAGGGCAGAATGAGTTCATCGCTGCCCAGTGAAAAAGCGCCATAGCTCTCGCCCATATCACAATTCAGGTCAGCACTATACGTGTCAGATGTCATGATTATATTTAAACGTTAAGGTTTGCTGCAGTTGTTTAAGCTGCTGTTCACGATATAGCAAAGCAGCATGTGCCTGTGCTAAAGTTAATAATTCAAAGCGTATTTTCTGTCCGCTCTGCAATTGGGCAAGTTTAGAAAAATCAGCGGTAATGACCTGCACAATTCTGGGGTAGCCACCGGTAGTCTGGTGATCCGCCGTCAGCACTATCGGGTCGCCGTTGCTGGTGACCTGAACTGTTCCAAACGTTACGGCTGAAGAAATCATTTCCCGCGGTCTTTCCAGTTTCAGGGCTTCACCTTTCAGGCGATAGCCCATCCGGTCTGATTCATTGCTGAGCTGAAACTCCTTTTCAAAAAAAGCCTGTTTACCGTTTATGCTGAACAATTCAAACTCCGGCCCTTCAATTACCCTGATGACATGGTCATTTAAATCAGGGTACAATGTGCTGAGATCGCAGGACCAGTTAAAGTCCTGCAGCGTTTCATGGTACCTTTCTCTGAAGGGAATATAATCGCCTGCCTGTAATGCCCGTCCATTCCATCCCCCAAATTCCGCACGCAGATAGGTAGAGCGGCTGCCCAGTACCTTGGGGACACTGAATCCTCCGGAGACTGTCAGATAAGTACGGCATCCTGATTTTGCAGCACCAAAGCTCAGCACTGAACCTTTTTTTACCAGTACCGGCCGCCACATCTGTAAGGGCATTTTATCTAACACAGCAGAAAGATCCGCACCAGTCAGCGCAATCAGTTGCTCCGCTTCGAAACGCATCGTGGGGCCTGTTAAAGTACATTCTATCCCGGCTTCATCTTGGGGGTTACCAACCAGCAGATTGCCTGTCCGCAGCGCAAGGCTATCCATAGCACCGCTAACAATAATTCCATCTTTCCGGTATCCAAACCTGCCTGTGTCCTGTATGGTACTGAGCAGCCCGCCTTTGAGCACCTTAATTCCCATATCCTGTTTTTTCATTTACATCAAACTCAGCCTGGGTCACAGGCACAAAACGGATCCGGTCGCCCGCCCTGAGTAGTGAAGGCTCCTGCCTTTTGACATCAAATAAACGGACTGCTGTGCGTCCGATAATCTGCCAGCCGCCTGGAGTTGCTATAGGATATATCCCTGTCTGTTTGCCGGCTATCCCCACAGATCCGGCAAGAATTTTTGCCCTCGGGATTTCTTTTCTGGGGGCTGCGATTTTTTCATTCAAACCTCCCAGGTAAGGAAATCCGGGAGCGAAGCCGATCATATGCACCAGGTACTCTGCTTCTGTATGTAACCTGATTACTTCGGCAGTATCAAGGTTGGCATGAGAGGCAACAATATCCAGATCTGGCCCCCATATGCCGCCATAGACAACAGGGATCTCAACAAACCTGGACACTGGCTTTTCGGGCCTCGCCATTACTTCAGCAAGCATCTCTTCCAGGTGAGCCTGTACAGACTGATAGCTCAGGGTCATCGGCTCATAAAAGATGGTAACGGTGGTGAATGCCGGTACATATTCTGTAAAACCATCGAAAGAATATTCTTCAAGGTAATTACAGACGGATTGGATGAGATCATGAGTTGCATTACTGATCTCCTCAGCAAACCGGGCCACAATAGCTGTGTCTCCCAATGGGTAAAACCGGACATCCCTGATTTGGAGTTCATTCATTTATTGAGTTTTAGCTGACAAATAAATATACTCATTAAAGCCGTAAAAACTATTGCTATATCTTTTAATCCGACATCCCTTTCAGGTCTCAAAAACCCCCTCAATCGGGGGTTTCATAGCAAGTGTGCTTGAAATATTTTTACACATTCAAATTGACTATTAATATTTACCAGACAGCATACCAATGCTGGACGTTTGTGATTTAACCTTATTAATGAAAAACTTAAACATATTTTTAACTTCCTGCGCAGTCCTGCTGCTATTTTTCAATGCAAGTGCACAAGAGAACAACCCAAATGGCAGCCTCACAGGCAATGTAATCGATGAACAGAAAAAACCACTCGATTATGTAGCTGTTGCACTTTTAAAAGCTCAGGATTCTACGCTGGTTAAAGGGTCTTTTACCAGCGCCAAGGGCACATATGCTTTTGATCATTTACCTGAAGGGGCCTATCTGATCGCTTTAAATATGGTTGGTTACGGCAAAGTGATTAAAGGCCCTTTCAATATCAATAAGGCACACCTTAGCTACACATCAGCAAATGTACAAATGACCGCCGCTGCAAAACAGCTGAGCATCGTAAATATTGTAGGCAGGAAACCACTGGTAGAAAGACAGGTTGACAAAACTGTGCTGAATATTGAAAACAGCATTCTTGCGACAGGGAATACTGCGCTGGAGATCTTAAAAAAGGCACCAGGAGTAACGGTGGATAAAGACGGCAATATCAGCCTGCGGGGTAAAAAAGGAGTCGGTATTATGATCGATGGCAAACTGTCTTACCTTTCAGGTGAGGAGATTGCCAATTTATTAAATGCAACGGAAGGCAATGCAATCACCAGTATTGAACTGGTCACCAACCCTTCCTCAAAATATGACGCATCCGGAAACTCCGGCATCATCAATATCAAATTAAAAAAGAACCGCAATTACGGAACCAACGGGACGGTAACTGCAGGCGCGGGATATGGAAGATATTACAAAGCCAACGGCGGTTTAACGCTCAATCACAGAGAAAAGAAATTTAATTTTTTCGGCGACTTTAACTATGCGAGAAACAAGAGATTTGCAGATCAGGGGATTAACCGCATTAACGGCACTGGTGCCCGGCAGACCTTCTTTGACCAGACAGGCGGTTTTGTGGGCATCAGGAACAATACAAATTATAAAACCGGTGCAGACTATTTTATAAACGACCAGCATACAATAGGCCTCGCAGTAAATGGTTATCTTACCAAGGCAGATCAGGTAAGCGATATCTCTACCCGGATAGGTGGAAGCCCGGCACAAACGGATTCTACATTGAAAGTGATTAACCCTGCGGATTATACCTACCGGAATACAGCATACAATCTAAACTACAGAGGGGTGTTGGACACTACCGGACAGGAAATTAACATTGATGCCGATTTCTCGAGGTATCACAGGGACAAGACTGATGCCTATTTCAACAGGCTTCTCGACGCCAGCGGACAGCCATCCACACCTGCCACAAGTTTTAGAAACCGCACGCCTTCCAGCGTTAAAATCTGGGCCGCAAAAGCAGATTATATTTATCCCATTAACAAAAAGACAAAAATTGATCTGGGCTTAAAGACCAGTTTTGTCAACACAGACAACAATTCTATCATTGAAAACCTCGCAGACTATCAATGGCAGAATGACCAGAGTCAAAGTAACCACTTTCTATACGATGAAAACATCAATGCTGCTTACGCCAATTTTCACCGCGAATTTAAAAGTACCACTGTACAACTTGGTTTAAGGGCAGAGCAAACCAATTCAAAAGGCAACTCCCTCACTACACAAAGTATTGTCGACCGCAACTATTTAAACTTGTTTCCCAGCATCTTTGTAAATCAGGTATTATCCAAAAACCATGAGATCGGATTTTCCTACAGCAGAAGGATTGAGCGCCCCAATTATTCTTCATTAAACCCCTTTATACACTTTATTGACTCCTATACCTATTTTCAGGGGAACCCCTTTTTAAAACCCCAATACACCAATTCCCTTGAAGCCTCCTGGTCCTATAAGAAAACTATTAATGCCACAATTGGGTACAGCTCTACCACTGATGTCATCAGCTTTGTCACTTTTAATGATACTGCAAGGAAAACACTGGGCGCAACAAACAGGAACCTTACCTCTTTAAAGGCATACAATCTGAACATCAGCTCCCCGGTGTCTGTCACAAAATGGTGGACTTCCAATAACAACCTTACCATTTTCTACAATAAATATGCAGCACCTGAACTCCTTGGATTGCCATTTGAAAGCGGACGGCTGGCCTTTAACTTCAATAGTATACAGGCAATCAAACTGAACTCTACCCTCAATGCTGAACTATCAGGTTATTATCATTCCAGAAGTGTTGATGGCACTGCTGCGACCAGACAGGAATACAGTATAGACCTGGGGATAAGCAAAACACTGCTGGATAAAAAACTAAATCTCAAATTTGCTGTAAACGACATTTTTAACAGCCTGAGATACTTGAATACAAGTACAATACCTGGACAAACTTACACTTACAGGGAAAAAGATGAAAGCAGAATATTTCGTCTGACAGGTTCTTATCATTTCGGCAGCAACAGTATCAAAGCAGCCAGAAAAAGAACCAAAGGCTCCGAGGAAGAACAGAACCGGATATAATTTGAGGGATTATCAACAATAAAACCTGCTCCGTAAGATAGCATATATCAAAGTTGCTGCAGCTGAGGAAACACAAAAGGCATGAAGTATTTGCTTCATGCCTTTTGTGTTTCCTGATAGAGATTGTCTTACTTACCTCTGCTGTTCCTCAGTTCAGTTTTTAAGATTTCTATTTCCTTTTCATTATGGCGGTTTTCAATATAGAAATAGATGGCGCATGCCAGGAATATCTTCCCAAGCAGGAAAACACCTGCAAATATCCACCTCCATATTTTGCGGATGCGCATATGACCAGATTCAGCTTCAACCTCCACAAACTGGCTGCTTTTCCGGGATCTCGAAGATTCCCGCGGCTGATCCCTGTATGGCATATCTATCGTTAAAGCATCAGATTCACGCGCTTTAATGATTTCATTGATATTGGCTTCTATTTTCGTCCAGGTACCGGGAGGGGGAGTAATAGCCATCTTTTGCGCAATATGCTCCAGATCTGTCTCCAATGCCCTCAATGCCTCTGATACTTGTGGGTGTTTTGCTTTCAGATACAATAACTCTCTGGTTTCCGCTTCGGAGGCTGAACCTAATACATACGCCTCCAGTACCCCACTTTCTATGTATTCATTAATTTTCACCACTTTTTCTCAGTATAGCGAAAGCCTCTTTTAAAGTCTTCCGAATGAATTCTTCAGTTCTATTTAATTCTGCTGCAAGTAGGCCGACAGATTTCCCATGATAATAGATATCATGAAACACCCGTTTCTGCTCTGCCGAAAGCGCTGCCAGGTGCTGATCATTTGAATGGTGCATGGCTATGCCTTCTGCAGCAGCACCATTTCCTGCAACTGCTGTAAAAGCCTGTAATTTACCTTTTGCAAATCTTTGCAGCTGGAACCAGTTTTGAGGACCGTCAGAATTCTCTTCACCGAACGCTGCTGAAAGTTCACAAAATACATGCACCAGACATTCCTCAGCCAGTTTCCTGTCTCTTACAATTTCAAAAACATAACCCAGTAACATTCCTGCATACTTGTCATAAAGACTGCGTACATCTACGGGTCCGCTTTGTGTGAGTACCTGTCTGTCAGTTTTCAGCATGTGTTTTTTCTCTGTCAGTGCATAACTATTTTTGGCTCAACCACAGGCCTTTGTCTGCTCTGATAAAGCATAAAATTAAATAAAGTTTAGAGGAATTAAAAATAAATAAACATTTTACGCTGCCTGAGGCCAAACAGGCTTAGGAACAACGCTTGAAACGATACATTTATTAATTAAATGGCACAACATGCAAATGATTAAATTCTGCCAACTTATCAACATTTGTTCACACTGATCCTGTTTCCATAAAAAACAAGGTTTAAATGATTTAAAGTTGGTTTTTGCTTTTATCCTCTAAATATGCCCTGGATTTGTTATTCAGGGGGTTTTTACTACATTTGACAGGAACCAAATAATAAAATTATGTACCAACTAACTGTCGCTCCGGACCAGGTGAATGAAACTTTAAGCCAGCACGTTTTAGCTGACGGTTTCGATATGACTTATGATATGGAGAAAAGCCAGGGCGCATATTTGTATGACTCAAAGTACAACCGTAAGCTGCTGGATTTTTTCACCTGTTTTGCATCCGTCCCACTGGGATATAACCATCCAAAGATGCTACATGACGAAAATTTCAGGCACAATCTTTTCCTGGCGGCGATGGCTAATCCTTCCAATTCAGATGTTTATACACAACAATATGCACAGTTCGTAAAAACATTTGGTAAAATCGGGATTCCTGAGTATTTGCCACATGCATTTTTTATTGCAGGCGGGGGGCTTGCCATTGAAAATGCACTCAAAGTAGCCATGGACTGGAAGGTTCAGAAAAACTTTGCCAAAGGATATAAAGAAGAAAAAGGGTTTAAGATACTGCATTTTGAAAAGGCCTTTCATGGAAGAACAGGTTATACATTAAGCCTTACCAATACATCACCCGAAAAAACCAAATGGTTTGCCAAGTTCGACTGGCCGAGGGTTTCTGTACCAGAGGTTACCTTTCCGCTGGAAGGTGATCACCTGGCCCAGGCTATCCATACTGAAGAAGTATCAATCGCCCAGATTAAACAGGCCTTTGCAGACAATAAGGATGATATCTGTGCAATCATCATCGAACCGATCCAGTCTGAAGGCGGAGATAACCACCTGCGCGAAGAATTTCTTATCCAACTCCGCAGCATTGCAGATGAAAATGATGCTTTCCTGATCTATGATGAAGTACAGACAGGTGTTGGTTTGACTGGTAAATTCTGGTGCCATCAGCACTACAGCGAAAAGGCACGTCCGGATATTCTTGTTTTTGGAAAAAAAATGCAGGTATGCGGCCTACTTGCCGGCCATAAAGTTGATGAGGTGGAAAACAATGTATTTCGCATACCTTCAAGAATCAATTCTACCTGGGGCGGAAATCTGGTGGATATGGTCAGGGCAACACAGATCATGCAGATTATTGAAGAAGATAAATTATGTGATAACGCTGCCGTAGTAGGACAATATCTCAAAGATAACCTGCAGCATTTAGCCACAAAATATGACCAGATGAGCAATGTACGCGGCAAAGGCCTTTTATGTGCATTTGACTTCCCCAATTCAGCAATGCGCAATACTTTTATAGAAAAAGGGCTGGAACTCAATACAATGTTCCTGGGTTGCGGACCGCAGACAATACGTTTCCGACCTGCCCTGATGATAGAAAAAAGCCATATTGATCTGGGTGTAGAGGTTATGGATAAAATTCTGGCAAAAATATGAGAAATAAGAAGATAAATATATTCCTGGTCGTACTGGTCTTGTTTTTGGTAGTATGGATGATGAAAGGCGCGTTTTTCCAACCCGGGGCGGGAGACCTGAAGGCAGGGTTTAAACAGGTTGCAGAATATAGAAACGAGAACAATACCGGCCCAATTCAATATGTATTTTCCGTTTCGCTGAAAGATACGATCTGGTCTGAAATGGAAACCTACGGAAATTATAAACCGCACCATAAAGGTGGGACCACCAAAGTCTATTATTTCCTTGAAGGCACACCTGTACCTGCAGAACTTGCACCGGGCAGTGTAAACTTTGACAGCTCTTTTAATGCTTCCTGTGTAGCTATGTATGAAAAAAGCGCCATTGGCAATGTGATCATCACAAAACACCCCTTCCAATAGTTTCAGCGGTATACAGGCAAAGCTTGATTCAGGCCTGCCGATATAAAAAAAGACATTGCCGGATTTCAGCAATGTCTTTTTTTATATACTGGTCGGTGAGACCTCAAAGTATCACAGGCCTATTTAAGCAACTCGGCCAGTCTAGACTGTAACTCTTCTCCCCTTAAATTGGTTGCTGCAATCTTTCCTGAGGGATCGATCAGGAAATTCTGAGGAATACTGTTTATCCCGTATAACTGAGCAGCCTCGGAGTTCCAGAACTTAAGGTCTGATACCTGGGTCCAGGTTAAACCATCCTTGGCAATCGCAGCCAGCCACTGGTCCTTTTTACCAGGCTGATCCAGCGATACGCCTAAAACAGTAAAACCTTTGTCTTTAAACTTATTGTATGCGATTACAACATTCGGGTTCTCTGCACGGCAGGGGCCGCACCATGACGCCCAGAAGTCCAGCAGCACATATTTACCCCGGAAACTGGAAAGTTTTACCGGTTTATCATTCACATCGTTCAGCGTAAAATCGGGTGCCATCACTCCTATTGAGGTTGTTCTGGCGGCATCAAGACTTTTACCGAATTCAATTCCCGCAGCAGTACCGCGAACCTTTTCCGAAAGGCCTTTGTACAGGGGATCTACTTTTGCCACATCTATACTTCCTTCACCAGCCACTTCACGCAGGGCCAGCAGACTGAAGTAAGAATCAGGGTTAGCTTTGACGTAATCAGACTGTAGTGCGTTCAGTTGAGCAACATATTTTTCATACCGGGCCTGCATTACACTTTTATAAGCCTGATCTTTCTGTTTTTCCTCGGGAGCAGCACCATACTCTACATTCAGAGCAGTAATACCAGCAACCGGGGCAGCAATGAACTTCATATACTGCGCGTTCTCGTCATTCAGTTTAGAGCCCGTGATCAGGGCATACTTAACAGAATCCTTAGCTGCAACGTTAATATTTGCAGGCTCCAGGTAAACGATTTCATTGTCGGCAGCCCTGCCGAGCTTCTTCAATCCCTCGCCTTTATGGTCTAAAATTATACGGGCCATAGTTGGGCCGGTAACTATTCCTTTGAATACAAAAGAACCTTTAGTTATGACAGCAGAGTCCAATACCTGCTTTCCGTCGGCCACATAGTTTAAATATGCTTTAGCGGGAGAATTCAGGGTACCGATTTTTCCGTTAAGCGTAAATTCTCCGTTCTGGCCGCATGCCAGTGCCGGAGAGGCTATCATTAATGATATAAGTAATTTCTTCATTCAGTTTTTATATTTAACTCAAATTAAGGGAAAAATTCAGGAGTTCCTGCGGAAGTGATAAAAAAATAACATCTTTCATACCCCTCTCAGAAGTAATTACCGCAGGTCAAAAAGGTTATCAACGCCCAGGAGTTTACGAGAAGTAAAGCCCTCCCCAAAGGTAGCTCCGATCGATTTACCGAATTCCCTGGCGCGCCCGATTGCGCTTTCAAAGAATTCAGGCGATGAGATATAAGTTTCAGGTCCGTTTACTTCCGGATTGAAGAACTGCGTTTTAAAAGCCCTGATCGATTCCAGTTTGGTTTCCATATAGGGAGTAATATCAACAATTACGTCAGGCTGAATATAAGTATCCTGCACGTATTGCAAAAGCAATCTCGGCCTCCAGGGCTGCTGGGCAACACCTTCATCAAAGGTTTCGATCTTCAGTAAACCTGATAAGAAAACAGCATCATTGGACAGGTCGCCGGCACGTTTATGATCAGGATGCCTGTCGTGCAAAGCATTGGAAAGCACAATCTCGGGCTGGTACTTACGGATCATACGAATTACTTCCAGGCGGTGAGGTTCATCATTCTCAAAAAAAGCATCTTTAAATTTCAGATTTTCACGGGCATGCAGCCCTAATATCCTGGCTGAGTCGGCCGCTTCCGTGTCACGTGTTTCAGCAGTTCCGCGTGTACCAAGCTCTCCCCTGGTAAAATCAATAATCCCTACTTTTTTACCGAGGGCAATATGTTTTAAAATAGTTCCTGAACAACCTAGTTCCGCATCATCGGGATGAACAGCTAATACGAGTATATCTAACTTCATGTACGTAATCTTCTTTATAATCAGACAGCACTTTGGCTCTCCTTGTTTTTAATGTAATGTATTTGTTTTGTTCAAAGCAGTACCTGTCACTGGCGGTAAAATCCTGAAGAAGCAATAATGGCTTCAATGTCTCTTTCTTCTTCGGGATTATAAGTGCTTTTGAGATTATGGCCTACCACCCGCGCTACCGACTGGTAAAGAAAGGCCTTCACTCCGCCCTGTGTTTCTTTTACAATTTGATAGGTGGTACGTCCAACCTCGCGGTCGATAAGTTTAGTGAGTATCTGCCCCTGGGTAATGGTGAGTTCTTTGATCTCCGTTTTAAACATCTGCTTGATTTCTTCATCACACTGCTTTACCAACTTTTTATGTTCTTTACGGTCTGAGGTCAGAGCCAGATCTCTTTCCAGCTGCTCGTATCTTCTTTTAGCAAAAAGTGCATAGGGCATTACCTTTAAGACATTATAACGGAGCCGGTTGTACGCAGCACGGTCTGCAGGACTCTTAAATATGCGGTCTGCATAGATAACAACCTCATGCAGAGACATCCAGGGGATCATTTCGCCATTATCATTCGTAGAGGCTACCCTGATTGTATCATTCTTACCCCTTGGAGGAAACTTATAAGACGCAGGATTTTCCTGAGCATTTAGCCTTTCTGTGGTAATAATGACAAATAACAGAATAAATAACCTGCAAAATTTCATAAATTTATACTCCCACAAAGTTAAAGTAAATTTAATACATTAGGTTTATAACTGAATCTAATATAGCTTTAAACGTTTGACTACCCAGAATTATTACGAAAATAATACAATGAAGAACACCTTAGTGATTGATTTAGAAGCAGAAAAGCAGGAAATCCTAAAGCGGTACCGGGCACTCTTGCGTGCATGTAAGCCAACCATGCAAAAGGGAGATAAAAAGGAAATCCGGAAGGCATTTGACATGGCACTCGAAAGCCATAAAGAGATGCGCAGAAAATCCGGAGAGCCTTATATTTATCATCCTATTGCCGTGGCGCAGATCGCGGCTGAAGAGATCGGATTAGGAACAACTTCTATTGTATGTGCCCTGCTGCACGATGTAGTCGAAGATACGGATATCACCCTCGAAGATATTGAGAGGGAATTCGGAAAGAAAACCGCCAAGATCATTGACGGCCTGACCAAGATCGCCGGGGTGTTCGATTATAACAGTTCGCTTCAGGCTGAGAATTTCAGAAAAATGCTGCTCACGCTGGCTGATGATGTCAGGGTAATCCTGATTAAACTTGCAGACAGGTTGCATAACATGCGTACTATGGATTTTATGCCAAGGCATAAGCAGTTGAAAATCGCTTCTGAAACAATCTACCTGTATGCACCACTGGCGCACCGTCTGGGCCTGTATGCAATCAAATCGGAACTGGAAGATCTTTCCATGAAATACCTTGAACCCGACACCTACAAGTTCATCGCTACCCAGCTCAATGAAAAGAAAGCAGAGCGTACTCTGTTCGTGAAACGTTTTGTAGATCCTATCAATGAAATACTTGCAGAACAGGGCTTTGTTGCCAATATATACGGACGCCCCAAATCCATCCATTCCATTTGGAACAAGATGAAAAAAAAGAATATTCCTTTTGAGGAAGTATATGATCTTTTTGCCATCAGGATTGTGCTGGACAGTACACCCGAAAATGAAAAAGCAGATTGCTGGAAAGCCTATTCTATAGTCACAGATTTATACCGCCCCAATCCTGACCGACTGAGAGACTGGGTTTCATCACCAAAAGTAAACGGCTATGAGTCCCTTCATACTACTGTGATGGGTCCGAAAGGACAATGGGTGGAAGTGCAGATCCGCACACAGCGCATGAATGAGATCGCGGAAAAGGGTTTTGCCGCACACTGGAAATATAAAGAATCTAGCAATGATAACGGGCTTGACCAGTGGATTATGAAGGTACGCGAAATGCTCAATAACCCCGAGGCCAATGCGCTCGACTTCCTTGATGATTTCAAAATGAACCTCTTCTCAGATGAGATTTTTATCTTTACCCCAAAAGGTGCACTGATACAGCTTCCTCTGGGAGCTACGGCACTGGACTTTGCTTTTGAGATCCATACTGATGTAGGTGCGCGCTGTATTGGTGCCAAGGTAAACCACAAACTGGTGCCGCTGTCCTATAAACTGCAGAATGGCGATCAGGTGGAAATCATTACTTCCAGCAAGCAAACGCCTAAAGAAGACTGGCTGAGTATCGTAGTAACGGCAAAAGCCAAGTCTAAAATCAAGTCCTCGCTTAAAGAAGAAAAGAGAAAAATTGCGGAGGAAGGCAAAGAAACCCTGGAACGTAAGCTGAAATCGCTGAAGATCACTTACAATACTGATAACCTTAACAAACTCAGCTACTTCTTTAAGCTGGCTTCTACACAGGAACTTTTTATTGCTGTTGCCCATGGCAAGATTGAATTGAAAGACCTCAAAGAATACCTGGCAAGTGAGAAAGAAATTGAAAACAAGGGCACAGAAAGGAATGACGGCCAACAGATCGAAGCGCTTTTAAACAAGGTAAAAGGACCCGAATCTGATATTTTACTCATTGGGGAAGACCTGCAAAAAATCGACTATACCCTGGCAGCATGCTGTAATCCTATACCGGGAGACGATGTATTTGGTTTTGTTACTGTGAGCGAGGGCATCAAGATCCACCGTACCAATTGCCCCAATGCTGCCCAGCTCATGGCAAATTATGGGTACCGGGTAGTAAAAGCCAAATGGAACAAAGCCCAGGAATTAACATTCCTTACAGGTTTACACATTGTAGGGATTGATGATGTAGGTCTGATCAATAATATTACTAAGGTTATTTCAAACGATTTTAAGGTAAACATGCGTTCTATCACCGTGGATACAGATAATGGGATATTTGACGGCTCAATTATGATCTTTGTAAATGATAAAGAGCACCTTGACAACCTGATTAAAAATCTTTTGGAAGTGAAGGGCGTAACAGGTGTTACGCGTTTCGATGCCTAAAAAATTGAATAAATCATATAGTTCTGTTTAAAAATTGATACCTTTGAAAGGAGTTTTAAAACTATGTCTACACACCACAACAGCGAGTTGGTTAGAAAAATATTTGAAGCCTACCTCGAAAATAAAAGTCTGAGAAAAACGCCTGAGCGTTTTGCGATCTTAGAAGAAATATATTCCAGAGATGACCATTTCGATGTAGAAACACTCTACATCCATATGAAGAACCAGAAATACCGGGTCAGCAGAGCAACAGTGTACAATACCCTGGAGCTGCTTGTTTCCTGCGATCTGGTAACCAAACATCAGTTTGGAAAGAACATGGCCCAGTTTGAGAAGTCTTATGGTTACCATCAGCACGATCACATTATCTGTATCGATTGCGGCAAAGTAGTTGAATTCTGTGATCCGCGTATCCATCAGATTCAATCAATGGTGGGCGACTTACTGAAGTTTGACATCAAGCACCACTCTTTAAATTTGTATGGTACCTGCTTTGACTGTTCGGCCAAAGCCACGATCAAAAACAAGGAAGAAATCAAGAATGCAAGTTAACAAAACACAATTATAATCTTTTCTTAAATTAAAATAATGACGCAAGTAGACGTGCTTCTTGGCCTGCAATGGGGCGATGAGGGCAAGGGAAAAATTGTTGACGTTTTATGTCCGCAATATGATTTGATAGCTCGTTTTCAAGGCGGACCGAATGCCGGCCACACCTTAGAGTTTGATGGCAAAAAGTTTGTTCTGAATACCATTCCTTCCGGTATTTTTAATGAGAAAACCATGAATCTGATTGGTAATGGGGTGGTAATTGATCCCATCATTTTAAAAAGAGAATTAGATAACCTGAAAAAAGCTGGTCACGATCCGATTGCCAAAGGCAAACTGGTGATTGCCCGCAAAGCACATCTGATCCTGCCAACACACCAGTTGCTGGATGCTGCAAATGAGCAGAAAATGGGCAAAGACAAGATAGGTTCCACACTGAAAGGTATAGGCCCTACTTATATGGACAAAACCGGACGTAATGGTTTACGAGTTGGTGATACTACCCTGCCTGATTTTAAAGAACGTTACACCAGGCTGGTAACAAAACATAAAGAACTGCTTTCACATTATAATTTTGAATACGATCTGGAAGAAAAAGAAGCTGCTTTCTTCGAAGCCGTAGAATTCCTGAAAAGCATTCCACATGTTGACAGCGAGCATTTTGTGAACGGTTACCTTAAAGAAGGTAAAAAAGTACTGGCAGAAGGTGCACAGGGTACCCTGCTGGATATCGACTTCGGTTCTTATCCATTCGTAACTTCATCCAATACAACTACTGCCGGTGCCTGCACAGGATTAGGAATTGCCCCGAACAGTATCGGAAGTGTGGTAGGTATATTTAAAGCTTACTGTACCCGTGTTGGAAGCGGCCCTTTCCCTACGGAACTGGAAGATGAAGTAGGTGAAAACCTGCGCCAGGTAGGTCATGAATTTGGAGCTACAACAGGCCGTCCCCGCAGATGCGGATGGATTGACCTTCCTGCATTGAAATATGCGATTATGCTGAACGGTGTTACTGAAATGGTAATGACAAAAGCTGACGTCCTGAGTGACTTCGATACCATTTATGCCTGCACGCATTATGAGCACAATGGAGAGACGATTGACTATATGCCATATGATATCATCTCTATTAAACCAACACCTGTTTTAAAGGCTATTGAAGGCTGGAAAACTGACATCACTAAAATCACCAGGGTAGATGAAATCCCTGCACAGCTGGCTGATTATATCGCCTTCCTGGAAAAGGAACTCGAAGTCCCTGTAAAATACCTTTCTGTTGGCCCTGACAGGGTACAGACATTGATTCTGAACTAGAATCGAAAATAAAATAAGGCGGCTGATTTGCCGCCTTATTCATTTCCCTTCATTTCTACGGGTAAAAATGAACACACAGGAATTATTGACATTTAAACAGCAGGCACTGCTTTGGGGAAATCAGTTTCAGGTTTGCTGCTGCCTGGATTCTAACGGTTACAGCGATCCTTATTCCAGGTATGATTTCCTGGTCGCTGCCGGCGCAGCACAGGAACTTCAAAGCTCAGCAGGAAACGCTTTCAGTGAATTAAAGGCTTTCCATGACGCGCACCAGAACTGGCTTTTTGGTATGCTCAGCCATGACCTTAAAAATGAACTTGAAGAACTCAGTTCAGCTCACACCGATCAGCTCGGCTTCCCTGATCTTTTCTTTTTTGTACCGGAATATCTGATAGGCATCAAAGATGGCGTTCCGGCAGTGCTGATTGGCCCTGCAGAGTTATTGGAGAGTATCAGCAAGACAGAATACCCTGCTACATCCCTTAACAAGATCCCTTTCGTTAAATCCAGGATGGATAAGTCTGCTTACCTTCAGAAAGTTGAAAAGCTAAGGACAGCTATAGCGTTGGGGGATATTTACGAAGTTACTTTTTGCCAGGAATTCTTCGCCGAAAATGCCGCCATCGACCCTTATCAGGTATACCTGAATCTGAACAGCATATCCCCTACCCCATTCTCCGGCTTCTTTAAAGTAGCAGACAAGTACATTCTCTCAGCAAGTCCTGAAAGGTTTTTATGCAGGCGGGGGAATCAGCTATTTTCACAGCCGATCAAAGGCACTGCCAGGCGCAGTCCAGATATTAGAGAGGATGAACAGATCAGAACAGCACTCTTCAATAATTCCAAGGAGCAGGCAGAGAATGTGATGATTGTGGACCTGGTGCGGAACGACCTGACAAAAAGTGCAGTAAAAGGATCGGTAAAAGTTGAGGAACTGTTTGGTATTTATACTTTCCCGCAGGTTCATCAGATGATCTCTACTGTCAGCTGTACAATGGATCCGTCAGTACACCCTGCAGATGCGTTGAAAAACACATTTCCTGTAGGCTCTATGACCGGAGCACCTAAGGTACGCGCAATGGAACTGATCGAAGAAACAGAATGCAGCAGAAGGGGGATGTACTCCGGTGCTTTCGGCTATTTTGAACCCGCTGGTAATTTTGATTTCAATGTTATTATCCGCAGCATACTATACAACGAAAGCAACAGGTACCTTTCATTTCAGGTAGGAGGAGCAATCACATACGCGTCCTCGGCAGAAGCAGAATATGAGGAATGCCTGCTGAAGGCTTCAGCAATTATCAAAACGCTGAAAGGGCCAGTTTCCTGACCCGTTGTAATTCCTTATCTGCCATTTTCACAGCCATAAAGCAAAACTTAATTTACCGGTTTTCCTGTAGGGGAATTAAAATAGCGCTGTGCTTCCGGCAGGTCTTTCTGGATCTGTGCAATCCGTGTCGCATCAGAAGGGTGGGTACTTAAAAACTCCGATGGTTTTTGTGCGCCCTGGCTCTGTGCCGCCATGCGTTGCCAGAAACCCACTGCAGTTGAGGGATTATATCCGGCCATTGCCATAAAGATCAGGCCCAAGTGATCGGCTTCCAGCTCCTGGGTTCTTGAATTTGGTAACAGGTAAAATCCTTGTGCTCCAATACCATAAACCTGGTTAATTACTCCTTGTGTAGCTGCCGACTGACCTCCTGTAGCCGCACCTAAAAGTCCGCCTAAGCCTTGTGCAACAGCAGCTTTTGAAGCTCTTTCAGAGGAATGGTGTGCAACAGCATGTGCGATCTCATGTCCCATCACCGTTGCCAGTCCTGCATCATCTTTAGTAACAGGCAGGATACCGGAGTAAACCGCAACTTTACCTCCCGGCATACACCAGGCATTTACTTCTTTACTGTCAATCAGGTTAAACTCCCATTTGAATCCCTCAATCTGCGAGGCATAGCCATTGGCATTCATATATTTAGTAACAGCGGCGGCAATTTTCTGGCCCACATTCCTGATTCTTACCGCATCAGCATTGTTTAAAACCTTCGTTTCGGGAGCTTTAAGCAGCGTCGAATAACTCTGTGCAGCGGCAGTCTGCATCTCACTTTCATTCACAAAACTTATCCTGCTTCTTCCTGAAAGCGGAACGGTGGAACAACCGTAGTTCAGCAGTATTGCCGCAGCAATTCCTGTCAGTAATAATTTCTTCATCAGTATTTATTTAGTTAGAATTTCATCAGTAAACATTCACTATCAGCAGTTAAAAAGTCACCGCTAGCTCTGGTTTCTTTTAAACAGATATACTTTAGATTCCTTGCCTTTGAGTAACCGTTCCAGGTTTTTTTGATGCGTCACCAGAATAAGTATGCAGACACACATACTGTACAACACCTCCGATTTGATCGTTGAATGCAGCACAAAAACAATTCCAAGCGGAAAGGTAAATCCTGCACAGATAGATCCCAGCGAAACATATTTTGTAACCAGTAAAATCACTACAAAAACAAGAACACAAAGCATCGCTGCCGGAAAATTAACCGCCAAAATCATTCCAAAAAGCGTCGCCACTCCTTTTCCTCCCCTGAATCCGGCAAAGATCGGGAACAGGTGTCCCATCACGGCCGTTACGCCCAGCGCAAGTTCATAATTCACAAATTGTGAAGAATTATGCGGGCCGGTAACCGAAAGCCCTATAAAATAGGCCAGTTTGGTAGCTGTGTATCCTTTGGCGATGTCGATCGTCATCACCGCAATACCGGCTTTTTTGCCCAGTACCCGAAAGGTATTGGTTGCGCCGGCGTTTCCGCTTCCGTATTCCCTGACGTCGATACCATAAAAAGCCTGCCCGATCCATACAGCCGTAGGAATAGACCCGCAGAGGTAAGCCAAAATAACTGCAGAAATAGAAAAGATAGATATCATACCCCTTAATAGGCTTTTAAACTCATGTCTAAACTTTTAACCGAATGGGTAATTGCTCCCATGGAAATGTAATCAACTCCACAATCTGCATACTGAGTTATATTTTCTTCTGTAATTCCACCCGAAGCTTCTGTGATGTAGCGATGATCTATCAGCTTTACGGCCGTATTCAGGTCGTCAAAACTAAAATTATCCAGCATGATCCTGCTGACCATCCCTTTTTCCAGTACCTGGTTCAGCTCTTCCAGGTTTCTAACCTCGATCTCGATTTCCAGCTGTTTGGCCTGATCGGCAAGGTATTGATTAGCGGCAGTAATTGCATTGGCAATTCCTCCTGCATAGTCCACGTGATTGTCCTTGATAAGGATCATATCATACAGACCTATCCTATGGTTTACACCGCCGCCTATCCTTACAGCCCATTTTTCGATATACCGTAGTCCGGGAGTAGTTTTACGTGTATCCAGCAGTTTAGTAGTGTAGCTTTCCAAAGATTTGACGATCCGGTTGGTTTTGGTCGCGATGCCACTCATGCGCTGCATACAGTTTAGTACCAAGCGCTCTGCAAGTAAAATGGCATGTGTACTTCCTTCAACGGTAAATGCGACATCACCATAGGCAACAGTCTCACCGTCATTAATGAAAATTTCAGTTTGCAGGGTAGCATCTATCTGGTTAAAGATTTCCATTGCAAGCTCCACTCCGGCCAGAATACCGGCCTCTTTGACCAATAATTTTGCTTTGCCACGTGCGCCGGCAGGTATGGTAGAAAGTGATGTATGATCCCCATCACCAAGATCCTCGGCGATGGCATTCTTTATAAACAGGTCTATTAATTTCTTATCCAAAACTCGTATTTTAGATCAAAAATAGCATTTTTAACATAAATTAACGTTATTATTTATCCGGTTCAATCCTTAATTCTGTGATAAAAAATGTACCGGATGTTTTTTTCAGCGTAACGGCCACCCTGAATTTACCATTTTTAGTGTTTAGCGCCAGGACACCAAACCTGTAATTTGGATTGGTATTGATCAGGTGAACTACAGCCGAAGCCGATGGCGGATTTTTCGTAAAAAATTCTCTTATAATTTGTTCAGCCTGTGCTTTTGGGTAGACATCTTCTTCTTCATTTACCTTTAATTCTACCGAGGATGAGAAACTTTTACTGATCTCCTTTGAATTCGCAGACTTGAATAATCCCGATAATGTATCAACAATATCGCCCTGTAAGGCCAAAGGAAAGCATATCTGCGTCAGTACAATCAGTGCCGGAAGTAATGGTCTTATCATATTCTAAAGATAGCAATAAATCCGGACACAAATTATGCCATTAACAGATCATAAAATTCAATTAGATTACTGATCAAACTTCAATAGAACTATATTTGTTAGGTTATAAATACCAGCGAAATATCAATTACTATTCAAATGGACAATAAAAAAGTGATGCTCCTCATTCTTGATGGATGGGGTTACGGAAAACAGGATAATTCAGATGCAGCGTATGCAGCCAATACACCTTTCTTTGATTCTTTACTTAAACAATATCCAAATTCTAAACTTGAAGCCTCAGGCGAAGCCGTAGGATTACCTGCAGGACAGATGGGTAACTCAGAAGTAGGACACATGAACCTGGGAGCCGGAAGAGTAGTTTACCAGGAACTCGGCCGGATAAACAAAGCAATCAGTGACGGATCGATTAAAACGAATAAAACATTGTCTGATGCATTCGATTATGCAAAGACCAACAATAAGGCTGTTCACTTTATCGGACTTTTGTCTGATGGTGGTGTGCATGCCCATATCAATCATTTGAAAGGATTATGTGATGCTGCAAATGAAAAAGGACTGAAAGATGTTTTTGTACATGGCTTTTTGGATGGCAGGGATACTGATCCCAATTCCGGACTGGGCTTTGTTAAAGAGCTTGACCAGCACCTGAAAACTTCAACAGGCAGGATTGCCAGTTTAATCGGCCGTTATTATGCCATGGATAGGGACTCCCGATGGGAACGTGTAAAACAAGCTTATGATGTAATGACCAAAAGCATTGGTGAGCATACCGCAGATCCTCTTGCTGCGATAGAAAAATCTTATGCTGATGGCATAACCGATGAATTTATCAAACCTATAGTTGTTACGGAAAATGGTGAGGCAGTCGCTACGATACAGCCGGATGATGTAGTTATCTGTTTCAATTACAGAACTGACAGGGGCCGCGAGATTACAGCAGCGCTGACACAAAATGATTATCCCGACTTTGACATGCACAAGCTGGCGTTATATTATGTAACGATGACCAGCTACGATGAAAACTTCGAAAACGTAAAAGTTATCTTTACCAAGGATGACCTCACCGAAACACTTGGAGAGATCCTCGAGAAAAATCATAAAAATCAAATCCGTATAGCGGAAACGGAGAAGTACCCGCACGTCACATTTTTCTTCTCGGGTGGAAGGGAGCAGGCTTTTGAAAATGAGAAAAGGATTATGATCCCTTCTCCAAAAGTAGCAACCTATGATCTTCAACCGGAAATGAGCGCACAGGGTATTACGGATGCCATCACCAAAGAACTGGAAGCGGGCTGGGCAGATTTTATCTGTCTGAACTTTGCCAACCCGGACATGGTTGGGCACACAGGCGTATTTGAAGCGGTAGTTAAAGCCGTGGAAACTGCAGACCGCTGTGCCGAGGCTGTAGTAAAAAAAGGCCTTGAAAATGGTTACGCCTTTATCATCCTTGCAGACCACGGAAATTCGGAATTCATGGTTAACATTGATGGTTCTGCAAATACTGCACATACTACTAACCTGGTTCCGTGTATTCTCGTAGGTACTGAATATACCAGCATTGCTGATGGTAAACTGGGCGACGTAGCACCAACGATTTTAACGATCATGGGCATTGAAAAACCTGCGATCATGACCGGAAATTCTCTGGTATAATGAGGAATACCCTATTCCTTTTACTGTCTGTTTTGTTTTTTGGGAGCTGTGATTCTGTGGCTCCCAAAAAACAGGCTGCAGTCCCTCAATATTTTGACCTGAAAGGTTTTATGGATAAGGAAGTGCAGCGCCTTAAAACGCTCAATCCCGAAATCAATAAGACTGTAATGGTGAACAATACAGCTGAGGATAAAAAACTGAAAATTGCCGACTGGCAAAAGGAACTGTCGGCTTTCACTGATGCTGATATTAATAAATCAGCATGGGAAGGGCTTTTTACCAGACATAAAAATGCAACTGCAGAAATCTATAAGTCTGACAACGATAAAGTGCCGGTAAAATCATTGACCGTTCAATACAGGGATCACAAAATATTTAAGATCCAGATCCTCAACAGCAATTCCAATTCGCTTTACACTTCCAATGATACACTTTCGTATTTTCCTGACAGCCTGTATGAGGTCCGGAAAACACAGCATATCAAGCTGCTTAATGTAAAGAGTTACCGGATTACCGGAAAATTCAACTAATCGACGGCATTTTTACAATTAACAATTTAAATCATACCGTAACTTATGGCATGATTTATTTTGTTTATACACCTGTAATTATTATTTTCGATTTAACCGTTAACTACAACGCTATGAATGATCAAAATACAAGTATAAGGTTATTTTAGCTGATCAAGAACAGAACAAATGAACAGACTGCACTGGATTCAGTCGCAGTTCTTCAGACTACGATTAAGGAAGAAGTGAAAGCAGAAAGTACAGTTAAGTTTAATGATGTGAGGATGGAGCTCATTGACAATTCATTGAATTGACTAGAAGGATTAGCGATGTGAAAATTGAGCTATCAGAAAAAACAATAATGTTTGAACCGAGCTCAACGAAAAAATAGACAATGTAAGAATCGAGCTTAATGAAAAGATAGAAAATCTAAGAACCGAGCTTAATGAAAAATAGACAATGTAAGATTTGACCTGATCAACAAGGTAAATGCTGCTAAAGTTCAAACTATATTGTGGGTAGCCGGTATGACTGTGGTACAACTCCTGGCCCGGTATTTCTTCAAATAAAAAAAGGTGCCCCTGACGAAGCACCCTTATTATTTTTAATAACTCAGATTTTATTTCAAACTTGCGATCTGTGCTTTCACATAATCAATCAGTGAAATAATATCCTTGCGCAAAGGCTGCACAATAAGCACTTTCTGAAAATCTGCTATTGAACTGTTAAAGATGGCAATACAAGCTTCCTTATCCGCTTTTTTCTTGATCTTATAAGATTTGTAAATCGCATAATCTTTATAAGCCAGTCCCCTGTTCTGCAACAGCTGGGTATCTTCCTCTCCATTGATCTCTATCGCCTTACTGAAATCCTTGATAGCCGATAAATAAAACGTCTCACGCATCTGATTCAATGATTCTTTCGGATCATTCGCCACATTTTGTCTTGCTTTACCCCTGTAATAATATGCAGAGTAATCCGAAGGCTTGATGGTAATCAGGCGGCTGTAAGTCTCAATAGAGCTTTCAAAATTACCACATTGAAAATAAGAATATCCCAGCATCTTTAACACGCTTGGGCTGTTCGGGCTTTTGGAATCAGCTTTTTCCAACTGGGCTACAGCCCCTTTATAATCGCCTTTCATCATAGCCTGCATCCCTAACTTATCGTAACTTCCGCTTTGTGCAAAGCTGATTTGAGCATAAATAACTAAAAGTAATACAAGCGTTTTTTTAATGTAAATCATCAAATTTTATTTAATAAAGAATAAAGATATAAAATCATAGCCTAAGTAGCTAAAGTTAAAATATCATTTATAAATATTCAATGGGTAAACGCTAAAAAAGAAGAAATATGATAGATGCGTCACTTATATTTTAAAATACTGCCTTTTTAACAGACAAAACACGATATTGAGGCTTTGGCATAACTGTTGAAATTATAAACAATTGTATATAATTAATTTTTTTTTAAGCGGCATACTGTCACATTGTCGTTTTTTTATTTAGAAAGGCCTATTTAATGAGTATAAAAGATCAGTTTGATTTTGGCAACGCACTACCCATCATAAATGAAGATACGGAATTTTTTCCATTAATGTCCCAACAAGATGAAGATGAGATGAATAACGAGGAAACACCGGATGTATTAGCCATTCTTCCGCTTAGAAATACGGTATTGTTTCCTGGAGTTGTTATCCCGATCACTGTTGGCAGGGACAAATCCATCAAATTAATCAAAGAAGCCTACAAAGGTGATAAGATTATTGGTGTGGTATCTCAGCTGGATGTATCCATTGAAGACCCTACATTTGAACAGCTCAATAAGGTGGGGACGGTAGCTCATATCATTAAGATGCTGCAAATGCCGGACGGTAACACTACCGTGATCATCCAGGGAAAACAACGTTTCCGCCTGATCGAAGAAGTACAATCTGAACCTTATATTAAAGTTACCATCAGTAAATTTAATGAGGCCAAACATAAAACAGACAAAGAATTTAAGGCACTGGTAGCGTCTATCAGGGAAATGTCTTCGCAGATTATTCAGTTGTCGCCCAACATTCCAAGTGAGGCCGCAATGGCACTCAAAAATATTGAAAGCACTTCTTTCCTCATCAACTTCATCTCTTCCAACATGAATGCAGATGTGAAAGATAAGCAGAAAATGCTGGAGATGGAAAATCTGAGGGCCAGGGCCATGATGGTAATGGAGCTGCTTACGCTCGAGCTGCAGATGCTGGAACTCAAAAACCAGATCCAGTCGAAAGTACGTACTGATCTCGACAAACAGCAAAGGGACTATTTCCTGAACCAGCAACTGAAAACCATCCAGGAAGAACTGGGCGGTAATTCATCAGACCTGGAATACGAAGCTCTGGAAACTCGCGCCAAAAAGAAAAAATGGTCTGTACAGGTAAAAGGACATTTCAGCAAGGAACTGGAAAAACTTGGACGAATGAACCCTGCGGCACCAGACTATTCGGTGCAGATCAATTATCTTGAACTGCTGCTCGATCTGCCATGGAACGACTTCACCAAAGACAATTTCGACTTAAAGCGCGCCCAAAAGGTATTGGATAAAGACCATTTCGGTTTAGAAAAGGTAAAACAGCGTATCATTGAATATCTGGCCGTTTTAAAGTTAAAACGGGATATGAAGGCGCCGATCATCTGCCTGGTGGGCCCTCCGGGAGTTGGTAAAACTTCATTAGGGAAATCCATCGCCAAAGCACTGAACAGAAAGTACGTGCGTATGGCACTCGGCGGTATCAGGGATGAAGCGGAAATACGAGGACACAGAAAAACATACATTGGCGCTATGCCGGGCCGTATCATACAATCCATCAAAAAGGCAGGTGCAGCAAACCCTGTTTTTGTACTGGATGAGATTGACAAGGTTGGTGCTGATCACCGTGGTGATCCTTCATCTGCACTTTTAGAGGTATTAGACCCCGAACAGAACAGTGCCTTCAATGACCATTACGTTGAAGCAGATTATGATCTGTCTAACGTACTGTTTATTGCAACAGCCAATTCCCTGAGCAACATTCAGCCGGCCCTGCTAGACCGTATGGAGATCATTGAAGTAAATGGCTATACCATTGAAGAGAAAATAGAAATCGCCAAAAAATACCTGCTGCCAAAACAAAAAGAACAGCACGGTATCAAAACAAAAGATATCGTTTTAAAGAACAGCCTGATCGAAAAAGTGATCGAGGATTATACCCGTGAGTCTGGCGTAAGGGGATTGGAAAAAAAAATCGGTTCACTGGTGCGTGGCGTAGCTACTAAAATTGCTATGGAAGAGAGTTATGAAGCTGCACTTACTTTAGAAGATGTAGAACGTATTCTTGGCGCACCTATCTACGACAAAGATCTGTACGAAGGTAATGAAGTTGCAGGTGTAGTGACAGGTCTTGCCTGGACACAGGTGGGAGGTGATATCCTTTTCATAGAAGCCAGTCTCAGTCCCGGAAAAGGAAAGCTGACACTGACAGGAAATCTTGGTGATGTCATGAAAGAATCCGCAGTAATTGCCCTCGCCTATCTGAGGGCTCATGCGGCGGCCTTTAACATTGACAATCAGCTGTTCGACCTTTGGGATATACATGTACACGTTCCTGCTGGTGCAACACCAAAAGATGGACCTTCAGCAGGGGTTACCATGCTGACAGCATTAACTTCAGCTTTCACCCAGCGTAAAGTCAAATCCAATCTGGCCATGACAGGCGAGATCACCCTCCGTGGTAAAGTCCTGCCTGTGGGCGGTATAAAGGAAAAAATCCTAGCCGCAAAAAGAGCCAATATAAAAGATATCATTTTATGCAAGTCAAACCGTAAAGACATCCTTGAGATCAAAGAAAGTTATATCAAAGACCTGAATTTTCACTACGTTACTGAAATGAAGGAAGTGATTGATCTGGCACTGACTGTAGATAAAGTGAAAAATCCGCAGGACCTTACTATTAAACCTAAAGTACCAGTTAACTGATTGCACAGATAAATATTAACTCATATCTTTAAAGCTCCGGAATAACCGGGGCTTTTTTTTTGAATCAACATGAAATATACCGGTTACCCGCTCATTCTGTTCCTGCTTTTTATATCCATTGCTGCCCAGTCTCAAACCTATAAAAGTGAGTTAGGCCTCCGCAGCGACAATGATTCATATCTCGGACAGGGCTCCGACCGCTACTATACCAACGGACTGTTTTTTAATTTTCGCCATGCGCTGGATCAGCAAAAGCTGCCGCAGGCCCTGGAAAAAAAGACCTATGAAATTTCCATTGGACAAAAAATGTTCAACCCCTATTCTGGAGATGCTCCAAACCCGGCTACGCAGGACCGGCCTTTTGCCGGTTACTTATATGCAGAAGGCGCAATGAACTGGTTTTATAGTGATGAAAGTATCATCAAAGCCAGCGCACAAATTGGAACCACCGGTAAGAACTCTCTTGGCGAAGCAGGACAAAAATTATTGCACAGCACTTTTGGATTTTATGATATCGAAGGCTGGGACTATCAGATAAAAAATGAACTGGCACTGAACCTTTCGGGTCAGTATACCAGGTTACTTACGCGCATAGCAGATAATGCTGTAGAATTCTCTTTCGAGGGTTATGCCAATCTGGGTACAACATTTACAGGAGCAGGAGCAGGATTACTGTTCAGAACGGGTGCCCTCAACCAACTTTTCAATTCTGCCTATACCAATGCTGTAATCGGCAACCATGCCAAAACAAAAGCATTTGTAAAAAGAGAATTCTTTTTTTACGCAAAACCTCAGCTGAACTTTGTTGCCTATGATGCAACTATACAGGGTAGCCTGTTTAACAATAATAGTCCTGTAACTTTTAGCCAGAAGCCGGTGGTATTTGCACAACAGATTGGTGCGGATTACAGCTCACAGCGTTTTACTGTAGATTTTAGTGTAATCTTTAAAACCAGAGAAGTTAAAAGTACCGCTATCGCCCACCAGTGGGGCTCACTTGGCTTGTTCTACAGGTTTGACAAAACCGAATAAAAAATTAAGCATCCAGGCGGGGACGTTTTCGGGATTCCTTCTTCAATGCAATAGACTTTTTGTCACTTTTCCTTTTCATGATCACACTTCGTGGTGTACGGGTAGGTTTTCTTACTTTATCCACATGAAGCGCTGCTCTAAGCAATGCATACAGTTTGTCTACCGTATTTTCTTTGTTCACAAGCTGACTGCGGTCATCCTGGGAGATGACATGCAGGTTTCCTTCCTGATCCAGCCGGTTCGACAGCCTTTCTGCGAGTAATTGTTTCTCTTCCGGGCTAAAGAAATCCGCTGATGCTATATGGAAGATCAGCTCTACTTTGCTCGAAACCTTGTTTACATTCTGCCCGCCCTTACCCCCGCTGCGCGAAGTCTTAAAGGAAACAGTTTTCATCAGTTCTTTTCTGTCGGGTAACATAAAGCAAAAATAATTCTTTTCAGGGAATAAATATAAATAGTGTCACGCTGATTCATCAGGCGCTTCAAATAAAGGAGGATTAATCTTTCAGAAAAGGCCCAAAAGACTAACTTTGCGCCATATGAGAAAAAATCTGGTTGTTGCGATTGATGGTTATTCTTCCTGCGGTAAAAGTACACTGGCAAAAGCTCTGGCTAAAAAACTGGGCTTTATATATATAGACAGTGGTGCAATGTACCGAGCGGTAACCCTCTATTTTTTGCGCAATCATATCAGCATGACTGATCATGACAAAATTATTGACGCCCTTCAGCACATAGAGCTAAACTTTCATTCGAGAGATTATGAATCCCACATTACCCTTAACGGCGAAGAAGTGTCAGAAGAAATCAGGAAAATGCCCGTTTCAGAAAACGTGAGTGAGGTATCTGCCATCAAGGAAGTACGCACGGAAATGGTAAGGCAGCAGCAGCGGATGGGGAAATCCAAGAACATTGTCATGGATGGCCGGGATATAGGCACCACCGTATTTGCTGATGCACAGGTGAAATTTTTCATGACTGCCGATCCAAAAATCCGCGCAGAACGAAGGTATAAGGAATTACAAAGCAAAGGAGATACGGAAACTTCTCTGGAGGATGTTTTTGAGAACCTTGCTCACCGTGATTATGCAGATACCACCCGTAAGGAAAGTCCGCTGGTACGTGCCGAAGATGCTATAATCCTGGATAACACAGACATCACACAGGAAGAACAACTGGAGTTTGCCCTCAACAAGGTTGCACCCTATTTGGCAAAGCTGAATTAAGCCATACTTTGCCTTCAAATAAATCGCTTTGTCATCGGAATTTAAGCTTTTCATAGGCAAGCAGTTCAAAATCAACAAGATTTATTAAAATATTCTTTCTATAAAAAGAATATTTTCTATCTTTGCAGTCCCTAAAGGGAAAAGGAGATTAAATGATTAATGGCAAAAAAACAAGTAGCAGAAAAAGAATTAGAGGCTAAAAAAGCCGAATTACAAGGTGCAGACGCCCGTCTCACTGAAAGAGAAACTATTGAATCAGAAGCTGATTCATTATCGATCGAACAGATCAAATCATCTTTAGCAACACCAGATCAGGATTTTGACTGGGATGCAGACGACAAAGCTTTCGGAAAATACTCTGACGAAGACCGTAAAAAGTTCGAAGACATGTATACCGACACTTTCAATCAAATCAACCAGGGTGAAATCATTAGCGGTATTGTTGTATCTATCAACAACAAAGACGTCGTATTGAACGTAGGATTTAAATCTGACGGTTTAGTATCAACTTCTGAGTTCCGTGATACTCCTGATTTGAAGATTGGCGATACAGTTGATGTATTCGTAGAAGCTCCTGAAGATGCAAATGGTCAGTTGATTTTATCTCGTAAAAGAGCTAAAACTCAAAGATCATGGGAATCTATCAACGAAGCCCTTGACAATGACAGAATCATCAACGGATTTGTTAAAAGCCGTACCAAAGGTGGTCTTATCGTTGACATTATGGGTGTTGAGGCATTCTTACCTGGTTCTCAGATCGACATCAAACCGATCCGTGATTACGATGTTTACGTAGGTAAAACAATGGAATTCAAAGTTGTGAAAATCAACCACGAATTTAAAAATGTTGTAGTATCGCACAAAATCTTAATCGAAGACGATTTAGAAAGTCAAAAAGTTGAGATCGTATCTAAACTTGAAAAAGGTCAGGTACTTGAAGGTACTGTTAAAAACATTACAGACTTCGGTGTATTCATCGATTTAGGTGGTGTTGATGGTTTACTTCACATTACTGATATTTCTTGGGGCCGCATAGAGCATCCAAAAGAAGTATTGAGCTTAGACGAGAAAATCAATGTAGTTGTTCTTGACTTTGATGACGAGAAAAAACGTATTGCTTTAGGCTTGAAACAATTAACTCCACACCCTTGGGAAAGTTTAGATACTAACCTTGTTGTTGGATCTAAAGTGAAAGGTAAAATCGTTACTGTAGCTGATTACGGTGCATTCTTAGAAATCATTCCTGGGGTTGAAGGTTTAATTCACGTTTCAGAAATGTCCTGGTCACAAAACCTGCGCAGTCCACAGGAATTCCTTAAAGTTAGCGATGAAATCGAAGCTGAAGTATTGACTTTAGACCGCGATGAACGCAAAATGAGCTTAGGTATTAAGCAATTAACTCAGGATCCTTGGCAAAATGTTGCTGAAAGATATCCTATCGGAAGCAAACATACGGCTGTAGTTAAAAACATGACTAACTTCGGTGTATTCGTTGAAATCGAAGAAGGTATTGATGGTTTAATCCATATCTCTGATCTTTCATGGTCTAAAAAAGTTAACCACCCTAACGAATTCACTAAAGTTGGTGATACATTAGACGTAGTTGTTTTAGAATTAGACGTTGACAGCCGTAAATTAAGCTTAGGTCATAAACAATTAGAAGAAAACCCTTGGGATACTTTTGAAACTATCTTTACGTTAGATTCAATCCACCAGGGAACTGTTGTT
>Ga0308163_10000639_pt1 | contig 53917 bp, 61 predicted proteins | sample PhyTR1_FD_201037 | JGI IMG/M metagenome (GOLD analysis project Ga0308163, IMG submission 201037) | Phyllosphere microbial communities from UC Gill Tract Community Farm, Albany, California, United States - DLSLT.R1 | ecosystem: Host-associated > Plants > Phyllosphere > Unclassified | place: USA...
TTCCATTTGTCCGTCAAACGCTGGTTGCTGCGCCATGAAGGCGCCACCGCAAGCCCATGGCAGCAGCAGTCGATCTGGCCCTGATCGACGAGTTCTGCGACACGCTCTGGCTGGAACAGGGCCTGGCCAAGAACTCGCTCGACGCTTACCGGCGCGACATGCGCCTGTTCGCCACCTGGCTGCACGGGCGCCAGCCCGAGCGCGGGCTGCTGGCCGTCGGCGCGGACGACCTGGCCGCCTATTTTGCCGACCGCCATCCCGACTCGCGCCCGAGCACGGCCAACCGCCGGCTGTCGGTGCTCAAGCGCTTCTATGGCCTGGCGCTGCGCCGCAACCGGATCGACGTCGATCCGTGCCTGAAAATGGCGTCGGCGCGCCAGCCGACCCGGTTCGTGCACACGGTAAATGAAACCCAGGTCGAGGCGCTGCTCGCTGCGCCCGACGTGGCCACACCGCTGGGCCTGCGCGAACGCACGATGCTCGAGCTGATGTATGCCAGCGGCTTGCGGGTGTCGGAACTGGTGGCGCTGAAGCTGGTCGAAGTGAGCCTGAACGATGGCGTGCTGCGGGTGACGGGCAAGGGCAGCAAGACGCGCCTGGTGCCGTTCGGCGAAGAGGCGCGGCGCTGGATCGAGCGCTACCTGAAGGATGCGCGCGGCATCATCCTCAATGGCCAGATGGACGACGCCCTGTTCGTCACCAGCCGTGGCGGCCCGATGACGCGTCAGATGTTCTGGATCCTGATCAAGAAGCACGCCAAGAAGGCCGGCATCACGGGGCCGCTGTCGCCGCACACGCTGCGCCACGCGTTCGCCACGCACCTGCTCAACCATGGCGCCGACCTGCGCGTGGTGCAGCTGCTGCTGGGCCACGCCGATATCTCGACCACGCAGATTTATACCCACGTGGCGCGCGAACGCCTCAAGCGCCTGCACACCGAACATCATCCCCGCGGTTAGCGTTAAGGCAAGCCGGGATCGGCGCGGTAGTCCATAATGGCCGGTCAGGACGGTAGCCCTACCGCTCCATCATATCGAGGTGACTATGGCACGGAATAATTTTCAATACGAAAAACGGCAACGGGAACTCGACAAGAAGCGCAAGGCCGACGACAAGGCCAAGCGCAAGCTCGAACCAAAGAATGAACTCGATGCCGATGGCAACGCCATCGTGCAAGACAGCGACAACAACGACAGCACCAGCGAGGTCGCGGCCCCGGCAGCCCTGCCTGCCAGCCCGGCCTGACGTCATCGCTGAACTAACGGCGGCGCTTGCGGTCTGATCCATCTGAATGCGATAAGCGATCAGCTGGCTGTCCGACCTGGTGGCACGGCGCAATTGCCCTGTTGTCGGCGCGCCGTTTGCCGCTTCGCCAACACGACGTGTCGCGCGGCATGCCAATGACAGGCTTGCCTTCCTGATTGCTGCCACCGTCCAAGCGAAAGGCGCTGCCGTGAGCGAGTTACTGCCAGAGTCCCCGGATCGTCCGCTAGCCAGGCAGGAAGGGCTCGACGAGCAGGCCAGGCGTGACGGACATGACGGACATGCCGCACTTGACGGGCACAGACTCGACGGGCTTGACGGTGTTGGGCGCCACTCACCCACCCTCGGCTGGCTCTACCATTTCGTCACTGCCCTCGAACTGGCACCGGCGGTTGCCGTGCATTCGATGGACCGCGCCGGCATCATCCGCTTCTGGAACCATGCCAGTGAAGAACTCTATGGCATCCGCGCCACCGATGCCGTCGGCCGGGCGTTTCGCGACCTGGTGTTCCACCCCGGCCGCCAAGCTGAATTCGACGACGTGATCGCCACCATCTGGCGTACCGGACAGGCGCCGCAGGCGAGCGACTGGCTGGTGCAGTCGCCGACTGGCCGCCGCCACTGGGTCTATTCCTGCTACTACCCCGTCATGCACGACGACGTGATGGAAGAAATCTTCTGCATGGAAGTCGACATCACGGCGCGCAAAGAGGTCGAAACTACTCTCGCGCAGGCCGCGCTGGTGTTCCAGAATGCGCGCGACGCCATCATCATGATGGACGCCCAGTACCGCGTGCGCGCCGTCAATGGCGCCTTCACCAGCATCACCGGCCATGCACCGGGGCAGATCATCGGCCATCCGTTTGCCAGCCTCGGCTGGGGCGTCGACGACGGCTTCTACGAGCGCATCTGGGCCGAGCTCGAAGGCGCCGACTACTGGGAAGGCGAACTGGTCAGCGCGCGCAGCAATGGCGAGCGCTATCCGGTACGCGTCGCGCTGACGGCCATTCGCGATGCGCATGGCGACGTCTCGAGCTATATGGCGATGCTGTCCGATATCAGCGAACGCAAACGTATCGAGGAGCAGGTGCGTCACCAGGCCGAGCATGACGCCCTGACGGGCCTGCCCAACCGCATGCTGTTCCTGGACCGGTTGCACCAGGCGCTGGCCATCTGGCGGCGCCAGGGAAGCCGCTGCGCCGTCATGTTCCTCGACCTCGACAGGTTCAAGACGATCAACGATACCTATGGCCACCAGGCCGGTGATGTCGTGCTGCGCGAAGTGGCCAAACGGGTCTGTGCCTGTGTGCGCCAGGTCGATACCATCAGCCGGTTGGGCGGCGACGAGTTCGTCGGCCTGCTGTCGGACATCAAGGGTGCCGACCAGGCGGCCTATGTGGCCGTCGCCGTCACCCAGGCCGTAGCGCGACCCATCGACATTGGCGGGCAGGAAGTGACGCTGTCGGCGTCGGTTGGCATCGCGCTGTGTCCCGACGATGGCGCCGACGTCGAAACCCTGCTGCACCATGCCGATGTGGCGATGTACCACGCCAAGCAGAACGGGCGCGGCGCCTTCCGCTTTTTCAGTCCCGCCATGAACGCCCACATGATCGAGCGGGTCGAACTCGAAAACCGCTTGCACCAGGCGCTCGACAGCAAGGAATTCATGCTGCAATACCAGCCTGAAATCGAAGTGGCAACCGGGCGCGTGACGTCGGTCGAAGCGTTGCTGCGCTGGCGTCATCCGCAACGGGGGCTGTTGTTGCCGCACGAATTCCTGCCGGTGGCCGAAGATTCCGGCCTGATCGTCCCGATTGGCGAATGGGTGCTGCACGCCGCGTGTCGGCGCGCGCGCGCATGGCGCCATGCCGGTTCGACCGCCACGGTGGCGGTCAATCTGTCCGATGCCCAGCTGGCGCATGACGGCTTGCTCCCGGCAATCGACGCCGCACTCGAGAGCGCCGGTTTGCCGCCCGACGCGCTCGAGCTCGAGATCGCAGAAGACGCGCTGATCCGGGGCGAGCCGGCGTTTGGCGCCACGGCGCTGGCGCTGCATGCACGCGGGGTGCAACTGAGTGTCGACCGTTTCGGTACTGGCCTGTCGAGCCTGGAAGCCTTGCGGCGCTTTCCGCTGACCAAACTGAAAATCGACCGCAGCTACGTGGGCGATGTGGTGCACGATCCCGTGCATGCTGCCATGGTGCCGGCCATCATCGCGGTGGCGCGCAGCCTGCAGCTGCGGGTGGTGGGGGAGGGCGTGGAAACCGCCGAGCAGCTCGACTTTCTGCGCCGGCACGGGTGCGACGATTACCAGGGGTTCTATGCCAGCGCGGCCAGTACGCGGCCGAACCTGAGTCCGCACCGGGCCTGGTATATGAGGCCGTGATGCGGCGACCTCGATGCGGCGACCTTGATGCGTAGACCTTGGTGCAGCGACCTTGATGCGTAGACCTTGGTGCAGCGGCCCTAGTCGAACAACCGGATCCTGGCCAGCACCTGCCCGTGGTCCGACGACTCGGGCAACGCCAGGTTCAGGTGATCGTTCAGGTACACCACATCGATGACTTCGCCGATCGCTTCGGGCAGCGCCGGATTGAATTCGGGCGACACCAAAATGTGGTCGATCGTCGAATGGCGCGTGTCGTGCAGGATCGAAAAGCCCACATGGCGCTGGTGATCGAGCCGGCGCTGCACCTGGCTCGCGTCATACAGGCGCTCGGCCTGTGGCGTGCCCGCACCCAGCACGATCTCGGTCGTCACCGAATCGGCCACGTCGTTGAAGTCGCCCAGTACGATGCGTGGGCGGCGGTGCGTGTGCGCCATGTCCGTCAGCAGCACGCGCAGCGCGGTGGCTTCGGTGCCGCGCCGGATCAGCGAGCGCAGGCACGCCAGCGCGTACAGGTGCGGGTCGGCCCCGCTGTCGTTGGAGCGGTAATCGGGGCGGCGCGATTTTAAATGCACGACGATCACGTCGATCACCACGCCCGACGGCGCAATCACGCCCGCATGCAGCGGCGCGCGCGTGAAGCGATCGGGGTCGCGGCTGCCCGGTGGCATCGTGACATTGGCCGGAAACTTGCCCAGTTCGGTGCCCGGCTCGGCCAGCGGCAGGCGTGAGACCAGGGCCACGCTGGGCGTGAGACGCGGCGCGCCCGGGTCGGGATCGAAGCCGATATGGTGCGCGTCGCGATAGCCCCGCGTGCGCCGCAGGACTTCCGCCAGCACACTCTGCGAAAAAATTTCTTGGAAGCCGATCACGTCGGCATTGATCAGGTCGAGCTGGTGCGCCGTCCAGTCCAGTTTCGCTTCGTATTCGTCGGCCGTGGTGGGTGCCAGATTGTCGTACAAGCGTGCACCGGGCGGTGCCAGATTGAAAGTGTTGAAGGTGGCAAACCGAAGTTCTTCCTGCATAATAGAAACCCCTATTGTTCGTCTTTAGCGTAACACGCATGGCCAAGAAAGAGCACGTCTCCGAGACCCCCGCCACCCAATTCCTGCGCAAGCATGGCGTCGCCTTTACAGAGCACCCGTATGCGTACCAGGAGCACGGCGGTACATCGGTCTCGTCCGGCGCGCTGGGCGTGCCGGAACATGACGTGATCAAGACCCTGGTCATGCAGGATGAAGCAGCCAGGCCATTGATCGTTCTGATGCACGGCGATTGCAAGGTATCGACCAAGAATCTGGCCCGCGCCATCCCCTGCAAGTCGGTCGAACCATGCAAGCCGGATGTGGCCCAGCGCCATTCAGGGTATCTGGTTGGTGGAACATCGCCGTTCGGCATCCGCAAGACGCTGCCGGTGTATGTCGAAGAAAGCATCCTGCAGCTCGACAAGATCTACATCAACGGCGGGCGGCGCGGCTATCTGGTGGGCATCGATCCGCGCGTGCTGGTCGATGTGCTGCAGGCGCAGCCGGTGATCTGCGCCATCGCCGAGTAGCTTCGCCGCACGCAGCCGATGGTGTATATTCACGCACCAATTTCCGGTAGAAAAATGACTCCGATACCGGCGCCCACGAAAGAGACATGATGAACACCCTGATTGCCACCATTGCCGCGTATTTGCTCGGTTCGATTTCCTTCGCGGTCGTGATGAGCCGCGCATTCGGCCTGTCCGACCCGCGCACGTATGGCTCGAAAAATCCCGGCGCCACGAACGTGCTGCGCAGCGGCAGCAAGAAGGCCGCGATTGCCACGCTGGTCGGCGACGCGGCCAAGGGCTGGCTGGCCGTCTGGCTGGCGGTGCGCTATGGCTACGACTACGGGCTGAACGATACGGGCATCGCGCTGGTCGCCATCGCCGTGTTCATCGGCCACCTGTGGCCCGTGTTCTTCCGCTTTGTCGGCGGCAAGGGCGTGGCCACCGCGCTGGGCGTGCTGCTCGGCATCAATCCATGGCTGGGCCTGGCGACGCTGGCCACATGGCTGATCATCGCCTATGCGTTTCGCTACTCGTCGCTGGCTGCGCTGGTGGCCGCGGTCTTCGCGCCCTTGTACTACGGCCTGCTGTTCGGCGTCGATGCCATTCTGCTGGCCGTGATCGTCATGAGCGCGCTGCTCGTGTGGCGTCACAGCGGCAATATCGGCAACCTGATCGCGGGCAAGGAATCCAAGCTCGGCAGCAAGTCGGGCGGCGCCAAAAAGGCAAAGTAAGACAAAGCAGGGCAGCGTGCGCGGCTTTTTTGCCGAGGCGTTACCATGGTCGGCAATAGCGGCACATTCGTGCCGCGCCGGACAGAAAGGTGGTACGCCGTGACCAAGCAACTCAGGATTGATTTCGTGTCGGACGTCTCGTGCCCATGGTGCGCAGTCGGTCTCAAATCCCTCGAACAGGCACTGTTGAGCGTGGGCGACGATGTGCGTGTCGACCTGCATTTCCAGCCGTTCGAACTGAACCCGAACATGCCGCCGGAAGGCCAGGACATCGTCGAGCACGTCACTGAAAAATATGGCGCCAGCCTCGAGCAGCAGGCATCCAGCCGTGAAATGATCCGCGAGCGCGGCGCCGCTGTCGGCTTCACGTTCGACATGGAGCGGCGCGGCCGCATCTACAACACCTTCGACGCACACCGCCTGCTGTCGTGGGCCGAAGAAGAAGGCAAGCAGCGCCAGCTCAAGGTCGCGCTGCTCGAAGCGTATTTCACCCGTTGCGAAGACCCGAGCAACCACGCCGTGCTGCTGCGCGCGGTCGAGAGCGTGGGCCTGGAGCGCGAAGCGGCAGCACGCATCCTGGCGTCGGACGAGTACAAGGACGAAGTGCGCGAGCGCGAGCAGTTCTTCCTGAATGCCGGCATCAAGTCGGTGCCGGCCGTGATCATCAACCAGAAACACCTGATTTCCGGTGGCCAGTTGCCGGAAGTATTCGAGCGTGCGCTGCGTGAGATTCCGGGCCTGGAAGCGCCGGCCGACGCCGTCGTTTAAGTCAGATCGAGGACCACCGGCTGGTGGTCCGATGCCGCCGTCTCGGACTGCACGTCCAGGGCGGTCAGGCGTGGCGCCAGATCGTCAGTGACGAAGAAATAATCGTAGCATTCCGGCCGCTCGGGCCATGGGTAGCCGTGCAGCCCGGTGGTCGGTGCGCGCGCCATGTCGCCGTGCACGACGCGCCAGGCATCGACCAGCGCCATGGCGCTGCCTTCCGGCGGGGCCAGCAGCGCCGCGTAATCCGGTACATCGGGCGCGAAATTGAAATCACCACACAGGATTGCCGAGCCGGGCCGAAAGCCCAGCTGGTATGGCGCGTCCAGGTTCGGATCGGGCTGGAACAGCAGCGCACGTGCGCTGGCCTCAGCATGCAGTTCGCGGATGCGGTTGACCTGCGCCATGCGCTGGACGGGCGAATAATATTCGAGGTGTGTCGTGAGCAGCCGCAGCTTGCCGCCAGGCGCTTCGACAACGGTTTCGAGCAGGCCGCGCGGCATGCCGGCCGCATGGTCCGGGTCGGCCGGCCACGGCAGCAGATGACGGTGCACCTGCGAGATGCGGTACTTGGACAGGATCAGGTTGCCGAACAGGCGCGGGACATTGTTCTGGTAAATCTCGCTGGGCGCATGCTCCATCGCGTGGTAGCCGCCGAAGGCGCCGGCGAGTTGCTTGAACTGGTTGGCGCTGGCGCTGCCTTCAAGCTCGGGGTGATTGGCAGCCACCTCTTGCAGGCAAATTACATCGGGGTTCAAGCGGCGCAGCACGTCGATCATCGCGTGAATGCGGATCCGACCGTCCTTGCCACAACCCCAATGAATATTCCAGCTGACTATCCTCATCCCAACCTCCAAATCTACTGTTCATGCGGGTCTCAGGGCGTTTCCTTGACTGGAAAATACCCCTAGCTACAATCCTGGCTACAAATTGAACATGCGCCGGAAAGCGCCGCAAAGAGACGCATGATACCCAATCATCACTTTTTGCTGCCGGCTTCAATCGCGCGCTCGATGCTATCTGCCGTCACGCGGGTGGCACGTTCGCTGATCTTCACCAGCACCAGTTCACCGCGCGCGGCCATGCGATAAATAGTGGCGCGGCAGACGTCCAGCTTCTTCATCGCGCTCGTTACTTTGTATAGTGTCTGTTCCATATCATTCCTTTGCTTGAATCGTGGTGCTGGCGATTAGCGCCTAATGAGAAAAATTGCTGCTGCCATGAAGTGAATATCTTGCGGGCACCCCGTACAGCAGCGCAGTCGCAAAAAAAGTCGTTCACCGGAGTGCATACTGAGATTCAATTTTGTATTTACATATCTCTATAGTTAGGAGTATCTTTCTTCGGTAATACGGTAGGAAACTAGGGGGGGGAAATACCATGATTCGGGTTCTGTATACCGTTGGTGACTGCGAGGTGGCTATCACAGCTGTTCAATGTCTTAACCGACGATGGCGGTGTTTCTTCGTCCTCACTCTCTCAAACGATCTCACCATTCCTCGATTCAGCCACCATCTGCACTCTGACTACCGTGAGGCTCAGGAGGCAGTAACGGCGGGGCGAGATTTTGCAGACATGTACGCTGCAATTGGCTGCCCTCCGCTGATACCGCCGCCTCGACCAATCGTCTTGCAGCTTCCAAAGCGTTAGAAACGCCACTGTACGGTCAAGTTTTTGCTTTTCCGATTACTCGTCGGGCCATCGCTATGTCGACGGCCGCATCCAGTTCCTCGCCATCGATGAGCGCGACCATCCGACCGTCGTCGGCCAAGCTGGCCACCATCGGCGCCGCAGTGCACGCCATGCTGTCGGCCTTGTCGCGCAGCCACCGGTACCGCGCGGCGTCGCGCTGCAGGTCGAGCAGCGCACCCATGCTCACATGCTGACCACCGATCATGATCCGGTGGTTGTTCTCAGATTTGTTCATCGGTTTCCTTCAGCGTCCGCTTCGCGCGGCGCTCCATAAAATGCGACAGCAGGATCAGGCCAGGCCCGGCAACCACTGCCAGACCGAGAAGGCCGGCGTCGCCAAACCGAAGCACGATCGTCCCAGCGATACCGGCGACGACGCAGCCCATGCAAACGCCCTGGCCCACGGCGCGCAACGTCCGCCAGTCGAATGCGCTCATGACTTCACCCGATCGCCGATCACTGCGGCCAGCACGCGCTGTGCGCCCAGGCACAGCCGGAACAGTTCGACCGCGCTCTCGCTGGCGCTGGCCTCGCCGATGTCGCGCAGCAGCTGCGCCACGTCGACGCCGTCCACGCGCGGTCCGACGTTGCTGCCTAGTGTCGTGCCGGCGCTCATGCTTCACCTTCCCGAGTGCCAGTGGCTGCGACCCGCCGCACGATGGCAAGCACCGCCCAGCCCCCAATGTGCTGCACCAGCTCGTCGCACATAGGCAGCATCTGCGCTGGCTCTGCGCCGAACAGCAGCATCGTCTCCACGCGGCTCGACTGCTCGAACCTCATCCGTCGCGCCACTTCCATGACCTGACTGATGACGCGCATGGAGCGCTCTTTGCCAGTCACGCTGGTGTCAGCGCTGCGAATTGCGTCCGAGGTCATCAGCAGAACCGCCGCAGGCGACAGCAGATACTGGTCACCGTCCCGCACGAAATGCTTGCTCACGCTGCACCTCCTTGACGTGCAAGTGTCGACTCGGCGCCAGCGGAGAAAGCTTTCAGGTATTGGGCCTGTACGGCAAGCGCCGAAAGCAGTGTGCCGATATTTGCAGCGGTGCCCTGCGAGAGCGGGAATCCTTTATTTGTCGCTGCAGAAAAGAGCAGGTGGCCGATTGCCTCAATGCCGTCGAGCAGGGTCTCGTTGTAATTTGCAGCGTGATCGGAGGCTGCGCGAAGCATCAGCCGTTCATCGCTTGTCAGCTGGCCATGATCGTGCTGTGGCGGCAGATTCTCGAGGAGGTGAGCCAGCTCGTATGGGGCGCGCTCGATCAGATTGAAGTGTGGATTGGCAAGGCTCATGCTGCACCCGCCATTTCTTCATGCGCCTGCACCATGTCGAAGTGCTTGGCTAGGCCCAGCATCAGCTTGCTCTGGTCGACCGGGCCGAACTGGTCAAAGCGGCGCAGCACCTCCTCGAGCATCATTCCGCAGCGGCCGGTGTGGGACTTGACGGCAATGCCAAGGAAGTCGGTCACGCCCAGATTGTGATGTAGCAGGACCAGCGGGCCTTCGTGGCGCGGATCGCGCATGGCTTCGTCAGGGCACTGACGACGAATCGTGACGTCACCGATCCAGTCCGGACCCTGCATGTAGGCGTTCGCGATATTGCTGGCTTCGCTGTGGGTTACGCCGGCCAGCAGCAGGCGCCCGGCGGCATCGCGAACGTCCCACACATCGCACATGTTGTCCAGGTCGGCGCCCATCAGGGCGTAGGCTCCGAGGCCGTAGTGCAGGGCAGCAGCGGCAAGCAGCTGCGTCTGGCCACGGCCTTCCTTAAACCAGTCGATGTTCTCAAGCACCCATTCGACCGAATGAGTGGTGTATGCGCTGCCAGCGGCGTCTTGGAAGTGAATCCATGGTTCACCACCGTTGCCGAGGCCAAGATCGCCGCCCGTGTAGTGCAAGGGGAGATGCATCGACTGCGCATCCAGCCGAACTGGGATCAAATATGTAGGTAATTTGACACAATTGATTGCTTTTTGGGAACTGCTCGTGATAGCATTATGATTCGCCATTGTCTTTCTCCAAAAGTTCGGGGCGTAAGGGGTCATCCAGCGTTAGTGCGCTGGGTGGCTTTTTTTTGGGTAGAAACAAGGAGTTCCATCCCGACTCAGGGCGCCGAGGGTCTTGGATTCCTTAAGCACAATATTAGGCATACTTAAATACAAACGCAAGTATTTATTTTAGTGAGCCTAAATATGGGCTCGACGGAAATGAAAAATGCCGGCACATGGCCGGCATTCGAGCTAAGAGATATTATTGTGCTGGGCTAGATACGGCTGCCTTCTCGCCAAACTACCCGGCCTACCATCATGCATTCGCCACCTCTGCACTGCTTCTTTGGGAACCGCCGGTGGTCTGGATTGTCCGACGTGAGCCACCACTCTCCCGCATCGCGCATCATTCTTTTCACCACTGCCTCACCCTCATAATTAATCGCAAAGACAGCGGCGTCAGCTGGCATCGTCTCAGCGGTATTTACCACTGCGACATCGCCATCGTAGAGCGATGGTTCCATGCTCTCTCCCCTGACCCTAATGGCGATCAGATTATCAATCGAATACCCGTTTCGCTCGACCCATGCCCGGTTAATCTTAAGCATCGAGTGTGGCTCATACTCGGGCTCGGTTCGGAAGCCTGAAATACCTGCAGAGAGCCGGAGCTTTACCATTCGAATAGATACAAAATCGGGATCGTCTTCCTGGCGATACTGAGTCTGACCCTCGTCTCGAGAAAGCGGTTCAAGCAAGGTATCGCGAGAAGTGGTCCCATGCAAAAGCCACTCCGCGCTAACCCCAAGCAGTTGGCATATATTTGTCATGTTCTTGCCAGACAAGGAACCGATCGTCCCAGCCTCCCATTGAGTGACTGTAGGAGCAGACACTCCCAGCAAGCGCGCCATTGCGGACTTCGTCATTTGTTTGGCAGTTCGGGCCTGCCTTAGCCGCTCATTCCATGTCATTAGGCTAGCTTAACAGTCATCGTTAAAAAGTCAACCAAAACCCGCGAAAATTTAGCTTGCCTTAATGATTAAGTGCGCCTAATATTAGGTATGGACAAGATTTTGACAGCTGATGAGATCATCGATGCACTCGGCGGAACCTCGGAAGTTGCCCGCCTTTGTGAAGTGAAAGACCCATCCGTTTCCCAGTGGAGGCGTCACGGCATTCCGAGCTCTCGGTTGATGTATCTCAAGGCTGTGCGGCCAGAAGTCTTTAGTACCCGAGCCGCTCCGGCACCTAGCTAATCCATTCCCTCTAAGTATCGACGCCGACCGCTCACCCGCTCGGCGCAGGGACTCTTTACGCCCAAATTTTGGAGAGCAGCATGAAATCCATCCTGAAACGCATCGTCATGGCCCTGCACAGCTGGGAGCTGATCAGCGACGTGGCCGTCATCCGCGCATTCAAGCGCTTCAACCTGTGGGGAGCTTGAGTATGAGCCAGAACGACATTACCGAAACGCTTCGCGTCGGCGCCTGCCCAGATGGCGTAATCGTCTGGACAACCGAGGCATACACCAACGAAGGCGAGACCCTCCCGTTCGAAGTCAACCTGGTGCTGGCGCCTGATGAGGCCATCAAATTCGCCAACGCCATCCTGCACGCTGCCGCCAACCTCCCTGAAGAAGATTTTTCCGATGTCCCCGCTGAATACCTCTGATCTGAACATCGATCCAGACCTGCGTGCCTGGATCGATCCGCTGTCATCAGACGAGTTTGCGCAGCTCGAGGCGAACATTCTGGCGGACGGCTGTCGCGACGCCATCGTTGTATGGGGCGGATACATCCTCGACGGCCACAACCGGTACGAGATCTGCAAGCGCCACAACGTCGCATTTACGACGGTGGAAAAAACTGGTTTGGCAACAAAGGATGATGCGCTGATCTGGATGGGCGAGCACCAGCTCGGCAAACGCAACTTGTCCGACTTTAGCCGCGCAGCACTCGCTCTACGCTTGAAGCCGCTTATGGAGCAGCAGGCGCGTGCGCGAATGCTCGCGGGCCGGGCGCCAGCGGCAGACCCTGTGCAGATTTCTTCACAGGGTAGCGGCAAGACCCGAGACGAGCTGGCCAGGAAGGCAGGCGTTTCCCACGACACGGTGCGCAAGGTCGAAAAAATCCTCGAAAGCGGCAATGCCGAGGTGACCGCCCGAGTGAGGGCTGGCGAGATTTCGATCAACGCCGCCGCAAAGAAAGTGGCTCCACAGCGGGCACCCGCCGCCGCGACGCCGCCCGCAGTTTCACCGGCTACTGTGCCTGCCGCTGCGCCAGCCGAACGGCCGACACTGGTTCAGCAGGCCCAAGAGCAGGCATCGCGAGGCGCCGGCGAGCCGGTCTTGCTTCCAGATACGGTCGAGACGGATCCTTTCGAGAAGCTGCATGAGGACTTCGATGCGCTTCAACGCGCGCACGACAAGCTGCGCACCGAGAAAGAGGCACTCGAGGCGCAGGTCGCTTTCCTGAGTCAGGACGACATGGCAGCGGAGGCGCAGCGCTGGAAGTCGAACTTTGAGGGCATCTCTGGCCGCAATGCGGGACTGACAAAAAAGCTGAACGATCTGGAGCCCGACGCGGAATACATGCGCGAGACGCTTCAACAGATCCGCCAGGCGATGGGTGTCGAGCGAAATTCTGACATTGTGCCAGCGCTGAAAGCACGGAGGGCAGCATGAGCGCGCAGATCCGCTTGCGGCCGTATCAGGCGCAGGGAATTCAGAATTTATTTGCGGCCATCCAGGGCGGTGTGTGGAACCCGATCGCCTCCCTTCCAACGGGTGCAGGTAAAACTGTCGTCGCGTCCTGGCTGGCGAACAAGTCCGTCCAGCAAGGCAAGCGCGTGGTCTTCGTGGTCGACCGCCTGTCACTGGTGCGGCAAACCAGCAGAACATTCGACAGCTATGGCATCGCTCACGGCACTATCCAAGGCAGCAACGAGCGCGTGCGGCCGTGGGAAAAAGTGCAGATCGCCGTCGCGCAAACACTTTGCCACCGCGACTGGCCAGAAGCCGATCTGATCATCGTCGATGAGTGCCATGCGGTGCAAAAGGCCGTTGCAGAGCGAATCCAGGCAGCGCGCAAGCAGCGTGAGCAGGGCCAGAAGATCATCGTTCTCGGCCTCACCGCGACGCCGATGACGAAGGGCCTGGGTAGCCTGTACGGCAGCGTCGTATCGACCACCACCACGAACCAACTGACCGCAGATGGGTTTCTCGTTCCATTCCGCGTCTACGCCGCGAGCGAACCGGATATGACCGGCGCAGTGAAGCGCGGCGGCGAGTGGACGAAGACGGAAGCGTCAAAACGCGCCATGCCCATCATCGGCGATTGCGTCGCGGAATACCTTCGCCACGGTAAGGGCAAGAAGTTCATCGCGTTCGGTTGCGACGTGAAGCATTGCGAGGAAATGCATCGCCAGTTCCTGGAAGCCGGCGTTCTCACCGAGCTTTATACCTACCGCACCGATGAGGCGGCCCGCGATGCGCTGACTGAAGAATTCAGCAAGCCTGACAGCAGGGTCCGCGGCTTGATCAGCGTGAGCGCCCTGAGCAAGGGCTTTGACGTTTCCGACGTCGAGGTCATCATCATGGCGCGCCCGCTCACGAACAGCTTGGCCGAACACATCCAGATTCTGGGGCGCGGCCTGCGCATCCACCCGGGCAAGACTGAGTGCATCGTGCTGGACCACAGCGGCAACTGCTTCCGCTTTTGGGAAGCCATGCACTCGTTTTTTGAGAGTGGCGCCCACGAGCTGGACGATGGCACTCGCAAGGAGCGCGCCAAGCTGCCGAAGAAAGAGCGGCAACCTGTCAAATGCCCTACCTGTTCGTGCATTCACGATCCGCTCCCGAACTGCCCGGCCTGCGGGCACGCATACAAGAAGCCGCGCTCGGTTGAACACGTCGAGGGCTCGCTGCAGGAGGTCAAAGGCGCGAAAGCTGCAAAGCCGGCACCGACCACCGACCAGATGCGCGTGTTCCACGCTCAGCTGCGCCAGTACGCAACAGAGACTGGGAAAACCAACGGCTGGGTACTCGCCAAGTTCCGTGAAAAGTTCAACGACTGGCCTCCGCGCAATGAGCTTCCTCCGATGGAGCCGACGCCAGAGCTCCGTAAATGGATCACGTCGCGCAACATGGCGTGGGCGGCGTCGAAGAAGAAGATCGCAGGCCGAAAATGAGCGACTTCCTGCAATTCGTTCAAGCGAACGGCATCATCGTGCCGGACACGTTCACGCCCGGCCGCTGGATCCGCTGCAAGACCGAGAGCCACCCGCGCAAGAAGAACGGCAGTATCAAGCTGGCCGACGATGGCCTAGTCGGCTGGTGTCAAGACTACGCCGTGCACGCCGAGCCGATCACGTGGCGTGCGAGTGATGGTGCCGCCGCAATGGCCGCGCCGATTGACCGGGCCGCGATCGCCCGCCGCCAAGCAGAGCGCCGCGCAGCGCTTTGCGAGGCCACATTGACTGCGCGAGCGTACTACGAGCGCTGCGCACCACTGCGCGGCAGCCATCCTTACTTGGTCAGCAAGGGGCTGGGCGTGGCCGGCTGCGTTGGCCTGCGCGTCGACGCCGATGGCTGGCTCGTGATCCCCATGCTCTACAACGGCAAGGTACTCAGCCTGCAGCGCATTTCGCCGGAGGGCGAGAAGAAATTCCATTTTGGCGCCACCACCAAATGCGCCTACTACGCCATCGAGCGCGCCGGCGCGGCCCTGACGGTTCTCGTCGAGGGGTTCGCCACCGGCCTGACCATATTCCAGGCCATCCCTACGTGCCGCGTGATCGTCGGCTTCAACGCCGGCAATCTGCCTGTCGTCGCCGAGCGCATGACGCGATTCGGCATGGGCGTCGTGTGCGCCGACAACGACTGGGAAACCGCCGCGCGCATTGGTCGCAATCCGGGTCTTGACGCCGCGCGTGCTGCCGCCGAGGTGCTGGGCGTGAGCGTCGCCTACCCGCAGTGCGCTGGCACCGACTGGAACGACTACGTCATGGAGCAGATCGAGCAGGCCGTCGATGGCCAGACGTTCAGCTTCAGCCGCAAGCGCACGGTCCTGCAGATACAGGCCAGTGCATTTGCCGACGTGAAGCTGAAGGTGATGCGAGAGGCCCGGCTATTGCGCACAAAGTAGGGCAGTAAAGGCGCTCCACGGTGAGCGCATCTTGGAAAGGGTCCGATTCCGGATCGAGCCCTTTCCAAGATTTGAGGGCCGCGTCTGAAACGCGAACCAGGTGGAGCGGACGACACCAGAAAAAACGTGCACGGGCCTGAATCGGCCCACACCGCAAAAAGACCGACAGCACCGTCGAGCACCAGGGCACAGCACGAACAAGGCGCAGAGGGGGCCTTGCCGAGGCCTGAGAGCACAGGCCAGAGCGAACAGAGGTACAGAGTTGGAATGCTTGGCCCGTTCGGCAGGCGCATTCACCAGAGTGCGCCAATCGAAAGGGCGAGGGGGCGGCCTGGGCGAGCCGTAGCGGAACTGACCATCCGCGAATACGTCACTTTCGATATTAGTTTTTGCTGATTTTGCTCGGGGGCCGCAGTACACCCCATCCACTACAACCGCAGCCTGAGGGGTCCAACCAACCCCTCTAAATGACAACTATGGCCAAAACAAACGCGAACGACCAGCACCAGGCGCTTCCACAGAAGATCGAGCAGCGCCTGGCCGAATTACACTCGATGGGGGAGTTCGATCAGGGCGATCTGGCCCACTGCCGCCGCAGCTATTGGGCCGCGCGCGCGGACTGGCACAAGATTTTGGTCGACTGCTATGACGCAGCCCTAGCGCGTCAGCTCCCCGCCAGCGCCGGCGTGGCCACAACTGCAGCCCCGCAGCCCGCGCGCCCAACACCAGTGGCCCGCGATGCCCGCGCGCCAGCGCAGGCGGTGCCAGCATGAAAGCGAACGCTTGCCCATCACGAAAATTAGCAGCCCAACCGATCTTGGGCACGAACACGGCCGACGCCAAGCGAGACGGCCATCATCTTGGCCAGGTCCTCCGTCGCGAAGCTCTGTTCCTTGACCTGATGCAACGGTACTGCTTGCTGGGGAGGATTGGGAATGCCGTGAACTCGGTCAATCTGATAAGCAGGCCAGTAGTTGCCATCGGGGGTGACAGCCGCAGAGCCATACACGCGGTAATCACCTTCATCCCATGGGTTGAAAGACTGCATAGGCGTAAATGCGCTCATGAAAAATTCTCCCATAAGTTGTTCTGCGATTGTGATAGAGGGTTTGTAATTTCAATTTTCTACCAACTTGCGCCGCCTGGTCAAATCGGACACTACCCAACAGTGTCGAGCGGATCTAGTAGGGGGAGTGGCCTATGAGCGCGAACGTATTCAAGCGTGGCGGCGTCTGGCATTATCGGTTTCAGGTGGCTGGCACGCGATACCGCCGCAGTACGGGGCTGGCCAGCCGGCGCGCCGCCGAGCAGGTCGCGCAGCGAGAGTATGACGCTGCGGTGCTGCGCGCCAACGGCGGCGAGCCGGTGCCGACGCTGGCCGAGCTGGCGCACGCGTGGATCGAAGTGCACCGGCCCGTGTCCAGCGCAGCGCACATTCGCAGCGTCGAGCTGTTCCGGCGCCTGCACATGTTTGACCTGGGCGCCAAGTCGATCAACGAGATCAGCACGCTCGACGTCGAGTTGGCGCGCAACCTGTACCTGCTGACGCACAAGCCGGCCAGCGCGAACCACTGGCTGCGGATCGTCAAGCTGCTGACCATGTGGGCGGTCAAGCGCCGCATGCTGGCGGCGATGCCATGGCACGTGCCCATGCTAAAGGTGCAGAAGCGGCCGCGCTCCATCCTCCCGCTGGCGGCAGCACGCGCGTGGTTCGCCGCCGTCGACGAGGCCACCGAACACGCGCCGGGGATTGGTACAGCCGTGCGCTTGATGTTCGGGCTGGGCCTGCGCGAGGGCGAGGTGATCAGCGCGCGCTGGGAGTGGATCGACTGGGCGCGCAAGACGTACACGCCTGGCATCACTAAGGGTAGGGAGGCAGAGCCGGTACCGATGGCAGGCTGGCTGCGCGAGCACCTGCAGGAGCAGCGCAAACCTGCAGGTTTAATTGTGGTCAGGGCTGACGGTCAGGCCTTCGCACCAGGCTTCGCCCGGCAGGCGATCCGAAAGGCAAACGACACCTGCGCGATCAAGGGCATCACGCCGCACCGCTTGCGCGGCACGTTCGCTACGCTGATGTCCGAGGCCGGCGTCCCGATTCAGACGGTCCAGAGGGTAATGCGGCACAAGAGCTTCACAACTACCATGGGTTATTTGGAGAAGAATCTCGACCTAGCTGCTCAAGCGCAGGAGCGGATAAGTGAGGTTGCGGGCCTCTGAACCGTGGTAACGTCACGTTATTCTCATTCATTTTTGAATGTGCAAGGTCACATAATCATTTTTTATTGACCGACAACGCCCATCACTTCTTGATTAAGACTACCCTTTTCCAATTTATAAAGATTTATTCCGCGTACTTCCGGTCCATATTTAATCAGTTGTTCATCGTTTCGGAACCGAATTGGGCAGCCGGGGCCATTCCGACAAGGATCAGTTTTTGGCGGCTTCGGCTGCGGTTCATTGTAGTTGGGAACTTTTGGAGGCTTCGGCTCGCGCGGATCTGGGGGGCCCATACGGCCGTCTGGCTTACCATCAACAAGAATTTGCGTTGGAAAGATAGCCCTAATGTTTCCTGCTGGTTTGAAATTAATTGCTGACCCAATTATCAGGTTGTCGGCGGTAAATATAGCGTTTCCGCTGTCATCGAAAATAATTGAAGAGCGCGCTTTACTCTCGGATTTTTTTGAGGCCACAGCATCAATAGCGGCCGCTTCGATATAGCTAAAAAGTAGACATGCAGTAACGAAGACTTGCGGAACATTTTTTAGATGAAATTTCATGTCTATCTCCAATTTTTAAGCTTTGTAAATACATTTTGAGTATGCCTAAAATTTGGCTAGAAGTTTTATTTTTTTTGTATTTTTTGGAGCGCTGCAGTTATCTTCGACGTATCTGCGCCACAAAAGTGGCACTCCGCATAAAAGCACGCCTTTAGATACAGGCTCTACGGTTTATTAATGATCAGCAGAAATTTACGAAAGCCGCGTTAAAATGCAGCACCGACACAAAGGAGCCCATTATGGAAATCGGCAGGTTTGAGGATTTTGACAAGGCGCTATTGGTCCAAGTTCGCGCAGGCAAAGGGACCATGCGGCAGCTGGATACGGATGCCAGCGGGCTTCGTGCGCTCGCATGGCCACTCTGCACGCGTGGCTTGTTGAGTCGCCCCGTTCCGCCGCCACGAGTGATCTCCGAGCGCTTACAGGTTTTGAACGACCAAGGCCTGATCCGCTTCAATGGCGGTAGGTGGGAAGCTGTATAACGTAAGCAGGCTCTCCAGTCGCATCACACGCCTATTTACCTACGTTCCGCCCCCTTTGATAGGGGGCTTTTTCTTACCTGACGTTTACCAACAACAATGTAAAAAATAAATACATGACCAGTGGAAATAATTAGGCCTTGTATGGTACGCTGCCATGGTCGTCTTTTAGAAAGTGTTAAATCATGGGGTTCGTTGATCGCTATATCACCGCATTGAGCGCATCGAGCCTCCAGGACGATGAGGGTCACTGCCAGGCCGAGCCACTTCTTGCGTCGGCGCTGGCATCTACTTCGACTAGCGACTTAGGCGCGCTGCTGCACCGTGCGAAGTATTCGGGCACAGCAATCCAGAACATGGCCCATGCGGTGGCGATGCGCAACCTGGTCGAAAGGGCGTTGGTCCTCGCCATCAATAAAAAGGATGCAAGCCGCGAGGCTGAATGCCGTCAGGCGCTGGAAGGTGATACGACAGTGCTTGAGACTGGCGTGTCGCTGGTAGCAAGCGTCCTGATCCTGTGGACTGCCGAGGTGACGAAACGCGGGCGCGCGCGACGGTGGGTGCCGGAGAATACCGCCTGGGATGCGGAAGCGGCGATCAGGCTGTATCGGACCGTCGCCGAGCATTCGTTGGCCCACTGGCTGCATGGTCTGTGCGATCCGTGCGGTGGTACTGGCCTGGCCGAGGCGCGCGCATGCAAATGCTGCTCGGGCTCAGGCAAAGGTCCGCTGGTGATGGCAGCCGGGTTCGTTCGCGAACACACGCTGAACATGGTGAGTGAGCTGCACAGCATCGCCGACAGCCATGCCGCGCGTGCCAGCGCCAAGATGCGTATGCAGCCTGGCTGATACCACCACTGAAATACTGTGTATGCAACCAGCGTTTCGTGTAAACTAAGCGCCTACATTCTTCCGGCCTCGTAAAGTGCGCGCAAGCGCCACCGATAACCGGAACTCGCGACAGCACCCCAGCCATTGGTGCTTTCGCACGTCTGAAGAAAAAGCCTGAACCGTTTGACGTTCGGGCTTTTTGCTTTACTCTGTCGCTGAGATGATTGCACCAATGCAACGGCGCGCGAGTACCCGTTGATCATCTGACCTGGACTCATCGTCTCGCGTCGCCGCAAACTTCTCACGAATTACATGTATGAGATCGGGACTGGCTACATTCAATTCACGATACAACGCGCAAGTGAGTTCACGCATGATTTGCGACATCTCGTGCTCGGCGCTCAAACGGGTCTGAAGGTTTTTCATAGCCTCCGTTTGCTCCCGCATTAATTCAACGAACTCGCGGTTTAAATCATCTTGCGACATGGCTTCTCCCGTTGTTTAGACTTTGAAACAATAGCACGCCTAACAGCCTATGCCATTCCAACTATCCGTTTACCGCCCACCTGGTAGACAGCCTTGGGGCTGGGCGCCTGGCCCACGTTAGGGCTACCCGATCAATGCGGTCGCAGCTACCCAGCCGCGGGTGAGAGCCCCGCCGTCCGCTTCCGTGTCTCCGGTCCTGCACCAGCAGGATCTTCGCCGCCCCTCGCATCCATGCGCCGGGCGGCTTTTTTATTCAAGGTATCCCAGTGAGCCAGCCCGTCGTTAGCTATCGCCACGCCATCATCCGCGCCGTCACCGGTAACCGTCCGGCCATGGTCTTCCATGTCGTCGATGAAACTGCGCTGCGCTCCATCTGCGAGCGCTTGGCTGAGTCTGAGCGTGCCTTCGAGATCCTGCGAGCCAAGGGTTATGGCAAGTCAGGCCAACTGTTGCACGAGGTCGCGGCGCTGGTACTAAACGCGAGCTGATGGTCTGGGGCACGAAGAGCCGCCACGAGCGTGGCTACGACAGCGCCTGGGTCAAGGTCCGCAACCAGGTGATGGAGCGTGACCAGGGCGAATGCCAACGCTGCAAGCGCGCCGGCCTCACTACCCTGGCTCGCGCGGTCGACCACATCATCAGCAAGGCCAAGGCCACCGAGCTGCGCTGGACGCGCGTCAAGACCGATCACCCTTCCAACCTGGAAGCGATCTGCGATCCATGCCATGCGATCAAGACGGAAGCAGAGCAGGGCAAGCGCAAGCGATTGAAGCGCGCTGCAGGTCCTGATGGCTGGCCGGTTTGATGTTTCAAAAGAAACATTCTCAGTAAAAACAATTATATTTTAGAAACATTACCCGGGGGTACTTAAATCTCTGGGACTTTCGTCTATGGGGACCGCCTGCCCCCTCTTTGTGCACATCCGCGAATTGAGATTTTTTTTCCGGGCTGATCGCTGCGCCCAAAATCGCGCTCCGCCCAGGGCTCGGGCAGAGTTTATCAATAAATCAAATCAGCAAATCATCCCAATTTATCAGTTCACGGGATCCAGGAAATCGCGGTATTTTTGTGAGTTCGTCCACACTAGCGCGGGTTTTGATCTGCTCAACTAGCCACCTCTTGGCGTCGTCCGGCAATGTCGGATCATCTTCTTTTGCAGCGCCGAGTTGGAGGTTTAATTCGCCAGCACCCGCTAATGAAGACGTTTCTGAACCTGTCGAAACATCAATTTTTTGCATGACTTTGGCAGGTTCATCTGACGTCTCGAAGAGTATGAATGCAGTGTCACAGGGGCCCCAAAGATCGCTTCCATAGTGCCGCTGCACTGCCATCTGAAACGCCTTGCGAGCTTGAGTGTCATTTTTGTTAAAGCTTGCTTTGTATAGGCTCACAAATTCTCCAGTCCTGTTAATAGTTTTTTTGATAACAATGTGAATAGAGACTACCACACTCATCACGACTGGAAACTTCTCTAGGACTGAAATCATGGCTGGAAGGCGACCGATTCCCAGTGCGCTCAAGCTGGTCACGGGCAATCCGGGCAAGCGGCCACTGAACAAAAAAGAACCAAAACCACGTACAAAAACGCCAGTTTGTCCGGTGCACCTCGATCCAAAGGGCAAAGCGGTGTGGAAAAAGTTGTGTGCGCTGCTGAAGCGAATGGGCGTGCTCACCGAGGCTGATGGACTGGCACTCGAGCGCCTTTGCGACTGCTACTCCGACATCCTGAAATGCCGGGAATTGATCGAGCGCGATGGTCGCACCTACACGTCGATTGACCAGAACAGCAATCAACTTATCAAAAACAACCCCGCGGTCAACCAGCTGCGCGCCGCCGACGCGCAATTCAAAAGCTACCTGGTGGAATTCGGCTTAACGCCGGCCGCGCGATCAAAAGTGAACGTGGACCTCCCGGATGGCGACAAGGAAAAAGACCCCGCCGCCGAATACTTCGGCTGACCCGGTTTCAGCGTATGCGAGCGAAGTCGTTGCCGGCACCCGGATCGCCGGGCCGCATGTGCGTAACCAGTGCGCGCGTCATCTGGCTGACGTTGCTGAAGGTGCCGCGCGCGGTCTGGTGTGGGACGTTGCGGCGGCCCTGAAGGGCATCGGCTTTTACCGCGATGTGTTGAAGCTGAACGGTGGCGACTTCGAGGGCCAGCCATTCGAACTGCTGCCGTGGCAGCAGTTCGTGGTCGGCAGCATCTTCGGTTGGAAGCGCGACGACGGATACCGGCGCTTCCGCGTGGTCTACGTGGAAACGGCGAAGGGTAGCGGCAAATCGCCGCTGGCTGCTGGCGTCGGGTTGAAAGGCCTGGTGGCCGACGGTGAGCCGCGAGCCGAGATCTACGCTGCGGCGACGAAGAAGGACCAGGCGATGATCCTGTTCCGCGATGCCGTCGCCATGCATGACCAGTCGCCGGCGCTGCAAAAACGTCTCAGGAAAAGCGGCACCGGTGAAAAAGCATGGAATCTGGCATACCTGGCACAGGGCGCCTTCTTCAGGCCGATTAGCAGTGACGATGGCCAGTCCGGCCCGCGCCCGCACATTGCGCTGATCGATGAGTACCACGAACACAAAACCGCAACAGTCCTGGAGATGATGCGCGCGGGGACGAAGAGCCGGCGCCAGGCGTTGATCTTCATCATTACCAACGCCGGAGCTAGTCGCAAGTCGCCGTGCTGGAGCTACCACGAATACGGCGCGAAAGTCGCCAGCGGCGAGGCCCTGGACGACGCGCTGTTTCCCTACATCTGCTCCCTAGATGAGGAAGACGATCCATTCGAAAGCGAGGACTGCTGGCCGAAGGCAAACCCCAGCCTGCAGGATGCAAACCTTCCCGGCTATAAGTACATTCGGGAGCAGGTGACGGAAGCGAAAGGCATGCCGTCGAAAGAAGCGATCGTGCGCAGGCTGAATTTCTGCCAGTGGACAGACGCCGAGTCGCCGTGGATCAGCCACGAGGTATGGAAAGAAGCGCACCTGGACTATGACATCGAGTCGCTGCGCGGGCGCCGTGCCGTTGCTGGTCTCGACTTGTCCAGCACGACCGACCTTACGGGGCTGGTGTTTCTAGTGGAGCCGGTCGAACCAGGTGAGCCCTGGAAGCTGGTGCCGTTTGCCTGGCTGCCAGACGACAACCTTGCGCGCCGCGCGCAGCAGGACATGGTCCCGTATGTGGACTGGAAAGCCGAAGGGCTGCTCGATACAACGCCAGGCCGCGCGATCAGCAAGAGAATCATTCTGCAAAAGCTGTCGGCTATGTGCGACTTCTTCGATATCACAGCGTGTGCATACGACCGTTGGCGCATCGAGGACTTGCAGCAGATGGCCAGCGACGATGGCATCAGCCTTCCTCCCATGGAAGCATTCGGGCAAGGCTACAAAGACATGAGTCCGGCCATCGAGCAGTTCGAAACGATGCTGCTCAACGGCGAGATCGCACACAACGGGCACAAAGTGCTCACTATGTGTGCCGGCAATGCGGTAACGGTTCAAGACGGGACCGGCAGTCGCAAGCTCGACAAAGAGAAGGCGACAGGCCGTATCGACGTAATCCTCGCTGCCGTGATGGCCGCTGCGTTAGTTATCCGCGCTGCAGAGCCAGTCAAATCATTTTGGGAATCATAATGAAGAAATTTATCAAGCTGGTACCCGACGCGCTTATCGTTTGTGGCGCAATGGCGATTTCCTCCGGTGCGGGCATCGTGCATCCGGCTGCCGGCTGCATCGTCGCTGGCGCACTGATGATCGCCGGGGGAGTGCTGGCAAGCGTCAATAACCGGCGCCAGAAAGCGGACGACTGATGTCGATCTTTGTCCCCTCGAGCATCGGGCGCCAGAACCAAGCATTCAAGGAGCCATTCTGGCGGGAGATGGCCGGCTGGCTGTCAACAGCAAGTGGCCGCTCTGTGACGATGCGCACTGCGATCAAAGTTGCGACTGTTTTCGCATGCTGCCGCGTGATCGGCAACGGATTGGCTCAGGTCCCGTTCAAGCTCATGCGTGAAGTTGACGGGCGTCGCATACCAGCAAAGAATCATCCGCTTTACAGACTGTTGTCGCTGAAACCGAACGATTGGCAGACGAGCTTCGAATTTCGACAGATGCTGGCTTGGCACATCGAGCTGGCCGGGCGCGCTTTCGTGTTCAAGAACCGCAGTTCCAACGGCCGTATGCTCGAGCTCATTCCGTTCGCACCAGGACAGGTATCTCCTCGACGTGATCCTGAGACGTTGGAAATGCTTTATGACGTGTTCGGTAGTGACGGCACGTTCCGGACGTTCACGAAAAAGCATATTTGGCACCTCCGCGGACCAACCTTGGACGGCATCGAAGGCCTGGACGTAGTCAAGCTGGCGGGTGAAGCGATTGGCTTGGCCATGACGACGGAAGAGGCCGTCGCGCAATTGCATAGAAATGGCATCCGTAACTCTGGCATCTACTCGGTCGAAGGAACACTCGATCCAAAGCAATACGAAGATTTGAGCGGGTGGGTAACCAAGCAATTTGCCGGGCTCCAGAACGCTGGCAAGCCAATGATTCTGGACCGCAATGCGAAATTTCTCAACACGTCCATGAGCAGCATTGATGCTCAGTCGAATGAGACTCGCAAGTTGCAGATCGAGCAGATCTGCTCTTTCTTTGGCGTGTTGCCTATCAAGGTGGGCTATTCGGATAAGACTGCAACCTTCGCCAGTGCAGAAGAAATGAACCGCGCTCACCGAGAAGACTGCCTTTCGCCGCGGTGGGAAGCGTTCGAACAGTCTGCTGCCATCAACCTGCTGGGCGACGAAGATCTGGACGCTGGCTACTATTTCAACTTTGTTGAAGAAGGCATGATGCGAGGCTCAGCGAAAGATACCGCCGAAGTCTTGCTCAAATACGTCAACGGCGGTGTGATGTATCCGAACGAAGCCCGTGACAAGCTCGATCTGAACCCCGATCTGGACCCATCCAGCAACAAACTGCGTATCCCCGCCAATATCGTTGGCGACCCGAAAGTCGCTGAACCGGCACCACCGGCTCTCCAGGAGTAACTCTCGTATGACCAAATCGAATATGCGGCCGCATGCTGCAGGACGAGTCCTGTCCGCTGCAAACGAAAGCCTGTTGCGCGAAGCGCGCGACAGCTTGGACACGGTGCTCTCGAAGCTGGCCCAAGAGGATCCACAAGACGCCGGCTCGATCCGCTATGTAAACCGCATGGCGTTGAAGCCTGGCCAGGTACGCATCAACGCGACCTCCGGCGATCGCGAGGCGGAAATTCTGGTCTATGGCGATATCGGCGGTGGCTGGTGGGATGAAGGAATCACCGGGGAGTCGATCTCAAACCAAATCGCCGAGCTGGATGTGGACGCGATCAACGTCCGCATTAATAGCGGCGGCGGGTTGGTATTCGAAGGGCTTGCCATTTACCAAGCACTCGCACGGCATGACGCCAAGATCATCGTTCACATCGACAGTATCGCCGCCTCAATCGCAAGCGTGATTGCGATGGCCGGCGACGAAATCCGCATCAGCGAAGGCGCCAACCTGATGATCCACAAGCCCTGGTCGGGCGTATGGGGCGATGCAAATTCGATGCGGAAGGAAGCAGACATTCTGGATCAGCTGCAGGCCGGCCTGATCAACATCTATGAGGCCAGAACCGACGCAAGTCGCGCTGATCTGGAAACGTGGGTCAATGCTGAAACCTGGTTTCTCGGTCAGCAGGCGGTCGACGCCGGATTCGCGGATGTGATCGTTCCCGCCAAAAAGAAAAAAGCGGCGAACTCGGCCATGTTGAACCTGTTCAAAAACACACCGCAGAACTTGCTGGCCCCTGCCGGCACTCCTGAAGTACGCGAGTTCGAAGCCTTCCTGCGTGATGCAGAAGGGCTCTCGCACGCGCAAGCAAAGCGCATCGCTTCGGCGATGCCAAAGGCGAATCGCGACGATTCGTCGAACTCGTCAGTACAGCCCCTCCGTGATGGTGGGGATTCTGCGGATGAGCAGCGCTCGGCGGCCCGCCGCCTGGCGCAAGGCATCAAACAACTTACCTCCACCATCAAGGAATGACCATGGCAGACAAAGACGCCGTAGCAGAAGTAATGGAAGCGTTCACCGAGTTCAAGAAAACGAACGACGCGAACCAGAACAAGCGCAGCTCCGAGCTGGACGCAAAGCTCGACAAGATCAACGCCGCGCTCGACAAGTACGAAAATTCGAACCAGCAACTGACGCTGATCGAGAAGCAAAACAAGGCTATGCAGGACCAGCTGGACTCGATCGAGAAGATCGCAAACCGTGCTGGCCTGGGCGGCGCGGCTGATCCGCAGTCGAAAGCGGCGCAGGAATACATGGATGCCTTCGATCGCGTCATGCGCAAGGCGCCAGAAAACCGCAACCCCACCGACCTGACCCTTCTGCGTGATCGTTCGGCTGCACTGATCAAAACCGATGACGCCAGCGCGGGCTTCCTGCTCGCGCCGCCGGAAATGCAAAAGGACATCATCAAAAACGTGATCGAGTTGACACCAATTCGCGCTCTCGCGACCGTCCGTTCCATCGGCGTCGGTAGTCTGAAGATGCCCAAAAAGGTCGGCAACGGTTCGGCGACGCGTATCGGCGAAACCGCACGGCGCACCAACACCGGTGATCCGAAATACGGCATGCTCGAGTTTTTCGCTCCGGAAATGTTTGCGCGTATCGAAGTGTCGCAGCAGATGCTGGAAGACTCCGACTACGACTTGGGCGCTGAACTGACCGAAGACGCCGCGGAGCAGTTTGCAGTGCGTGAAGGCCAAGAATCGCTCAACGGCACGGGTGGCTCGACGCAGATGGGTGGCATCCTGGTCAATCCGGACATCGGTTTCACGCTCAGCGGCGCTGCCGCGACGCTGACCGCCGACGGCATGATCTCGCTGTACCACGATCTGAAGACCGCATACGCGCGCAACGCTGCGTGGGGCCTTAACCGCAACACGCTGGGCCAGGTGCGCAAGCTGAAAGATTCCACCGGCCAGTATCTCTGGGCCCCAGGAATCGCCAATGGCGCCCCGAACACCATTCTGGGTGCGGCGTATGCCGAAATGGCCGATATGCCGAACGTGGCAGCAAACTCGTTCCCGATCGTGTTCGCTGATTTCAAGAAGCTGTATGTCATCGTCGATCGCCTCAATGTGTCGTTGACGGCCGATTACATCACGGGCGCCGACGACGGCCTGGTGGTGTTCCGCGCCCGCCGTCGCGTCGGCGGTGGCGTGCGTCAGGCCGAAGCTGGCCGCAAGCTGAAGATCGCCGCGGCGTAACCCATCAATCACGGCTGGGCCGTTACGGCGACCCAGCCTGTTCAGGAGCGGTGATGAAACTGATCGCACAAGAAAAATTCAGCTGGGCGCACAACGGCGTCCAGGTCGAAGAGTTCGAAGTAGGTACCGAGATCGAGACGGAAGACGAGGAGCTGATCAAGGTCTCGACTTCAGAAGGGTGGACGATCCCGGCCGATGTCGAAACACCGGCAGTCGTCGAAGCACCGGCAGTTGTCGAAACACCGGAAGCTGTCGAAGCAACGGCAGCTGTTGATGCACCGGCAGTCGTCGAAGCACCGGCAGTTGTCGAAGCGCCGTCGCCAACCAAGCGCGGCCGCGCTGCGAAATAACCAGGGCAGACCGCGATGACCCACCTGCACATGACCCCCCAGGTCTCGACCATCCGCGTCTATGACGCGCCGGGCGGATACGAGGCGCGCCGGGCGTACCTCGGCATCATCACGGTCGCCCACCTGACAAGCAGCACCGTGTATGTGCACGGCGCCGTCGGCAAGATCGACCGCGCGACGCATGCACGTGCACTGGACATGCTCCGCGAGCGCGGCATCACTACTGTGATGTACGAGCGCCGCGGGCAAATGAAAACAATAAAACTTCGCTGAAAAATTTTTAAGGGATCTCGATGCCGTTCAACCTCACAGGCGTAAATGCAGCCTTCAATGCGGCCAGCAAATTCGGGCAGAGCTTGAACGGTGGCCACGCGTACTCGACAACCCCTCCGGTTACGGCTTATCCGTACACCTTGCGCGCCACTGTCAAAGCAGTCGCAAGCGGCGTGATCGAGGTTGCCGCCGGCCAAGCGGGATTCGGATGGATCGGCAAGGGCGCCGACAATAGTGCGTTGGCTCATTACGGCTTCGGCACCGACGTAACGCTCGCCACGCAGATCGGTATCGCAGACGGCAATTGGCACGAGCTGGAATTGTGTGTTACCGCAGACGGAGGCGGCAAACTTTTCGTGGACGGTGTGCTTGCGGCCTCGTCGACAGTCTCGACCGCGCCCGTCTCGAATCGGTATTTTTCTGCACGAGCGTTCTTCAACTCGCCGTCAAATGCAACCGCGTCGTTCGGCTGGAATGGCGAAATTGACCAACTGGCCGTGTTCAACAGTGCGCAGCACTCCGCGGCTTACACGCCTGCGACGTCAGCTCTGACCGGGGGCGAGCCTGACCTGGCCGCTCTGTACTCGTTTTCTGGCAACGTCAACGACACAGCCGGCAGCGGCATAGCGACCGCCCTGGCCATGATCGTAGCGCCGTCTAGCGCGGTGGGCATCCCCGTGGCTGTGACGGTAGGATTTAACGGCACGAACGCCGCGACCACGGTCAATCTGACCGCCGCTGACGGCACATTCAGCCCGTCGACGGTCACGGTTCCGGCTAACGGAAGTGTGGCATCGGCCTACACGCCCGCCACGCCAGGTCTGAAAACCCTGACCGCAACCGATGCCGCAGGTCTTTTATCTGCGGCAAGCGCAACGACGACCGCGGCCAGCACCGTGCAAATCGCGCACAATAACGCGAACGTGTTCTATTCGCCTTCAAACTGGGATGACCGCGGCGCGTACATGAGCAGCGCAAACCCAGGTGCATACGCTCGCATGACCTTCTCGGGCACGAGCGTGGGGGTCAAGGTCGACGTTTCGGCGATGGCGGCGGCGAACCTGCCGGCAGCGAGCTACCCTATTGTGCGCACCGTCATCGACGGTGTGTTATTCAGCGACACACAGCTCACCAGCGCCGGCGGTGTTGTCATGCGGTCGGGCCTGAGCGCCGGCACACACACGCTGGACGTTCATTTTTTGGCAGCCGACATCAACAACGGCGACCGCTGGGCTACGCCGGTCAATGCCGTGCGCATTTCTGGATTTACGCTTGATTCGGGCGCGTCGCTTTCGGCGGTGTCCAAGCGAAGCAAATCGGCGTTATTTTTCGGCGATTCTATCTGGGAAGGGTACCTGGCCGCCGGGACGGTAACCACGCAGCCTGTCGGAAACAGCAGTCTCCTGACCACGGTGCCTTTTATCGCGAAAGCATTTGATGCGGAGTATGGGGTGATTGCGTTCAGCGGCCAAGGGTATCAGGCGGCCGGGAACAACGGCCCCGTGGCCTTCCCGTCAGCGTATGCCTCGTATTCATCCGGTCGGTCCCGTCTCGTTGCGGGCCTGTTCTCGCCGGCGCCAGATTTCATCTTCGTGCAGCACGGGACGAACGGGAACACGACGCAGGCTGACGTGCAGACGATGATTGCGAATCTGCGTGCCGCCGCGCCGAACGCTCGCATCTTGATGCTGGTCCCGGCCAACGGCAAAGCGCGCGCGCAGATTACGGCGGCCGTCGCTGCAGTAGCGAGCCCTACAGTAAATCTGATCGATATCGGGACGGCGTATGCCGCTGGTATCAGCGCGTTTGGCGGTGGAGCAAATCTTTATTCGCTCGATGGCCTGCACCCAAACCCAATGAGCAATGCCCTGGTCGGCGCCGCAAATGTGCGAGCTATACAAACCGCGCTCGCGACAGCGGCACCGCCGGCGCTGGCCGCGCGCACTGTCTCGATCACGCTCGGAAGCGGGAGCGCGCAGCCGGCAGCGAATCTGACGGGGTTACGCGTGGCTTTTCACGATGAGTCCAGCCCCGCAAGCTTCACAGTGCCGCGCTTTCAGTCGTCTGCTGGAACCACCGATTCAGCTGGAGTGCTGACGTTCGTGGTGAATTCAACGCTTGCTGCTGGCGGCACCGGCCACCTTACTGTGCTGGGGGCCTCCAACATCCACTTCAACGGACCGGTGCAGGTAACGTGATGAATTATCTTGCTCCATCCCTAGCCGGTGGGCGCGCTTATCTTGCGCCAGCAGACATCACTCAAGTTACCCCGCCAGACCAGTCCAATGTCGTCGCTTCGACAGTCGCCGAGTCCCGCAGGGTTGCATTCCCGGGCGGTACCCGCGTGGTGGCGTTCGGCAGCGTGCCAAGCGCGCGCATGCCAAACGCTCCGTACCTCGAGGCGGGCAAATGGTGGAGCCAGAAGCACCCGCTCGACGAGCGCTACTGGGTGGCGAACCTCACGATCGACCTGGCCGAGCGCGGCACAACTGCCGTGTCCGTCGAGGCGATCGTCGCTGGCGTGACGGTACTTCAACAGCCCGTCATCCAGGGCAAGCTGATAGCAGTCAAGCTGGGTGGGTTCAACGCGGCAACCAACGCGGTCAACTTCTGCACATTCCGCATCACGTGCGCGAACGGCGAGCGGTTCGACCGCACGATTTGGTTCAAGCAGCAGGTGGGCGTGTACTCGCTCAACAAAGATGCTGACGATCAAAGCTACTACGTCGGCGATATCGGAAACGATCTGGCTGACAGCAACACGACTGCGATCGCGGTGAAGGCGCTCCCGGTCGGAGTGGAGGAGCTCGTGCCGGCGGTGATCCAGGGGCCTTTGATCCTGGTGAAACTGGGCGGCATGGACACGCTGCCTGCCGGCGTCAATTACTGCGACCTGCGCATCGACTGCGCCAACAGCGAGCGGTTCTACCGAACCATTCAATTCAACAGGGTGGACAACTGATGATCGATGCATCGCAACTGCCGAGCGTGCCCAACACCGAGCTGCTCAAGCAACAGGAAGAGGCCGCTATCGAGTACGCGCGCGCGCCGGCAGCGCCTGGCGCGCAGCACGGCGCCGGCCGGCCACCAGCGACACAAGGAATTTCCCGATGACGAAACGACTGATCATTCCGCCGGCGGCGCTGGCGGTGTCGATCGATGCGGCCCGCCGAGCAGCGCGCGCCAGCGGCACGTCTCTGGATGCTGAGCTCGAAGACAAGATTCACGGCCTGGTTGAAGAGGTCGAACACAAGACCGGCCGGGCGCTGATCCATCAGACCTGGGAGCTGACGCTCGATGCTTTCCCAGTATCGGGCGCGATCAAGCTGCCACCCGCGCGGCTGGCCAGCGTCGACCACGTGAAGTTCCTCGACGTCGACGGCGTGTTGCGGATACTCCACCCGGAAGACTATCTGGTGGACACGAAGAGCGAGCCGGGCTGGATCTTGCCAGCACCGGGGCGGGCTTGGCCAGCAACAGCCACTCGCATCGGCGCTGTCGAGGTGCAGTACGTTTGCGGCTATGGCCCCACCGATGCAGATGTGCCGGCGGCGATCAAATCGTACATCGTGGGCATGATCGAGAACGACTACTACCCGAACCCGAACGCGCAGCACCTGGCGCGCAAGCTCGACCGAGCGGCGGTGTACGGATGACGGCTCCTTTCCGACTCGACGAGCAGGTCACGATCGAGGGGCGCACCGTCGAAAAAGATCCGGATTACGGCACCGATATCGAGGGCAGCGAGGCCTGGGTATCGGTTGCGGACCACGTTTGGGCGAACGCACAGGACCAGCTGCCCAGCCGCGGTGAGAGTACCGCGAACGGCGTGGCCACGGCGGTCACGCGCACGCGCCTGCGGATCCAGACCGACAGCAGGATCACGACCGCCATGCGCGTGGTGCTGCACGGGAAGGGCGATCGGATCATGCAGATCATCGCCGGCCCGGCGCTGCTGGATGACCGGCGCCATGTTGAATTTATGTTGGAGGGCTATTCGCATGGCTGATCAGACGATTTTTGGTGGGCGCGAGCTGGATGACTTCCTGCAGCAGGTCTCGGTGAAGGTCGAGAAAAACATCTTGCGTTCTGCACTGCGTGCGGGAGCAAACGAATTCAAGAAGGATGCGCAGCAGCAGGTTCCGGTTGACGAAGGCGCTTTGCGCCGCAGCGTGCGCGTGTCGACCCGGGCAAAGAAGGGCACGGTCTACGCCTACCTGAAAGCCGGTGGTCGCAAGGCGCCGCACGCGCACCTGGTCGAGTTCGGCACGGCCGCCCACAAGATCACGGCGAAGAAGGACAGTGCGCTTGTGGTCAACGGCAAGGCGGTGCGCGATGTCGACCACCCGGGCGCAAAGGCAAAACCGTTCATGCGCCCCTCGTTCGATACCGGTGCGCAGTCCGCGCTCGTGGCAGTGGGCGAGAAAATCCGCGAGCGCCTGACGAAAGAGAACATCAACGTGCCGGCACCGGAGGGTCCATGAGCGTAAAAGTGATCCGCGCACTGCTGCTGGGCGCAGAGACGGTCACCGCGCGCGTCGCCGATCGCATCGCCGCTGGCGACGTGGACGTCGAAAGGGGCTTGCCCGCAATAGGCCTGGCCGAAGTGGTCATGGTGCCGATCGGGGCATTTGATGCCCAAGCCGAATTCTCGATCGTGACCAGTCGCGTGCAGGTGACGGTAGTGGGCAAAGAGTATCCGGATGCGGTCGCGCTGATCGCCCTGGCGCGGCGGGCATGCAACTTCGAGCGTGGCCAGATTGCGGGCGTCGACGTCATCAGCGTGCTGCGTGACACCGTCGGCCCCGACATGGAAGACGTGGCCGGCAACAGCATCAAGACGATCGACTTCAAGGTCACGTACCACGAACCGAATTAGCAACATCAGCAGTTTCACCCTGGGCCCGCACAGCATCCGCTTGCGGGCTTTTTTATTTCAAAGGAATCGAAATGGGCCAAGCATCCGGCGTATTCAAGCAGGTCACCTACAAAGTGGAGACCACCTACGGCGTCATGCCTGCAGCCGGCGCGGCGCAGGCCATGCGCCGCGTCACCTCGTCGCTGGACATGACGAAGGACACCTACCAGTCGGGCGAAATTCGCCCTGACTTCCAGATGGCCGACTTCCGACACGGCCTGCGCAAGGTCGGCGGCACCATCAACGGCGAGCTGTCGGCCAAGACCTATGTCGACTTCCTGGCAGCAGTCCTGAAGAAGGACTTCGTGGCCAGCGCGAGCGTGACCGGCGCATCGCTCACCATCGCCGGCGCGGCCGGCGCCTGGACTGTCACCCGCGCGGCCGGCTCCTGGCTGACCGACGGCGTCAAGGTCGGCGACGTCGTGCGGCTGACCGCCGGCGCCTTCAACCCTGCCAACCTGGACAAGAACATCCAGGTGACCGCTCTGAACGCCACGGTGCTGACCGGCATCGTCCTGAACGCTTCCGCGCTGGTGGCGCAGGGCCCGATCACCGCCGCAACTCTGGCTGTCATCGGCAAGAAGGCGTTTACACCGCAAAGCGGCCACACCGACAAGTCGTTCTCGATCGAGCATTGGCATCCGGACGTGCCGTCGAGCGAAGTCTTCACCGGCTTGAAGGTCTCGAAAATGACCTTCACCCTGCCAGCCACCGGGATGGCCACCGTCGCCGTCGAGTTCGTCGGCAAGGACGTCGTGCCGGGCGTGGCGCAGTACTTCGTCAATCCGACGCCAGTGACTGTCACCGGCACCATGGCTGCGGTCAATGGCGTGGTGAAGGTCGGCAATGCTTCCGGCGGCACGATTACCAGCGCGACGATCGAGATCACCGCCGCGCAGTCGAGCGAGCCTGGCATCGGCTCGAACACCGCTGACCAGGCGTCGACCGGCCGCGTGTTGGTCACCGGCCAGGTAACGGCGAAGTTCGATTCGACCGGCCTGCGCGATGCGTTCTACAACGAGACGGAAACCAGCGCCTACCTGGCGTTCACCTCGGACAACTCGGCGGCGTCGGACTTCATGGCTTTCAGTCTGAGCCGCTTGAAGCTGAACGGCGCTGCCAAGGATGACGGCGAGAAGATCCTGATCCAGACGCTCCCGTTCCAGGCGCTACTCGATATCAACGGCGGCGCCGGCAAGGCCACCGAAATGACCACGCTGTCTATCCAGGACAGCGCCGCTTAACCCTTTCGCCGCCACGTGCGGCAACCCAGGTACCGACCGGCTGCCGTCGCCTTTCGCGGGCGCGGCAGCAGGCACGGGCACTTATCACCTCCGCGAAAGAGAAAACCATGAACGCAAATACCCAAGCCCAGCCTTCGAACCTGCTCACCAAACTGGTGGCTACCCTCGACATCGATGCTTTCGATGACGTCACCACTGGCCGCTTGGTCCTGGTCAATCCGCGCACCAAGGAGCCGACCAGCACCTACATCGAGCTGGCCAGCCCAGAGCACGAATCGCGCAAGCGCATCGACCTGGCGCGCACGCGCCGCCTGCGCGCCGAGTTCGCAGCCAACGGCAAGCTCGAGTCGACCGATCCGCTGGACGACATCGAAGACGAAACCGACTACTTGGTCGCCTCGTGTCTGGGCTGGAACGTCTCGCTCGGCGGCCAGCCTGTCGAGTGCACGCCGGCCAATGTCCGCACCGTGCTGACCGATCCGAAGAAGCAGTGGCTGCGCGCCCAAGTCCGAGCAGGCATCCACAAAACCGAGCTTTTTATCGTCGACTCCGCGAAAGCCTAGCGGATTGCGCCCGGGCCGAGTTCGACCTCTCGGCCCGGCAGGGTGACGGCGCCACGCTGCGCACTCACCTGCAGCGCTTGGCCAGGAATACGAAAGAAGTTGATCCGTTGTTGACGATGGAGTGGCCAGCAGAAGGCCGTCCGCTCTGGGAAGCCTTTTGCCGAATGGGGCGGCCCGCCGGTGCGGCCGGCCCAGGGCCACTGACCTCGCAGGAGATCCTGGCTTACCAGCAGCTGTGGGGCGTCCAGTTCAACCGCTGGGAGCTCGAAGTTATCCACATGTTCGACGGCATTGCGATGGAAGCGAACTGCAAGAAATCATAGTCTTGAGGTATAACAGGCCTTCTGTAGTATTGCACTATGACATCGAAGATCGGAGATGGAAATGCACGCCTCGCCGGAAAATCCTGGACTTCCCCCGCGCGCAAATATCGTGGTAGCCACTGTAGATGGTGAAACCGTAAGAGCGATTGTCCGCGCTGAACGTGCTTTGCTAGCTGAAGCTGCACGGATGGGGATCGACTTCGAAGAAGCTCATCTAGGGTACGCGCCTTATATCGCGAAAATTTTGGAGGAGCTAAGTGATGAGGATAGGTCTAAGTTCGAACGGTTATTGGTCGAAGAGACTTTGTATTACGACAAGTTCGACGAGGCAAAAGCAAAAGCGGCATCAGCTGAGCAGCGTTATGCCGATTATCCTGATCAACCAAAAACGTCTAGCACTTTAAGGATATTTTTCACTGGTATCAGCGTGACGATTTTGATCGGGTTAGCTTTTTTCTTTGCAAACGACTAGCGCACAGTCAATTTCATACCCCCTAAAGGGCCACCAAACGGTGGCCCTTTTTCTATTTCGGAGCAGTAAATGATCATCGGAGACATGGAGATTCGCCTCCGCGCGGATATCGCACGACTGCAGCGCGACATGGACTCCGCACGCCAGGTGGTTGGTAATGCCACCGCCGGCATGGAGCGGGCGGCCAATGCTGCGAAGGGCGCGATCGCATCGATCGCTGCTGGGCTGGGCGTGCGGGAGCTCGGCCGCATGGTCGACGAGTACGCCAAGTTCACCTCCCAGCTCAAGCTGGCGACCACATCGCAGCGCGAATACGCCGCAGCTTATGCCGATGTGAAGCGGATCGCGACCCAATCGACGCAAGGCCTGATGGAGACCGGCGTCCTGTACGCACGGATCGCCAACGGCACGCGCGAGCTTGGCGTCGAGCAGAAAAAGGTCTCGCAGATCGTCGAGACGGTGAACCTTGCGCTGGTGGTTTCAGGCGCGGCCGCGTCCGAATCGGCATCCGCCCAGCTTCAGCTTTCCCAGGCATTCGCTTCGGGGACGCTGCGGGGCGAAGAGTTCAATTCGGTCAACGAGGCGGCTCCACGCCTGATGAAAGCCCTGGCTGATGGTATGGGCCTGCCTGTGGGCGCCCTGAAGAAAATGGCGGAAGAAGGAAAGATCACGTCAAAAATCATGGCCGACGTGCTGCCGGTCGCGCTCGAGAAACTGCGCGTTGAGGCGAAAGAGATCCAAACCATTTCGGGCGCCTTCACGGTGCTGCGCAATAACGTGATGGAGTTCGTAGGTGTGCAAGCCAACGCCAGCGGCGCCGTATCTGGCCTCGTGTCCGCCATCGGGCTCCTGTCGAGTAACCTCGGCCTGCTCGCTGGAGTGATCACGACGTTGGGCGTCTCCAAGCTGGTGACCATGTTCCAAAGCTGGGGCGTGGCAACCTACAAGCAGATCGCCGACAACAACGCGTTGCGCACGTCGACGCTAGCTGGCGCAGTTGCGTCCACCGAGGCAGCATCGGTCATTGCGGCAGCGAAGTTGGCAGAGGCTCAAGCCAATGTGCGCACCGCTGCGTCCGCCGCGAATCTGGCAGCCGCGCGAGTGGCTGAACTGCGTTCATCGGTGCTTGCCGCCGAGGGCGCCGTCGCGCTCGCCATCGCCACCAACGGGCTGATCCCGGCGCAGGCACGCGCGATCGCTCTCAGCGAAGCACATGCTCTTGCACTGGCTGGCCAGGCTGTTGCCGCCAACGGTGCGACTGTTTCCGCTGGTGCCGCCAGCGCAGCGCTGACCGCGCAAGCCGCGGCCACCGGCGTTGCTGCGCGCGCAATGGGTGTGCTGCGCGGCGCCATGACATTTATGGGCGGCCCGATCGGCACCATCATCACGCTGCTGGGACTGGCCGCCACCGCCTGGATGGTGTGGGGCAATAAGTCGAAAGAGGCTACCGAAAAGGCTGCCGAGTCGTTCGACGAAGCCCAGGTGCGCATCATCAAGGGCCTGGACGAGCAAATCGACAAGAACGAGAAGCTGCTCAAGCTGCGGAATTTGGGTGTGGCCAAGAGCGACGCCGAGAAACAACTGCCATTCGTGAACCAGCTCGCCGCTGCATCGGAGCGACTGAACCAGGTCAACATGCGTGCGGGCGAATTCTCTGGCAAGAGCAACACCGATATCGAATTCGCGCGAATCGGCGTGTTACGCGATATCACAGATCTGACCCAGAAGATGGCGAAGGCCGATTCGACCAGCGCAGCCGTCGCTGCACAGTCGGTCAACGAGCGCGTGAAGGCCTTCAAGAAGGAATACGCGACGAAGCAAGAACAGAGAGATGCTGAACTCAAAGCCATCGAAGACCTCAAAGGCAAGACGGCTGAATACGGTGAAATGGAGCGGCGCATCCGCGAAAAGTATGCGGACAAAAGCGTCACCGCAGGCATCAAAGCCGAAGCCACCGCGTACCAGAACCTAGTCACGTCGATCGGTGAAAAGGCGGCAGCGAACGACCTCGAGATGAGCGGGTATGCCAAGCTGTCCGATTCGCAGAAGATGACGATCAAGCTGGACGAGGCAATCGCATCGGGCAAGAACAAGCTCACCCCGGCACACGTGGCGGAAACACGCTCGCTGATCGCCAAGGTGGCCGCCCAGGAAAGCGCGATCGAGGAAGGTGCGTTCTACCTGCAGCAGGCCGAGCAGCAGGCGCAATTGTCGGCAACGGCGATTAAGGCCGCCGACGACGAAGCCGAGCGTAACGAAGAGCTGGCCCGTACGTTCGGTATGTCGAAGTTGGCCATCGAAGAACTGACTCTGGCGCGCCTGCAGGAGAAGCTGGCCCAGGCCGACACGTCCAAGGGCTACACGCGCGAGATTGCGGAGCTGGAAGCGGTCATCGATGCAAAGAAGCGCAGCATTGCAGCCATCAGCAAAATTGACCAGATGGAGGCCAATAAGAAGGTCGCCGATCAGGCCGCGGAGGATTGGAAACGGGCAACTGAATCAATCGAGAAGTCGCTCACCGATGCGCTGCTGCGTGGCTTCGAATCCGGTAAGTCGTTCGGAAAGAACCTGATCGACACGCTGAAAAACATGTTTAGCACTCTGGTGCTGCGCCCGGTCATCCAGGGCGTGATGCAGCCGTTTGCAGGGCAGGTCAATCAGCTTGGCCAGAGTGTAATGAACCAGTTCGGCCTTGGCGGGGCAACGGGCGCAGCAAGCGCCGGCGGCAGCGGTATCGGCGGCACCATCAGCGCGGTCAAAGGCATTTACGACGCGATGCAGGGCGGCTTCGCTGCGCTCGGTGACACGGTCGCTGGATTCAGTCAGACCGTTATGAGCTCGATGGGATACACCCCACTGGCCTCACAGGGCCTGGCCACAGCTGGCGGCCAGGCTCTCACGCCGATGGCGTCAGGGCTGGGCGCCGCAGCAGGCATCGCCGCCGGCGCGTTCGGCGGTGTGATGGGCGGACGGGCGATCTCGAACGGCTATTCGGCGTTCGGTGGATCGGGCAATGGGACCGTCAATGCAGGTACCGCCATCGGTGCGGCCGTCGGTTCGATCGTGCCGGTCCTGGGCACTGCACTGGGGGCACTCGTCGGTGGTCTGCTCGGCGGCACGGTGAACCGGCTCTTCGGGCACAAACCGAAGGAGGTGCAAAGCACCGATCTGGCCGGCACGCTGGGCCCGTCCGGGTTCGATGGCAACGTTCTGCAGGCCTGGACGCAAAAGGGTGGGGTATTCCGTAGCGACAAGAAAGGGGTCGATAAGGCACCCGTAGCGACAGAGATGGATCAGGCGCTGAGCGACGCCTACGGCATGATGAAGGTGACCACGAAGGCGTTCGCGGAGGCACTGGGCGCTGATGCGGCGAGTATCGCCACGCGTACGGACGCAATCAAGATCGCCGTCGGGAAAACCGATGCCGAGACCCAGGCGAACATCACCGCCTACTTCGAAACGCTTGCCAACAAAATGGCAACGGACATCGTGCCGCAGCTGGTGCATTTCCAGAAGGCGGGCGAGTCGGCATCAGCAGCACTGCAGCGCCTGTCGACCAGCTATGCCGTTATCGACGACACGCTGGCCTCGATCGGTGGTGCATTCGGTGCAATTGGCGTGTCTTCTATCGGCGCGCGAGAGCGGATGCTCGAGCTGGCCGGGGGGCTGGATGCGTTTGCGGCCAACACTGCATTCTTCCAGCAGAATTTCCTTTCTGAGGCAGAACGGACTGCGCCGGTGCTCAAGGCAGTCACTGCCCAGATGGCCGCGCTTGGCCTGGCTGGCGTCGACACCCGGGAAGAGTTCAAGAAGGTGGTGCTCGACCTGGTCAACAGTGGGGCATTGGCAACCGAGGCCGGCGCCAAACAACATGCTGCGTTGATGAACCTGCAGCAGGCTTTTGCAACCGTCTACCCTGCCATGGAGCAGGCGTCGGAATCGGTGGCCAGTGCCACGTCGGCACTGACCGAGGCATATAAAGCCCAAGTCGATGAGGTCGGCGCCACGATCAATCGCATGGGGGCCTTTGCAACGAGCCTTCGAAACTTGCGAGAGAGCGCGCTTCTTGGCGACCTGTCGCCGCTGTCGCCGCAGCAGAAATATGCCGAGGCCAAAGCGCAGTACGAATCGGTGCTGGCGGCCGCGCGCAGCGGCGACGAGTCGGCGCAGTCGAATTATTCGACTGCGTTCAATTCGTTCCTGACCGCGTCGCGTGCCGTGTTCGCCAGTGGCGCGCAGTACCAGAACGACTTCGCCTATGCACAGGCTTCCACGGCAGACGCGGAGCGCTGGGCAAGCGCGCAGGTCGACGTCGGCAAGGCGCAGCTGGACGCGTTGAAGCTGTCGGTGTCCGGCCTCATTGACGTGAAGTCGGAGGTGATGTCCTTCCGCGAAGCGTTTCTGCAGATGCACCAGGTCATGGGCACGACGGCGCCGCCGGCACCGGGCGCCATGGCCGCGCCGCAGATCAACATGCCGACGCCGGTCATGTATGCCTCGTACGGCAAGGACAGCTCGGTCGCGCTGGTTTCAGAGATTAAGCGCCTGAATGGCTTGGTCGAAAAACTCACGGCAGAGCAAAACGCGCAGACCGGCGACATCATCAAGGCGAACGCGATCGCCGCCAGGGAGTCGGCCGATGCCATCGCCAAGGCGAACACGACGGCGGTTAAATCCGTCGCCAATAACGAACAGAGGGTTCCATTCGAATGACAGATGCAGCCTTCCTGGCCTGGCTGAAAAGCTCGGCCGCCTATCGTGTCGTCCTCATCGAGGCGGCCGTGCAGATCGGTGGCGTGGAGTCCGTCGTGTACCTGGCGACGAAACCATTTACCACCGGGCCCGGCGACGCGCCGGCAAACACCACATACCTGCCGATCGCGACCGTTGCCAAGCTGTTCACCGAGCAGCTGTCGCTGGACAGCGAGGGCGGCCTGTCGGCTGGCGACCTCGAGATCGAGAACGTCGGCGGCGCGCGCGACGCCTGGGCCGGTCCCGGGTACGTCTGGAAGAACCGGGTGATCAAAGCGTACATCGGTGATGTGCGCTGGGGCCGCGCGGACTTCCAGATGATCTTCAACGGCATCGTGGCCGACATCGCGCCGCGGGGCCGCCAGGCGCTGGCGCTCAAGTTGCGCGACAAGCTGCAACGCCTGAACACCGCGATCAGCGAGGTCAAGCTGGGCGGGGCGAGCGAGCAGCGGGATGCACTGCTGCCGATCGCGCTGGGCCAGGTGTTCAACGTGACGCCGCTGCTGACCAATGGCGCAATTCTGAAGTACCAAGTGCACGCCGGAGCAATCGACTCGATCATCGAAGTTCGCGACAATGGCGCCCCGGTAGAGTTCACGGCTGACCCTGCCACCGGCACATTCCAACTGCCACCGCTCGGGGATCCGGTCGGCGTGGTTACGGCGTCCGTGCGCGGCGCTGCCGTCGGCGGCTACGTCGACACCGCGGCGCAGCTGATGAAGCGTCTGGTCACCAGCTACGGCAAGACGTCCGACCGGTTCACCGATGCCGATCTTGATCTGGCCAACATTGCCACTTTCGACGCCGCGCACCAGCAGCCGCTGGGCGTGTACTCGACGGCGCGCCAGAACGTGCTGGCGGCCTGCCAGATGCTGCTCAGCAGCGTCGGCGCACAGTTGGTGATGTCGCGCCTGGGCTTGGCCCGGCTGATCAAGGTTGCACTGCCGGGCGCGGGCACGCCGTTCGTGATTCGGCCTGAACATATGGCTGGCCAGCTCGAGCCGAAAGGCCGCACAGATGTTGTCGGCGCCGTCAAGCTGGGCTTTGCCAAGAACTGGACCGTGCAGGACGCCGGCACCCTGGCCAACCTGCCGGAGGTGCACAAGGCGCTCTTCGCGGAAGAGTGGCTCACCACCACGAAAACCGACGCGACCACGCTGGCCACCTACCGCCTGAACGCCGAGCCGGTGCAGATCGACACCATGCTGCTCACGCGCGCCGACGCCGACACCGAGGCGCAGCGCCGGCTCGACCTGTGGAAGGTGCCGCGCACCACGTACGAGTTCGAGGGCGTGCCGGAACTGCTCTCGCTCGAGCTGGGCCAGGCCGTCACGGTCTACGCACCGCGCTTCGGCATGAACGCCGGTGTGGCGGGCATTGTTATTTCACTCGCACCCGACTGGGAAACCGGCCGGGTCACCGTTGGATTCCTCGTATGAGCACAGCACTGAACGACCGCGACGCCATCCTGCAGGCCGCCTCGGTGCGGGTCATCAACCCGAAGAACGCGTCCATCCTCATGAGCGCGTCGACATCGCTGTTTCACCTGAACGCCGCTGGCGACGTTGACGTGCCAGCGATCACGATCACCGCAACCCTGATCGGGCTGGAGGGCGACGTGACGTTCACGGTCGACGGCGCGGCGCTGACCAGCGTGACCGGTAAAACTGCTGTCGTGCGCTACGCCGACATGCAGGGCCCGGCCGCCATCGTCACCGCGCGCATCGTCGCCGGCGGCCAGACGTTCGCGCAGAGCTGCATCATCGGTGTCGTGCGCGATGGCGCGCCAGGCACCGGCACGCCTGGCGCGCGTGGCGCCGGCATGTATTTCGCTTCCGGCAATGCCTGGTCGGATGGTACGGCCGACGCCGCGACGCCAGGTGGCAACGTGGTGGGTGACGTCGTGACGATCTCGAACGGCTCGACCTACTCAATGACGAAGCGCTGGGACGGTGCGAGCTGGTTGGTGATGGGCGCTGTGTTCGACGGCAGCCTGTTCGTGACGGGGTCGATCAATGGTGCCGCGCTGAAGGTAGGCACGGTCGAAATTCGCAAGCCTGATGGCACGCTGATCCTGGGCGCTGGCGGCACGCTGGCGGCAGAGGCCGCCGCGCCAGGCACGAAGAACAGCGATATTGTCGTGGGTGGGCGCAATCTGTTTCCTGACGGAGACTTCGAGCGGGGTATTCATACGTTGACTGGAGCCAGTTACGATACCGCGAACTTCGATAGTTCAGTAGATCCAATACGTGGCACCAAGGTACTATTCATGCAAGGTAGCGGGGCGGATATGTACGTCTACCTTGGGACGCGAATTAGCGTTACACCGGGCAGGGAATACCGAATCAGTTTTTATGCGAGGACCGCCACAAGCGGCATAATCCAAGGCAGTACTTCATATCTTGGACTGTACAACAGTTCCAGCACACTCGTAGACCACGCACACCTTCCGATGGATAATCTCGGCGTCGGTACGTGGAAAAGGCAAGTGGTCGCTTGGACATGCCCTCCCGGTATAACGCAAATTGAACCGCGATTCGGCATCTTCACTAACCTGAAATACTCATGGATGGCTATCGACTGCTTGCAGATCGAAGAAGGCAACACGGTAACACAATGGACGTCGGCTCTTGAGGATATCGCCGCTGATGCACAAGCTAAAGCGGTAGCTCAGGGCAACGCGGCGTATGGCGCAGCCGTTGCTGACGCCAATGGGAAACTTGCCGCAAAGCTGAACAAGGGCGGCGACGTCCTGGGCGGCATTATCAGCGTGGACACCGTCAATGCCCCGGCGGGTTTCCGCGCCGGCACTTTGACATGGAACGCCGCAGGCGATTACACGGGCGGCTACGGTACTGCGATGACGCCGAAAGGGCTAATCGGCTACAACATATACGGTCGGCGCACGTTCATGATAAATGGGCAGACTGGTGATGTTCAGCTTTACGGCGATCTTATGGGCGGGTCGTACTCTGGCGCCGACTGGCCTGATGCTGGGTACGGCGGCTATTTTCTCGGTCACGCGGGCTTGTTCCTCGGCAATGCGCGTGATGGCAAGTTTGTGCGAATCGGCGCCGATGGCAATATGTACATGCCAGGCTTCGCGCACGAGAGTGGTCAGCTCACATTAAACAACACGATAATTATTAACCCTCGACTACAAACTCAATTTTCAGCAGTAATGGGCGGGGTTAATTTGAACAGCCTTGCGAACACCTCCGCCTATGTGGATTATGCTGTTTTTGCACCCACACTGAGCAACGGTGTTGCACCATACCGATATACCTGGTCATTCTCAAAAGAGGAAGGCGACATTATCATGGTCGGCGACCCCGGCTCGGGTTCGGTTACTGTTCGTGGTCGCGGTGTTAATAATCCGACCGCAGGCTGGGTATCCGTCACCATTGTGGACGTTAATGGATCAATGGCACGCGCAAACGCACGTGTTTCAGCCCGACATGGAGCTGCATGATGGACAAACAATTTCTGATGGTTCGCAGCAGCGACAGCGTCATCCTGGGCGCATCGTGGCAACCTGATTCTGACGCTGGCCCAACGATTCCTGCCGCCGGCGCGCCGGATGGCGTTGAGCTGGTCGCATTCGCTGGCGAGTTTTCCCGGGCCGGTCGCGAGCAGCACACGGCTACCTGGGACGGCACCCAGATCACCTGGAGAATTGACATGGACGCGCTCCGTGCGTTGCGCATCGAGCAGATGAGCACAGCCTGCGAGCAGCAGATCGTTGCCGGGTTCATGTGTTCGGCGCTGGGAGAGCGGCACCTTTACCCAGCCAAGACGAAGGACCAGATCAACCTCCTTGGGTCAATCGCCGACGCCAGCATGGCCGGCAGCGATCCGGACTGGCGCACGCAGTTTTGGTGCGCTGACGCCGGCGGCGCGTGGGAATTCCGGGACCATACCGTCGAACAGATTCAGCTGGTCGGCAAGACCGGAAAGCGCGCCATCCTCGAAGCCATGGGCAAGAACGAATTGCTGCGCCGGCAAATTGGCGCGGCAACGACAGCTGCCGAAATCGAAGCAATCACCTGGTAGAGACTGCATGCCCAATCTGAGAATCGTTTCCGACAACGCCGTCGAGCGCGCCACGCTGACCGCATCGAGCACGGCGGGCGGCCTGGTCGTCGGCAACCTCGCCGCCGCGCAGGTCTACCCTGTATGGCGCGCCACCGGCCGCGAGGCCCGGATCACCGCAGCATTCGCCGATGCCGAGTCGATCGGCTTCGTCGGACTCCCGTTCTGCAACCTGTCGCCGACGGCGCGGCTGCGCGTGCGTGTGTCGGGCGAGGCGGCCATCACGAACAACCACATCTACACCGAAGCATTCGACAACGCCGCCTGGACGAAGAGCGCGGTCACAGTGGCGGCTAACGCGGGCGCGGCGCCCGACAGCACGGTGACGGCCGATCGCATCGCTGCTACCACGACCAGCGGCACGCACTACATTCAGCAGTCGATCGGCGCAGTGACACTCGGCGCGCAGTACTCGGAGTCGTTCTTTGCCAAGCGCGACACCGGGGAGCGGTACTTGCGCCTGCAGTTCGGTACCGGCTTCACCAACTCGTTTGCCGACTTCGACCTTGACATCGGTGACGTGGTGGCAACCTCCAACTGCACCGCGCGCGTGGATGCACGCCCGAGCGGCTGGTACCGCTGCAGCATCACCGCATCGACCACGTCGGCGGCCACCTCGTTCGTCCAGGTCTACACCAATCGCTCGACCAACGGGGCCGCTTACGCTGGCAATGGTTCGGCCGGGATCCTGCTGTGGGGTGCGATGGGCGTGGCGGGGTCCGTGACCGGGTCGTACTACCCGAGCACGAGCGCCGCGGCAACGCGCCCGACAGGTTACATCGACAACTGGCAATCGTACGACTACGACAGCGGCTTGGTGCTGGCCTGCCCGGCGCCAGCAGTCCGGCTGCGTGGCTTCACGCCAGCGCAGGCCGCCACTGCGTATGCCTATGGTGGCGGTGCGTACGCGCGCCACTGGCTGCCGGTGCAGGTCACCGCGCGTGCCATGGTCGTCGAGATCCTGGACCCGGACAACCTGCTGGGCTACATCGAAGCCGGTTGCATGGTGGCCAGCTCGTTCTGGTCGCTGACCTACAACGCCTCGGCCGCGTCGGTGACGATGGTCGACCGCACCGAGATTTCGCGCAGCGCTGCCGGCGGCCAGCTGGCGGATCCGGGCACGATGAGCCGCAAGGTCCCGGTCGATCTGCGCGCCATGCCGGCGGCAGACCGGGCCGCGTTCCTGAACCTGGTGCGCAACAGCCGCGCGCACCCGATCCTGCTGTCGGTGTTTCCGATGGATGCTGACGCCGCGCTCGAGCGCGACTTCATGGTCTACGGCCGGCGGACGAAGGACTCGGACCTTGCCTACCAGTTCATGAACGCGTACGCGACCACGCTGGAGGTCGAAGAAATCTGATATCCGTGCAATCCAGCCAGGCCGCCTCGAGCGGCTTTTTTTACGCCCATCGAAAGGCACCAATGAGCATCAGCAAGACCACCCCGCCGGAAGTCGGCAGCTACGCCGGCGCCGCTGTCACGGTTGCCACCTCTCTGACCCTGACGCAGGCCGGCGTGATCGTCGGCATCTTCACCGCGCTTCTGACGTTCCTGCTGAACGCCTGGTACACCCGCGAGCGTAATACCCGCGAGCGGCAGCAGGCCGAGCGCGAACAGCTGCACGCCGATATCGAACGCCAGGTGGCCGACCTCGAGCGTCGCGAGCGGGAATTGCGCCTGGCTCAACTGCTGGCGCAGTTGCAGGCCCCCGAAGTAAAGCCATATTGCCCACCACTGGAGAAACCATGAAATTCATCGACGACGCAAGCAAGCAGTTCCCGAAACTCTGGTCCGTACGCTTCGCGCTGCTGGCCGCCATCGCCTCGGCTATCGAGGCCGGCATGAACCTGTACGCCAGCGGCACCGCGCCGCTCCTGGTGGTGGCCGCTGGCCTGACCTCGCTCGGCGCCGCGATCGCGCGCGTGGTGGCACAACCGTCGGTGACCGGCAATGAATAAGCGCGCACCCACCCAGCGGCGCGGCTTGGTCGCGCTGGTCGGCGTCGTGGCCGCTACAGCGCTGTTCAACTTCACGCCGCCGTTCGAAGACACCAAGTACACCACCTACCGCGACATGGCGGGCGTGCTCACGTACTGCACCGGCGCCACCGAGAACGCAGCCTGGGGCAAGACGTACACGCCCGCGCAGTGCCGCGCCCAGCTCGACCGCGACCTCGAGCGGCACGCCGCCGGCATCGCCATGTGCATCCCGCTCGCGCGCCTGACAGATGGCCAGAAGGTGGCCTTCGTCGACGTCGCCTACAACATTGGCGTGAGCGGCTTCTGCGGCTCGAGCATGGCGCGGCGCACGAACGTGGGCGACATGGTCGGTGCCTGCAACGCGCTGCTCATGTGGAACAAGGTCGGCGGCAAGGAGGTGCGCGGCCTCACGCGCCGGCGCCAGGCTGAGCGCGAGCTGTGCTTGAAGGGGCTGCCATGATCCCGGTCCAGTACCGCGCGCTGGCGGCCGGCCTGGGCCTGCTGTTGGCGATGGCGCTGGCCGGCGCCGCCGGCTGGTTCACGAACGGCTGGCGGCGCGACGCGGAGATCGCCGAGCTGCAGCGCGCGCACGCGCAAACCATGCGCAGCCAGTCGGAGCTGGCGCTGACCACGCTGCAGGTCGATGCTGCGCGCATCACTACGGCGGCTACCGAGTTCGCCGCCATTCAATCCACCCTGGCGCCGCGCATGTCGGCGCTCACCAAGGAGTTGCGCAATGTCCGTAATGCCACGCCTCTGCCTGCTGATTGCAAGCCTACTCCTGACCGCGTGCGCAACCTCGACGCCGCAATCGAAGCCGCCAACAAAAGCATCCCTCGATAGCGCGCTCGCCGCGCCGTGCCCGACGATCGAACGGCCCGGCGCTGACGACTACGACGCGTGGCAGGCCTGGGCTATCGAGCTGCTGGGCCAGTACGCTACGTGCGCGGCGCGCCACGCGAAGACGGTTCAGGCGTGGCCGAAGTAGCGCCGCGCCGCGGCCCGCCGTCGATCAGCACGCGCTGCACGACCGCGTTCGCGGTCTTCTGCTCGCGAAGAAAGCGTAAGCCGGCATCCAGGCCGAACGCGATAGCAACGTTGACGGCCAGGTCAACGTATGCGGCGGTGAGACGATCAGTTCGTTGTTCCATGGGCTGATTATGTCAGGCTATGTGCTCGCTTTTATCGCCTGAGCAAAATTAGCCAGTGTGCATTGACGCGTTGGCGCACTGCGCGCCACGTTAAGACAGTTCAGGCCTGGCTGAAGTAATCAGGCTGCATGCTGTCGAGAGTGAGCGCGAATCGGAATCACGTTCCATTCAGCTCCTTTTTCGCAAGCTTCCAGGAAGCTGGCCCACAATTCCAGCGCTTGTCGGCGCTCGGGAATTTCCTCGCGAACGTCGTAAATCCCTTCCATTCCCTTGAGCGTATGGTTCAATGCGATCTCAGAAATTTCTCGGGAGACCCCAAGATTCCGCATGTGTCCCTTGGCCGTGCTTCGGGTATCGTGCGGGGTGAACCGGCTGATTTCCAAATGGCCGCGCTCGAACGCGCGTGATATCGCGGCTCCCAGTGTCGAACGCCCTACATGGCTATCTCCACGGCGAGAATTCCGGGCCGGAAGTACCCATGGTGATTCACCCGCCAGGCGACGCAATTGTTCGAACCAGACCGCGACCGTTGGTGTGATCGGGACAAGAAATGCGACGCGGGTTTTAACTTTGTCAGCCGGTATGAGCCAGGTGCCGTGCTCGAGGTCGACATGCTCCCAGCGCGCAGTGATTAGCTCCCAGGTGCGAACACAGGTGGCCAGCAGGATCTTCAGGGCCAGTGCGTTCTCGACCCCGATATCGTCGGCTGACGACAGCAGCTTCCGCAGCTCATCCTCTTTCAGCATGACGCGCTTACGCACCGCTGGGCGAGGGCCCATCAGTGCCTTCAGCTTAATACCGGCAGCTGGATTCACCCGGATGAGCTGTCGCCCGATTGCATGGTCGAAAACCTGCCCAACGTTGGTCAGGAAGCGATTCTGCATTGTCCAGGTGCGCCCGCATCGGTCGAGCATGTCAACGATATCGGAGGGCGTCACATCCTGGATGTTGAGTGGGCCGAGCCGTGGCAGAATGATGTTGTCTAGGTCCCAATGCTTCGCTTTTCTTGTGCGCGCGGAAAGCTGACTTGCGTCGACTACCTTTTCCTTGAAGTCGCTCACGGCGCGCCGAACCGTCCATGCGGCCTCTCTCTGCTGACGCTCGGCTCTCTTCTGCGCCGCCGGATCCTGCCCCTTGTCGATGGCAACCCGCTGCTCGCTGGCCAGCTTGCGTGCTGCTCCCAGGCTGATGTCCGGATAGTTCCCGATCGTCAGCTCGCGCGATCGATTGGCGAAGCGATACCGGAGTACCCAAGTCGCCGTGCCCGCGGCCGAAAGGGTGAAGGTCAAGCCGTCGCCGTCGGACTTTGCAACCGGCTCACCCGCAGCAATCCAGCGACGAACCTGTAAATCGGTGAGTAAGTTGCTGCCGCGCTTGGCCATGCCATCCTCGATCGTAGTTAGATTTGTGGTCTTCGGCTGGCTACACGTCTGGCTACAAAAAACATGTGCGCCAGAGAGATCCAGAAGTGATCCAGAAGATACACTAAATCACTTCTTCATAGAGGGGGATGTGTCAAAAAGCGCCGGTAAAATATCAGAAGAAACATAGATGAGGATTCCAGCTGACTACGCGCATTGCTCACCTCCGTAAAACTTGATCGACGGATATTGCCACCGTTTTAATGGCAACGGTCACACCGTAGGATCGGTGTCAGACAGGCAAGTTCAATGTTGGTGGCAGGCTGTTTCTTGTGGCTTAAGGCTGGTTTTGAAGCGGTGTTCAGGCCGCTTCGAGCTCGTCCAGCGGCCAGCGCGGACGCACATTGAACGCGTAATCGCGCTGCGCCAGCGCAGGGTTGCGCTCAAGACGCATCGCGCCGGCAAACGCGATCATCGCGCCATTGTCGGTGCAAAATTCCAGCTCCGGATAATAGACCTTGAACTTGCGTTTGGCCGCAGCCGCATTGAGCGACGCGCGCAATTGCTTGTTGGCGCCAACGCCGCCGGCGATCACCAGCCGGCTCAAGCCCGTGTGCTTCATGGCGCTCACGCACTTGGCGGTGAGCACGTCGACAATCGCGTCGACAAAGCCGCGCGCGATATTGGCCTTGTCCTGTTCAGGGATATCCGCAATCACCTTGACGTCGTGGTTCTTGACGACAGTAAGCACCGCCGTCTTCAGGCCCGAAAAGCTGAAGTTGAAGTCCTTGCTGTGCAACATCGGCCGCGGCAGTTTGTAGGCCGCCGGATCGCCCCGCTCGGCCAGTTGCGAGATCGCCGGGCCACCCGGATACCCGAGGCCCAGCAGCTTGGCTGACTTGTCGAAGGCTTCGCCGGCAGCATCGTCCAGCGTTTCGCCCAGCAGCGTGTAACTGCCCACGCCATCGACGCGCATCAGCTGCGTGTGACCGCCCGAAACGAGCAGGGCGATGAATGGAAAGTCCGGCCGTTCCGATGCAAGCAGCGGCGAGAGCAGGTGGCCTTCGAGGTGATGCACGCCCAGCACGGGCTTGTCGAGCGCGAGCGCCAGGCTGCACGCCACCGACGAGCCGACCAGCAGCGCGCCGGCCAGGCCGGGACCTTGCGTGTAAGCGATGGCATCGATGTTCGAGGCCGGCAGATTGGCGCGCTTGAGCACCTCGTCCAGCAGCGGAATGGCGCGCCGGATATGGTCGCGTGACGCCAGTTCAGGCACCACGCCACCATATTCTTCGTGCATCGAGACCTGCGAGTGCAGGGCGTGGGACAGCAGGCCGCGCTCGGTGTCATACAGAGCAAAGCCGGTTTCATCGCAGGAGGATTCGACGCCGAGAACGATCATGGGGAAGGCCAGGTAGATTGAGCGGAACCGGGCATTCTACCGCAGGGCAGAGGGCGCCGCCGCCCACCCTGCGGATGTTGCGCGGTTTATTACGGACGCTGCAGCAGTTCCTTGTGCGCTTCACGCAGCATGGTTTCGGTTTCTTCCCAGCCGATGCAGCCATCGGTCACCGAGCAGCCATACGTCAGCTGCGACAGGTCGCTCGGAATCGACTGGCTGCCGCTGACGATGTTCGACTCGATCATCACGCCCACCAGCGACTGGTTGCCATGACGGATTTGCTGGATGACGTCGGACATGACGAGCGGTTGCAGTTCCGGCTTCTTGTAGCTGTTGGCGTGCGAGCAGTCCACGACCAGATTGGCCGGCAGCTTGGCCTTGGTCAGCGCCTGTTCGGCAATGGCCACCGAGACCGAATCATAGTTCGGCCGGCCGCCACCGCCGCGCAGCACGACGTGGCCGTAGGCATTGCCGCTGGTGCGCACGATCGACACGGAACCCTGGCCATTGATGCCCAGGAACGCGTGCGGATTGGATGACGACAGCACTGCGTTGATCGCAATGCTCACGTCGCCATCGGTGCCGTTTTTGAAGCCCACGGGCGTCGACAGGCCCGACGACATTTCGCGGTGCGTCTGCGATTCGGTCGTGCGCGCGCCGATGGCGGTCCAGGCGATCAGGTCGCCCAGGTATTGCGGCGAGATCGGATCGAGCGCCTCGGTGGCGGTCGGCAAGCCGATTTCGCAGACATCCAGCAGGAACTGGCGCGCACGCTCCATGCCGACCTCGACACGGAACGAATCGTCCATGAACGGGTCATTGATATAGCCCTTCCAGCCGGTGGTCGTGCGCGGCTTTTCAAAGTACACGCGCATCACCAGCACCATCGTCTCGCTCACTTCGTCCTGCAGCGCCTTGAGCCGGCGCGCATAGTCCAGGCCAGCTTCGGGATCATGGATCGAGCACGGGCCTACGACAACGAACAGGCGCTTGTCCTTGCGATCCAGAATATTGCGCAGCGTTTCGCGGCCCTGCATCACGGTGGCATAGGCGCGTTCGTTCAGCGGCAGGGTGGTATGCAGCTCGACCGGCGTTGGCATGCGGGCGAACGAGCTGACGTTGGTATTTTCGATTTGTGGCGTACTGGTCATGATGCGATCTATATTTCTTTTGGGGGATGGATCAGTGTAAGCGGAAATTGCTGTATGTGCACATGCGCGGCCCCAAATGGCGGCGTCGGGCGACGCTTCACACCCGTGCGTGCTGCCGCAGTGCGACGTTCCCGTGTATCCTTTTGTCATGACTACCGATATCGAACGCTTTGTCGCAGCCCCCTTCATCAAGGAAATCGGCCGCGGCGTAAAAGGGGCGCGCAGCATGACGCGCGACGACGCGCACCGGCTGTACGCGGCCATCCTCGAGGGCCGCGTGTCCGACCTCGAACTGGGCGCCATTTTGCTTGCCATGCGCATCAAGGGCGAATCGGTCGACGAGCTGGCTGGCTTCATGGATGCAGCGAGCGCTGCGTTCACGCCGCTGCCGGCGCCACGCGGCGAATTCGCGCCGGTATCGATCCCCACTTACAACGGTTCGCGCAAGCTGGCCAACCTGACGCCACTGCTGGCGCTGCTGCTGGCGCGCGAAGGCGTGCCGGTGCTGGTGCATGGCGTGAGCAACGATCCGGGGCGCGTCACCACCGCAGAGATCCTGCACGAACTGGGCGTGACCGATGCGACCACCGGCGCCGAAGTCCACAACGAATTCGTCCATGGCCGCGTGGCCTTCATGCCGATCGAGCACCTGGCCCCTGAACTCGCGCGCATGCTCGAATTGCGCCGCGTGCTGGGCGTGCGCAATTCGACCCACACCATCGTCAAGATCCTGCAGCCATTCGATGGTCCGGCGCTGCGCCTGGTCTCGTACACGCACCCTGAATACCTGGTAACGCTGGGCGAGTACTTCGAGGGCGTCGACAGTGAAACCCGGGGCGACGCATTCCTGATGCGCGGCACCGAGGGCGAAACCGTCGCCCACCCGCACCGCGCCCAGCGCATCGACTGGTTCCATGCTGGCCAGCGCGCCCTGCTGGTGGAGCGCGACGCGCCCACCGACGACCTGGCCATCGTGCCCGACGGCCGCGATGCGGCCACCACCGCCGCCTGGATCGGCGCTGCGCTGCGCGGCGAGGTGCCGGTGCCGCCATCGATTGCCACGCAGGTGGCGTATTGCGTCGAAGTCTCGCGCAAGATCCGCGCGCGCAGCCTGCCTGTGGCCGAGTAGAGGCTTTCCACGCCGCTGTTCGCCAATCCGCCACTGCCTTACAATGGCGGGTTGAGCAAAGGTGGTGGCAGGTATGGCAAATCAATTCGATGTGGCGGTAATCGGCGCGGGCGCGGCCGGGATGATGTGCGCGGCCGTGGCGGCGCAGGGCGGCAAGCGCGTGGTGCTGGTCGACCACGCGGCCAAGCTGGCCGAAAAGATCCGCATCTCGGGCGGTGGGCGTTGCAACTTCACCAACGTCAACGCCGGGCCGCAGCATTACTTGTCGAACAATCCCCATTTCTGTCGCAGCGCGCTGTCACGCTACACGGCGCAGGACTTCCTGGCGCTCGTCAAGAAATACCGGATCGCCCACCACGAAAAGCACCGCGGCCAATTGTTCTGCAACGATTCGGCCGAGCAGATCATCGCGATGCTGCGCGCCGAGTGCGACTTGGGCGGTGTCGAGTGGCGCATGCCGTGCAAGGTGGCGGGCGTGCACAAGACCGATGATGGCTTTGCCATTGATACCGACGCCGGCGAGTTGCTGGTGGGTAGTGTCGTGGTCGCCACGGGCGGCCTGTCGATCCCGAAGATCGGCGCGACCGATCTCGGCTATCGCATCGCCACGCAGTTCGACCTGAAACTGATCGAGACCCGCCCGGGCCTGGTGCCGCTGACGTTCGACGGCCCGAGCTGGGAGCCGTTCGTGCCGCTGGCGGGCATCGCGCTCGAGGTCGAGGTCAGCACCGGCAGCAGCAAAGGCAAGGGCGCGCGGGGAGGGCACTTCCGCGAAGACTTGCTGTTCACGCACCGCGGCCTGTCGGGTCCGGCGATCCTGCAGATTTCCAGCTACTGGCAGCCGTGCACGCCGATCGTGCTGAACCTGTTGCCTGAAATGGACGTGGCCGACACGCTGATCGGCCTGAAGAAAACCGAGAAAAAGCAGTTGGGCAATGTGCTGACGCAGTGGTTGCCCGCGCGCCTGGCCGAAGGCTTGCTCGCGGCCAATGGCTTTGACGCCACGGCGCGCCTGGCCGACATGGCCGATGCGAAATTGCGCGCGCTGGGCGACGCCATCAACCGCTGGGCCATCGTCCCAACCGGCTCGGAAGGCTACCGCAAGGCCGAGGTCACGCTGGGCGGCGTCGATACCAAGGGCCTGTCGCAGCAGACGATGATGGCCAACAACGTGCCCGGCCTGTACTTCATCGGCGAGACGGTCGACGTGACCGGTTGGCTCGGTGGTTACAACTTCCAGTGGGCCTGGGCATCGGGCGTGGCGGCCGGTCTGGCGGTGGCAAATAGTTGACGTTTGAAAACACCACTTCGTGATTAAAGCTTCCACTGGACTGCAAACGATGCTAGAATTTCGTTCTTCCCTAAATCCAACGGTTTGATTTTTACATGAC